>Ga0208821_1001148_pt1 | contig 16206 bp, 13 predicted proteins | sample June2015DPH_20_5_FD_184720 | JGI IMG/M metagenome (GOLD analysis project Ga0208821, IMG submission 184720) | Peatland microbial communities from SPRUCE experiment site at the Marcell Experimental Forest, Minnesota, USA - June2015DPH_20_40... | ecosystem: Environmental > Terrestrial > Soil >... | reverse complement strand
CGGGTTTCGAGGACTTCTGAACGGGCGGTTCCGGGCCCATAGACGCTCCTGGAGAGAAAAGGGGGCTCGGTTGGACGCAAATGGGTGTATATTTTTAACCGCCGGAACGGCAAAAAGTTAATTCCGGCTAAGGAGCAGAAAGCGGCTCAACTCGTGCGGCAAGGGGCCGCTATATCGCTTGTTCACGACTCTGAGTTTCGCAAGCTCTTAGAAGATAGAAGGCCAGCACGCATCGCTGACCGTATCGCCGGCGACCCTGTGGAGTGGTTTGCACTCCCGACTAAGAAACAGTTTATCCAAGCTGCCAAGATAAAGGGCCCCCTTGACCGAGAGCACAGCGTGCTCGGGCGTGTTGAGCAAAGTTACCTTCGGCACATCCTTTTCGATGGAGATGAGCACGCAACATGCTCGTTGTGCGGTCGCCGCCTGCCGGTTGGGCTACTCATTGCTGCTCACGTGAAGCCCCGGAGTGAGTGCTCTCGACGGGAGCGGCTGGACATGCATAATATCACCTTCAGAGTGTGCCTTCTCGGCTGCGATGCCCTTTACGAGCGGGGCTTTCTCGCCGTGCGGGAAGGTGGGCAGATAGTGATTAGTACCGTACAACCTTCTCGCGCTATTAAGGCTGTGCTCCGACGGTTTCGAGGGAGGACCTGCAAAGATTGGAACAAAGGACGGGCAAAGTATTTCAATTGGCACCTGACGCGGCGGTTTCAAGGAGCCAACGAACCGTCATGAAAAGAGCTGTTGGACCTGCCGACGCGGACAAGGTTATTTAGCCTCCCTGAGTGGAGAGAACTGCCTTTTCGACTTCTGCCAACTTGGTGAACAACCGCTCCCGGCGGTCGGCCGGTGGGGCCCCTTTCATCGTCCAGTAGGCACGAAGTTTCTCCTCAGCCGAATGAGCAGCAGCGATAGGAGCTGGTTCCGAGGGAAGGCCCGCATCGTGCTCGATCTTCACCTTCAGTTCTGCGGGATTGGCGGCCAATATCTTCTCCCGGAGATTCTCCTGCTGCTCGCGGCTCAGCAGGCGATCTGGTCCGTCGGGGACCGTCACCACGACCTTCACCCGAGAGTCTTTCAAAGTGACCAGATCCAAGTTGTCGGGTAGCCGCAGCTCGCCATCTTCGTAGACGGCGTGAAGCTCGACCATCCGGCGGGTGGGTGACATCCTGAAATCAATGTCCAGGTCCGTCAAGTCCGGACGAAGCTCGGGAGCGTGCAGGGTTACCAGGTGATAGCCTTTGTCTTCAACCTCACTGTAATCGCAGCGGGAGAGTGAACCGGCATACCAAATGCGCGGGGCGAGTTGCTGCCGGAGGTGAACGTGACTGAGCCCGACATACTGGGCTTTCAGGTTATGTAGCGGATCAAGGGGATACTCGGCACAGCGCCCGACCATGGGTTGGCCACTGCTCACCCTGGCGCCCGCCACCCCGAAATGCCCAAAGAAGAGCTTGTAGCATCTCGGCCGCTGCTCGAATCGCTGGTTGAACTCATGAAGCTGCTGTGCGAAGGCCTCGCCCAGACTGTGCTCGTTGCCAGCCATCTCAGCTTTGCGAGGATACGGGAAGACTGCGACGGCAGCCTCACCCAGCTCAAGAAACTCCGGCTCGGTGCAAAGATAGATGGGGTGGGCGGCCTTGGCGCGTGCCAGAACGTGCAAGTCTCCATCAAGTTCCTTGCCATGGTTACCCGCCACCAGGATGACCGGGGCGTGGTTACCCGTCTGAATGAGCGTTTCGACCCAGAGGTTTCGCTCTTTGATGGTTTGCTTGTAAGTCGTCAGGTCACCATCGACAACGAAAAGGTCCGTATTGGCCCGGATCGAGTCCTCGACGAACCATTCCAGACACTGTGCAGTGTCCCCGAAGTATCGGTCTTCCTCGATGTGTATATCGCCGCAATGGGAGATCTTCATCTTCATTCAACTCCTTCTAAGGAACATTTCGTGGGGCCGACTCTAGTGAATAAGAATCACTCCAAGCAAGAGGACGACGGCCACGATGATGTGGGCAAGAACCAGTAGTGGGGACACAGAAAACATCCGACGGGCGGAAAAGAGATTGAGACCGACGAACAGCAAAAGAACAAGCTGGATCAACCCAAGGTGATCTTGAAGCCACTTCTTAAAGGAATTCATGAGAGTCCTTTGGCACACTTCGGAGTGGTGGGATTGATAGCGGAGGGAAACTTGCCAGATCTATCGAGGAGGGCGATTCATCGGATACCCATCAACTGGCCTGGTGGGCGTCTCTGTAAATAAGCTTGAAGACGTAGCCCGACAAATGGTCCGAGGTAAACAAATCGAGCTACCTGCCGCGGACCAGCTCTACCTTGCAATGTGTGTTCCAGATGCCCTTGACCTGCCTCAGTCGGAATTCACAACTCTCCTGCGCTTACTTGCCGCATGTGACGGCATCAGAATATTTCGACGGCACATCTTCCTCCCCAATGCGTAGTGTCTAGACTTCGATGAAACGGGTTCTCGAATAGACCGGTTGTCGGAATGTGGGGGTATCGCAGGCTTGGCAAGGTCCCAGGGCGCCGGCGATGGGGGGGGGCCACAGGCGTGTGGTCTGGCAAACCCGTTCCCCCCAGAAACTCTGGAACCGTTTCCGAATTCTTGAGGACGTGATCAGCGGCAGGAACTTCGAGCGGCCTGGGCTGAAGGGTTTGCTTGATTACGCCCGCCCCGGCGATGTGCTCTGTCTTGTGTGCCTCGACCGCCTCAGGCGCTCCCTCCAGGAACTGCTTGAAACCGTGGAGGAACTGAAAATCAAAGTATCGGCTCCGTGTCTCTGGAACACCGCATCAACACCACGCTTATCCTTCGTAGGTTATCTGGTTGAGGATGTGCGGGTCATTAACCACCGTGCGCACAAGGGTACCATCCCACGATGCACCGCCTCCAGGCACAAAGCTCTCCTTAAGCAGAGAAGTCCTGTCGGCATCCAGATACTCTAATGTCAGAGTGGAATCTTTAATCACCATTTCGACATAGCCGTTTGTGCCAACGACGGTCCCGTCTCCCAACTTGTGGAACCTATTAGGATATATGTCAGTCGCACCATCCCAGTATTCGACCCTTTGGGCGCGGGCGCCATTGGGATAGTTGGCGTCGGGCAGTTCGATTGGCATGCCCCCATGGCCGATGCACCGTCCGTATGCTGTGAGGTGATTATCGGGGCTTTTGTATTTGTAGTAGAGCGCCAGACGGTGTTCATGGCCCCAGAGCCAGATAATCTCCTGATTCTTCAGAAACGGCGCTATCTGATCGGCGGGCTTCCCATAGTCCCCATCGGCGAAACCGCTGAACCACTGGTGATGGGAGAGTAGAACCGTTGGCTTGCGGTTGCGTACCGGGTCGATCACATTCCCCAACCAGTCCAGGAATTTCTGCTCCAGTTTGCAATCCCCAAAAAGAGTGTCAGAGTTGTAGCCGGTATCAATCGCCAAGATCCGCCAAACCGGAGTCTCCAGACAGAAATAGCTCGCAAGTTGCTGTTTGTCCTGCGAACTCGGTATCCCGAGCTTAGGGAGAAAGTCCTCAAAGTAGCCATTGCCGCCGGAGTACATCTCGTGGTTTCCGTTTAATGCAAAGCTCCCTTTGGTTCCCATTTTCCAGAGGACCCCTTTGTACGCGGGCGTATCCTCTCCGAAGCAGTTTTGTCTGACTTCGCTCTCAGTTCCAACGTAATAGATGTCGCCCAGATGGATCGTGAGCTCTGGATTCGTGCTGGCCATGGAATCAGCGACCTGCTGGGCAACGTCGGTGCCCGTACCCCAATCTCCCGCCAAAGCGATGCGTATGGAATGATCGGGCGCCAATAGCCCCGACAAATCGTAGTGTCCTTGTTCTCCTGTGGCAGGATAGGAATCGAACGGGTGCTTCTTGTCGGCGGAGACAAACAGACCCTCGATGTCGACCTGGTACGTGGCCTTAATCCAGTTCGTGATCCAGGGCCATATATCCTGATTATCAAAGTCCTGGAGGGGCGGGGGCTCCAACCCGGCCGGCGGATTTTCTTGGGCCATCCGGTAATACGACTGAACGGCGCTACGGCTCAGCCCGACGTAGTTCCCAAGAGCCCTTCGGCCAGTGGCGGCAACCTTCGGTATTTCTGCCATTCTTCTCTCCTGTCTATTGGATTTAGAAGCTGAATACGCCCTTCTCTCCTAATAGGAGCAGGCGGGAGGATCTTCTCCTATTCTTCGCCTCACGACAGCCGATGGCAGCGAGAGACTAATCGGGTTTTTGCACCAGCATGTCCGTGGCCACCAGCCTCGCGGATGCACCGGTTGAATCCGCCGCCGGGAACAGCGAGACCAAACCCCATGGCTCGTCAAATCGCGTCCGGCTGTTCTTAATCACTCCCGCCATGTTCTTCTGCAACTGATCCCGCTGCTTCGCAAACTCATGGCTAGCGGCCAACGTGGCCGGGTCCACGCTGGCGACAAACTTCTGCATTTGGAGGATCGCGTTGCTCGCCGTTTGCATATCGCAGTCGCCCACCAGCTAATCGTGTAGACGTCGCCGATGAGATATTGTGTGATCATCTGCCCTGTCGAGTCCGTGAGGTGCAGCCCCATCAGCGGTCCGAGGTTGACGTCGGCACCGATCCTGACAGCGTCCGCCCAGTGCTGGTCGAGTAGCTCGTAACGGTACCGGTCGATATCGCTGTTGTTCGGATCGATCAAAGCCCGCATACCCTGCCGGCCAATCTCCAGGTAGTGATCGCGCCCCCAAGGCTGGCCCGGCGCTTGGAAAAACAGCGACTGACACGCGTGATCGTCAAACTCCGTGCGCAGCAGGCACGTCGAAGGTCCCCCGCCCGGAAACTGCTTCAGGTAAATATCCGCCTGCGGTTTCGTGAGCAGGGTCCAGCACTACGAACCAGTTGAGATAATCGGCCAGAATCGTGCTCTTGGTATTCTCATTGAGCACGAAATGGAAGTTGTGGCTTGTGATGCCGGTCATCCCGATCACGTTGCTGACTCGGTAGGTTGCTGTCAGCATCAGCGATTCGAACATGGCCTTGCGCAACGCCTTTCTTCGGTCCATGTCATGCACCTCAGCGTTGATCCGGTTCCCCGTCGCGCTATCCGCAATCGTCACTTCGCCGGTGCCGGGATCTTTGACGACTACGCACTTGCGAATCAAGTCGGAAACCGAGATGAAGTTAACCAGCCCCAAGAGGTTCAATTTGAGGGTGGTTCCCTGGTTCCGCACCGTGGTCAGCACACTGCTGATGAGCTTCACACCCGGAGCGAGTGTGGCGCCTTCAGTACCGGTCTCCAGCGCCGTCAGACTGGACAGATCCCCCTCAAGCGCCCGATGTATGGCCGCGCTGCCCGTCGCATCAAGTTGCCCAAGTTGGACCTCATACTGGAAGGCCGCCTGATCATCCGTAATCCGGGAGAGCGCGAGGTCGAGCGAAGCCTGCAAGCTGTGGTCGAGTCCGTCCTTGATGGCGCCGGTCAGGGTCGCGATCTCGTTTTTCGAAAGACCGCCATCCTCGAACAGCTTATTGGTGGCGTCGTCCTTTGGGTTGGTGCTGATTGCGCCCAGTAGCGATTTCAGAAGATCGGTGTCCCCTACCTTCACGGAGACCCCGGCTGAGGCTAAAAGATCTGTCTTCAGCGTGGTTCCCTGCTCTTTGCAGAAACTGAGTTCGATGGTATCGGCGGAGGTTCGTCTTGCGCGAACCTGGTATGAGCCAGTGATGGTGAAAGACGCGGAAATACCGGCCATCGCGCCGGTCTTAACCTGGAGTTTCCCCGCATTCAGCGGCAGGTCAACCGAAGCCAGCGGATTCGGAGCAGCCGACACTTTGAACCCGCCCGAGATCTTCAGGCTACCCTGACCTGAGACCGTACAGACATCATTCACCGCCAGCAGCTTTAGATCATCGACATCGGCGGGGATTACGAATCCCGAGATAGATTCCCCGGTGGCCTCACCTAAGTTCAGCTCACCGGCACCGAGTGGAAACGCCTTCCAGTATTCAAGGCCGATGGTTCGGATCGCGTCGAATCCGAACGTCAGGTCGCCCGACGAACCGCTGACGCCGACGTCTAGCGAACCTTGAAGGGCCAGCGAGACGTAACCAGTCTGGTCAGGGACGGTGCACGCGACACGGAACGGGTTGTTCTCGAACAGGTTGGAACCCTTGGTTGTATTCGCCAGAATAGTCGCCTGAAACGATGGAGTGAGGTCGATTTCCGGCTTGGTGTTGCCTAATTGGAATTTGTGTTGCAGCGTAAGCTGGAAAGATATGGGGTTTGGAGCCGCTTGCGTGAGTGGAAGCGCCGCGCACGCGATGAAGTCCGGAGCAACTATGAGGTGCAAAAGCTCAGTCTTCGCGTACTTCAGAAGAGAGGAGGGATGCGAAAGGTCGATTTTGACATTTGGCACGGCCTTTCCGAGATCGTCCGTTACCTGAATATCTGCCATGGTATATGCCCCGCCTCTATTCTAGCACTCGGAGCCATCAATTTTGCCCAAATCGGAACGCGAACATCCTTCTTCCTCCTGCGGCGGGGATTTCATTCCGGACCGCCCAACGGTGGACCATTCGGTATCAACGGTCTGGCTTTGGCACTGCAAATGATCCCTTCTTAGATTGGCTAATAAGCCTGTGTCCATCGGCTACGGATCAATGTACACTTTCATGGAAATGTCTGATGATGACGCAGATAAAGTGCCGAATGAATTGTCCCGCACGACAAGGTGATGGATCCCCTGTCTGACTCGTTCCGTGTGCTGGAAGGACGCTCCCTTGAAGTCCCGTTCGGGAAAATTTGTGGTGGCATAGCACTCGTTGGGATAGATCGCCAACAACGCCGCAGGGCAGAGCGCGGTCGCTCAACCCCTTGGTCCACCCGCAAGTTACTCCCCCGATGGTTGCGGAGGGATTTATTCGCTCGTCTAACTTCAAGTTGTGGCAGCTCAGAAAAGTCCGGCGCTGGTGGTGATTCGGCCTGTAAAGTCGGCTACCCATCAACTGGCCCGGCGCTTGGCTGGGTCCTGGTGTGGAAGGGCGTTTTTCATTCCCAATGTATCGCTCCAGCCTCCACAGCCCTCCGAACGGTGACCTCAAGCATGGGCCGCGCTTCTCCAGGTAGGCCGTTACGCGTCCGAGTGATGCGGGGTGGGCTGCCCCGACGACTTCCCAGAACCCCGTTTCTGGCCCGTCGCGTCAACGGGTCACTTCTAAGTGTAGCCGACACGACCAAGTTCCGGGACATCGGTAAACCCTACGCCGTTACAGGGGATGCATCCCGCATTCCCGGTGACAGGCCGTATTCGGCAGCACTCAAGCTGCGGAAATCACTCGGCAGCGTGGTGAGACGCTGTGCTATTTGCGCGGACACCTTTCCGTTGCCAATCTTGTACGATCACCTTGACATTATCGCGGCGGCGGTTGCATCCTAGCCTCGCCAGGGCCGGTTTTATCCAACTCAGCCTGCATCAGTTAGGCCGAAAGAAGAGCGTCACATGCTAAATAGACCGAACGCGCATGTCATTGAGGACCAGTTGCGTGGTCGTCTTCATAGCCTCTTTGACGGTCAGGACTGGAGCTAACAAGTGGCTTCAAGTTGCGAAAACCGAATCGCTGAGAATGAGGGAGGAGGGGGCAGTGTCCGAGAAATCGACTAGGAACGCGCTCGATTACGCGGCAAAGCCCAACATGGGGCGGCATCACTCCGCTTTTCGTTTGAAGATGTAGCTTTGGCCTTGCAAAACCACTCAGGAGCAGTAGGATTCGGGTGATTTAGAGTTGAAGAAGGAGATTCCTGTTGAAAGGATGCGGCGTGTGTTTCTGCTCTTCCCCCTATCGGAATTCTGGAGAACACTTCTTACCTCGATCATCGGCTTGCTGACACTGGCCGGCATCATGACTCGTCCTTTTCGCTGGAGTGAGGCGCGAATCGCCATGGCCGGCGCCGGCACTCTACTTCTTTTGGGTTTGATCCGGCCTGCGGATGCTGCACTTACACTGCTCCGTGACTGGAATGCGTTTCTCTTCTTCCTGGGAATGATGGGGCTATCTGCGCTGGCGGAAACGGCGGGTTTGTTTGATTGGTTGGCAGTGCAAGCCGCGCGATTCGCCAAAAAAAGTGCGGCGAGATTGTTCCTGAATGTGTTTCTCTTGGGAACACTTATCACGATGATATTCTCCAACGATGCGACAGCGCTTATCCTGACCCCAGTCGTTTATGTGTTCGTGACGAGGTTACGGCTTCCGGTTCTGCCTTACCTGTTCGCATGCACCTTCATTGCTGATACCGCATCGTTCCTCCTACCCATCAGCAATCCGATCAACATCATTATCATGTCGCGCTTCCCGCTTGATCTTCTAACCTTCCTGCGGCTGCTCTTACTTCCTAGTCTTGTGGTAATCGCAATTAACCTTGGGATTTTCTACCTACTTTACCGCAAGCAGCTTAGAGGATCTTTTGACATCAGCCGTCTGCCGACGCCAGAGAAGGCCGTTAAGCATCGGACTTACTTTCGTTATACCTTGGGGGTGCTTGCGCTGGTTGCGCCCGCGTATGTGTTTGCATCTGCTTTTCAGTTTCCGCTTTCCGTGGTCGCGGTGGCGGGCGGGTTGTTACTACTTGCGGCCGCGCTGTTCTGGAAGCAGACGACCCTGCTGGAAGCAGGTAAAGGGATCTCGTGGCCGATTTTTGGATTCATCGGGGGAATGTTCGTTTTTGTGCGTGCCATCGAGGACACCGGACTTACGCGCAAACTGGGCAACCTGCTCCTGCATCTCTCCGGCGGTACGAGCTTTGGAGCGGTGATGGTTGGCGCGTTGGGGTCGGCCCTGGGGACAAACTTAATCAATAACGTACCCATGGCTGTAGTCATGAATTCTTCTCTCGGTATTGTGCAGAATGCGGCTCCGGCAATAAGAAATGGCTTCGTCGCGGCCACCATGTTTGGTTGCGATCTGGGCCCGAACCTTACTACGGTCGGGTCTTTGGCTACGATTCTCTGGTTACTCATTCTGCGGCAACGGGACGTGGATGTTTCGGGGCTCGACTATTTCAAAGTGGGCGTCGTCGTTACTCCGTTGATGTTACTCGCAGGTGCGTTCACAATCTGGCTGTGTTTGTAGGCCCGTTTGCAGAAGGAGGCATTGATGCGAATTCTTTGTTCTCTGGATGGCACAAATACCAAACAAGTCAGTCATGCAGCACAGATGTTTTCCACGGCTGAGCCCCTGACGATTGCTCTGCTGACGGTGATTGATGTTGGCCCGCGCAGAGACATCGACCGGACACGTGAACGATTCTGGCGGCCGCCGTTGCACCACGAACCCGTTACAGATGAAATGGAGGCGGCGGAAAGAGCGGCTTCGGAAGAGATTTTGAAGGCGGGACTCGGTTACTTGCCCCTGGCGGAGACACTGTTGCGAGAGGGGCGTCCGGAGCTTGAAATCGTAAACGCCGCCGCAGAGTGGAGAGCGGATGTGATTCTTATTTGCCCGCGTGCGGAATATGGGGAACCGCCACATATTGGTCCGCGATCAGTCGGGCATGTCGCGCGTTTTGTTCTGGATCATGCGCCCTGCCCGGTGCTGCTGTTGCGGCCGCTGGCGGGCGAACAATTTCCGATCAGCCGCTAGTGGAACGCACTCAGCGCGCCCGGGGATGGGTCTTGTCGTTGACTTCCAGCACCTGTTTTGTGGTGAACTGGGTGCAGGTCTGGGTGGGGGAAGGGCGCTCGTGGCCGAGTAGTTGCTGGATGCCGCGCAGATCCGCGCCTTATTCCAACAAGTGAGTTCCGATTAATGAAGATCGCGCGCGAGCCTGACGCCTCCATAGAGACCAAAACGTCCCCCTCGCGGGGAACGCTGCGTGGCCTCGATTGGCTCAATTTCCTCCTCGCCGACGTGCAGACGGGGGTGGGGCCGTTCGTCGCGATCTACCTCGCTGGCTACAAGTGGAACGAAGAGAGCGTCGGGCTCGCGCTCACGGTCGGCGGGATCGCAGGAATTCTCACGCAGACGCCGGCTGGCGCGCTCGTTGACTTCCTCCGATCGAAGCGAGCGCTAGTCGGTGTGGCCGTGGCCGCGCTGGCTGCGGGAGCGCTGCTGATCGCTCGGTTTCCGTCGTTCTGGCCCATCATGGGCGCACAGATCTTGATTGGCGGCTCGTCCAGCGTCTTCATCCCAGCCATCTGCGCGATGTCGCTTGGGATCGTCGGACGTGCCGCATTCGACACCCGCCAAGGTCGTAATCAGACGTTCAACTCGGCAGGTAACGTGACTGCCGCCCTGTCGATGGGCCTCCTCGGCTACCTCGTTTCCAACCGGAGCGTCTTCTTCTTCGTAGTGGCTCTCGCGGTCCCCACGATTCTCGTTCTGCTTCTGATCAGACCGGCCGAGATTGACTACGAGCTCGCCCGGGGCGCAAATGACGGCGAGAAAGGCGGCAAAGCGGAAAGCGTCCGGGTGCTCTTCCAGGATCGCCCACTGGTCCTCTTTATCGTCTGCGCCGTGATGTTCCATTTTGCGAACGCGGCGATGCTGCCGCTGCTGGGCGAGTTGCTGGCAAAGGGTCGGGGGCGAAGCTCCATGCTGTTCATGGGGGCGTGCGTGGTAACGACGCAGTTCGTCATCACGCTGATCGCGTCTTGGTCGGGACGGAAAGCCGGAACGTGGGGTCGAAAGCCACTGCTGCTGATCGCGTTCGGTGTACTGCCCATTCGTGGTGTTCTTTACACCCTCACGACCAAGACGGCATTGCTCGTGGCCATCCAGGTCATGGACGGCGTCGGGGCGGGGATCTTCGGCGTTGTGTCCGTGCTCGTGATTGCCGATCTGACGCGCGGTACCGGCCGATTCAATCTGACGCTCGGGGCCATCACCACTGCGGTCGGCATCGGCGCGGCTCTGAGCCAGGTTATCGCAGGTAGTATCGTTCACCACCTAGGTTCTAGCGCCGGCTTCCTATTCCTCGCGGGGGTGGCGTCGGCAGCGTTCGCGATTCTTTATTTGTTCATGCCCGAGACGCGCAACACACGATTGGCAAGGGAATGAGTTACTACGCGTTCTCCATATTTCTCCCCATAAGTCGCCTGCTGTTTACTCATCGCCAGTAGCTCCGCACGCTGGGGACCTTGACCATAAACGGCCTACTTGTAGAAGTCCTATCCCTAACTCCCCCGAAGTCCCCATCTGGGAAGTTACCGTTGCTTGTATCACTTTGGACTACGACTAACCGGAGAAGGGGACACGGCGGTTCCTCTTGCCGATGCGATTACTCAGCCACGCCGTTTCAACTGACTCTCGCTGACGCCCAATTCCAACGCGCGCCGGAACCCAGCTGCGTAGCTTGATTTATTGCTGCTGGCGGCGCAGGTGCGGGTCCAACACAGGATTCGGCCTCAAGAGTCGCTTACCCATCAACTGGGCCAGCGCTTGGCTGGGTCCTGGTGTGGAAGGGCGTTTTTCATTCCAAATCCGGCCGAGTACCCACTCAGCGTAGTTTTCGAGTACCCCGTGATCCAGGCATATCCCGCCAACGTGACGTGGGCAACCCATATGTCCGGTCTGTCGACTTCTCAATCCGTGGCTTAGGCTGGAAAGATCAGCCAGCACGGCGCTCCCAGCCGAGTGCTGGCGGACGCCCTCGTTCCTCTAGTGGATTCAGTTCCAGTAGGCTGTTACTACTTGCCCACCATCAGAATTGAAAACGAACCCGGCACCATGGGACCACGGGCAGGGCGTCCTCCTGGTCGTGGCGGCGCGTTAGCCGGAGGTGGCCCGTACTCGGCCGTCATGGTTAGCACGTGATTCGTCTTTGTGTCGAGGGCTAGAGTCTTGGCGCCTCCCATGGTTTGCAGCGTCTGCTCTACCGCGAAGTTGGTGGGGCTGTTTTCCTTGATGAACGTCATCGAGCCGCCGCCTTCCGCGCTAATGGCTTCCATCGTGGCGGGATTGAACGCGACGGTATCCACACCCATGCCCGTCGGGAGGGTGGTAATGATGTTGCCGTTGTCGGCGTTCACAATCACCACCGTAGGTGACGGCTGGCGGTAATACGCAAAGAGGACGTGATTCTTCGCGTCAAATGCCAGTCCGCTTCCGCTGGTGCCCTTCGAGCTAACGTCGTAGTGCGCCGTAACGGTCATGTTCTTCGCGTCCACCACGGCGATGTTGGCCTTGTCTGAAATGTTCACGTAGATTGTGCCTTTGCCGTTGCTCACCGCCTGCTCCGGCGCTCCTCCCAAATCAAGCGTCCCAACCACCGTACCTTCCTTTGCGTCGATCACCGTGGCATACGGCGGCATGTGGCTCAGCACCCACACACGCTCGTTGTACGGATCAAACAGGATCCCGTCGGGACGGCCGTCCACGTCAATGGTCTTGATCACTTCCAAAGTGCTCGCGTCCCACATCGTCATCGGCTTTGTAGTGGAGAACCCGTGGTGGGTTTTGGGATCCACCGTAGCGCCCCCCGCGCTGACATTAGTAATCGCCCCGACCGATTCAAGCGTATCCAGATTGAAGACCGTCAGTTGCCCCGTCGGACCACCTCGCGGGATATACAAACGATGGCCTTCGACGTCCGCGAAAATATAGTCAAAACTGCCTTCGCCTCCAACTTTGGCTGTCTTTAGCACCTTATAAGGACCTGCGGTCGGGGCGTGCTGGGCTAATCCCGAGGATGCCAACATCCCGATCCCTGCCGCAAGTACAAATGCTAGGCAAAATGGTCGCATGAAACACTCCCTCCATTGGCCTGGAATTTCCTTCTGGGCCCCCAAGCTGCAACCGAGTATACACTACATTCAGGACGGATCGTTGCCCACTCGGAAAGTACTCTCCAGTTGTCTGCGGAGGAATTTATTCGCTCGTCTAACTGGTAGCCGTGGCCGCTCAACTAATTCAGGCGCGTTAGGGATTCGGCCCGAAAAGTCGCCTACCGACGATCAAATGGCACACCGCTTGGGCTGGATTCTGGCGTGGATGGGCGTTTCTCAGGCCGAATCCGATTCAACTAGTCTAAGGCTCCGTTAGGTAAACGCTGGGCGACTGATCGTTACTGATCTCACCCAAAAGCAGCGAAAAGCAGGAGTACCCCTGGGAGAATGAACACGAAATGGCACGCGAACCTCTCGATGACGAGAAGGCGTTCAACTAGTGCCACCTTGACAAGAGAAATTCCCTGCTGTTCCGTTTCAAATTCAGATTGCAGGAATCTTGTGTGCTTACTTTATACCTTGCATGCACTCCTTTGGATCAATGACCCCCAGGCTTTTGACAATCCTGAAATTACCGTTGTTCGCCTGGGCAATGTACATGTTCATCCGAACGTGATGCTGACCGGGCACCATTTCCGCTGGCCCACCCGGCCCCGCAACGATCTTTGCGTGGTCTAGTGCCTTGATGACATCTTCTTGCTTGAGCGAGCCTGCCTCTTTCACTGCAGCCTCCCAGAGCCGCAGACCGCGGTACAGGCCTGTACACGCACTGCCCGCGGTGAACTTGGCTTTGCCGGGAAAGAGTTTGTCATACTGATTGAGCAGTTCCTTGCTGAAGGGATCGCTGACGTTCCGGTAGTAGTCGAGGCAACTGTACAGACCCTCTACGTGCTCCGCTGGCACCATGTTCAGGAAGTTCTCGTCGAAGTACGTGCAGACCAGGTGTCCGCCGCGCTTCGTGAAGCCAGACTTGTAAAGCTGCTCGAGGAAGGGTGTGACCCTGGGAGGTACGATCGTATTGAAGACCACCTCTGCGCCGCTGGACGTGATCTTGTTAACAGTCTTGCCATAGTCGGCGTGGTCGAGGGGAAAGTACTCCTCTCCCACAATCGCACCACCATTCGCCGTGACCACCTGACGAACCTTCTTGTTCATCACGTGGGGCCAAACATAGTCCGCCGACGGCAAGTAGAATTTCTTCGCGCCCGTTTGCTGCATCAGCCAGGGAATGAAAGGTTCAATCTGCTGCGCTGGCACTGGGCCGGTACAGAAGATGAGCGGGTCACATTCCTGCCCCTCGTATTGCTCCGGGTAAATGTAAAGCTTCCTGCCCTTTACGACAGCAGGCCCCTTGATCGCCTGCCGCGTGGAGCTGTAAATGCCACCGAAGATCACATCCACTTGGTCTTGCTGGACGAGCTTGGCAGCTTTGGCCTCCGCTACGCTGTCGGTAGTTGCACCATCTTCGAGGTGCAATTCTATCTGCCGCCCCAACAAACCACCCTTTGCATTGATGTCATCAATCACCATTCTGGCTACGTTTGCATCCGCGATACCCGCAAACGAGAGTGCACCCGTCTGTTCCGCGATGACTCCCACCTTGATGGATGATTCTTTCATGGCATTCTCTCCTCTCAAAACTGGTTATCCTGGATTTTGATTTTGGGTGTCCCCGACTACGGCAGTATACATCAAACCGTCACTGCGGAAGCGGACAAATGGACGCCCCGACACCGATTCACGTCGGCGTTGCAGTCTGGACCCTCGACTTTGTGGCTCGATTGAACCTGACAAACGCGTAATGGCGAGTAATCCGTTGACGCCGGATAAGTCTACCCTTGGCGACAAGGCAGGAGTAATATGCGATGGCGTGGACAAACTTCCGAGTGCGCGACAAACCGGGAGTCAAGTGACAAGAAGCGCGGTTATCAGGACTTGTCTTCAGATGAGAGTTTGTCTTGCTCTATCCTGCCTCTGGGGGATTGTGATGAAGCCTTTGATCTTTGCTCTTTGTGTTGTGTCTGCGTTTGGCAGTCTGAGCGCGCAGAAGCCTGTGTGGCAGCCATCGCCGGGACATTCGCAAGTGCCGATCTGGCCGGGGAGAGTGCCCGATCCCCAGCCTGTCGCGGGGCCGGAGGCCGCTGAGACGTCGGGGAAAGATTTTCTTGTTGCCGGGAGGCCGGCGGTTGGCGTGAGCAACGTGACGCAGCCTACGATGACGGTCTATTCGCCGAAGGGAAAGAATACGGGCGCCGCGGTGGTCGTGTTTCCCGGCGGGGGCTACCAGGTTCTTGCCATCGATCTTGAAGGCACGGAGGTCTGCGATTGGCTGACGACGAAAGGGATTACGTGTGTGCTGTTGAAATACCGCGTGACGGATGTGGGGCCGTATCCGAAATCAGGACCATATCCGGAATCACAGATGGCGTTGGAAGATGCGCAGAGGACGGTGGGGCTGGTACGTTTTCACGCCGCGGAGTGGCACATCGATCCGCACAAGATCGGAGTGCTTGGGTTTTCGGCAGGCGGGCATCTGTCGGCAGCGATGAGCACGCATTTTGCGAAGCGTTTGTATCCGGCTGTTGATGCGGCCGACAAAGAAAGCTGCCGCCCGGACTTTGCGGTGGCTATCTATCCGGGCCATCTGTCGTTGTCCGCGGCGGAGTGGGATGCTAAGCAAGGCACCAAAAAGTTTGTAATTCCTCATCCGGCGACTGCCGATAAAGATCTTGCGTTGAACCCCGAAATTCCTGTCACCAGCCAGACGCCGCCTACGTTCTTGCTGCAGGCAGAGGATGACCACGTGGACAATGTAAACGACTCGCTGGCTTACTACATTGCGCTGAAGAAGGCTGGCGTTCCCGTGGAGATGCATTTGTATGCGCAGGGCGGGCATGCGTTTGGGCTGTGGCGCACGAACTTTCCGATAACGCGATGGCCTCAGTTGGTGGAGACGTGGCTGGGGACGATTGGGATGATTTCGGAGTAGGTGCTCTGGGATCGCATACGACAAACGGGACTTGTCGGAAGCGAGTCGCGTAGCTCCCGGATGACGCGGTACTCGGAAGTTGCTCTGGACAGCGTCGTGAGGACGATTATCCAGGATGCGGAAGGGCGTCGGTCCTGCCTGATGGCGTAGTGTTTACCGACAGTACCCGCCCCCTGATTCCTTGCGAGAAATCCCCTTCGCACCAACCACTCCTAACCGAAAGGCAGCGCTCAAAACACATTGGGAATGATAAGTCGCCTTCCCATCGACTGGGTCACCTCTTGGGCTGGATTCAGGTGTGGAAGGGCGTTTATCAGGCACAATCTCGCAGAGGTGGTCGGAAGGGCTGTCTTAACTCTTTGTCTCAGGCTAGCGGTAGTTTACTGCGAAAGTGGTTCCGCAGTGGCTATCTAACACCGTAATTCTCTGGAAACAAAGTCTTTGAAAGCAATTCGTTTTCGGGGATTGTGTATTACCCTACTCATAAAACCTTTGT
>Ga0208821_1001147_pt1 | contig 16225 bp, 12 predicted proteins | sample June2015DPH_20_5_FD_184720 | JGI IMG/M metagenome (GOLD analysis project Ga0208821, IMG submission 184720) | Peatland microbial communities from SPRUCE experiment site at the Marcell Experimental Forest, Minnesota, USA - June2015DPH_20_40... | ecosystem: Environmental > Terrestrial > Soil >... | reverse complement strand
GAAAGGAAATCGAATGTCGTGGCCATAATCAATCACAGCCGCGGTCGATAGGACCCGCAAAACGATGGTGCTGCGGGAGAGCGGATCCTCGCCCCCGATAATTTTTTCACAGCTTCTTTTTGTCGGAATGTATGCGCCACCCGCAGACAGCTTATTCCTGTTTCGGGTTCCGATCCTTGCAATTCACACAGTACACATGCTTAAAGGCTCTGATCAGCGCCTGCGCGTCCGAGGTGACGTTCTCGGTCTCGTAACCGAGCTTCTCGCACACGCATTTGCGGTTCGGTAGAACGCTGAAGGCCGTTGCCGGATTTCTTGTTTGTCTGATATCCTCCAACATCTCGATATGGCGACACCACCTTGACCGTTCTCGCGCGACCTCTCGGAGGGATTTGCAGTACTGCTCGAATACTTCGAGGCAATGCGGAGGCAGACCCAAGCTCTCGAGTCCGTCACGGGCGAACCCCCGCATCTCTTGATCACTAAGATTGCCGAACGAAATGTCTTCATCAGCCTGCTTGAACCGACTCCAATCACGTTCGAACTCCATGAGAATTGTCCTGTCATCGAGGAGCTCTCTTGCGCGTTCGGCGATATCAGCAAATCCCATGGCCTCAGCCTCCGGGCAAATCCGTGCCGCGAGCTCCTTGGCACAGGCAAGGTCCCCAATTATCTCGAGGAAATCCGCATGCAGTATGTTTAGTCTTAGCCTGCCCTCTACACTGCCGTTGAGCTCGTGAATGGCAAGAGCGCTCGTGATCCCCTGACGGACCGCGGATGCAGCCGGGTTCGAAACTTCGAATGCTCTGCCGAGGTAAAGCGCGCTGAGCCGCTCGTTCATTAGCTGCACGATCCGGAAGCTCAGCACTACCATAAGCGCTTCAGCTATCAGGATTGGGTGTCCGAGTTCGTGTGCATCCTTGAGGGCGGCGTTTGCCGATGTCTCCCAATCGGCCAATCGACTACTTGCCTTCCGGTATTCCTGAACCATGCCTTTGGTGTGTGCAGCGAACATACTTGCGCGCATCCAGTACAAACCCAGTTGATGGGTTTCCGCGGCGGTCGCGGCAGTACCCTCAATGTAAATCAGCATCAGCCTCGCGCCCAGCTTGATGGCTTTTGTTGCGTCAGGGTGCTCAAGAATCTCGCTAGTGGTCTTACGAGCTTCTTCCGTCAGCATAGCGCGAAGCTCCTGGTCGCGCTCTCTCAAGAATCGGTAGTAAATTGCTTGCAGTCGTGCGTCAAGTGACCCAAGGCCGTGGAGGGCCTCTGCCCACTTTTCCATCCGTCGCTCATACGTTGCGACGTCAATGATTCCGACGTGAAATTCGGAAGTGTCTTTGAGCTTGCCCAGAAAAGCCCTGTCTCGCTCCGACAGTTCTTGGGTGCATGCCATGGCCTGCCCGATGTGTCCAAGCGCGTTGTGGTACTTTCCCAAAGTGTACTCAGCGTATGCTGCAGTGAGCTGAAGGCGGGCTAGGTCTCTGGTTCGCGAATCGACCACGCCCAGCATCCGGAGCGCCTCTTTCGGAAATCCCGCGGCCACAAGCGCAGGACCGCTCGCCAGCAGAATGTGCTGGGCCTGCAACGGATCAGTAACCTCCAAGGATGCCGCATCGATACTGACGACGACAGGCTCACTCGTGGTCGAACGCATCAGTGAATCATGGATTCGACGGTGCATGCGACCCTCGCGAAGCACTCGGTCGACGATTCCAGGTATTGCGCTTGCTGTGAAACGCTCGGTGAACCTAAGGGATACCGTTGCTTGTTCCCGCCACGCGGGCTTGCTTGCTTCTAGTCGGCGACACTCGTCGTGTGCCCAGGCATACCAGAATTGCTTCTTTTTGTCGTCAAAGAGGAGATAAATGGGCAATGTTCCGTTAAGCAAGTAATTCAAGTTTGCCGTGCGCACCGGCAGGGATATACTGCCGTCTTGGTTGGCCTCGGCGGATGACGTCCCCTTCAGTTGCACCTGCCCCCGGAAGTTGGTCATCCTGCCACCGATTTTGAGTTCGAAGGCCCCGTCGACGCCGTAGTCTTCTATACGCTCATCACGAAACACAATGTCATCTTGATTCTGGAGTAGCGAATTCAGCGCCTTAAGACTGCTTCGCTGCAATTCGGCATTCTCATCGGATTCTGGGAGGGGCCCCAAATCAGGAATGCCTTGAGCGTTAGCCATAGGTCCTCTGTTCCATCAGCTCGACGTCCCAGTCGACTCTTGTTTACGCTGGTGCCCGTGAATCGCCATCAGCGTGCGGCCTAAGACCAAGCAGGCCAACGACTGGGCTCAAGACAACTTCCGATTATAAGCACTTATCTGTTGTCCATGTTCCCTTTCTGTACCTGGGCTGACCAGCGTTCCGCCCATGTTACGGGGGACTCGGAAAGTACCCCGAGCACCGCCGCAGGCGAACGGCCGCGCTTAGCATGTATCGCCCGCAATACGTGCGTGAATTTCTGGAACCGTGTACTTAGGGATGGCGGCCAAAGCCGCCCCAAACGCTCACACTGATTTGCTCACGGTCATTTCTCAGCGGCCGATCAGCTCGGATGCGGTGAGTCCTCGGGTCCGATCACAGCGAATACCGCGCCCTGGGGGTCGGCCAGGATGGCCATGCGGCCCACTTTCTCGATGGCCATGGGAGCCAAAAGCGTCTTGCCGCCCAGTTCCTTGGCCTGGGCAGCCGTCTCATCGCAATTCGAAACGTAAAAGTACGCCAGCCAGTGAGGGGGAGCGTTCGAATCACGAAACTCCGCAGGCGGGATCCCACCGATAGAAGTCTCTCCATTGGCGATGTGCTGGTAGCCCGAGGGATCATTCTGGCCCGCGTAAAACCTCCAACCGAACAGACCGGCGTAGAACTCCTTGGCGCGCGCGGGGTTGGGCGTGATCAGATCCGCCCAGCAGAGGGTTCCGTGCACACCGGCGATTCCCGTGCCGGTGTGTTTTTTGGGTTGCCAGAGGGCGAAAATAGCTCCCGTCGGGTCTTGCACCACGGCCATCCGTCCCACGTCGTAAACGTCGAAGGGCGGGCCTAACACCCTGCCTCCAAGCTGGGCGGCGCGGTTCGCGGCGTCGTCCGCGCTTTCGACCGCAATGTAAATCATCCAGTGCGGCGGGACACCCTGCGACCGCTCTTCGGGCCGCATCGTATACGCGGCAGCCGTGTCCCGCCCCTCGAGTTGAAACATGGTGTAAAAGTCGGTCGGACCCATGGGAAAATCCTGGCTGGCCCAACCCAACAACGAACTGTAAAAGCTCTTGGCGGCATTCTGATCGGTGGTGGCTAGCTCGATCCAGCAAAATGCCCCGGGTGGATGCTTGTCAATATGCGGCATAGCGCGCATTAACCTCCTTTAGTTGTGTGGAGTACTTAAAGCCCGTTATTATTCTAACGCAGTTTCCCAATTTTTTCCTGGCAGAACGGCAGGGGGCTGGTGTTATTTGGAATGGGGATCCACTCGGGCCGCCGGTCATTCCCGTCCCGCCATGGCGGGAGGAATCCAGTCCGACGGCAGCACATCTCCAAAGGTTTGCGGAGTGGATTCCCGCTTTCGCGGGAATGACTGGGTCTCGCAAATGACACCAATACCCGGCAGGGGATCCAGTGAAGCTCTTGCAAGGCTTACAAGAGCGTGTAGCGCAGGACCCGCTTTTCGGTCCTGCGGCTTTTCGATGGCCTTTGGAAATACACCATGAAAAGCCGCAGGTTCAGAGAACGGGACCTGCGCTGCCATCCCTCCAATGACTCACTGAATCAATGGAGCAATTCCTAAGAGCCGCAGGACCGAAAAGCGGGTCCTGCGCTACGTCCTCGCGTAAACGTTCAAGAAAGTCAGCGTGAGCGCCCACGCCTGCCTGGCGGCGGAGGGGTTATAGTTCGACCGCGCGTCGCAGAAGAATCCGTGCTCGGCGTCCGAGAACTCGACATTCACGAAAGGCTTACCTGCCGCACGAAGAGATAAGCGAGTCAGTTGTCAGTTGTCAGTCGTCAGTTGTCAGTTGTCAGTCGTCAGTTCAATAAGCGGCGCTGGGGGGCTGGGGGGAAAAACACCAAGCAATAGAGCGCCGGCAATTCGTCATTCATAATTCATACTTCACACTTTACACTTTACAATTGCCCTTGCCCCAGCACCTACTCACTTCGGCTACCATTGGACGAGCCTGCTGATTCGTCGCGCTCCATCGAAATCGCCTGGTCGGTCATTTCCTCGGGCGGCTCACCTCCTGCCATCGACTGCGCCAGGATGAGCTGGCGCGCTTCGCCACGCAGGGCCGGCCATCTCAGTGCGAAAACCGCGCCTCCGGCCAAGCAGATGATCCCCCCCAGCCTGACGGTAAGCGGCGCTCCCACATGCTGCGCAATCGCTCCCGAAAGCAACGCCCCGAATGGCGCCATGCCCATAAACATCATCGAGTAGACGGCCATGACGCGGCCGCGCAGTTCGTCGGGGACCATGGTCTGGATGAGAGTGTTGGAGGAAGCCATTTGCAAAATCATCGCGAATCCGGCCGGCATGACTAGGAGTGTGGAGAGCCAGAACCAGTGCGACATGGAAAAAAGGACCAAGGCGGCCCCGAATCCCATGGCGGCGAACATCACCCATCTTCCCAGTCCCCGCACGCCGTGGCGCGCCGCGAGCGCCAGTGTCCCTATAATCGCCCCCACTCCCGCAGCGCCCATCAGCAGACCCAGGCCCCGCGCTCCGCTGTGCAGGATACGGTCGGCAAAAATCGGCATCAACACCATGTAAGGCATCCCGGTCAGGCTGACAAGACCCAGCAGGAGCAGCAGGGCGCGGATCGGCCCCGTGCGCGCGACCCAGTGAAAGCCTTCCACAAGGCTCGCGAATCCGGAACGGCCGCTCACTCGCACACGTGGCGTCACGGTCATCAGCAAGAGGCAGACGATCACCGCAATGTAGCTCACCCCGTTGGCCAAGAAGCACCAGCCTTCGCCGATTGCCGCCACCGTCACGCCGGCCACGGCAGGCCCCAGGATGCGCGCGCCGTTCACCATGGAGGAGTTGAGAGCGATGGCGTTCACCATGTCCTGCTGGCTCACCATCTCGACCACAAATGCCTGGCGCGCGGGAATGTCGAAAGCGTTCACCAAGCCCAGTGACGAGGCCACCACCATGATTTCCCACACTCTGATGTGGCCCAGCAGAGTCAGCGCCGACAGGACAAACGCCAACAACATTGCCGAGGTCTGGGTGGCGATGACAATGCGATAGCGGCTCCTTCGGTCCGCCACCGTGCCGCCAATCGAGGCCAGGAGGAAAACCGGGATTTGCCCGGCAAAGCCCACCAAGCCGAGGAGCAACGACGAGCCCGTAAGCCGGTAAACCAGCCAGGCCTGCGCCACCGATTGCATCCAGGTGCCGGTCAGGGAAATGATCTGGCCGCTGAAGAACAAGCGATAATTCCGATACCGGAGGGCCCGGAACATCCCCGGAACGCGGCTCTGCGGCTCACCCCGCGCTGTCTCGTTTTTTTGCGGCAGGGAAATCGCAGAGCGTCCCCGGCCAGATTCAGTTGCCATGGTCATGGTAGCGGGCAGCCCCTGACAGTGACTAGTGGCTAGTGGCTAGTGGCTAGTGACTAGTGGCTAGTGGCTAGTGGCTAGTGGCTAGTGGCTAGTGGTTAGTGCTAGCCACTCTGCACTAGCCACTAGGCACTAGTACCTCAAAGCCTGTGTCGCCGGCCTCATCAGCAAGGCTGGCTAAGGCAGCCACTTCATCATGATACTGGAGCCTGCGGACATTCACCAAATTTAGTTCGCTTGAAGGAAAACTATGGCATAGAATCTCTGGCTCCATGCTTGAGCTGGTGGCGAGAGACATTCTCCAGGGGTACGGCTGTCATTCGCGAGACACGGGCGCTCGAAGTCGCAGTCATTCCCGCGAAAGCGGGAATCCACTCCGCAAACCTAAGGAAATGCGCTATCCACGGACTGGATTCCCGCTTTCGCGGGAATGACCGGCGTTTCGAAGGGGATCCCATCCCAAATGACACCAGTACCCAAAAAAATGGGTGCTAAATTAATTCGCTTCGAGGAAAGCTATGACATAGAATTACTGGCTCCATTCTTGAGCTGGCGGCGAGAGACATTCTGCAGGGGTACGGCTGTCATTCGCGAGACACGGGCGCTCGAAGTCGCAGTCATTCCCGCGAAAGCGGGAATCCACTCCGCAAACCTAAGGAAATGCGCTATCCACGGACTGGATTCCCGCTTCCGCGGGAATGACCGGCGTTTCGAAGGGGATCCCATCCCAAATGACACCAACACCGCTGCACGGGTCACCGCAATTCAATCGGAGGAACATTATGTGCCAGATGACGTTCAAGGCGAAGGCAACTACAGTGTTCTGTTGCTGCGCATTTATGCTTGGCGCGCTCAGTCTGCGGGCGGAGGTAAAGCTGCCCAGTCTCCTTTCTGACGGCCTGGTGCTTCAGCAAGGCATGAAAGTGAACATTTGGGGAACCGCCGACCCGGGAGAACGGGTTACTGTCACTTTTGGGGGGCAACAAGTGAGCGGAGTCACCGAGAGCGGGGGCCAGTGGAAGGTGAAATTAGGGCCGCTCAACGCCGGAGGGCCGTTCACGATGACCATTGCCGGGAAGAACACCATTACGCTGCACGACGTGCTGGTCGGCGAAGTCTGGGTGTGCTCCGGGCAGTCCAATATGGAAATGCCCGTGGGCACAAACCCCCAGGGCTGGAGTGGGGCCGTAGTCAACTATCAGGATGAAATGGCCCGTGCTGACTACCCCCTGCTGCGGCTGTTCACGGTTCAGAAGGCCGTGGCCGGCAAACCTCAGGGCGAGGTGAAAGGCTATTGGGTCGCCGCGCGCCCACAGACCGTGGGCGAGTTTTCTGCGGTGGGGTATTTCTTCGGGCGGGAATTACTCAAGGTGCTGAATGTGCCGATTGGCATGATACACAGCTCCTGGGGCGGAACTCCAGCGGAGTCGTGGACGAGCCGTGGCACGCTCGAATCCGATCCCGAGTTTAATTCCATACTGGATTCGGGAACCAAGTTACTCTCACCTTACCCCAAGGTCTTCGAGGACTTTGAACAGCAACTGGGGCAGTGGCGGCAGGATTCGGACAAAGCCGAATCGGACGGGGCGCCAGTTCCCAACGCACCGACTGCCCCCGATGACCCGCGGCGGAATCCCTGGCGCCCCGCCGGCCTCTTTAATGCCATGATCATGCCGCTGACGCCCTACGCGATCCGGGGCGCCATCTGGTACCAGGGAGAATCCAACGCCGACCGTCCGGCTCAATATCGCAAGCTCTTTCCAGCGATGATCCGCGATTGGCGGCGCGCCTGGGAAGAGGGCGATTTCCCCTTCCTCTTCGTTCAGCTCGCCAACTGGTCAATCCCCCAGCCCCGGTCCAATTGGTCAGAACTCCGTGAAGCCCAACTGACGACGCTCTCATTGCCGAAGACCGGGATGGCGGTGACCATTGACATTGGCGACGCAAGCGATATTCATCCTAAGAACAAGCAAGACGTGGGGTATCGCCTCGCGCTTGCCGCGCAGGCCATCGCCTACGGACGGGACGTGATCTATTCAGGCCCCATCTATGAGTCAATGGCCGTCGAGGGTGAGAAAATCCGTTTACGCTTCAAGTACGTTTACGGCGGACTCGTGGCGAAGAACTCGCATGCGTCAGCGCTCAGTGGATTTGAGATCGCGGGTGACGATCATAAGTTCGTCGCCGCTGAAGCCAAAATTGACGGCGACACGGTTGTCGTGCGCAGTGAAAAGGCGCCGCACCCCGTAGCGGTGCGATATGCATGGGCCATGAACCCGTCGTGTAATCTGTATAACCGCGCCGGCTTGCCCGCCTCGCCCTTTCGCACGGATGATTGGGAGGGAAATAGGGAATAGGGAATAGGGAATAGGGAATAGGAGAAGGGGATAGGGAACAGTTGCGCAAGCAGATTCGCCTTCCCTACTCCCTACTCCCTATTCCTAATTCCCTATTCCCTAAGGCTAGGTGAATCCGCGAAGGGCGCGCAAGCTTCATGCTATAATTCCAGCAACTGCGCCATAAAAGCAGTGAAACATAACCGCGCAGGGTGCGGCAGTTCGCGCGCTTACGAATACGAGGCAGGGAGGAAGGCATGGCGATAAAGCATTTCCAAAAAGTGTGGCACAACGGGGAATTCATCCCCTGGGACGAAGCCACGATACACGTGGCGTCGCATGTGGTCAGTTATGCTTCGTGCCTTTTTGAAGGCATCCGCTGCTATGACACCCCGCAGGGGCCCAGCATCTTCCGCCTTAAAGAGCATACCGACCGATTGGTGAACTCCTGCAAGATTTATCGCATGGAACTGAAGTTCACGCGCGATCAACTGGCCCAGGCGATGGTGGAGCTGGTGCAGGTGAATAACGTCAAGCACTGTTACCTGCGCCCGGTGATTTTCCGCGGCTTCGGTGAGGCCGGGGTGAACCCGCTGAAGAACCCGATTGAGATTTACTTGCTGGCCTGGGAGTGGGGAAAATACCTCGGTGAGGAAGCTCTGCGGCAGGGCGTGGACGTATGTGTTTCCTCCTGGCAGCGCATTGCGCCCAACACCCTGCCGGCGATGGCCAAGGCGGCTGCGAATTATATGAACTCCCAACTGGTGAAGATGGAGGCGCTGACCAACGGCTATGTGGAAGGCATATCGCTCGACGCCTCCGGCCACGTCAGCGAAGGGAGCGGTGAAAACCTCTTTATGGTGCGCGACGGCAAGATCATCACTCCACCGCTCTCCTCGTCCATCCTTCCCGGCATCACGCGCGATTCCGTCATCACCCTCGCCCGTGAGCTTGGTTACACGGTCATCGAGCAGGCCCTCTCTCGCGAGATGCTTTATATCGCCGACGAAGTCTTTTTCACCGGCACGGCTGCGGAGATCACCCCCATCCGCTCCGTGGACCGCATTGTGGTGGGCAAAGGCCAGCCGGGTCCGATTACCCTGAGCTTGCAGGAACGCTTCCTTTCCATCGTGCAGGGGCAGGCGGAGGACAAGTATGGCTGGCTTACCCTCTGCCACCAGCCCGTGGCCGTGGCGCGCTAGAAGTCTTGAGGTTTAAACTTGGTGTAAATGAGTCAAGTTTTGCGTGCGATTGTGGGGGAAGGGCGGGGCTTCAGCCCCGCCGTGGGGCGACCGTTCCTCAGAAAGGGGCTTCAACCCCTGAAGCACGGGCGAGTAGCAATGGCGAGCATGTTGCTTCAGCGGCTAAAGCCGCGATTCTGTGGCTCCGTGTGCGGCGGGTCCCGCCCTTCCAATTCCTGACAGGCCATGACTCGTCGCTCCCCAGCACTTAGCCCCCAGTCCCTAGCACCTGACTCTTGTTCTTTGACTACCTTCGACCGTCATGCTAAGTTGACGGAGAAGCAGAAATGCTTGGCAGCGAGGATCAGCCATGAGCAGCCAAAGCGTGACCATCGATACCTTGCTTCGGACCGCCTGCGAGAGTAAGGCTTCCGACCTGCACTTGAAGGTGGGAAATCTTCCTTACGTGCGGGTGGATGGCGAGCTCCAGCCGCTCACCCAATATCCTCGCATCTCCCCCGAAGACATGCTGGACTTTGCTTTCAGCATTATGACCAACCGGCAGAAGCAGAAGTTCAAGGAAAGCAGCGAACTGGATATGCCCTATGGCGTTCCCGGGCTGTCCCGCTTCCGCGTGAACGTCTTCCAGCAGCGCGGAAACATCGGCATGGTCATCCGCATGATTCCGACCAAGATCCAGACATTCGAGGAACTTTCCCTTCCCAAGGTGATGGAGAAGATTTGCCAGGAAACGCGCGGGTTGGTGGTGGTGGCCGGCACCACTAGTTGCGGCAAGTCCACAACGCTGGCCGCTATGGTGGACCATATCAACTCCATTCGCACCGACCACATCATCACCATCGAAGACCCCATCGAGTTCTTGCACCGCGATAAGAAGGGATTTGTGAACCAGCGGGAAGTGGAGGTGGATACGCCCAGCTTCGCCTCCGCCTTGCGCGCCGCCCTTCGCCAGGACCCCGACGTCATTCTGGTGGGCGAAATGCGCGACCTGGAAACCATCCAGACTGCCCTGCTGGCCGCCGAAACCGGCCACCTGGTTCTTTCCACCTTGCACACCACAGACGCCACCGAGACCGTGCAGCGCATCATCACGGTGTTCCAGCCATCTGAGCAGAAGCAGATCCGCCTGCAACTGGCCAGCACGCTGAAGGCCGTTGTTTGCCAACGTCTGGTCAGGAAATCCGACGGCATCGGGCGCGTGCCGGCGGTGGAAGTCCTGATCACCACCGAGTACATCCAGGATTGCATCGTCAATCCCGAAAAAACCCGGCTGATCAAGGAGGCCCTGGCTGCGGGCGTTTCCCAGTACGGCATGCAAACCTTCGACCTGTCGCTCTACGACCTCCACTCGCAGGGCCTGATCACGCTCGAAGAAGCTCTGGCCAACTCCTCCAACCCCGACGAGTTCAAGCTGCGCATTGCGGGCATCCGAACTACGGCGGACGCCACTCGCGACGAGATGCAAAGGGCCAGCGAGGTGGAAAGGTTTGCAGAGAGATAAAGAAGCGCCACCAGACCCGCTCACCGCAGCCCTGCGGATGCTCGCTCGCCGTGCCTATTCCGTGGCCGAAATGCGCCGGGCGCTGGAGAAGAAATATCCGGACTCGAGCCAGGTCCCCAAGGTGATTGCCCGTCTCCGCGAGCTCCACTACCTGGACGATAAGAAGTTTGCCGAGCACTATGCTTCCTCGCTGGCCCGCAACCGCGCTTACGGCCGCTACCGCATCCGGCGCGAGCTGAAAGCCAAACTCGTTGATTACCGCCAGATTGAACCTGCCCTCCAACAAGCCTTCGGGGAGACCAGCGAGCGGGAATTGCTGGAGCAGGCCCTCGCAAAGAAGCTCCGCACTCTTCGCCTACCCCTTACACGCCCCCGGTTCCACTCGCTATGCCAGAGTCTGTTGCGCAGGGGATTCAACTCGGGTGATATCATTAAGGCAGTGCGGGCGCGCCCGGAACTCAAACCAATCGCCGAGGACGTGGAGTTCGGGGAAGACGAATTGTAAATTATAAATTGTAAATTATAAGTTACGGGTGATCCTTGAATCAGGAATCTCAATGCACAACGGACAAGAAAGACTCGGCCATGAATCGTCCCCGGGAAATTCTGCCGCGATCTTTCGCTTATGCCCTGCGCGCCGTTAAGCTCTACCAGCATTTACAACGCCGGAAAGATGGGGCGGGCTGGATTCTGGGAAAGCAGTACCTGCGCGCGGCCACCTCCATCGGAGCCAACATCGAAGAAGCTCAAGCGGGTGAAAGTCGCGCCGACTTCATTCATAAGTTAGGCATCGCTCAAAAAGAAGCGCGAGAAAGCCGCTATTGGCTTCATCTGTTGGCTGAATCGGGGATCGTCGGAAGAGAGAAGCTCCAGCCCCTCAGGCGCGAAACCGAGGAACTAATCGGCATCATCACAGCTATCATTGTCAGCTCGAAGAGTCGCGAGCGCGACAGCTCATGAACCGGGGTCGAGGATCGAGCTTCCCGGTTTCATAATTTATAATTTATAATTTACAATTCAAATGAAATCCAACGAGATTAGAACGCGTTTTTTGAAGTTTTTTGAGGCACGCGGCCATCGCGTGCTGCCCTCGTCGTCGCTTGTCCCGGTGCATGACCCCACGTTGCTCTTCTCCAACGCGGGCATGAACCAGTTCAAGGATGTTTTCCTGGGCCGCGAGAAGCGCGATTATTCGCGCGCCGCGACTTCCCAAAAATGTGTCCGCGCAGGCGGCAAGCATAATGACCTCGAGCAGGTCGGCCGCACCACGCGCCATCACACTTTTTTCGAGATGCTGGGGAATTTTTCCTTCGGCGATTACTTCAAGAAAGAAGCCATCCCCTGGGCCTGGGAGTTGGTTACCAAGGACTACGCCATCCCGGCGGAAAAGCTTTACGTCACGGTTTTTCGCGAGGACGACGAGGCGGAAGAAATCTGGGCCAAAGACGTTGGCGTGCCGCGTGACCGCGTCTTTCGCCTGGATGAGCATGACAACTTTTGGCAGATGGGTGACACCGGCCCGTGCGGGCCATGCTCCGAGATTCACTACGATCTTGGTCCCGCTGCCAGTACGCTCGGACACCCGGATTGCCCCTTCCCTTGTCCTCAGGACTGCGGGCGCTACGTCGAGCTCTGGAACCTCGTCTTCATGCAGTTCAACCGCGACGAGCAAGGGAACATGACTTCCCTGCCCCGTCCCAGCATTGATACCGGCGCCGGCCTGGAACGGCTGGCGGCGGTTTTGCAGGGCAAGATTTCGAACTTTGACACCGACCTCTTCCGGCCGCTGATCGAAGAAGCAGCGGGGCTGGCCAATGTGGAGTATGGCTCAAACCATGATACGGATGTGTCCCTGCGCATCATCGCCGACCACGCCCGCGCCGCCACTTTCTTGATTTCGGATGGCGTGCTGCCCTCGAACGAGGGCCGCGGCTACGTGCTGCGACTCATCATGCGCCGCGCGTTGTATCACGGCCAGACGCTGGGATTGAATGAGCCGTTCCTCTACAAGATGGCGGGGCACGTCGTGCAGATGGTGAAGGACGCTTACCCAGAACTCGTGGAGGCTGAGCGGCACGTCGCCAAGGCCATCGAGATTGAAGAGGAGAAGTATGCACACACAACCAGGATCGGCCTGGAAAGGCTGGAGGAAACAGACCTCCTCGAGGACGAGTTCGTAAAGAAAACCCTCGACGCACTCCCGGTCACCCAAAATGTTGGACAGTTCAGGGAATTTACCTTTCGGGACTGGAAGAAGCGGTATTCCCAGGGGTTTTTCAATCCAATTCTGGGCTCCATGCGTTCTGTACGGCCTCTTGGTCGTGTTCCGGGTTCTGAGCTCTTTACGCTTCACGATACCTTTGGCCTACGTCCTGACTTCGTTGAGGACGTGATAAAGAACTACGGCCTCACAGTCGACCGCGAGGGCTATGATGCCGAAATGGCGCGCCAGCGCGAGCGGGCGCGGGCCAGTTGGAAGGGAGTCGAAAAGAAGAGTGCGTCGCCCGTGTTCTTGAAGCTGGCGGAAGATCGCAAGACGGTCTTCGACGGCTACGCCCAGACAACTTCGAGTGACTGCCGCATCGTGGCGCTGGTTTGGAAGGGTGAACTGCTGAGCGAGGTCAAGGCTGGCGAAGAAGTGGAAATCGTTCTCGACCACACGCCTTTCTATGCCGAGGCCGGTGGCCAAGTGGGTGACACAGGCTTCTTGTTTGCTCCCGCTTCCGACCGCGAGCTGGCCCACGTCACGAACACATACTATCCAGTCGGCGGCCTAATTGCGCACAGGGCCGTCGCGCGCGACAGGTTGCGGGTCGGTGATCTCGTGACAGCGAAAGTCGATGTTGAACGCCGCGATGCGACGCGGCGCAATCACACGGCGACGCACCTGCTCCACGCAGCACTGCGGCGCACGCTTGGGACGCACGTGAAGCAAGCCGGGTCGCTGGTCGCGCCGGACCGGCTGCGGTTCGACTTCACGCACTACGCGGCGCTTGACGAGCAGGATTTGCTCGATATCGAGGACCTGGTGAACGAGCACATCCTGAAGAACGAAGTTGTTGCGACGGAAGAGAAAGACCTGGACTCAGCCGTCGCTGGCGGCGCTATGGCGCTCTTCGGCGAGAAATACGCGGATAAGGTGCGCGTGCTCTCGATCAACGGCTTCTCCAAAGAACTCTGCGGCGGCACGCACGTGCGACGCACGGGCGACATCGGCCTTTTCAAGATTGTCTCTGAAGGCAGCGTGGCGGCGGGAACAAGGCGAATCGAAGCCGTGACCGGTGAAGGCGTACTGAAATATCTGCGACAAGCCAGCGAGACACTGGCGCTACTTGCCGACTCATTGCACGCCAAGCCCGAGGAGTTGCTCCAGGCCGTCGAGAAGCTAAGTGATTCCGAGAAGAAGCTCCGCAAAGAACTCGAAGCGCAGCAGATGAAGCGCGCCACCTCCCAGGCCAGTGACCTTGTGAAAGCAGCACGCGAAGTGAAAGGCGTGCGCGTGGTGGCAGCGCGCGTGGAAGTCACGGACCGCTCCGCCATGCGGCAGATGGTTGACGATCTGAGGGCAAAGCTCCAATCCGGCGTGATCGTGCTGGGCAGTGTTTCAGACGGCAAGGTCAGCCTTGTCGCCGCCGTAACTAAAGACCTTACGAGCAAGCTCGACGCCGGAAAAATCGTGAAGCAGGCTGCGGCTTACGTTGAGGGCAGCGGCGGCGGCCGTAAGGACCTGGCGGAAGCGGGCGGCAAGAACCCCGCGAAACTCGATGAATCCCTCCAAGCCGTCCCCGCAATCATCGAAGCAATGCTTTAGGAGCGAAAGATCGGATCCAAGATTTAAGAGTTATTTCCTGACAGGCCCTAATCTCCGCATCACGGCATGCGCTTCGCCATGCCTGGGGTATTGTAGAGCCGGATCAAGGTATTGATATCCCGTTGGCTGGGCTCCTTGACAAGAGATCTCCAGAAGAGCGGGTAGGGAACCGGCAAGTAAATCTGCCGCACTTTGTCCTGCATTTGCCAATACGTGATGTCTTTCTTGCTGTCGCTGTGGCCCTTGATGCCCAGGGCGTGCCCCAATTCGTGCAGCAGGATGGCACGCATCTCGTCTTTCGTCCAGTCTCGCCTACTCAGGTCAACGGCAATAGTGCAAACTCTTTTCTCTTCCATTTCCCCACCCACCATTTCCCATGAGGGACGTTCCCACTCTTCGCCCGCCGCGTCACTTGTGTGAGGGTCCGTTACCCAGCTCACCTGGATGTCCGCCTCCTCGGGGTGAATGACGAGTTGCAAGGGAAACACAGCTTTCCAAATATTGAAGGCTTCGCGTGTTCCTTGAATCCATTTGATCTGCGGCGCGCTCCCCAAGTATACGTTCAGAGGAAACGTCTTCCACAGGTTCTCCTCCGCTTGCGAGGCCACCTCCCAGTAATAATCCCCCGCCGCGGCAACATACCGCGAGGGTTGCATCGCATCGGGAAGGACCGGTGAAGTTTGCTCCAGTTGCAGGCGGACTTGCGCGCGCGCCACGTCGAACTTCAGCTCAGGATCTTTTTCCGCCACTTCAATGAAGCGCTGCCACTCCTTCATAGCTTTCTGCCGGTCCACCATCTCATCGGCGAGGGCGAGGTTGTGATAGGCGGGCGCAAATTGCGGATCGAGCTTGACAGCGTGCCGTAAGCCGCCGCCGCCTCCGCAAAGCGGCACCCATCAAACATCGCATTACCGGTACCATACGCGGCCACGGCCGCATTGTGATCGACCGCCTGGGCGCGCGCAGTAGAACCACAGAAGAACCAAATTCCGAATAGAAGTAAGAGACCGGAGCAGATGGAATACCCGCGTCGAGGCATGGTGTTCTGTCCTCCTCGGGATGTTGCAATGCCGTTACACTGCTCCCCATATCATGACGCTCAGCGGATTCGATTTCAAGTGGATCAGGAGCGGGGTGGTGGTTTGCCCCGATCTGTACGGACTGGATTCCTCCCACCATGGCGGGACGGGAATGAGCGGCGTTGCGAAAGGGATCCCATCCCAAATGACACCACCACCCCCGCGCTTGCTCGCTTCACCTCCGCAGAGTATCATGTGAGCGGCAACCCTTTGGCGGGAGAGAACTATGGGTTCAGCAAAAGACGAAGTCCGCAGGATTCTCGAGCAGATTCCCGACAACGCATCCTTCGAGGATATTCAGTATCACATTTATGTGAGAGAGAAGATCGACCGCGGTCTCGAAGACGTCGAGCAGGGCCGCGTTATCAGCCAGGAAGAGGTGGAACGCAGGATGCGGAAATGGACCGGAGAGTAGTCTGGACTGAAACCGCCTGGAGTGATCTCGAGCAGGTCGTCACCCACATCGGGAAGGACTCCTCCCATTACGCTGCCGCATTCACGCGTGAAGCGAGAGATGCTTCACGCTCCCTCTCGCAATTCTCAAATCCAAGATCTCGGATGATGGAGGAGACGCATTCATGTACAAGCTCGTTTTATTGAGGCACGGAGAGAGTACCTGGAACAAAGAGAACCTGTTTACGGGTTGGACGGACGTTGGGCTGAGTGAGAAGGGCATGCAGGAGGCGATTGACGGGGGCCGCGAAATGAACAAAGAAGGCTACGTCTTCGACGTCGCTTTCA
>Ga0208821_1001144_pt1 | contig 16246 bp, 10 predicted proteins | sample June2015DPH_20_5_FD_184720 | JGI IMG/M metagenome (GOLD analysis project Ga0208821, IMG submission 184720) | Peatland microbial communities from SPRUCE experiment site at the Marcell Experimental Forest, Minnesota, USA - June2015DPH_20_40... | ecosystem: Environmental > Terrestrial > Soil >... | reverse complement strand
AGTATCGGCCAATCTGCGATGGCGTCTGACCCATCTTTCATGTTCTCAGTCTCCCTTCTCGGTGAGGCCACGCTTCCAGTATCTAGGTGATCTCTGCCGACCCATATTGGGCCAGAGAGTTCTCCTGAGGCTACCATATCATTCACAATTTTGCCGAATCTTGCTCTCTCCCCATAGCCCAACCAGCAGACCCTAGCGGGTAGCCCTTGAAACTTCACCTTATCGCGGGCCTTCTCGATCCAACGTACAAGTTCCTTGTTGTACCCGAACTCCTTGATGATCATCCGATCAATCTTTAGGATGTCGTCAGGCTCACCTACGAGTGATGTCCAGCGGAAGGGCCCGCGTCCTTCGCAGAACATGGGACGGATGTATTCGGGTACGAAGCCTGAGAATGCGAAGGCTTCCTTCAGGCCCGTATCGTAGGCCTGCTGGCGAATGTTATTGCCGTATTCGAAAGTAATCGCGCCATGTTTCATCATCTGGACCATCGCCTTCACCTCCTCGACGATGCTTTGCTTCGCCTTACGGAGGTATTCGTCGGGGTGGGATTCGCGGAGTTTGTCTGCTTCTTCCCTGCTTAGGCCTGCAGGGTAGTATCCGTGCAAGGGGTCATGGGCTGATGTCTGGTCCGTAACGATATCAGGTATCAAGCCGCGTCCAACTAATTCAGGGTAAACGTCGGCGGCGTTGCCGAACAAACCAACGCTGAGACTTTGCTTCGACTTCCTAGCATCTTCGACCATGCGCATGGCTTCATCTAGGTCATCAGTCCACTCCATGAGATAGCCGTGCTTAAGTCGACGTTCAATCGCGGCCTTGTTCACCTCTACTACCAGAGCGACGCCATCATTCATAGTTACTGCGAGGGGTTGGGCTCCACCCATCTCACCCAAACCAGCAGTTAGGACCAGCCTACCTTTGAGGGAGCCATCGAAATGTTTCCGGGAAACCGAGGCTAAGGTCTCGTATGTACCTTGAAGAATTCCTTGTGTTCCGATGTATGCCCATGAGCCCGCCGTCATCTGGCCATACATTATCAGACCTTTCTGCTCTAATTCGTAGAAGTAATCCCATGTAGCCCATTTCGGAACTAGCATGGCGTTCGAGATTAGAACCCGCGGCGCCCACTCGTAGGTCTCGAAGACGGCAACAGGCTTTCCACTTTGTATGAGCAGCGTTTCGTTCGGATTCAGCTCTAGTAGAGTCTTGGTGATTTGCTCAAAGCATTCCCAGGAACGAGCGGCCTTTCCTGTTCCACCATAGATGATTAGGTTATCAGGATCCTTGGCTACCTCGGGGTCCAAGACATTGTAAAGCATCCTGTATGGTCCTTCAATCTGCCAGTTCTTGCAGTGTAGCTTCTTACCCGCAACAGCTGCAGCAGAAGGTTTGAGTTTTAACAAATTCAGTCGTTGATTTATGGTCGATTTGTAATTTTAAGTTTCGGAATAATGGTCATGTAAGGTGACCATCGTTCACGACAACTCTCCCGTTCTTGATGACCGTCTCGACCATGTTCACTCCAAGCCGATAGCCTAAGAATCGATAATCCTTAGCATTGAAAATTGTGAGGTCGGCTTTCTTACCGACCTCGAGGCTTCCGATCTCATGCGCGTTTCGGATTGAATGCGCGGCGTTAATTGTTGCCGCCATAATCGCCTCCGCAGGAGTCATCTTCAACTTGTAGCATGCTAGTGCCGTCACTAACTGCTCATTCTCAATCCAACAACTTGGGCTTAAGTCGCTCCCGAGGGCGACGGGCACACCGTGAGTTATGAATTTCCGCGCGTCCGCGTACCTATCTAGCATCAGCGTTAACGGCGCAGCCGGTAACAGCGTCGCGATCACGCCTGCTTCTCTCATCCGTTCGACCCCCAAATCGGAAGCGTACAGAAGATGATCCGCTGAAACCGCTCCCACCTCAGCCGCTAGCTCTGCGCCTCCCAATGGATACAATTCGTCTGCGTGAATTCTCGGCATCAGGCCGAGTCGCTTGCCCGCTAGGAGGATTCTGCGTGACTCGTCAATCTCAAACACATTTTTTTCACAAAAAACGTCGCAAAATTGCGCGAGATGTCTTTGTGAGATCTGCGGTAACCAATCTACGATGATCAGGTCGACGTACTCATCGACCCTTCCGTCAAATTCTGGGGGTATCGCATGCGCTCCTAGGAATGTCGGGATTAGAGTAAGTGGCCCTTCGTCATTCAAGGAATTAATGACTTCAAGCGACTTGATCTCGTCGTGCAATGTTAAACCGTAGCCGCTTTTTGCTTCAATCGTCGTTGTCCCGTGTATGAGCAGGCTTTTGGCTCTCTCTCTGGAGGTCTGAAGTAGAGTTTCTTTACTCGCTGCGCGTGTGTCGCGGACCGTTCGGAGAATTCCGCCACCCTTCTGGAGGATCTCCATGTAACTTGCGCCTTTGATCTTCTGTTCCAGTTCTGACTCGCGAGAACCAGCGAAAACGAAGTGAGTGTGCGCATCTATGAGACCAGGAGTTGTAATCTTTCCCGAGGCGTCTAGTCTCTCATTTGCAGCGTACTTGCTGAGTATTTCTTCAGATTTTGATACTGCGACGATTCTTCCATTTGCTATGGCGACGGCGCCATCTTGTATAATCCCAAGTTCCTCCATCTCGGGACCTTTCGCTGGTCTTTGAGTGTAACCTTTAGCAGTGATGAGTTGTTGGGCGTGTTCGATGATGAGGTCTACATCAGTTCTTGACAAAGTGTACCTGTTTTCTTTTTGCGGTTTTCGCATCTATAGTATGCGTTTTGGTTGAATCGATTGGAACATATTCTCGATTCTTTAACGTAGGTATGCTTATATTAACGCCGAAGGTTTAACAACAATTTGTCAACTCGTCTCTCCGACGCGTTGGCTTCCCGCGATTACCCGGCGGCGGCGTCAACTTGACTTGTAGGGCTTTAGCCCTTGGATGACATGTTGACCTCCATTTGCGGGAACAATGATGAAGGCCTAAACAAACTTGGGGCTGTCCTCACGGCACCCATGAAAATTTAGGTCCAAGATAGGTTTACAGTCACTCTGCAAAATTCCAGTCCGTTCAATTTCCTTAATCGGTCGTAAATCCGAAAGAATCGTCCTAGCTACACGGTTTAGCTTGCTAACTCCGCTTGATCCTGGCGGACCCAACTGCTATCGGGGTGGGACTAAGCCATGCGAGTTGTGCGCTTCCTAGCCACGGTGGAGGCGCAGCGCACGGCTCAGTAACACGTGGCTAACTTACCCTCAAGACGGGGACAACCTCGGGAAACTGAGGCTAATACCCGATAGGTGGGGAGACCTGGAATGGTCCCTCACTCAAAAGGAACTAGTGGCATGCTTGCTAGTTTCGCTGGAGGATAGGGCCGCGTCCGATCAGGTCGCTGGTGAGGTAACGGCTCACCAGGCCTATAACCGGTACGGGCCGTGAGAGCGGTAGCCCGGAGATGGGCACTGAGATAAGGGCCCAGGCCCTACGGGGCGCAGCAGGCGCGAAAACTTCGCAATGCGCGAAAGCGTGACGAGGTCACTCCGAGTGCCGTCCGCTGAGGATGGCTTTTGCCCGGTTTAACTAGCCAGGTGAATAAGGGGAGGGCAAGTCTGGTGTCAGCCGCCGCGGTAATACCAGCTCCCCGAGTGGTTGGGACGATTATTGGGTCTGAAGCGTCCGTAGCCGGCCGGAAAAGTTCCCCGTTAAATCTGACGATCCAATCGTTGGGCTGCGGGGAATACTCTTCGGCTTGGGGGCGAGGGAGGTCGGCGGTAGTCCCGGGGTAGGGGCGAAATCCTATAATCCCGGGAGGACCACCAGTGGCGAAGGCGGCCGACTAAAACGCGCCCGACGGTGAGGGACGAAAGCTGGGGGAGCGAACGGGATTAGATACCCCGGTAGTCCCAGCTGTAAACGATGCAGGCTAGGTGTTGGGACGGCTACGAGCTGTCCCAGTGCCGCAGGGAAGCCATTAAGCCTGCCACCTGGGAAGTACGGCCGCAAGGCTGAATTCTCACGAAGATTTTTCACGGAGAAATATTTCGCGACGTGGGACAGTTCACTTAAAGGAATTGGCGGGGGAGCACCACAAGGGGTGAAGCTTGCGGTTTAATTGGAGTCAACTCCGGGAACCTTACCAAGGACGACAGTTGGATGAAGGTCAGATTAAAGGTCTTACCGGACTAGCTGAGAGGAGGTGCATGGCCGTCGCCAGTTCGTGCCGTGAGGTGTTCTCTTAAGTGAGACAACGAACGAGACCCGCGCCTCTAGTTGCCACCGGATTCCTTCGGGATTCCGGGCACACTAAAGGGACTGCCCTCGCTAAGAGGGAGGAAGGAGCGGGCCACGGCAGGTCAGTATGCCCCAAATTCCTTGGGCCACACGCGAGCTGCAATGGATGGGACAATGGGTTCCGACCCCGAGAGGGGAAGGCAATCTTCAAACCCATCCTCAGTTGGGATCGAGGGCTGCAACCCGCCCTCGTGAACATGGAATCCCTAGTAACCGCGTGTCATCATCGCGCGGTGAATACGTCCCTGCTCCTTGCACACACCGCCCGTCGCTCCATCCGAGTCTGGCTCTGGTGAGGCGTGGCCTCATTGATCATGTCGAGCCTAGGTTAGACAAGGAGGGAGAAGTCGTAACAAGGTGGCCGTAGGGGAACCTGCGGCCGGATCACCTCCTTAGTAAACTTCGAACGGGCTGGAATGCAAATGAGTTGTGACTGTAAACCTAACCGTACGATAATGCGGCCGCTGAGCCTTCGCTCAGTGGCTAAGGGTGTAGTGGTCATCCGCTAGAATGATCATGATGAACGCCGTGCATAGGCCTCTAACGTTAGACGAGTGTGGGTTCCATAGTAAGTTCGGCATGATAAGCCACCTGAAGGATGGCTTGGCTTGGGCACTGAAGAAGGGCGTGGCAAGCTGCGATATGCTCCGGGTAGCCGCATGCAGGCTTCGATCCGGAGATACCCGAATAGGACTTCCTGCCGCGGGTGATACCTACGGCGCTCCGACATGGAGCGGGAACCTCCCGAACGGAAGCATCCAAGTAGGGAGAGGAAGAGATACCAATTGGTATTCCCTTAGTAGCAGCGAGCGAAGAGGGAAGAGCTCAAACTGAACCTGCATAGGAAACTATGCGGGGTTGTGGGGTTATAGGGCCCGACCGCACCCTAGCCTGAGAAGTTGAAGTGGCCTGGAACGGCCCACCGTAGAGGGTGAAAGTCCCGTAGACGTAATCTGGCAAGGTTTGGGTTGGGATCCCTGAGTACTACGCCCCGGATTGGGCGTAGAAAGTTGGGAGGAAACAACTTCCAAAGCTAAACATGTCCCAAGACCGATAGCGCACTAGTACCGCGAGGGAAAGCTGAAAAGCACCCCGGAAGGGGGGCGAAAAGAGCCTGAAATCAGGTGGTCACAGTCAGTGCACAGCCCGAAAGGGTAGATCCCCTCCGAAGGAAACCGCGGCAACGCGGCTGTACGCAAGAGGGGGGACCAGGGTTGTGCGTTCCGTTTTGTACCACGGGCCGGGGAGTTCATTCTTGTGGTGAGGCTAAGAGTTTGAAGCTCGAAGCCGCAGGGAAACCGACAAGTTCGCAACGTCGCAAGACGCGAGGAACGAGATCTGAAAGGGTCTGAAATCACGGGGATGAAACTAGAAACCGAGTGATCTAGCCTTGGGCAGGGCGAAGCCGGGCGAAAGCCCGGTGGAGGTCCGAATGGGTGATGACGTGCAACTCTCTCCAATGACCTGGGGCTAGGAGTAAAAGGCCAATCTAACTCGGTGATAGCTGGTTCCCGCCGAAATATCTCTAAGGATAGCCTGGCTGGAGGTTGCTAACGGGGTAGAGTACTGATTGAAAAACAAGGACTCGAAAGGGTCCACTTTTCATTCAAACTCCGAATCCGTTAGCGCCGTAGAAGGCTGGAGTCGGATGTAGGGCGTAAGGTCCTATGTCGCGAGGGGAACAACCCAGACTAGGGTTAAGGTCCCTAAATCCTGGCTAAGTGTAGAAATAGAAAGCGGTCCTCAACCACAGACAGCTGGAAGGTAGGCTTAGAAGCAGCCATCCTCCAAGCAGTGCGTAACAGCTGACCAGCCGAGGTTGGGGGCGCTGAAAACGAACGGGGCTAAGCCAGGTACCGTTACCCTAGAACACGGTGCATAATCGTGTTGGTAGGCGGGCGTTGTGTCTGGGCGGAAGCTGGGTTTTGAGATCCAGTGGACCGGTCACAAGTGTAGATCCCGGTGGTAGTAACAGCCATAGAGGGGTGAGAATCCCCTCCGTCGAAGGGGCAAGGGTTCCCCGGCAATGCGTCGTCAGCCGGGGGTAAGTCGGTCCTAAGGCAACCCTTAACTGGATAAGCCGAAAGGGAAACCGGTTAAAATTCCGGTACCATGGAGGTACGTGCGGCAACGCAAGTTCATGATCTGACGTTCAGGGATAGGTCGAGTGGGGCCGTCGCCCCATTTAACCCGTTAAGCCCGGGGAGTACCATAATGGTGAGAACCGGGCGAAGCGGGGAATAGCCGCCCGTCTTAGGGTGGTTCAGCTGATTCCTCGAGCCAATGAAAAGGAGCATGGAATGGATCCTCCGTGACCGTACCTAGATCCGACACAGGTGCCCCTAGGTGAGAAGCCTTAGACGTATCGGGTTGAACTTAGGCGAGGGAACTCGGCAAATTAGCCCCGTAACTTCGGAAAAAGGGGTGCCTGAAGTTTTGGCGCAAGCTGGAACATCAGGTCGCAGTGACTAGGGTGAAGCGACTGTTTAATAAAAACATAGGGAACCGCCAGCGTGAAAACGTGTGAACGGTCCCTGAGTCCTGGCCAGTGGCGGTATCTGAAACTTGGGTTCAACCAAGCTAAGGACCGCTAAACGCCGGGAGTAACTCTGACTCTCTTAAGGTAGCCAAATGCCTTGTCGGGTAAGTTCCGACGTGCATGAATGGATTAACGACTTCACCGCTGTCCCCGCCTAGGGCCCGGTGAACCCACAACCTGGACGAACAGTCCAAGGTCTTCCAGCGGGGCGAGAAGTCCCCGTGGAGTTTTACTGCAACCTGTCGCTGGGATGTGATTGCGGGTACAGAGCGTAGGTGGGAGCCTTCGAAGTCAACTCTTTGGGGTTGATGGAGGCGACAATGTAACACCACCTATCTGTGATCGCATCTCTAACTGTACATCAAAGTACAGAACAACGGCTGGCAGGCAGTTCGGCTGGGGCGGCACCCCCTTGAAAAAATATCAAGGGGGCCCAAAGCTTGGCTCATCCCGGACAGAAACCGGGAGTAGAGGGCAAGACCAAAAGCCAGGCTGACTGGATGCTCATCAGCAAGGCATCCAGAGGCGAAAGCCGGGTCTAGCGATCATTCATGTCCCCATTGTTGGGGGCTGGATGTGACAGAAAAATTACCCCGGGAGTAATTGGCTCGTCTCCTCTGAGAGTCCCCATCGACGAGGAGGATTGGTTCTCCGCCGTCGTCCCTTCCCATCCTGGGCCCGCAGCAGGGTCCAAGGGCGCGGCTGTTCGCCGATTAAAGGGGAATGCGAGATGGGTTTAGACCGTCGCGAGACAGGTCGGCCTCTACCTGCTGGAAGTGCTGGTTGCCTGAGGGGAAGGCGCCCCTAGTACGAGAGGAACGGGGTATCGCAGCCTCTAGTTTACCGGTTGTCCGACAGGGCACTGCCGGGCAGCCACGCTGTCGAGGATAAGGGCTGAAAGCATCTAAGCTCGAAGCCTCTCCCGAAAAAAGGCAGCCATTCTAACCCACGACACTCGGTAACGGGCGTCAGGGTTGGACGAGGGCCCCCAAAGAAGATGGGTTTGATGGAGCAGGCGTGTACGCGCGAAGACTTCGGTCGACGCGTTTAGCGCGCTGCCCCCAATCGCTCAAGGTGTTGAATTGAAAATGGAACCCACCGTCTGATAACGCAGAGGCCTATGCACGGTGCGAACCAAACACCGCACGACACGTGCACTAGTATCATTCTTCTTACCCAGCGGAGCTTCCGCGGCTAAGTTGACCGGAATTGACGGTAACGGCTAGCGATTATGTTTCCAGCCGCCTGGGCGCGGGAATTGAACTGCCAAGTTCTTTCATTATTGAGTAGTTTAGGTGGAGTCGGGAAGAAGTAGCCGTGTGGGGTTTCGCTTTCACCATGGAGAAGGGCTTTATGCATGGTTTGGGCGTATTTCGCATGGTTGACCCGGTTTGGGCGTAATGGCCACGGTTACGAGCAAGACTATGGTTACAATCCCTTCATCGATACGGAGGAAATATGGAATAAGAGAAGGGGACAGAGTGCAATTCGTTGAGGTGGACGGCGCAATTATGATGATTCCCGTGAAATCCCTTTCAGAGATGCAGGGGATGGATAAGGCCCATTCAAAGGCATTGCTTGAGGGTGTCCGCGAATTGAATCGCGAGCACAGAAAGGAAGCCCGCGCTTGAAGACAACCTTAGTGCTTGACGCAGGCGCATTATCCATTTTCTTCGCAGGCGACTCCAGGATCGTCCCATATTTCAATAGAATAGACCAAGACCAAGCCACGGGCCTCATAACCGAGATCAACCTCGCCGAATATTACTATAAGACCTGCCAGAAAATCGGAAAACAAGCAGCCGACACGCGCTACTTCCTCCTGAGAAATTCAAAATTGAAAACGATCAGCGATGAGAGCCTGTGTCGCTTAGCCGGAGCAGAAAAATGCAAACAAGAGCTCGCCCTCTCGCTAGCAGATTGCTTCGCCTTAGCACTCGCCAAAAGAGAACATGCCACACTCATCACCACCGACCGTGAACTGGGAAGAGCCAAAGAAGTCCCGGCGAAATTCTTCCGAGTTCAGTAACCTTTCCCACTGTGAAACATGTCTATCACGTAAACCACTCTCATCAACGTACCCAGCTTCGAAGACATATGCAAAGCCTCGACGACCGCAGGCTCGCTAGAATTGTCGCCGAACATAACCGCTACATGGAGTACTTCATTCTAGAATCTGACCAGACCTGTCCGACCTCCTTTCCGCCATCAACAGCTCCGTCCTCCGACTATGGATCAAGGTTGTACGCCTAGCTTAAGTACAACTATCTACCTGGGTTGTACCAGAGCGCTATGGCACAGGAAACGGTTCTGGTCACAAGGAAGGGCCAAGTTACGATTCCAGTTGAACATAGAAAGAAATTCGGAATCAGGGAAGGAATGCGTGTCGTAGTCATGGACACGGGTGATGGGATACTGATCAAGCCGATTATACCGCTCCAAGACCTGGCTGGAATTGACGCTGGGAAAATGGCCATAACCGAAATGCGGAAGAAACTTGACGCAATGAGGGCTCACGACCGGTTCTGAGTATGACCCGGACAATTGACACACGGTTCTTTCTTACACATTACCTTGCTGATACAGTTGAACTGAAAGCTAAGACCGCTCGGCGACTCGTAGAGCTCCAACGGGAAGCAGCAATCGTACCAACTATCGTGCTTCACGAGATTTACAAGTTCATGCATGACAATGTCGGCAGAGACGTTGCCCAGCTTCGCGTTGACTCTGTGCTGAACTCAAGTTTCGAGATTGTCGACCTTACGCCGAAGATTGCCATTACTTCAGCGACGTTGAGATGCAGGTACAGACATCTTCCAACAGCGGATTCAATAGTTGCTGCAACCAGCATAGAAACCAAATCCCGAACGGTACTCTCCGACGACCCACATTTCGAACAAATTCATGGGGTAAGACGCGAATGGCTCTGACGCCAACCGTGATTACCACGATTGCGATAAGGCGAAGCAGAACCGAACCATCACCACCGACCGTGAATTGGGAAAGGCTAAGGACGTCCCAGCGAAATTCTTCCGAGTTCAGTAACCTTTCCCTCTGTGAAACAGGTCTGTCACGTAAACCACTTTGCCCTCAACTGCGTAGATCGCCCGGTAGTCACCGATTCTGAGGCGGAAAAGGTCTTGTCTTCCTCTCGTCCCCTTTAGTCGAATGATGTCTGTACCGGAACGACGCTGAAAAGGATCCATTTGCAGAGTCCGTAGCGCTACAATGATGCTGGATCGAAGTTTGGGGGGCATGCCCGCGAGGATCTTAGCAACTCCCCGGTGAAGCTTAACTCCGTAAGGCATCAGATCTCGTCCAAGGAGACGAAAGCTTTCTTGTCCTTCAAACGTTCGTATTGCATCGTCATGAATTCTTCATATTCGGCCAGCGAGATCAGTCGCTTTATGAGCTGATCGTAGGTCTCGCCCTTCCCTCCAAGGGACCGCAACCGTTCTCTTGTTTCCTTCTCCAACGGAATAGTCGTAGTCATCTAAGATCAACTATAAGTAATTATAAGAAACTTATAACTGCTTATAGTTAGCGATTCCGAGGGAAAGCAGCCCAAGGACATTGCCCTGGAAGCAGAGCCGAAAAAGGCCCTAAAGGAAAGCCCTAGAGGACGGGAGGATGGAACGAATCGTAGAAGAACACAAAAGGTACATGAAAGAGACAGGCAGAGAAATCTGGACCTTATACCTTAAACGTAGTCCTTGTGGGCGCATTTCCTCAGCTAGTGCCTCGTTCTCTTTCGCTATCTACTCGCTTAACCATGCCTTTGGCTGTCAAACTATAGGTGTGAGGGGCTATGAAATCTCTGTCGAGGAGGTAGCGGATCGCGTTTTGAATCATATCGTGTGAACCTTCGCCTTCAAACGCCTTGTACAGAGAAGTAGCAGAAATTTCCGCGTCACCCTTGCTCTTGGCTGTTTCACGAAATAGATCCAAGATTCTCGTAGCCAACTCACTCACAGTTGCCAAATCGACACCTAACCCCGTAACGCACTGCGCTGTTCTTAAGGCTGAGGCATTTGCATGTAGCCGATCGAACGGCTTGGTTTGATTTCAGTAGAGTAAGCGTCTAGATGCCCGCCGCGCTCTCAAGACAAATAGGGAGATCAGGGCGCTTTCAACGAGGAAGACGATTGCTGTTGCATAGGCTGCTTGTGGATATAGATATGTGACGATTAGCCTTGGGAAGTAACTCCGATTTGGTGTCTGGTGGATTGTGAAGAATTGGGTTGAGTAGAGTAGCGAAGCGTTCTCCTGAGTGTCCTTAACGACTACCCCATTATTTTGTACACCCGACTGCCAATCTTTCACCATCTCAGTGAGATCCCAGTTCATGTAGATCAATGGACCATTCCATCCGCCTTGACCCGGCGGGACGGAGGATTCCGCGTGATGGTAATCTGTCCAATTTGGCTGGTTTACCCAATTAATCCCCTCATCAGTCCAAGGTGAAGACAATGCGTAGACTCCGTAAATTCTGCCCGTAGGGTCGCCCAACTGGGATTGGTTACCTAACTGGTCACTCAGTTGGGTTTGGGTTGTTGTTTTCTGCCAAAGTCGCAAACTAAGGATGGCTGACGTGATCCACACTTGCTGTGGAATCGATGACAGATTGAATTCGATCCACCCTCTCATATTATGACCATTGCGCCATGAAGTGATTTCGAAGTTATCCGAACCTCCATTATTGGCTAGGGGGACGATTTGCCACGAGTAGCTTTGTGCAATAGGGTACAGGGTTAAGGTGTGGACGGAAGTGGTCCAGAAAATTCCGAAAGTTCCGCCGTAAATCAAAACAATTAGAAGAATCGCGACCACTATTCTCGATTGAACCACTTCCAGTGAGGCAGACGCTTAATTCCTAAAGCGTAGTGGGTAATAGATAACCTTGGGCAAACCACTCTAAACCTTGTGAGCTTGGAATAGTCTCTAGAGGCGGCGTTCAGAGGGCTCTTGAGGATGCGAAAATTCGGTCCTAAAGTCATCATGCTTAGCTGAATTCTCAGGTTGACGCTCAATTCGGGTCGCGTCGCTCGATTTTTGAAACTCCAAATCTGGAACTAGACCAGTTAGTTCAGGAGGAGGTCTGGGTCTTTAAGAAGCAGGTTTGCCACAGTGCGAACAGATTTTTTCGCTCCCTTGAGCTGGAGCCCCACAATTCGAGCAGAATCGTGTCGCAGTCGTCGGCTGAGATGTTGGTGCAGTTACTGGTGCAGGTTGCGAAGGTATCTTCTGCTCGCCGAAGAAAGCCCTAACGTTGGGTCTGAAGAGATAATACAGGATTATCGCGTCGAGAATCAAGACCACGATCGGACCAAAGTGGCCTCTTACAAGCGAGATTAGAGAAACAATCAATCCCAAAGCGGCTAGTACTAGCGACAGAATCCACGCCCATCCCTTACCCGTCCACAACCCCCAAGCCAAGCCTAAGTAGAGCAATCCGATTACGACTACCACAACCCCAATCAAGGACACGGCTCCACTCAGGAATCGCGGAAGACCGAACAAGCTTCTCCTGATGGCGGCACCGAGGACAATCAGTGCAATACCACCGAGGAAAAAGAAGATTGCTTGGAGGACGTGAAGCACAGCTAGCAATGTAATTCCGAGAGGGCGTGCACCAGTTTTCATTTTCGAATCGAATTCGGCACTGACTCACGGTATAAATAAACCTTCAACGCCAAGAATCATGAATCGGAAAAAACGGTTGGCGCATCATACCCTCGTTTCGAGAATATCTAAGACAGGCTCAAGAAGTGTCTTAAGCTATCCATTCCAAGTTGTCGCCAGATGTGAATCTTTTGTCCGACGATGTAATCTCGCTTCTTGCTGACCTGGTGAGGATTCCGAGCGTATGTGGAGAAGAAGGTAGAGTCGCGCAGTTTATCGCTAAATGGTTTATGAAAAATGGGCTACCCGTCGAAATGCTTGAAGTAAAGCCAGGTAGACCCAACGTGCTCAGTAGAGTAAAGGGTGCGCAGGAAGGCCCCCGCCTGATGCTCAACGGCCATGTGGACACCGTTGCACCCGGGACCGGGTGGAAACATGACCCATTCGGTGCAGAAATAGAGAATGGTAGAATGTACGGCCGCGGGACGGTCGACATGAAATCAGGATTGGCGGCAATGCTCTCGGCTGTGGTTGAATGCAAGGAGGAAGGGCTGCCCAAGAGGGGTGAGGTTATTGTAGCCGCAGTTGTAGACGAAGAATCGATAGATTGGGGATCCTACGCCCTAGTTCAGAGGGGCATAACAACCGGCGTAAACTTAGCAATGATTTCCGAAGCAACAGACCTCAATGTCGTAACGGCACATCGCGGTAGAACCGTCCTAGACGTGGTTGTTCACGGAAAGGCTGCCCACTCAATGTGGCCTGAGCATGGAGTAAGCGCAATTCGAGATGCGGCCATTCTTATCAACTCCTTACCGCGACTCAGCAGCCCCACTCATCCCAGAATGGGCCATTCTACGGTCAACGTCCTGAAAATAGAGGGTGGACAGGAGGATGTCATGCTTGTACCCGACCACTGCCGAATTGTCATCGACAGATGCCTAGTCCCAGGGCACGACTCGAAAGACGCACTCGAAGACCTCGACAATCTGATCCAGCAACTCGGGATAAACGCCACAGCAAGTTTCATTGTCCGCGAAACCCCCTTCTGCGAACCCTTTGAAATACCGGAAGACAACGACTATGTGAAATTGGTGGTTGAAGCTTCAACGAAAGCTCTGGGCACCGCGCCGAGAATCGAATATCATGAAGGTCCATGTGATTCCTGTATTCTCGTAAATCCGGGAAATGTCCCAACGCTAGAGTTTGGGCCGTCGGGCGGGAGATTGCATGAATCGGACGAGTTCGTCGACCTTGAATCCGTTAAAAAGACGGCTGCTGTCTACAAGGAAGTAATCAGAACACTGCTATCATGAAGGATTGAGATGAGTTCCCAGATGACTGTTTAGCCTTCCAAGTCGAACTGTGTTCCAACTCCGAGGCTTTGAGCCTTTTTGAATACGATCATCGCTACTGCGGCATCTTGAATTCCAAGGCCTACCGACTTGAAAAGCGTCGTCTCCTCATCTGAGGTTCGCCCAGCTTTCTTGCCCGATACTATTTCTCCTAGTTCCGCCCAGATATTTTGGCGTTGAATCACGCCTTCTTTCAATGGAATGATAATGTCCCCTGCCTCCGCGAGGACTGCGTCAATGGAATCAACGACGATCTTTGAGGTTGAGATTGTCTCGTTGTCGACCTCTCGTGCGTCCGGAGTGAATGCTCCGATTGCGTTGATATGTGTTCCAGGCTTTATGTGGCGGCCGCTGAAGACAGGGATTTTCGATGTCGTTGCAGTGACGATGATATCTGATTCCTCAAGAACCTCTTCTGGTGAGTGCGCGGCAGAGACCGTCATATCAGCTTTTGCAGAGTCGGCAATGAACTGCTCAGTACTCTCCTTGATAGTGTCATATACCAACGCTGACCGGATTCGTCTAACCTCACAAACCGCTTGAAGTTGTTTTCGTGCCTGGACGCCCGCACCAAATATTCCTACTCTGCTTACATCTGTTCGGGCGAGATATTTCGTAGCAACTCCTGACACAGCCCCCGTTCTAATCGCGGTAATTTGAGATCCCTCCATTATTGCTTGAACGCGGCCGGTTTCTACGTCGTTTAGAATTACTGACGCTAGGACGTTTGGGATCCCGTGCCTCATTGTGTTCTCTTGGTAGACAGTAACTATTTTCGTTGCCAACGCGCCGGCATGTGCGAGGTATGCCGGCATTACTCCCAGCCATCCTTGCTTCTCGGGTATCGAGAGGCTCAGTCTTGTAGGCATCGTAGCGGTTCCGAGAGCAAACTCGCGGAACGCTTCCTCGACCGCTTTAATGCTCTCGGCCATCGATAGGATCGATCTTACTTGGGTCTTGGAAAGAAATACCACCATCTTTGCATCTCTCGCGTGAGTAGGGACGTTACTTGGCTTGAATATTTGCTGATAGGAGCAATTCTGGTAAGAATTTTGATGCTTCGGCCGCAAGGAATTCTGCCCGAGAAGTCCAGGCCCGAAGATAACCCACAACCAAGCTCTGCATGACCAAACCCTCGGTTTAGATCTCAACAGAGGGAGCGTTCATTCACTTCAGCCGTGCATTCCTACGTTTCACGGTTGAGTATATAACGAAACAAAGAAGCAAAGCTGCGAGGAGGAGCAGAACGGGCGCTAGTGGCGAGCATGAACTAGGTGGCGAATTTAATGGGTAATCCGTGCACTCTGAAAATGGAAAAGGTCGCCCAGGGCCTGATGCAAGGAAGGCTATTAGCACACCAAGTGAGACTGAGAGAACAATTGTGATCATTACTCCAATCGCTAATCGCAAATCTCTCACTTAACCACTCAGACTTTTCCTCGGACAACTTATAACCGAATCGGGTCTGCAGATGGGCACATGCACTAGTTTGTATTCTCAGTTCGTCTTGGCACGGAATTGGGTAGTTGGCACTGATATCCGACCACACCGCGCACACTGCAATGCCTGAACGGCTTCGGGTGTTATCTTGCCCAAAGTGAGAGATATTGGAGTATCTTTATGACCTAAAACGAGACAGACGATTACCCTTAGGATCTCCTTCATTCGAGGTCTCCACCAGAGCTGAACGGAACTGCTTCGACGATAGGTTCGCTTCTAACATCTCTCAAACTTCTATCCAGGTAACGCGGCGCTGCGCTCCGAACAGTTTGTTGCGCTGATGCACTCGTGCGTTGTCTTGACGCAATCGACTTTAAGTGCCCAAGTATGCTAGCGCTGAGCGGCTAATATTGCAGTTCCCCAAACTTAGCAAGACTCCTAAAGCTGATTTGAACCGTCGTCGAGTGGTTGTGGTCTCTCTCCATCTCTCAAGCGTGACGAGCAGTTCCCTTGCCATGCCTATCCGCCCATTCTTGCTAGATACTCGCCCAAGATGACCCTCGCGGTCTCAGGGATCGTTCCTAGCATGCGTTTCTTGCGTTCCTTCTCTAATGCCTTCTCCATTTCTTTCGTTATTGAAAGCATGAAGCGTTTCATTGCCATACGCAGTGCCTATTGATACCAACCAGCACAAGTGTTATAAATAAATTGTGTAGTATCAATAGGTATCAATCGCAACAATCGAAAAGGATTGATGCAACACAAGTTCTTACATAAGCGACGGATTGAGTGAACGGCATTGTAGAAATTTGGAACACTATTGTTCCATGCCGCATAGTGAACTAGTAAATCAACCAATAGTGTTAAATGCATTCAGCCGCCGAACGTTGCCTGATAAAAATTGTCTGAAAAGAAACTTTTCGCTAGAAAAGCAACAGGGCTCGTCAGAGAAATCGGAATGCTCACAGCCGTCATCATCATACTCTGCAACGTTATGGG
>Ga0208821_1001143_pt1 | contig 16260 bp, 8 predicted proteins | sample June2015DPH_20_5_FD_184720 | JGI IMG/M metagenome (GOLD analysis project Ga0208821, IMG submission 184720) | Peatland microbial communities from SPRUCE experiment site at the Marcell Experimental Forest, Minnesota, USA - June2015DPH_20_40... | ecosystem: Environmental > Terrestrial > Soil >... | reverse complement strand
AGCGTTGAAGTTGAACTCCGCCCGGACTGGGGTTCCCCCACTCGCCCGAATCACCTTCCCTGCATGCCGTGCCCATTACCCCGGTGGACCCAACCGGTGTGCGTGTCGGTCACTTCCCGGTCGGTGCTGCCTTCCCTGATGTTATGGCAGGTCGGCGTCCACGACTTCACTTTCGAGGCCTGCTCCGGCTTCACACGTGTTACGGCCTGCAGGGTTGCTCAGCCACCCTAGGCGGCCTTTGTCACAAGGCTTCGGCCCGGTCCGGCCCGTCGCCGGCCTAAGCCGCTTGTCAGCTACCAGACTTACCGACGACTATCTGGGTGGGACTTCCACCCACTGGCGATCCGCGCCGTTGGGGCGCACACAACATTCCCGCGTCGCTCCGTAAAAAAAGAACTCTTCCTCCAAGGAAGCAGACTTCCTGTCCAATTGAATAAGAGGACTCTTCTGCTGCTTTCATACCTCCTGGATTAAGGCCGAGGACTGATTTGCGTCGTCGCATCGAAAAGACCGTCCACCAATGCCCAAGGGTACCCGCAGGGCGGACACGCACTATACTAGCCTATCTTGGTTCGCCTGTCAAGAGAAAAATGCAGCAGTCAGGGTTCAGGAGTCTGGAGGCAGTAGGACGCACGCCGGACGATCATGAGCCCCAACGGGGCGACCCAGCCCAGGGCAACGAAGCTGCGAAAAAATGGATTGCATTAACCACAGAGACACAGAGGCACAGAGAAAAGCCCCTTTCTTTTCAGTCCTCTGTGCCTCTGTGTCTCTGTGGTGAGAAGTTTGTTCCGTAATTCTTTCACACCTTCGATGGCCTGGGCTGGGTCGCCCCCTTGGGGCTCAACAACTGGAATAATTGAATCTCGTGCGGAAAGGGCGGGAGATTAGGGGTTGGGGGCTCGGGATTCGGGGCCCGGGACTAGCCGTCAGCTTTCGCCTTGCCATGCGTTGTTACTGATAACTGAAAACTGATTACTGAAGACTTCCTATTCTGCATTGAGGTAACTGAAACGGATCAGTGTATAATATATTTGACTTTTATGAACAACTGATGTATTGTCGCTAATGAGCGACACGGTGTGAACTGCGAATCCAGTTTGTCGCTTATGTCAGCCATGGCTATAAATCTTTACGGAACGGTTTACTTCAAGGATGCGCTGGCCGGAACGCTGGAACAAATTCCGGATGGCAGGTGCGCGTTCACGTATGACCCTGCCTACATTGAGGCAGGCCAGCCGCAGATCGCACACACGCTCTCTCGTCGCTTTGCCCCCCATTATTCCCCTGGTCTACACCCGTTCTTCGACAATCTTGTGGCGGAAGGGTGGCTTGCCAGAGCCCAGGCAAGGGCCCTGGGTATTCGGGGCGACGACCGTTTCGCGCGCCTGCTAGCATTTGGGGAGGATTGTCCCGGGGCTGTTTCGATAAGAGACCCTCGACCCGCGCGGGCGCCCGATTTGGAGGTCGGCACTCGCGAGGAGATTGCGGCTCTTGCTAATCGGGCCTCGATCTCGGGCGTCCAGCGGAAGCTACTTGCTGTGCTCTCCGCAAATGGTTTTCGCCCGGCAGCAGCAGGGGAACTAAGCACTCATATCGCCAAGCTCCCTTCACCGGACCTGCCCGAGCTCGTGGAGCTGGAATATCTGACGACAGCCGCTGCCACAGCCCTGTTGCCGGATGATGTGGTCGTTGAATTGGAGATTGCGGAGGTCGAGAACGTCCATGGCCCGTGTTTGCTCGTCCGGCGGTTCGATCGAACTCCGTCAGGAGACAAGGTTCACTTCGAAGAATTCAATCAACTCTTGGATCGCCCCGCTGACGCAAAATATGAAGGCTCCTACGGCGAGATGGCGATGTTTATCCTCCGCCATCAGCCGTACCATCGCGAAGAAGATGTCGATCGACTCTTTCGGCGAATCCTGGTCTGCATTCTTCTCGGGAACAATGACGCACACATGAAAAACTTTGGCCTCCTATATACCGCTGAGGGGTCTCGCTTGGCGCCGTTCTATGATGTGGTGGCCGCGGCGCTGTATCCGGAATACAAGGGTTCGCTTGCGCTGCGGCTCGGAGCGGGTAAGAATCCGCTCGATTTAGCCTCACTCGGGCCAAAGCATTTGAGCGCCCTGACTGAGTCATTTAAACTAAGCCCGAATGCCCTGAAGCTCGCGGCCGCTGATTTGAACCGGCGCTTGCCAGTCGCTACCCACGCCATCGAAAAGTCAGAGTATGGAAGCAACGCACTGAAGGAAAAACTGATCCAGTTCATGAGGAAACGATGGAACGGAACATTCAACTCAACTGGGAAGCAATAACGCAGGAGGCACGGAGACGAAGGAAGGCGCGAGGCATGACCCAGCTTCACCTTGCAGCACTTGCCAAGGTTAGTCGTTCCACCGTTGTCCGATTTGAGCTGAACAGTGGGGATATACAACTCTCGTCCGCGCTGCGAATCCTCAGTGTTCTGGATATGGTGGAACGCAAGCAGGAAGGGAATCTGCTCCTTAGGCGAGAGGGGCAGACGTTGGATGGGCCTATCGTTGTCATGTTTGCTCCGACTATGGGCCCAGGGGGCGCACTGGAACCGAACCGCTTCGGCAGCCTTCAAGACCTTACATTATTCCTCAAGGAACTGGAGATCGATCCTGCGGCACAAAGACTTGCCATCGCGGACCTCGAGCGGACCGGGACTGCGACTATTCCCAATATCCTCCTGACAATGACCGAGCTCCACGAGCTCTGGCCAATTCAATTCTCTGAGAAGTCTCGTGGGGGGCGTGATCAGAACCCATTAGGTACGTGTGTGTCCGCAGGGGGAAAAGTAAGAGGACACCCATAAGATCAGTGCATGTCGTATATAATAGACATCGTGTTTGCTCTCTAATTTTGGCGATTCCCGACGTTTTACCTTTCCGCGTCGGCTTATAGCCAGCCGTTGCTGTGCAGGACCATCGCGACGATGGCCAGCATCCAGATGGCGCCCGCCAGAATCAAAATCAGCGCAGTGCGTCGCACATTCTTCTCCAGCGCTCCTTCCGCCTTGTCGGAGATTACGAATGTGGGTTCGTTTGTGCCCTTCTGGATTAGGTTGCGATCATGCTCGTCCGTGGGAGTAGGGTTCTCCACGCACGTTCCCAGGATGTTGCATTGACGGTCGGCGATCAAACACTCCTCGTTGAAACGAAGCCTCTGGTTGCTAAGGTCCTTGCTGAGTTTGGCGCCGCAGGCGGATACTCCCATGAGCACCTTGGCGGCTGTCTTGCTGGCCGAGTCCGGCGTCGCATTAACCGCCGCGCGCACCGCCTGCGCGGCGTCCGAGACACGCTGCATATAGTCGAGGAGTTCCTGGTTCGAGGGGCCCGCCACGCCCAGAGTCGGGTCCATGTGGCGCTTACCTTTTGCACCGGGCCCGGTCTCCGCCTGGAATGTGCGGGTCACGTTGAAATCCGCGTTGTATGGATTGACTCTGACCTTGCCGGTCCCATCGTCGAGATAGAACACCCGCGCATCGGCTTCCGTCCGGATCGTCTTCCAGTCCATACTGTCGTCCTTGCCCTTCATGGTCCACGTCCACAGTTCGACCCACGCCTTGTAGTAGTAGCAAGGAGTGCGGGTCAGTGGGCTGGTCAAGAGGTGCTCACCCGTTGACTTGCCGTTCAAATGGACGAGTCCCATGGGGATGCTGCGGACTGGCGCCCTCGGGGTATCCTCAAGGAGCCGGTATTCGCGATACTTCCTGAAGCCAAGCCAAAACAAAAAGCCGCCGACGAGGAAAAACAAGAGAAAGAACACGTAACTCATTTTCATTCTCCCTTCTGCCGCCCTTAATTGGCCGGCGCGCAAGTTATGTTGTAATTCACCAGACCGGAGCTGACGTTCAGCGGCCCATGATTGCCCTGCGCATCTTCCATGATGGCAATGAACGAAGCCGCGGGAACGCGCGGCGTCACGCGGATCGTCCCATCCGTCGTGACGGTCTGCGTGCCGGCACTGTTGAAGCTCATCGTCCCCTCGGGTGAGTGGCTCACCGCCCCGGCAAGGAACCGATACCACACCGTACCAGGGCCATTGGTCGTGATCTCACCCACCAACTGCACGTGACTGGGGCACGGACCCGCATAGTGGTCAGGGACCAGGTGCAGGCCGACGTCGGTCACTCGACTAGTCGCTTGGGGGGATGTTGCTCCAATGCCCTGGCTGCGCGGCGGGGGAGGGTTGACTTGCGAACCCGCCATGCCCGAGGTGCGCACCGTGACCTCCCCGTGGGTCTCGTTCGTTTTCAGGTTGGCCGAGCCCGTCCCCTGTGCTTCTACCCCAGCCTCAGCGTGCGAGCTGAATCCTGTATTGGTCATCTCACCCTGGGCTTGCGTGTCACAATTCGAAGGTGTAACGAAATACGAATCGAGCGGCGGGGCAAAACTCACTTGCTTCACTTCCAGCATCTTGATGGGTTTACCGTTCGGGGGGGTCATTTCCATTTTGACGATGAACTTGCCCGTTTCCGCGATCCAGACCCTTGCCTTCCCCTGCTCCGGCGGTCCGGAGACTTCTTCGATCCTGGCAGGTATGCCATTGACGATCTCCGTTATTGCGTTGGGGCTCTGCTTGGCAAAGTCAGCCGGTGATGCGCTGGCAGAGGCGGCAATGGGGTCGTAGTTCGGCATGTCCGCCGACACGTAGCGCATCCAGGAGCAGGTGGCATGAGTCACATTGCGCATGTACACTTTATGCGCCTGGAGGTCGAATAGGTTGATCGTATGAATCCCTTTGGGGTTGGCTTCCCAGGGAGCGATGGTCACATCGATCAGTTCTTTGGGACCACGGCGAAAGATCTTCAGGGTCGACTCTTTACCGGAAAACATACTCTCCACTGTGCCCATGCCGACTGCGGTCACTGAATAGGTTTGCGGCTGCGGAGACTGGCCAGGGAGGCGCGGAACTGTGACTGCGTACAGGAACATGAGTATAAGAAAAATAGGTCGAAAATACCGTGCCATGATTTTGACCTCCAAGGATTGAGGTGATACTGAAGCAGGCAGGAACCCGGAATTTCCATTATCGACTTCCCGCCCGGCCAACAACATACGCCTGTCTCACACTGAATGCAATGACCATGCGGCCGTGCCGGCCATGCGGGTGTGCAGTGCAAGGCATTTCCGACTAAACCGGGCAAAGTTATTGAATTCTTCTCGACTCGACGTGCGATTTGTCCTACCCTCTCTTCCGTCATTAGTAATGGGAGCGATAAATTGGCGACAGGTTTGAGGGCCGTCGCCGCATGCCGCCAGCGAGATGAGGGCATCCCGGCTCCAAGAGTGTCACCTGTCTATGCCGACAAGAAATCCTTCAAGGCTGCTTCGCCTGCCGGTCAGGCGGCGTTTGTCAAAAACGCCCTGGGCTGGGTGAAGGCCTATTCAGAATCCGCCGAGTTTAAAGCCGATTACGACAGCCAACGCGTGTCCGCGAAACCCGCTCCCCCTCAATCCAAAGGGACTCCCGATGAACAATTCGCCAAGTTTCTGGCCGAGCAGCGGGACAGTCTGGCAACTATGAAAAAAAACGTCGCACAAATGTCTCCGGACTTGCAAAAGCAAATGGAAAGCACCGTCAAGCAAATGGAGGCCAGCGTTGAGCGGTCGTCTAAAGACCCCCAAGATAGCGGCGATGATGAAGCAGAGTTTCGAGCAGGCCAATATTTCCGAGCAAAGGGACTTTCAAGATCGATTAGCCAAGTATGAAAAGAAGTATCCTGCCGATCCCCGACTATTGGTCGCTTCCCGGCTCCATCAATTCCTCGAATTGAGTCAGGATATTGCTTTTGAAGCCAAGCTGCTTCCCAGTGGTGGTGGCAGAATGAAGTTCGCCGACCCGCAATACGAAGGCAAGTCCAGCCAGTGGAAGCTATGCTACCGCGCAGGCAGGGAACCGGTGCAAGCCGCCCGCGCTTTCGCCACCCAATGGCTGCGCCAGATCGAAGGGAAGTAGTAACTCTCGTTGCGGCCTATCCCTGCCCAAAACTCGATCGACGGCAAAGAGCGGCTTATTCAGCGAGGGGTCGGGAGACAACTGCCGGCGAGTTAAGCCTTTTTGGCTGGGCCACCCATTACGCTCGCCGGTGACGCGCCCGGGCCTTGATCGGTTGTCCGGTCATTCTGATACACTAACTGAAGGAGGAAGTGCTCTCACGTTAATTCCCATTATGATGAAACTTGTTTGCATTGCACTCATGGGCTGGGCGACGGTTTCCGGCGCGTATTCAGAAACCGTCGGTGCTCAGGCCCCTATGATTTGGATTGTTATGGAGGGCCGCCTTGAGCTCAAGAAAGTTGCGCCGGGAACCGCGCTGGAGGGCAAGCTCGCGCGCAGCCTTTATTGGCGGGATACGGAGGTTTTTGCCAAGGGCAGCACGGTCCGGCTGGTGGTGGATCAGATCGAATTGCGAAAAAAAGCTTACGCAGTGGACGACCGGCCCTTTGTGATTCACCTTTTTGCGCCCCGGCACGATGTAGTGGCACGATTCCGATCAGTGAATGTGTTGTTGCCGGGAGGGGCGGAAGTTCCGCTGCGGGCAACGTTCCTTGCCTTAAGCCAACGCGCCGAACTGCGTGCGGAAACCGCGAAGCCAGCGGCCAAGTGGGGAAAAGCGGCGGACGATCCGGCCGGGCACATACTCAAATCGAAGCAACAGAAGACTGCTCCACCCTGGGTACTGACATTGCAGGTGGAACCTGAGGGAACAACCTTTCCGGCGCTGGCTGAAGCGCGCGCCGGGAAAGAGGCCGGAGCTCCGGCGGCCTGCCCGGAGCCGTGCACCATTGCCCAAGGGACACGGATGCCTCTGGTGCTGCTTGAGGGCCTCAGCGCGTCCAAGGACCATCAGGGCCAATCTTTTCAAGCCGTGTTGTTAGAGCCAGTGCTGGTGGGCTCCACCATCGCGATTCCCCAGGGCAGCATTCTGCAAGGGGTTTTGGCAAAGCGTGTCCCGCCACGGCGCTTATACCGCCCCGGCTCTCTGAATCTTCTGTTCACGCATTTGGCCTTGCCGAATGGCGCCGCCACCGCCATTGCCGCTTCCCCCGTCGCCGCGGAGGTGGACAGGGGAACCCACATGACGATGGATTCGGAGGGAAGAATCCACGCCCAGAGTCCTGGGACGGCAAGATTTCTGCTGGATTTTGGCGTGACCGGCGGGATATCCAAGGTTAGCGACGATACTACGCAATTGATCATTGAGGCCATCAGCTCAACGGCCACCGATGCTTCCACGGCGGGTGTGGCCAAGATTGCGGCGATTTGCGCGACAGCAATTTTTCTTCTCACCCGCCACGGCCGCGACGTGATCCTGCCCCCCTACACTGAGATGGACGTCAGCCTGAGTCGCGCCGTATCCCTGGGAAACAATTCGAAATCCCTCAAGTAGATCTCGCTCCCGGCAGGGGCGATATCCAAGCGCTTTTGCATATCGTGGCTCTGGTTTTGGACGGGGCAGAGGACAAGTTTCGTGGCATTGACCGGCGAAATGAAAAGCACAATCAACCCTGTGGCTGCAACCCATGTTGTCTTCTTTGTACCCACGTCCTGTCAGACGGAGAGGGTTGTTCTCAGCCCCCGGCCCGCGCCTTCACTGCTCCAGCACGAACTGATCGTTCTTGACGGCGATGTGCACAATGGTCTGCTGGGCAAGCACCACGCGCACGTGCTCCGCTTTCAGACTCGTCCCCCCGGCATTAACGACCACCGTGTACTCGCCGGCTGGAAGTTCTTCCGCGCCTGACCCGGCCTCGCCTGCCGCCACCTCCTTGCCGGTCGCATCGGTGACCGTATAGGGAAAACGGTCAACCGCAGCGATCTGCAGCGCCCGGGCCAGGGCAGGACCACTATCCGCCGCATAGAAGTGACCGCCGGTAGCTTGCGCAAAGGTCCCCAATTGCTGTTGGACGGCCTTCCCCGTGAGCGTGAATCCCACAATGTTCAGCGTGATGTCGAGCCCCGATGCCTTGAGTTGCGCTGCGGCCTTCACGGGGTCGCCGTGGCAGCTCTCCTCCCCATCGGTGATGACGATAACCGTGCCGCCGCCCACCGCTTTTAAATCATCCGGCGATTGCAGTACGGAGTAGACCAGGGGCGTTTCCCCCCGGGGTTTCACGGCTTCTGCCGCGCCGAGAACGGCACGCTGGTCGAGTTTCTGGATGGGCACGACCAGTTGGCTATCGGTACAGGTCTTGGGTGAGCGCGAACTCTCACGATGGCCGTAGATGCGCAAGCCCACATTGAAATCGGCGGGCAGGGTCGCCAGCACCTGCTGGAGCACATCATGCGCCGTGGTCCAGCGAGTCTTCTTTCCCAGCGGCGTCTTCATCGATCCCGAGGCATCGAGGATGATCTCCAGATTCTTGCTGGTCTTCGACGGCCGCGCCAACTTGCTCACCACGGCGAGTTCTCCGGTGGTCGGCTGGACAAGTTGCAGGCAGACGGAGTTCGTCTTCCCATTGGCGTCCACCCCCTTCACCTCCAGCGCTTGTGGAGTGAAAAGCGCGTTGGCAGGGAGAGCGAGCGAGAATTTCGATTCCGCCAGCCCGTCCAAAGCCACCGATGCGGGAGCGAAGCTGGACTGCATGCCGTCCAGGCCGGGGTTCGCCTTTACGGAGAGAGTGAGCGTCCCCTTGTAGCCCTGATTGGAGAGCAGGGAAAACGGGTAGTCGTAGCTGCGGCCGGGCACGAAGGGCCGTTCCAGGAGTCGCGGGTCCGTGGTCACCACGAAGTCGCCGATGCGCGCGCCGCAAGGCAGGTTATCAGGGTCGAATCCCTGGGCGAGCTCGCGGGCAAGCATGAGGTCATAGCCGGTCGAGCCCATCATGTCATGATCGAACCCGCTATAAATAATCAGGCCTCGGCCATAATGCGCGTAGGTATGAACAAATCCGAAAACATTGTTGACGTTCCGAACCACCATGTGGCCGCACCAATGGGGGTCCCATTCCGTCAAGGTGTTGGAGTCGCCAAGCTCGTTCTTGTAGTCACCGATGCCGTCTTCCCAGGCGGGGATGTCGATGAAACCGGGCCGGCCGGAATGGCCGTGCGCCATCCAATCCTCTTCGACGAAGCGCAGAAACTTGCCGGGAGCCGCATGGCCTCCGGGGTTATCGGTCTTGAGGTGGTAGGGTAACCAGTCATAATTGGGGCCGGGGGAGCAGGTGTCGGCATCGTGAATGATCAGTTTGTGGCCCTCGGCAACCCAGGGCACCAGCGCCTTGGCGAATTCTGGCGCCAGCGGCGTATAGTTACAAAGCTGCTCCAGCACGACCGTATCATACCCGTATGGGGCGGTGAGCAGCCGCGGCGCCACATGGTTCCCCGGCAGGATGGTCAGGTCCACGCGCGCCACCACCTCCATGTCAGGATACTTCTGGCGATAGTTGGGTTGGTTCTTCAGATAGGCGGCGCCATAGCTGCGATCCTCAAGATGCCAGGGCGCCGGGGAAAGGACCAGTACGCGTTTGCTCTCACCGTGCCCCGGCGCGGCCGGCGCCGGATTTACAGGCACACAGGCGGGAGGAGCCCCGGCGGCCACCACCGCGGTTCCTCCGGATGCCGGCGTGGGCCCCAGCAGATCCGGGTGGCGCGTGAGGAGAGGGGTGTACCCCGACCGTTGCGCCTCCATCACCTTGAGTTTCGATATTTCGCAGACTGTGACCCCATTCTGGTTGCGCAGCATCCGTAGCTTGAGGTACTTCGCCTCCACGGGTTTGAACTGGATGGTCTTCTCCCCGGGCCCTCTCGGCAACACTGCGGTGGCTATTTGCGCAAAGCCCTCCGACGGTCCACTGCTGGATATCCAGACTTCCACGTCGCGTGGCACATCCTCCGTCGAAAGAATCCTAACCTGATCGATGAGTACCGATTCGTGGTCGCAAAACGACAACACGATCTCCGTGGGGTCGGGACCGCCCGCGGAATGCCAATAGCTTTTGGGGTTCCCATCGATCATGGCCATCTGCCAATCGACGGCGCCAGGATCATTCGGTGCCGTCCCGGTGGCGCTCTCCACCTTGCCGCCCCAGGCGAGGGCCGCGACGTTGCCGTCGAATTGCCCCACCCCAGTTTGGGCGGCCGGTCCCGCCGCCCCACCACCGGCTCCTGGCGAGGTTTGCCCTCCTCCTCCCGTCGAGGCTTGCCTTCCCGCTTCCGGCCCGCTTGCGACAACGCCTCCCGCCGAACCTGCGGGCGGTTTCAGGCCGGCCCGGCTGAACCACCCCTGCCGATACCCCACCACGGCGAGACCCGCGGCCACTACCAGTATGACGACACCTCCGATTGCTACACCCAACAGTTTCTTCATTAGTCCTCCCCGACGTGTATTCCGGGCCATGACCCGGGATGAGGGCTCAGGTGACCGCGATTTGAATTACGATGATTAAGAAAATCGCGGTAGGCCTATTAAGGTTCACCTGAGTCCGTGAAAAGATTCCTTCCTGAAAGTATTAGAGCCATCACAGGCAAGCGCTCGGCCCTTTCCTGCTTCGACCTCGCTCTTAAAGCACTACCTCCTGTACTGACCAATTGCCTTGCCAGCTCATACTTTCCCTTCCGGTTGATCCTGCCGTGGCAGAGAAACATCCGCCCGCCGTCCGGCATCCCAGTCGGGAACACTCAGCAAGTTATTACTCCAGTACAAATTGATCGTTCTTGAGGGCGATGTTTACGGTGGTCTGCTGAGCAAGGACCACGCGCACGTGCTCGGCTTTCAGACTCGTCCCCCCGGCATTAACGACCACCGTGTACTCGCCGGCTGGAAGTTCTTCAGCGCCTGACCCGGCCTCGCCTGCCGCCACCTCCTTGCCGGCCGCATCGGTGACCGTATAGGGAAAGCGGTCAACCGCCGCCATTTGCAGCGCCCGGGCCAGGGCCGGGCCACTATCGGCCGCGTAGAAGTGACCGCCGGTGGCCTGCGCAAACGTACCCAGTTGTTGTTGCACGGCCTTCCCCGTGAGCGTGAAACCCACAATGTTCAACGTGATGTCGAGCCCCGAGGTCTTGAGTTGCGCTGCGGCCTTCACGGGGTCGCCGTGGCAGCTCTCCTCCCCATCGGTGATGACGATGACCGTGCCGCCGCCCACCGCCTTCAAATCGTCCGGTGATTGCAGCACGGAGTAGACCAGGGGCGTTTCCCCCCGGGGTTTCACGGCTTCTGCCGCGTTGAGGACGGCACGCTGGTCGAGTTTCTGGATGGGCACAACCAGTTGGCTATCGGTACAGGTCTTGGGTGAGCGCGAGCTCTCCCGATGGCCGTAAATGCGCAAGCCCACATTGAAATCGGCGGGCAGGGTGGCCAGCACCTGCTGGAGCACATCATGCGCCGTGGTCCAGCGAGTCTTCTTGCCCAGCGGCGTCTTCATCGATCCCGAGGCATCGAGGATGATCTCCAGATTCTTGCTGGTCTTCGACGGCCGCGCCAGCTTGCTCACCACGGCGAGTTCTCCGGTGGTCGGCTGGACAAGTTGCAGGCAGACAGCGTTCGTCTTCCCACTTGCGTCCGTCCCCTTCACCTCCAGCGCTTGTGGAGTGAAAAGCGCGTTGGCAGGGAGAGCGAGCGAGAATTTCGATTCCGCCAACCCGTCCAAAGCCACCGATGCGGGAGCGAAGCTGGACTGCATGCCGTCCAGGCCGGGGTTCGCCTTTACGGAGAGAGTGAGCGTCCCCTTGTAACCTTGGTTCGAGAGCAGTGAAAGCGGGTAGTCGTAGTTGCGGCCGGGCACGAATGGCCGTTCCATGAGTCGCGGGTCCGTGGTCACCACGAAATCGCCAATGCGCGCCGCGCAAGGCAGGTTATCAGGATCGAATCCCTGGGCGAGCTCGCGGGCCATCATAAGGTCATAGCCGGTGGTGCCCATCATGTCATGATCGAACCCGTTATAAATAATCAGGCCTCGGCCATAATGAGCATAGACATGAACAAATCCGAAAACATTGTTGACGTTCCGAACCACCATGTGGCCGCACCAATGAGGGTCCCATTCCGTCAAGGTGTTGGAGTCGCCAAGCTCGTTCTTGTAGCCACCGATGCCGTCTTCCCAGGCGGGGATGTCGATGAAACCGGGCCGGCCGGAACGGCCGTGCGCCATCCAATCCTCTTCGACGAAGCGCAGAAACTTGCCGGGCGCCGCCTGACCTCCGGGGTTATTGGTCTTGAGGTGGTAGGGTAACCAGTCATAATTGGGGCCGGGGGAGCAGGTGTCGGCATCGTTAATGATCAGCTTGTGGCCCTCGGCAACCCAGGGCACCAGCGCCTTGGCGAACTCTGGCGCCAGCGGCGTATTGTTGGCCTCACAAACCTGCTCCAGGACGACCGTATCATACCCGTTTTGGGCGGTGAGCATCCGCGGCGCCACATGGTTCCCCGGCACGATGGTCAGGTCCACGCGCGCCGCCACCTCCATGTCAGGATACTTCTGGCGATATTCGGGGTAGTTCTTCAGATAGGCGGCGCCATAGCTGTGATCCTTATTCGACCAGGGCGCCGGCGAAAGGGCCAGTACGCGTTTGCTCTCACCGTGCCCCGGCGCGATGGCCGCTCCCGGATTTACAGGCGCACAGGTGAGCGGAGCCGCAGCCGCCACCACTGCGGTTCCTCCGGCCGCAGGCGTGGGCCCCAGCAGGTCCGGGTGGCGCGTGAGGAGAGGGGTGTACCCCGACCGTTGCGCCTCCATCACCTTAAGCTCCCAGAGGTAGAATACTTCCTGCCCATCATAGTTGTGCAGCAGCCGTACCTTGACGTATTTCGCCTCCACGGGTTCGAAGCGGATGGTGTTCTCAGCCGAGTGCTCCGGCAGCACCGTGGTCGCCACTCGCTGAAAGCCGTCCGCCGGTCCGCTACTGGAGACCCACACTTCCACGTCGCGAAGCATCACTCTGCCAGCCCGAATCTTGACCTGGTCAATGAGTACCGAATCGTGATCGCAAAACGACAACACGATTTCCTTGGGGCTGGGATCGCTCGGGGTTATCCATTCGGTTTTGGGGTTCCCCTCGATCAGGGTCATCAGCCAATCGACGTGGGCCAGATCAGTCGGTTCCGTCCCGGTGGCGCTCTCCACCTTGCCACCCCAGGCGAGGGCCGCGACGTTGCCATCGAACCCCATCGCCGCAGCTTGGGCGGCCGCTCCCGCCACCCCGCCACCGGCTCCTGGCGAGGTTTGCCCTCCTCCTCCCGTCGAGGCTTGCCTTCCCGCTTCCGGCCCGCTTGCGACAACGCCTCCCGCCGAACCTGCGGGCGGTTTCAGGCCGGCCCGGCTGAACCACCCCTGCCGATACCCCACCACGGCGAGACCCGCGGCCACTACCAGTATGACGACACCTCCGATTGCTACACCCAACAGTTTCTTCATTAGTCCTCCCCGATGAGTATTCCGGGTTATGCCCCGGTGTGAGGGCTCAGGCGGCCGCGATCCTTATTAGGGTAGGTTAGATGATTACATCATGCCCACCGCGGTTTACCTGAGTCCGCAAAAAAGAAGAAAAGAGTCACCATTGCGCGACCGTTGGCCGCAACCACAACAAAGTCCTCCGTGACCTCTGTGGCGAAATCCTCCTTCAGTTGCGGCCCGGGGCCGCGCTGCGTAACTACACCTGCTGCGTCATTGCTCCAGCACGAACTGATCGTTCTTGACGGCGATGTGCACAATGGTCTGCTGGGCAAGCACCACGCGCACGTGCTCCGCTTTCAGACTCGTCCCCCCGGCATTAACGACCACCGTGTACTCGCCGGCTGGAAGTTCTTCAGCGCCTGACCCGGCCTCGCCTGCCGCCACCTCCTTGCCGGCCGCATCGGTAACCGTATAGGGAAAGCGGTCAACCGCGGCGATTTGCAGCGCCCGGGCCAGTGCCGGGCCACTATCCGCCGCGTAGAAGTGACCGCCGGTGGCCTGCGCAAATCCGCCCAGTTGCTTCTGCACCGCCTGCCCCGTGAGCGTGAAACCCACAATGTTCAGCGTGATGTCGAGCCCCGAAGCCTTGAGTTGCGCTGCGGCCTTCACGGGGTCGCCATGGCAGCTCTCCTCGCCATCGGTGATGACGATGACGGTGCCGCCACCGACATCCTTCAGGTCGGTCGTGGACTGGAGGACGGAATAGACCAAGGGTGTCTCCCCGCGCGGCTTCACGGCTTCAGCCGCGTGGAGGATGGCGGGTGGGTCGAGCTTGTGGATCGGCACCACCAGTTGGCTATCCGTACAGGTCTTCGGCGAACGCGAGCTTTCACGATGGCCGTAGATGCGCAATCCGACGTTGAAATCGGCGGGCAGCGTGGCCAGAACTTGCTGCAGCACGTCGTGCGCCGTGCTCCAGCGCGTCTTCTTGCCCAGCGGCGTTTTCATCGACCCCGAGGCGTCAAGGATGATCTCCAGGTTCTTGCGCGTTTTGGCCGGCCGGCTGAGTGTGCTGATTACGGAGAGCTCGCCGTTGGTAGGCTGGACGAGTTCCAGGCAGAGGGAGTTAGTCTTCCCGTTGGCGTCCACACCCTTCACCTCCAGCGCCTGGGGAGTGGAAGGCGCGTTGGCCGGAACAGTAAGCGAAAACTTCGATTCTGCCAGCCCGTCCAGGGCCACCGATTGGGGAGCGAAGCTGGACTGCATGCCGTCCAGGCCGGGGTTCGCCTTTACGGAGAGAGTGAGCGTCCCCTTGTAGCCCTGATTGGAGAGCAGGGAAAGCGGGTAGTCGTAGCTGCGGCCGGGCACGAAGGGCCGTTCCATGAGTCGCGGGTCCGTGGTCACCACGAAATCGCCAATGCGCGCCGCGCAAGGCAGGTTATCAGGATCGAATCCCTGGGCGAGCTCGCGGGCAAGCAAGAGGCAATAGCCGGTGGAGTTCATCATGTCCTGATCGAACCCGTTATAAATAATCAGGCCTCGGCCATAATGAGCATAGGCATGAACAAATCCGAAAACATTGTTGACGTTCCGGACCACCATGTGGCCGCACCAATGAGGGTCCCATTCCGTCAAGGTGTTGGAGTCGCCAAGCTCGTTGCGGTAGCCATCGATGCCGTCTTCCCAGGCGGGGATGTCGATGAAACCGGGCCGGCCCGAATGGCCGTGCGCCATCCAGTTCTCTTCCACGAAGCGCAGAAACTTGCCGGGAGCCGCCTGACCTCCGGGGTTATTGGTCTTGAGGTGGTACGGTAACCAGTCATAATTGGGGCCGGGGGAGCAGGTGTCGGCATCGTTGATGATCAGCTTGTGGCCCTCGGCAACCCAAGGCACCAGCGCCTTGGCGAACTCTGGCGCCAGCGGCGCCTTGTTTGCCTCACAAAGCTGCTCCAGGACGACCGTATCATACCCGTATTGGGTGGTGAGCAGCCGCGGCGCCACATGGTTCCCCGGCAGGATGGTCAGGTCCACGCGCGCCGCCACCTCCAGGTCAGGATACTTCTTTCGATAGTCGGGGTAGTTCCTCACATTGTAGCTGTGTTCCGTTCCGATCTCCCAGGGCCTCGGCAAAAGGGCCAGTACGCGTTTGCTCTCGCCGTGACCCGGCGCGGCGGCGGCCGCCTCCGGATTCACAGGCACACAGGCGGGAGGAGCCCCGGCGGCTACCACTGCGGCTCCTCCGGACGCCGGCGGGGGCCCCAGCAGGTCCGGGTGGCGAGTGAGAAGGGGTGTGTAGCCCCATCGTTGCGCCTCCATCACCTTGAGCTCCGAGATGGAGAATTCTGCGCCCCCCTCCTGGTTGTGCAGCAGGCGTAACTTGACGTACTTCGCCTCCACGGGTTTGAAGTGGATGGTGTTCTCAGCCGGCTCCTTCGGCAGCACCGCGGTCGCTACTTGTGTGTAGCCGTCCGCCGATCCGGTACTGGATACCCACACTTCCACGTCGCGTGGCACACCCCAAGGGTAAGCCACAATCTTGACCTGATCGATGAGCACCGATTCGTGATCGCAAAACGACAACACGATTTCCTTGGGGCCGGGCACGCCCGTGGCGTAGGTCCACCAATAGGTTTTGGGGTTCCCATCGATCAGGGTCATCAGCCAATCGACGTGGGCCAGATCAGTCGGTGCCGTCTCGGTGGCGCTCTCCACCTTGCCACCCCAGGCGAGGGCCGCGACGTTGCCGTCGAACCCCTGCGCCGCAGCTTGGGCGGCCACTCCCGCCACCCCGCCCCCGGCTCCTGGCGAGGTTTGCCCTCCTCCTCCCGTCGAGGCTTGCCTTCCCGCTTCCGGCCCGCTTGCGACAACGCCTCCCGCCGAACCTGCGGGCGGT
>Ga0208821_1001142_pt1 | contig 16273 bp, 15 predicted proteins | sample June2015DPH_20_5_FD_184720 | JGI IMG/M metagenome (GOLD analysis project Ga0208821, IMG submission 184720) | Peatland microbial communities from SPRUCE experiment site at the Marcell Experimental Forest, Minnesota, USA - June2015DPH_20_40... | ecosystem: Environmental > Terrestrial > Soil >... | reverse complement strand
AGGGGGGAATCACGGATTCGGCGTAGGCGGCAGTATCCACTCGGACGCCTGTCCCGCCGGGAGGGTGAAAGGCCGTCACCTTGCCTGCTGAAGGAGCAAAGCTTACCGGGTTTTCGGCGCAAATCCGACACTCGATAGCGTGTCCGCGCAATCGAAGCGTCTTCCCCTCAAAGTCCAGATGGCTGCCTGCCGCGATGTGAAACTGCATCTTTACCAGATCGACCCCCGTCACCATTTCGGTCACCGCGTGTTCGACCTGGATGCGTGTGTTCATCTCCAGGAAGTAAAGGTTGCGATTCTCGTCCATCAGGAACTCGACCGTCCCCGCATTGGTGTACCCAATCTTCTGTAGGGCCTGAACGACCTGCGCACCCACCCGCTCCCTGGTCTGCTGGTCAAGTTGGGTAGAAGGAGATTCTTCCACCAGCTTCTGGTGGCGGCGCTGAATCGTACACTCCCGCTCGCCGAAATGCAGCACCTTCCCGTGCTGGTCGCCCAGCACCTGGAACTCGATGTGGCGAGGCGATTCGATGTACTTCTCCAAGTAAACATCCGGGGTGCCGAACGAGGCCGCTGCCTCATTCTGGGCAGCTTGAATGGCATGCGGCAGCTCATTGGGCGTCCGGACAATGCGCATCCCGCGTCCTCCCCCGCCCGCCGCAGCCTTCACCATGACCGGATACCCTGCGCGCTCGGCCTCTTCCAGCGCCATCGCTTCCGATCGAATGACTTCTGAGCCGGGAAGAACAGGCAGGCCCAGCTCCGCCATAGTGCGGCGCGCCTGGTTCTTATCCCCCATCATCCGCATGGCCTCTGGACGGGGACCTATGAAGGTCAGGTTGGAGGCCTGGCAAACCTCGGCGAAGTAAGCGCTTTCCGCCAGGAACCCGTATCCAGGATGAATCGCCTCTGCGCCGGTGATTTCTGCAGCGGAAATGATGCTCGCTACGTTGAGGTAACTGTCCGCGCTGCGGGGGGGGCCGATGCACACTGCCTCGTCCGCAAAGCGCACGTGAAGCGAGTACCGGTCGGCTTCGGAATAGACCGCCACCGTCTCAATCCCCAGCTCCTTGCAGGCGCAGATTACCCGCAGGGCGATTTCACCGCGATTGGCAATCAGGATCTTCCGGAACATGGAAACTCGAAAAGCGAAACTCGAAAACCGAAACTCGAAATTGGAAATTCGAAACTACAGAATCGAAACTAGGAACCAGAAGCTAGAAACTGAAACAAGCCTTGTTTGGGCTCCCCGGTCACATGTTGAGAATCTTACGGGCACCTAAACGCGCCATTTCCGAGTTTCGAATTTCGAGCTTCGAATTTCGATTTTCCAGTTTCGATTTTCCAATTGCTCGTTTCGATTCACTTCTTCCGTGAGGGCTTAATCGCAAACAGGGATTGCCCGTACTCCACCGGCTGGCCACTTTCCACATAGATGCGAACAATTTCTCCTGCTACTTCAGATTCCAATTCGTTCATAAGCTTCATGGCTTCAATGATACAGAGCACTTGGCCCAACTGCACGACATCACCTACCTTTGCGAATGGCAGAGCGTTGGGCGCTGGGGCCGCGTAAAAGGTCCCGACGATGGGAGACTTCATGACGTACAAATCATCAGTGGATTCTGCAGGTGTTTCGGCTGTTAGGGGTTCTGCGACCGGAGGGGAGGGCGAAGCAGGCACGGGCGACAACGTAGGAGCACCAGGAACAGACAGGTAAGCTTCGGGGGCCACCGGATTCGAAACTGGGTAGTTTCCGCGCTTGACGCGAATCTTCGCGCCGTTCTGTTCCATCTCGAATTCAGTCACCTGACGATCAATCAGGACGTCGATGAGCTGTTCGATTTCCTTGAGTCCCCAGACCTTCTCGGTTCCTTCGACGCTGCGGGACGGTTTCTTCCCAGCCATCTGCTTCACTCTCCGACTGCTATTCCACCACCCACTGATCTTTGCGGGTGGGGGTCAGCACTTCCGGGCCAGCAGGCCCCACCAAGATAGTATCCTCGAGGCGGATTCCTCCCAAGCCTTGCAAGTAAATCCCCGGCTCAACTGTCACCACATGGCCGGTTTGAAGCCTGGCCTTTTCACCACGGGCCAGCCGGGGCATCTCGTGAGTGTCCATTCCTACACCGTGTCCCGTGCTGTGAGTAAAGAAGCGGGCCAAGCCACGGCACGCCAAGACACGCCGCGCCACTGCATCGACATCCCCGGCTCGGACTCCAGGGAGCGCAGACCTAACCGCTTTCTCCTGAGCTTCTACGACGGCGTTATAGAGACTGCGGACACGCCGGGATGGCTCCCCGAGGTACACCGTACGAGTCATGTCAGCAGCGTAACCAGCAAGTATAGCACCAAGGTCGAAGATAACAAATTCATTTTCTTTCAGTAACTTGCAGGAGGCGCGCGCGTGGGGGAGCGCGGCGCGCGGTCCGGAGGCAACAATTGTCTCGAACGCCGCACCCTCCGCACCCTTCTTCCGCATCAGATACTCGATTTCAGCGCCTAGCTCGGACTCACTTACTCCTGGCCTGACGCCCCCTAACACTTTCTCAAAGACCTCCACCGTAATTCTCCCCGCGCCACGAATCTTTGCGACCTCTTCCTCATCTTTCACGGCCCGGAGCTGCTCCACCAAGCCTGCGACCGGGACGAAACTGACTCGCCGGCCGGCGCCCTGCTCGAGCCGTGAAAAATCGGCGCAAGTAAGGTGTGCATCCTCATAGCCAACACGCCGATTCTTGTTCCTCTTAAGCCGCTCCGCAACCGCCTTGAGAAGTCCTTCCCTTTCCTCAATCACCTCTACACCTCGAGCTTGTTCCTGAGCCTGGAGCGCGTAACGCGGGTCCACCCAGAGGACTCCTTCGCGAGAGGTGAAAAGTGCGACACCCGCGCTCCCTCGAAAGCCGGTCAAATAGGCGATGTTCGTCAGATTCGTGACCACTAAGGAAGGAAGCCTCTGCTCCTCCATCTCTGCCCGGAGAGAGTTTTGCCTCTTAGCATGTGGCTTGAGCGACGAATCTGATTTCATAGCTTAAAGCGCGTAGCAACCTGTTCTGTAGGTCTGTGGCGGTAACCGGGCAATCTTAAACGAAGCGCCGACCCACAAAACAGGTCCGCGCTACGTCCTCTTATGTTTCCAAGCGGTTGCGGAATCCCCTTCCATCTTCTAGGTGATCAGCAGCCTGGGGGAAACAAAGAAGAGCAACTCCTGGTCGGTGTCCTGGACGTTAGTCGACTTGAAGAGATACCCGAGAAGCGGGATGTTTCCAAGCAGGGGGATCGCGGTGGATGAGTTCGTGCGTTGCGTTACAGTCACCCCGCCGAACACTACGGTCCCCCCATCCGGAACCAGCACCTGAGTGGTCGCTTGCTGCAAATTAATGCTCACGGCGGCATTGGTTATGATAGTGCCTGGACTAGCGTTTTGGACGGCAATCTTCAGGAAGATGTGGCCGTCGTCCGTGACCTGCGGGGTGACGGTGAGCTGCAGGGTAGCGTTCACATATTGCACCGCAATGGTGTTGTTGATGCTGGTCTGAACGGGAATTTGCGTGCCTTGTTGGACCATCCCCTCAACGTTATTCTGCGTGATGATGCTCGGGCGTGAGATGGTCTTCGCTTGACTGCGAATCTCTGCCGCCGAGATCGCCGCATCTATCAAGTAACGCTGCGAGAAGTTGGTAATCGCCACTGTCCCAAAGCCCGCACTGGGGTTCGCAGGAATAGTGAAGGTTGGCGGTGAGGTCCCCGGACTGCTCGGGGTTATGCTGGCTCCCGTCCCCGTCTGCCCGGCGCCAATCGTAGAACCCGAACGATTCGAGAGCGCTCCTGCCAAGGCGGCCGACAGGGTTCTCTGAAAAGATGAGTTGGCTAAAACAATCCGAGTCTCGATGGCCACCTGCTTGGTCTTGGTATCCAGTTTGGCAATAATCCTCTCGATGATCGGAATCTGCGATGCGATATCCAAAATGATGAGCGTGTTGGTGCGGTCGTCCCACAGGACGGTCCCACGCTTGCTCAGTGCCCACGACGCTCCGCCGCTCTCTTTCTCGTTACCCGGTGCCTTCTTGATGAGAGTAGCAGCAATGGTGGAAGCCTTGGCATAATTCACCGGCCGAAAAACCGTCACCAGCGGGGCCGCCTCAAGGCGAGCTGCAGCATCCCTTTTCTCCGCGTCGAGAGTCTCACGCCTGGCGATGCGCAGAACGTTGCCCTCCAGAACCTTGCCCAGGCCATTGTCTTTGAGAACGATCTCCAGCGCCTGATCCCAGGGCACGTTGTCCAAAACCGTGGTGACGGAGCCCGTCACATTCGGGTCCACGAGGATGTTCAAACCGCTGATCTCGTGGATGAGGCGGAAGAAATCTTTCAGATCAACGTCTTTCAGGTTCAGTGAAATCGGTTCACCCGTGTAGGCGGGTTTTTCCTCACTGGGCGTCGCCGAACCTGCCGGGACTGCGCCCTGGGCTGCAGACAGGTTGGCTGCGGCCTCAGCGCTCAGGACTTGGGCAGACCTTTCAGCCCGAAGAGCTTCCGGTGTGGCAGCCTGGGGTGTCTGCCGAGGGGCCGCGGCCACTTCCCTGCTGCCATCCGAGGGAGGCAGGGTGCCGTTGTAGTCGGGTTTCAGAGCTTTATCGGTTCTTGCCGGGGATGAAACGACCGCACTCGGTCGCTTTGGAATCACCCCGGTCTGTGGCTCGGGGCCGGCGCTCGCGGTCGGGTGCGCGCGCGGGGCAGGGACCTGGCGCGCAGGGACTACGGCCGCTTGTTGAATAGGCTTCCTTTCATCGCGCTTTGCAGCAGCTTCGAGTGTTGGCGCCGGCGCCGGTGCCGGTGCAACTGCCCGGGAGGCGGCCATGGGACGCGGCTTCACCTCAATGCGCACCCCGCCCGCGTAGGCATGAGCGTCAAACACTGGATTGCCCGACAGATCGGCCACAACGCGCACCACTTCAGAATTCTTCTCTCGGAACTGGCCCACCCTCACGTCCTTCACCACTGGGGAGGAAACGGGAATCGATTTCCGGCGAAACCCATTTCTCGCCCCCTCCACGTCCACCACAAGACGATTCGGGTGGTCAAATTGGAGGACATGGAACGTTGCAGACTTTGTCGTGGCCACATCAATCGTGACTTCCCCTGCAGACCCGGGTCTTATCAAGATGTCCGAAACTAACACTGGCCCCTCTGCCGTCTTGCCGGGAGAGGACCCCGCCCCCTTGGCAGGCGGGGTGGGAGTGCCGGAGGCTGGCGCGCTCTGGCCCAACAGAAGCCGCAGGCCGGAGCTTCCCCGCACGGCGATGAGCGGCTCCGGGCCTCGGGTCTGAATCTCCACCCGCACCACGGGCTCGCCGCTTGCGTCCGTGTATTCTAGCAATTGATAACCTGCAAGAAGTCCGCTGGCCCAATGCGCCGACGGGGAGATGCCGCCAACCCTGGCGCCTTGCAAGTCAACGTAAAGTGCGCCCTCAGGGGTATGGATGGTCTTGAAAGAGTATTTACCGTCAATTTGCAGCAGGACTTCTTTGCCGACGGATGGGTCGGCGACCGTAATAGAGTTTAGCGTAGCGCGCGCCGGAATCGCCGATGGGTGGCCCGCAAGCGCATGCGGCATCCCTGCCAGCAGCCATGTCATCGCCAGCCAAATGGTGAATAATCGTCTCATCTTCCTTCTCCAGCAGCCGAACCCAATTTTATTGCCACTTCGTGGGTAGCTACCCGACCGCTCAAGTCGAGCGTGTTCTCCTTGAAATAGACGGCCTCCGGCGTGATCTTGCTGACGACGCCGTTGTATACCGTATCGTTTACTCTCAGGAAGTAGGCTCGTTTGGTGTAGTTGGTTACCACCGCGATCATGTTGTTCGCCGATTCCTGGCGTACAATCCCCTCGACTCGTAGTTCGGAAATTACTAATCCTCTTATGCCTGCCGGCAAAGCCCCGGATGCCCCACCTGCCGCCGAGTGGCTACCCGGGCCAGTCGCCATCGGCGACTTGAAAGGATCTCGCCGCCCAGCGGCAGTAGACAGCATGCTTGTCGTAGTCGTCCGCGGCGACTCGGCGCCCACGGCTTTGGCCGGCGCTTTTCTCGAGGACTTGCCTGTGGCACGGACCGGGGTCTGATTGGGGATGACCTCGGGGGACATGGAAGGAGTTTGGGTCTTCACCTTGTTTTTCGAGGGCGGCGTGGTAGTTAGGATTTGTCCAGCCCACCCTGCTCCCGCCGCCAAGCCGAGAGCGACGACCCACGTGAAAAGCAAACTGACCGCCAGGACTGTGCGTTCGGGCTGAAGCCTGAAGTTAAACATGGTCTTCGTCCTGCCCTATTTCTTAGGTGTAGATGGAGCCGCGGTCGAAACCCGACTGAAGTAGGTTGTCAACACGCAACTTGCCCCCACCGTTTCGTTGGGATGAAGCTTGAACGCTCCCATGCCCCCCCCCTGAGGGGAACCCAACGAAAGACCGGAAACACTGACAATGCGCTGTTCGTGAGCCAGGCGGTCGAAGAAGGCAAGCAACTCATGGTAAGTGCCGTCGAGTCGCAGGTTGAAAGGCATCTCCGTGTAAATGTCCTTCGGCGCCAGGGCCTGCGGAATAAAAGTGCGGATATTCACCTCGGTGGCTCTCCCGTCTTCAAACACCATCCTCATGAAATCATCCGTTGCCTGCTCTTCAGGGACAATCGAACGCAGCATGTCGAGTTGCTTCTCCAGTTGCGCAATCCGATTCAGGTACTGTGTCCGCTCTAGCTCGAAAATCTGGTTGAGCTTGTTTTCTGCCGTAAGCCTGTCTACTTCTTTTCGCAGGCTGTCCCGCTTTTCCTGGAGTGGAAGGACGTAGAAGTAGAAAACTGCGCCTCCCAGAAGCACTGGGATCAGCACAAGAATCGCAATCTGTACAGCCGCCGGAAGATCATTGAAGCTCTTGGGCATCGTGATTACACTCTCCGCCTACATTCCTGGCCGCCGCGGGGGAGTCGCTGCGCTCGCTCCCGCGCCACCCTGCGTCGGGGAAGCTGCCGCCGAAGGCGACTTATATGCGCAGTCCATATTGAACTTGTAGCTTACTAGATCTTGTACGTCATCTTCGTAGAATTGCCTGAGTTGCACGTCATCGAAATACCCGGAAGTCTTCAGGGAAGAGAGCAAAGCGGCAACAGAATTCGCAGAAGCCGCCAGCCCGTGAATCACCACCCGCTCACCCTGGGGAGCCACGGAAAAGAGATAGAGGTCATTGGTGGTCTTGTTCACCACATTACCCAGGGCATTCATGAACTCTGTCGGTCCCACACGGCTGGCCTGGAGCACCTGGATGGTATTGATGCGCTGCTCGAGAAGCCGGCGCTCCTGTTCGTATTTCGCGTTTTCCTTCTTGATGGCCACCAGGCGCGCCTGCTCGGCCTGCTGCTTTCTGAGTTCGACATTCACGCTGTCAATCGACGCGCTCCAAATCATGTAGAACAGGCCCACGATCCCGAGGCACACGACGAGAGCGCCGATGGGAACCCCCCACTGCACCACCATGCTCGCCGGCCCCACAGCCGCTGCCTTAGGCTTCGGCGCGGCCACTCCCAGCAGGTTAATCTTAATCATGACTAATCAAAGCTCCTAAGCGCCAGCCCCACTGCCACGCACAGGCAGGGAGCAATATCTTGCAGGTAAGCCTGGTCAAACCTCTCGGGATCGACTTTCACCTTCCGGAAAGGATCGATGATTTCCACCGGAACACGAAATTCCTCTTTCAACTGCTCCACCAACCCTTCAATCTTCGCTGTTCCCCCAGCCAGGTAAATCTGCTGGGTGTTTTCCGCCGAAGTCGTCTGGCGGAAGAAGTCGAAGGTCTTCTGAACCTCCAGCATCAGGATTTCCGTGACGGAGCGAAGGTGGGGAGTTTTCTGCTCCCGTGTTATGCCGCCCACTTCCTGCCCCTGCTTCAGTTTCTCCGCATCCTCGTAACTCAGGTCGAGTTCTTTCTGGAGGGTGTCCGTGTACTGATTGCCACCTACGGAAACATCCCGGGTGAACAACGGGGTTCCTCCCCGTCCCACCACAATGTTGGTGATGCTGGCGCCGATGTTGAGGAGCGCCACGATGGTATCCCCAGAGACCTCGTAGTTGGCCTCGAAGGCATTAAACATCGCGAAGCCATCGTAGTCTACGACACAGGGCGTTTTGTTTGCCTGGCTCAGGACATTCGTATGATTGAGAATTTTTTCGTGCTTTACCGCCACCAGCATGACGTCCATGCCTTGCCCGGAGGAAGATTCCCCCAGCGGCTGGTAGCTCAGGTTCACGTCTGAGATGTCAAACGGGATGTGCTGCTGCGCTTCGTAATGTATGACCGAGTCCAGTTCCTCGTTGTTCGCCGCGTTGACCGTAATTCTCTTCACGATCACGGAGTGGCCGGAAACGGAAGTGGCGACATTCCAAGTCTTGATTTTGTTCTCGGTGAAAATCCTCTGGATGGCGGCGGAAACAGAGAGGGCATCCATGATCGCGCCGTCGACCACAGTGTCCTGCCCCAGAAACTCCACCCCGAAGTTGACCAGTTCGTAAGAATCTCCCCGCTTCTTTAGCTCGACGGCTTTGACGGCGCTTGATCCGACATCCAGCCCTACTAAGCCCTTCGCTTTCCCCATTCCAAACATCGACTTTGCTCCCTATCGAGTGGTCAGGCGTTACTTCCGTGAGGAACGATGTTCAGATTGCGCGCTTTGTGTCTCCATCCAACGGTCCAGGAGCGTTTTCTTGAACTTCCACCGGTTACCTAACTTGAAAGCAGGAATCTTCTCCTCATAGACATACTTGTAAAGTGTTTCGCGGGACACTCCCAAATACTCTGACGCTTCCCGGATGTCCATGACCTCTCTGGTTTCTGCCATGCGTTCAACCCCGCGACTGAATTCTCCCCCTCCAATGCCTTCCAAGGACCAGCACTTGAACCAAGAGAGCAACTACAAACTCTCTATTGTTAGGCATATACCCTTGGGCTTGGGAGTTGTCAAGTGATTTTTGCAAGTTGTGGGGGTTTCTTAGAAAATTCTTAGGCTTTCTTAGAGGGTTTGCCCCGGTTTGTACATTATCTTGCGTTTTCCTGGGGACAACACCACAACATAAACCACCTTCGGGAATTTTCGGTCTTTGTAGTACTTTCGTACTCGTTTTAGGGGCGGGGAGGTGAAGTTTTGCGGAAATTCACCCCTAAGAACCCTGTTAGGATGTGTTTTTGCCTATTAGAACGTCCAGGGAACCTCCGGCCCTATGTTATGGGTAGGGCCAATGCTCAGCCTTCCACCTCTCCCGGCAAAGCCAGGGCTAACTTTTTGCCTTGCCCGCCGAGCCAAAAGCCTTAAGGAGCTTGACTACCTCTAGCTTCACAGCCTCCCGGGCCGCCACCAGGATATCCTTCCTGCCCCCCATGCCCACGAAAGGATGCGGGTTCATCGGTTCGCGGTACTTCCTCAGATTGCCTTGAAGAGCTCGGAGATAAGCCTGCTTGAGTCCCGTTCCAAAGTTGAATTTAGCCACGCCGTAGCGCACCGCCTGCCGAGCCTTCCTGCATGGAAACCCTGTCCCGCCATGCACCACGAGGGGCAGCCTGACCTGCCGTTCAATGTCAGCCAGCAGCTTCAAATCGATGGCAGCCCCGCCGCGAGTCATGACGTGGACGTTTCCAATCGAGACGGCTAAGGCGTCAACACCTGTTGATTGGGCAAAGGCGCGCGCGGCTTGCGGATCCGTGAGAGAGCCGTGATGACCGCCCGCCGAGCCGTGCTCGGGCAAATGGCCAATTTGCGCTTCGACGGCTACAGCGTGGCGGTGAGCCCAGCTCACCACCTGCCGGACGAGCTCTTGATACTCGCCGGCACTCAAGCGCTCGTTTTCTACCATGACGCCGTTGAACCCAAGCTCGATGGCTCTTTTGATTTGATCGAAACTATCGGTTTCGTTCAGCAATAAAGCAACGGGCACACTGGCCACGTGGGCCGCAGCGAGGCCAAGTCCCGCGTAGTACTCGAGCGGCTCCGGGTGGGGCCGCTCCGCTCGCAAGAGAAAACCGCCTCCAAAACCAACAATCACCGGTGAGCGTGTCTCCTCCGCCGCCTCGACCACTGCCTGGAGGGATTCGAGATTCCAGGCCTCGCAATAACAGACGGCGTAGTGCCCGCGGCGAGCCCTTACCAGCATATCCTTCATAGACGTCAAGGCCATTCTGCACCTTCCACTTGTACCTTAACCGCTGCACTCCTTTTCTGCGAGTTTCCGGCTTCTCCTGGCGGATTTTTTGTGAAGATTGGCGAGCCGCTGGTTAATCCCCGTGTTGAAAAACAAGAAGCTATTGCAGGAAACTCCGGTAAGGGAATTTCTGCTCCATTTCGAAAACCTCTTCCCAGGGCCTCATGCCGCCGGTCGTCGTCAAATCGCTCAGGTTCATAGCTCCGGCACATACAGCGAAACGGAGCGTCTTTTCGTGGCTCCATCCTCTGTACAGTCCATAAAGCACGCCGGCACAGAACGAGTCACCAGCGCCAGTGCTTCCCACAATATAACCCTCGGGGAGATCCAAGGAAGGCTGCAAAACCTCACCTCGGTCCTTCGTTAGAAGGTAAGCTCCTTCTGGGAAGTGAATCACCACCAGTTCATCGACTCCGAGAGCCAAAATAGCCGTGGCGATTCTCTTCAGATTACCCAGGATCAGCGCGCGGTCCTGCCGAATCGGTATTCCTGAAAGCTTTTCGGCTTCGAAGTCGTTGATGATGCAATAAGTGGTGAACTTTAGCGCCGGGGGAACAATCTGCCTGTAACGGTTGCTGTCCTCTGACACCAAATCAATGGAAGTCTTGATGTTCCTTTCCCGCATTTGGGCTAAGAATCGCGCCGCCACGGTCTGGAATTGGTCATCCGGTTGATACATCGCGTCCAGCAGATTCAGATATCCCAAATGAAACAAGTCGACCGGCAGCTTGCCCAGGTCAACATCGTCCGGACAGAACAGGCGGTTTGCTCCCCGATAATGGAAAAAGGTCCTGCGCCCCGTGGAAGCAACATTGAAAACGTCCGTGTACGACGTCCCATCCTTGCTCGTCCTCCTGAGCTGCTCGAGATGGACATAGGGATACTTGCGAAATTGATCGAGCAGAAAATCTCCGTACGAGTCGTTTCCAATCATGCCCAGAGCATATAGCTCGAGACTGTTGTCGAATATGGCGAGGTTGAGGGTCACATTGAAAGAGCATCCACCTCCACCCATAGATTCGGCTGTGATGTTGGCGATGGAGCTCTCGGGGGGATAAAGGTCGACGACCTTGACGAGATCCAGAACCCAGTTTCCCCCGCACGCAATGCCCTTCCGTTGGCCAGTTGTCATATTCACGAACCAAGATTCAATCGCTGGCGTTGTGGAAAAGGAGCAAGAAACGCCTTCTCACACACACTCCTCTCCGGGCGAGGACTGCCTCGACGGAACTTGGGGCGGAGTTATGCGCTGATTTCGCGCACTTCCACCCCTTGCTCCAAAAGAACGCGATTGCTGGGGGAGTTCTGCAATCTCCGGCAGCGCTAGGCCTCGCTCGGACGTACGTTCGTAGCCCGGGGTCCTTTATCCCCTCTCTCCACTTCGAGTTCGACGCTTTCCCCCTCCTTCAAAACGTCGAAGTTAAGACCCTGAAGGTTGCTGCGGTGGAAGAAAACCTCCTGGCCCTCAGCAGTGCGGATAAACCCAAACCCACGGTCACGGATAATTCGCTTGATAGTCCCTTGCATGGCCACCTCGGACAGCGTATGGGGATCTTCGCGCCGGGTCGAAAAAGAATAAGCCAGCCTGCGCGTGAAGTCACCTCACGAACGCATTGGCGCAACTGTACCAACACCCAAGCGGCTTGTCAAAGGCCAACCGGCGGTGTCCCAGTCCCCTGCCAGTAATCCCGCCACTGCGGCTAGGTAGCTAGCCTTCTGCGCTCAGCTATCCCGCCGCGGCGGGTCAGCTTTCAGCCTGCCTGCTGGCTTCTGAATCCTGGCTCCTGTATCCTGCTCGTCACTCGTCACTGTTCTTCAGACCGCTTCACGGTCGAACGCCTGGAGGGCCGACTCCAGGCTTTCATGAATCTCGAAGACGGTAACGAGACGTGTGATTTGCAGCAATTGATGCACGCCTTGGGGCAAGCGCAGGAGCTTCAGATCCCCGCCCTGTTTGCGTACCGAGGCGAAACTCGCTACCAAGATAGAAAGGCCCACACTGTCGATGTAGGTGATCCCCCCGAGGTCGAGGATCAGACGCTTGTAGCCGGCATCGATCAGTTCTCTGATCTTACGGCGAAAAGTCTCGCTCTCGCGCCCCAGGATGATACGTCCGCGCAAGTCGAGCAGGATTATTCCGCCCATCAGCTTTTCGACAATATAGAGAGGCATGAAAAACCGCCTTCGATGTTATGAACTACTGCCGTCATTGTCCCGACTTCCGACTGGTTTCGGCTTATCGCGTTCCACCCGCCTCCTGACTGCTGGGGACTGGGGAAGAACAATAAGCGGCAGGCAGCGCGCAATTCGTAATTCAGAATTCAGAATTCAGAATTCAGAATTTCCCCTGCCCCTGGCTAGGGCGCGGGCGTGGGGGCAATCACCCAACGGTTGCGGCGCAGGAAATCACTCACCGTGCCGATATCCGGTGCGTCGCACAGCAGCAGGCGGCAAAAAACCTCTGCCGTCCCCACCTTGGGCTCGACCTTCGCAGCCTGGCGGAAAGCGGCCTGGGCATCCTTCTTGCGCCCGAGCTGCCACAGGGAGATAGCCTGAAGGGCCAACATGGAGGCGGAGTCCGGCTCGGGCCCCAGCGCCATGGCGGCTTCTGCCAGCGCCCCCTCGAGGTCATGCTGCTTCCAGAGGATAAGCGCCAGCAGGCGGTGCCCCTCGGCCGCCTGAGGCTGACTTGCAATCAGCGCACTCGCCTTGGCACTGGCTTGCTTCAAATCCCCTCGACGCACCAGTCCCATGACCAACTGCTCTTGTGCGGGCAGAAAATCCGGGTGCAGGCGGGTGACTTTCTCCAGCAGGTCCGTGGCGCTCCCGGCTTCCCCGGCCTCATTCAGCAATACCGCAAGCTGATACTGGCTCTGCCAGTCTTGCGGATCCAGCGCCACGACTTTTTCCAGCATGTTGCGCGCTCCGGCGGAACGACCCTGTTGAATGAAAATCTTCGCCATGCCCCCATACGCCGGGGCGAGGTTAGGAGAAACCTGGATGGCTTGCTGAAAATTCTCTGCCGCCTGCGCATATCGCCGCTGGAAGAACCGGATTTGGCCGAGCGCGAGATACGCTTCGCCGTCCTTTGGGTTGAGCTTCAATGCTCTTTCGTATTCTGCCGCGGCCTTGTCTTCTTCTGCTCCGGCGAAGTAGGCCCGGCCGAGGACCACGTGCGCTCCGGAATTATCCGGCGCCAGTCGGACAGCCTCTTGCGCCTCACTAAGAGCGTCCTCTTTCCGTCCCATCTCCAAGTCGATCTCGATCAGGATTTGCCGAAGCGAGGCATCTTGAGGCCTGAGCGCAGCCAGCTTTCTGAACTCCCCGGCGGCCAGCGCGCCGTAGTCCTGGAGCGGCGCCCCCCTGGCACGCTGCGAAGCAGAAGACTGGTTCCTCAAGGCCCAGGCGGTCATGGCCAGCGCATAATGCGCATCCGCGTCTGAAGGGTCGAGGCGCGTAGCCACTTGCAGTTCGCGCAATGCAGCCTCATCCTGGCCGCGAGCCCGCAGAGCCAGGCCCAGGCCGCGGTGCGCCATCTCGAGTTCCGGTTGCAGGTCGATGGCCTTACGAAACGCGGCTTCGGCGCCTGCCGCGTCATTTCGTGAAAGCAGGTCGAATCCCTTGTTTACCTCCTCGGCGACTCCCGGCAAGGGCTGAGTGGCGGCCGGTAAGACGGTCTGCTGCGACATCGCGGACGCCCGGGCAGGCTGCAAGCCACTTAGGAAAGAAAGCCAACCAGCCAGGACCAAAATAACTCCCGCGCAGCAACGCATAGGGCCTTTCAATCCGGCAGACTCCAGGCTTTGGGAAGCGTCAGGGCGCCAATCGAATCTGCTCGGGATCACGGATAATGATTTCGGGTCTTCCCTGATACACGGTAATGGGCCCGCGGATTTCAATTTGCCTCCCTGCCAGGGATGCGAGATCCCCAAACTTGTTCTTGTCGGAGGAGAAAATCACGCTGGTGAATGGACAGTCGCGATAGTCTTCGCAAAAGTCGACAAAAGTATTGCCGCCCCGCGAGGCGAAAACCCTCACCACGCGTCCGGAAACGCAGCCCGTCTCGCCCGCGTGCGGACCGGCGTCGTGGAAGTCCACGCATCCCGCCATCTCTCCCGAGGAGGAAGAACGCGAAGCAAAGGAAGATGTGGTTGAGGGAGAGCGCCCGGCGCGGCGGCCCACGAAAACTCCCAGGCAGAAAACCACCAGAACAATCACCGCCACGAGTATCTTCTTTCGCCTCATCTCGATACCTTGGCAAAAGTCGGGACGCCTCCGGGCTTCACCGTGCAGGACGGAAAACCTGCGAAGCGGCAGGCGCCCCCTCAAACGCTTTCACATGGGCAGGCCTGTCTGGGAGCACGGGCTTCCCCGCTCGAACCCAGGCAGTATACCAGAGACTCGAGACGAACGAAGCCCCGGCTTCCAGCCGCTTCTCTGCCAGCGGCCCTGCAAGTTTATAGAACGTCGCGTAGTACTGGGGATCGAGGTAGTTCCGGCCGGAAACCGCGATGCGATCGGAGGCGAAGACAACATTCCTGTAGGAAAAGCTTTCCGTCATCTCTCGGAAGATGCGCGCGCGCAGGTCCGGCTCGAAAATCGCAGGCCGGGGCTTGAGTTGCCACCCATCCGCGAGCGCATTCACCAGCTCGGTCTCGAAGCGAGCGTGAACGCCTCTTTGGCCGGTCAACTGGCCGTCGTAGTTCCTGACTGTGTGGAGGGGCTGGGTGAGATCGGCGGCGTAATGCGCGGCGAAAATCGCGTCGCGGTCCGCTTCCTCCCAACGCCGGCGCTGAAGGGAATCGGCCAGTCGCAGCGTGAAGCGCTCAATCTGCCAAATCGAGTCGCCATGCGGTAGCTGCCAGCGCGTGGGCCCTGCCCTTTCCACTACGAATTGCCGCCAGAGGTTGAGAAACGGGAAAGAGTCATCGGCGTCAAGGTCGGTGTAATGATGCGGGCGCTCCGAAGCATCATCGTACGCCAGGAGATCAGGATCAATGGCGTGCTCTACCCAGTACGCTTTGCGCGCCAGGAAATAGGAGCGAAGCGGCTCGGGCAGATTCTCAACCGCGGCAGCATTGATCAACTTGTGCCCTCGCTCGCCCCAGGCCAATCCCGGCACGGCCAAGTTGGCAAGAGCCAGGAGCAGCATCACCGGGACTTGCAGCCACCGGCAACCCCTCAGCCAGCCTTCTCCGCCGCGCTTTGCTCTATGATGCCTTTTGCTTCGCTGTGGCAATCTCTTTACCTCCTCAGCGGACTGTCGATAGTCTTTTTTCATTGCCTCCAGAATTTGGCCTTTTGGGTCGCTTTTTCGCTTTGTTTGGGCCTCGTTGCGTACTGTTGGCACACTTTTCGACCTTTTTTGCACGCCTTTTGGGTTCGTTTTTTGGGCACTTTTGTTGATTCTAAAGGACTTCTTCGGTTCGTTCCGTTAATATTAACATCTTTTCTGAACTTCCCGTACGTCTCTGGAACATTTGCCGCGCCCCTGCCGGAGCACTCTGTCGCCGGAATTGCCATCGCCCTGCCCAGCCGAGGATCTTCGCTAATGAACATCGTTCCAACCTCCCAGGCTTCGCAGGGCCGGTGAGGTGTGCAACCTCGCAAGTTCCTGCGGGCATTCCACCCCGTTTTCATACGCTACAACCCTAGCTCATTACTCGGAATTTGTCGAGCATTAATTGTGGAGTGTGTCAGACCCCATTAGAAATGGCCCGGTTCTCTTCTCATTTCACAGCGCGGCCCCATGGCCGCAACCAAAACGGGATTCTCCGTGTTCTCCGCGCCTCCAAAGCCTCAACACAGAGAGCACGGAGGATCTCAGTAACCTCTGTGTTAAGTTTTTTCTGGCCACGGAGGACACGGAGGCATTACTTCCGAGAAGAAACCTTCGCGCACCGACAAGAAGTTTCGGAATAGTAGTCCAGCGCGGCATAGCCGCAACCAACACGTAGGGCCGAACGGCGTTCGGCCCTGGGGCGAGCGCCGCTCGCCCCTACGCGACGCGCAAAATCTTCGCGCCACAACAAGGTCCCAG
>Ga0208821_1001141_pt1 | contig 16276 bp, 14 predicted proteins | sample June2015DPH_20_5_FD_184720 | JGI IMG/M metagenome (GOLD analysis project Ga0208821, IMG submission 184720) | Peatland microbial communities from SPRUCE experiment site at the Marcell Experimental Forest, Minnesota, USA - June2015DPH_20_40... | ecosystem: Environmental > Terrestrial > Soil >... | reverse complement strand
ATTCTTCTGAGGCGCCGCCGGCGCGGTAGGGGCGGATATTTTCTGGTTCCCAAGCTCCTGCTTGGGAACCCATTTTAAGGCAAAGCTCCTGCTTGGCGCCAGAAGACGGCTCATCCTAAGGGCAAGCTGGCTCTCGCCAGGCGGAGCCTGGCGCCAGGGGTGCGTTCCCAAGCTGGAGCTTGGGAACGAGAGAAAAAATTCCCCCTCCCTGGCCGCTCCCAGGGCGGGCTGCGCCCGCCGCCTTAACCAGCGTCTCCCCTGAATTCCCGCTCACCAGGCCCCCGGGTGGATCTGCGTCACCGGCGTCTCCCCAAAGGAGAAAGGCAAGGCGCCCTCGGGCTGCCTGGGCCTGCTTCGTTAAGCCGTTTCATTTATTAATGGGAGCGGAAAAGAGATTAAATTCCCCCTCTCTGGCCCCTCTCCCCCATCGGGGGAGAGGGGATAAAATGAAACTTCCCAGCTAATCCAATTTTTCGCCCTGAGTAATAAAATTGGCCTGTCTCATCTATCTGGCCATTCTTCTGGGGCGCCGCCGGCGCGGTAGGGGCGGATATTTTCTGGTTCCCAAGCTCCTGCTTGGGAACCCATTTTAAGGCAAAGCTCCTGCTTGGCGCCAGAAGACGGCTCATCTTAAGGGCAAGCTGGCTCTCGCCAGGCGGAGCCTGGCGCCAGGGGTGCGTTCCCAAGCAAAGCTTGGGAACGAGAGAAAAGGGGCAACCCGAGCACAGGCTGGAAGCCTGTGCCTTGCGCTCCTTCGGCCTTTTCTTGGGGTTGGCCAGGCCAACCGGATTATCTGTTTCAAAATGAAACTTCTAATTGCTTTGGTCCTCGGTCCCTGATAAATGTTAGCAAATCCAGGAAGAGAAAAATCCTTTATGAAAAAAGCCACCTATAAGATCCGGCGCATAATCATCCTGGCCTTTCTGTTCAGCGTCCTGGCAGTGCTGGTCTTCGCGGGATTCAGCTTCCAGGTGCACCGGGAAATCGGCCATCGCTTGCGGCTGCTGGAACTCACCGGCGACCTGTTTCAGAGCCTGCTGGAGACCCGCCGCTTTGAAAAGAATTTCTTCCTTTACCATCAGCCTGCCAGCATCCAGGAGGCCGGGCATTATACCAGGCATGTGGTTGAGCTTTACTTGAGCCATGAAGCGGAGATCCTGCGGTTGAAGAAAGACCCCCAGGCGCCGGAGTTTTATAGAATCCTCACCCGGTATCAAGAAGTTTTGGCCAAGATCGAAACGGATCTCCAAGGGCCTGCGGCCGGCAATCGCAATTTTGCCGCAGAAGAAGAAGAAATGCGAAACCTGGGGCAGAAGCTGCTGAACATTACCGAAAGTTGGGAGAAGGGTGAAAGGCTCGAGATCGACCGCTTGTTCAAGCGCGCCATGGGACTGTTCGTCGGCTCGGTTGTAGTCTTCCTGGCCCTGGGCATCTTGGTGGCCTTCTATCTCACCCGCATGCTGGTGCGGCCCCTCTTCCAGATGCAGCAAGCCATGGACAAGATAGCCCATGGTGATTTCACCCCTATTTCTCAACCGGAGTACTCCCCGGAAGAATTCGCGGCCCTGTTCCGGGCCTTCAATCGTATGACCCACGAACTGGAGGTGCATCAGGAACAACTGGTGCAATCGCGGAAGATCGCCGCGGTGGGCACCCTCACCGCGGGCATCGCCCACGAACTCAATAATCCCATCAACAATATCGTGCTCACCGCCGAAGTCCTTAAAGAGGACTTTCGGGAGCTGAGTCAGGAAGAGACCCAGGGGTTGATCCAGGATATATTGGGGCAGGCGGAGCGCGCCGCGGAGATCGTCAAGGGCCTCCTGGATTTTTCCCGGTCGGAGCATCCCGAGTTAGAGCCCCTGGACATCGCCGGGATCATCCAGGATACCCTGAAGCTGGTGCGCAACCAGTTGTCGCTCTCCGGCATCCAGGCGGAACTGGACCTGCCCCAGGACCTGCCCCGGGTGCAGGGGAACCGCAAGAGCCTGCAGCAAGTCTTTCTAAACCTCTTCATCAACGCCATCCAGGCCATGCTGGAGGGAGGCAGCCTCACCGTCCGGGCCTATCCCACCCCGGACGGCCAATGGCTGAAAGTGCAGGTGATGGATACCGGCATGGGAATCGCGGCCGAGCACCTGCCCCACATCTTTGACCCCTTCTACACCACCAAGCAGGTGGGCCGGGGCACGGGCCTGGGCCTTTCCGTGACTTACGGCATCGTGGAAAAACATGGGGGCCATATTGAGGTGGAGAGCGAAAAGGGCAAGGGATCGACCTTCAGCGTGGTGCTGCCGGTGGGCCGGGAGTGAGCAGGGCGCCAGGCGCGGCTCCCGGGGTGACCGCGGCTGCGGTTTCGAGACGGCTTCCAGGAGTTCTTGGTGCTTGCCGCTCACTAGGAGAGGACTAGATGAATATCGCGGTGGTGGACGACGAAATCGTAGTCCAGCAGAGGCTGAAAGCAGTCTTGGAAAAAGAGGGGCACCTGGTGGCCACCAACGCCTCGGGGGAGGAGCTTCTCAGAGAACTCGAACTGCGCCCGTTCGAGCTGATCTTTCTAGACGTAGCGCTACCCGGCCTGGATGGCATGGAAGTCTTGCGCCGGGTGAAAGCCCGCCTGCCCGAGACCGAGGTAATCATGATTACCGGGCACGCCTCCGTGGACGCCGCCATTGGAGCCATCAAGGACGGGGCTTTTCATTATCTCTCCAAGCCCCTAAAGCTGGAAGAGATCAGGAACCTGACCCGCATGGTCCAGGAGCGTAATCGCCTGCTGGGGGATAACCGGCAGCTCAAGGCCCGCCTGGAACCCCTGGAAGGCTGGGGGGAAATGATCGGGGTGAGCCCCAAGATGAAGGAGGTCTTCACCATCATCCGCAAGGTGGCCCCCCTGGATTGCAACGTCATCATTCAGGGCGGCAGCGGCACCGGCAAAGAGCTGGTGGCCCGGCTGATCCACCGGGAGAGCTCCCGACGGGACCGCCCCTTCGTGGCCTTCAACTGCGGCGGCTTCACCGAGGAGCTCATCGCCAGCGAACTCTTCGGCTATGAGCGGGGCGCCTTCACCGGGGCCATTGCCACCAAGATCGGCATTCTGGAGACGGCCCACCGGGGCACGGTGTTCATGGATGAAATCGGCGACATGCCCCTGTCCATGCAGGGCAAGCTCCTGCGGGTCATCCAGGAGCACCGCATCTCCCGGGTGGGGAGCAATAAGCCCATCCAGTTGGACCTGCGCTTCATCGCCGCCACCAATAAGGACCTGCAGCGGGCCGTGGCCGAAGGGCGCTTCCGGGAGGACCTCTATTTTCGCCTGAACGTGGTGCAAATCGCCCTGCCCAGCCTGTTGGAGCGGGGAGAGGACATTCCGCTGCTGCTCCAGCATTTCCTGAAGATGTTCAGCCAGAGGTTTGCCAAGAAGATCCGGGGCCTCAGCCGGGAGGCCCAGGAGGTGCTGCGGGCCTATTCCTATCCCGGCAACGTCCGGGAGTTACAAAACATCATGGAGCGGGCCGTGGCCCTGGCGGAGGGGGAGGAGCTGACCGTGGAGGATCTGCCCCAGGACCTGCAGAAATTGGCGGCCAGCCGCCACGACCAGTGGTCCACCCTGGAAGAGCAGGAAAAGGCCTATATCCACAAGGTCCTGAAGGTCACCCAGTATCACCTGGGGGAGTCCGCCCGCATCCTGGCCCTGCCCCGCACCACCCTGTGGCGCAAGATGAGGAAGTACGGCCTGTCCAGATCATGAGGTTATTCCGCCCCACTTGCCCCCCAATATCTTAACCAATTGACTTTGCCTATCACCGAAAACCGAAAACCAAGAAACCTTTCTGAACTATTCCCGCCCCCATCTAAGTCGCATTTCAAAATGAAATAATCCAAGCCGATTTCCCCGGCGCCATCAGGCAGCCAGGGTAGCGTTTTAGAGATACCTTGAAAAAAGAAATTGCTTTTATCCCCTTCTCCTTTAGGGGGCGACACCGGGTGGGGGTGATTATTTTTTTGTTATCTTAAAATGTTATCATCCTCCCTCCGACCCCTCCCCTCTCAGGGAGGGGGAGTATTTAGGGCCAAGATATATTAAACCTATTCCAGAAACAGGGCCCTAAATGGAATATTTGTTTCATAATGAAACAAGCTATTTCGGCTCGTAAATTCATCTCATTGATTTTGTTAATTAATTTTGGCTGGAACGGATGCTGCAATAGCTCAAAATAGCTATGAAAAAAAGGGTGCTTTTAGCCATTGACCTGGAAACGCCGGCTTCCTGGGCGGCCTCTTATGCGGTGGAGTTGGCGGCACGGCTCGATCTGTCGCTGGTCCTGATGGCCATTCTGGCTGCGCCCCGGCGGCAGTCGGCGGCCGAGAAGGAGGAACTCTCCATGGCTGGGCTCCGGGAAGAGCAGCGCCTGTGGCTGGGGAAGATCCGGGAGCGCTGCCAGCAGGAAGGGGTGGAGGTGGAGATCTTCATCTCGGCCGGGTCCTTCTGCCAGGAAGTGCTCCGGTTTGTCAGGGCCCAGAGCGCCCTGCAATTCATCATCATGGGCGTCCCCGGGGGTGCCCGGGTCAACGGTCTGGAGTGCGAACCCCCTGACTTGCAGAGCTTGCGCCGGCAATTTGAAGGAGAGATTTTACTGGTCCGGGGGCAGGGAAAAGTGGCGCGTCTCACGGATAATTCCGGGTAACGACAAAGAAGGGAGAACTAGGCATGTCCTGGAGTCTTTATCTACCAGTGGCCGGCAACAGCATCAACATCCTGCTGCTTTTCGGATTGGGGGGCGCGGTGGGCTTCCTCTCGGGCGTCTTCGGGGTGGGTGGCGGCTTTCTCATGACCCCGCTGTTGATCATGGCCGGCATTCCCTCCACGGTGGCCGCGGCCTCGGATTCCAACCAGATCGTGGCGGCCTCCACCTCCGGTGCTTACGCGCATTACCGCCTGGGAAACGTAGACTTCAAAATGGGGCTCTTCCTGCTCATCGGCGGGGTCATCGGCGGCACCCTGGGAGTCCAGCTCATCAAGGTGCTGCGCGCCATGGGGAACGCCGACTTCGTCATCAAAATCACCTACGTGGTGATGCTGGGGGTGATTGGCGGCTACATGTTCGTGGAAAGCCTCCAGGCCCTCCGCAAGAAGCCGGCGCCTGAAGGCAGGCGGCCTGAGCCCGCCAAGGTTTCGGTTTCCCGGTACAACCGCTTCATCCAATCCCTGCCGTACCAGATGAGATTCGACAAGTCCGGGGTGACCCTGTCGGCCCTGCTGCCCCTCATTCTGGGGATCTTCGTGGGCATCCTGGCGGCCATCATGGGGGTGGGCGGCGGTTTCATCATGGTGCCGGTGATGGTCTACATGCTGCGCATGCCCATGCACGTGGTAGTGGGCACCAGCCTGTTCCAGATCCTCTTCACCTGTATCAACGTCACCATCATGCAGGCCATTACCAATTTTACCGTGGACCTGGTGCTGGCCATTATTTTGCTGCTGGGTTCCACCCTGGGGGCCCAGTTCGGGGTGCGCCTGAGCCGCCGGTTGAAGGCCGACCAATTAAAAATTCTGCTGGCCTCCATCGTCCTCATCGTCATGGTGCAAATGCTGGCCAGCCTGATCATTCCACCCCATCTGATGCTGGCGCACAAGGGCGGGCACTGAGATGGGGGCCAGGAGTTATTTCGGGCAAAGGTTGGTGGCGGTCCCGGGGTTGCTGTTGATTTTGAGCTTGCCTTCCCTGGTCTGGGGGGCCTCCCTGGATCTTAAGGTCTTTCCCTCCCAGGTGGAAATCGGGGCCTTCTTCCGGGGCCAGCGGGTGACGGTGACGGCCTTGATCCCCCAGGGGGCCGAGGCGGTCATGGAAGTGGTGGGCCAGTCCAGGGACGAGCAACTGATGCGTAAGGGGCGCAGGGGCGGGCTGTGGCTGAACGTGGGCGAGATCGACTTCCACGGCGCCCCCTCCCTGTACATGGCCATGAGTACCGACCCCAAACTCCTGGAAGCCGCCGCGGCGGCAGAACCTTGGGGCTACCCGGCCCTGAAGACGCAGGTGACCATGTCGGGCCAGGTCCAAGACCCTGAGCGGGATGAATTCTTCGAGCAGTTCCTGAAGATGAAGGAGAGTGAGGGGCTTTATACCATCTTTCAAGAGCCTATCAAGAAATCCCCGGTCGCCGGCGGCCTGGTTCCCGTGAAGGGCGAGTTTCAGCTGCCCACCAACGTCAGGCCGGGCAGCTACGAAGTCTGCCTCTCGGTGATTCAGGAAGGGCGAATAACCGCCAAGAATTGCGGGGAGCTCCAGGTGACGATGGTGGGCTTCCCGGCCATGATTGCCACTTTGGCGTATCAGCACGGCGCCATCTATGGTATTTTGGCGGTGGTTATCGCCATCGTCACCGGCTTTGCCATAGGCTTTATCTTCAAGGGCGGCGGCGGGCATTAGTTAGCCCCAGGAGGGGCGGACCCTGATAAATCTTGATCTTAAAAGCTGGCTCGGATGATGCCGGGGGGAAAGGGAAAACAGCAAAATGAGAAGGCTTCACGGTTTGGCCTCGTTTCCCTGTTCGCCTGTTCCACTGGGGAATTAAGTTGATGTGGCGATTTCTCAAAGACCTCCGGAATTCTTTAATAAGGGTGGTGAAGCCCGGCTCGAACCTGGTGGGCTTTCCGGAGCTCTTTGAGCAATTCCAACTTCTGCTTGAGGACCACCAGCAGGTTATGGAGCTGATTGCCGACCTGGGGGAGAAATCCGGGGGGGAATTCATCTTCGACCGCAAGTACCTGATCGACACCACCAACGAGATGCAAAACCTGATCCTGCACATGGTCAAGGGGGTCAACCTCATCAGCTCCAACCGCTACCTGGAGCTGTATTCCACCATCGACCGGATCTTTATCCCCCTGGAGACAGAGCTGCGGGGCCGTTTGAACCTGTCCCGGGATATGCCTTACGTGGTTTCCCTCAAAGAAGCGACCCCGGATCGCCCTGAACTCATCGGGGGCAAGGCCAATGCCTTGAGCATCATCATACAAAACCTCTCCCTGCCGGTGCCCCCGGGCTTTGTCATCACTACCCGCGCCTGGCGCCGCTTCCTGGAGGACAACCATCTGGAAGAGCGGATTCACGGCTGGTTGGAAGCCTGGGCCGCGGGGGAGCGCGACGAAACCGAGAGCGCCCGGCAGCTCCAGTACAGCATCCTGGCGGGGGTGGTGCCCCAGGAAGTGGCCGGGGAGATCCGGCGCCAGGCGGAAAAGGGAGGCGGTTCCTGGGCGGTGCGCAGCAGCGCCTACGGGGAGGACGGCGAGATCACCTTTGCCGGCCTGCACCAGAGCTTCCTCAACGTTCCGGCCAAGGGCCTCCTCCAGGCCTTTAAGCAGGTGCTGGCCAGCCTTTATTCGCCTGAAGCCCTGGTGTACCGGCAGGCGATGAGGATGCTGGGGGAGGAGGCGGCCATGGCGGTGCTGGCTCAGGAGATGGTCGCCAGCCAGGTGAGCGGGGTGGTGCACACCCTGGATGTCAGTGGCTCGGAGCCGGACTGCCTGGTGATTTACGCCTCTTGGGGTCTGGGGCGCACAGTGGTGGAGGGCAGGGGTCCGGTAGACCGCTATGTGGTAGAGCGGGACTATCCCAACCGCCTACGGCGCCAGGAGATCCCCCGGAAGGAGACCCTGACCCGGCCCGCGGCCGGTGGGGGAGAGGAGGAGGCGCCGGTGGCGAAGGATGCGCAAGAGCAGGCCAGCCTCTCCGAGGAAACCCTCCACACCCTGGTGCGCTGGGCCTTGAGCCTGGAGCGCTACTTCAAACGGCCCCAGGAGATCGAGTGGGCCCAGGACGAGGCGGGCCACTGCTGGCTCCTGCAGTCCCGGGGATTGCAGATTTCCAAGACCACCGCCCCGGTTGGGCAGGATATTTGCGAAACCTGTGCTTTTTATCCGATACTCATTGAAAAAACTGGGGTGGTGGTCCATGCCGGAGTGGGCTCCGGGCCGGTCTGCCTGGTGCAGTCGGATGAGGGCATGAACCGCTTCCCGGAGGGGGCGGTCCTGGTGACCAAATATACCGCGCCCTGGCTGGCCCGTATCGTGCCCAAGGCCGCGGCCATCGTGGCGGAGCGGGGCTCGGCGGCGGGTCATTTGGCCACCATCGCCCGGGAATTCCGGGTCCCCGCCCTGGTGGGAGTGGAGCGGGCCAGCGAAATCCTGGCGGAAGGCATGAAGGTGACGGTGGACACCAAGCAACGGATCATTTATGCCGGCCGGGTCAAGGAACTGCTGCAGTATGAACTGATGCAGGCTATGGCCTTCGAAGACGCCCCGGAGTTCCGGCTTTTGAGGCGTCTGCTGACCCGCATCGCGCCCCTCTATTTGACCGATCCCGAGGACAAGGATTTCACCCCGGAGGGCTGTAGAACCGTCCACGACGTGATCAGATTCATTCATGAAAAGGCGGTGGCGGAATTGATGGACCTGCCCCGCTTCGTCAAGCGCTTCAAAGGGGTGCAGATCTGGACCCTGGTTTCGGATATACCCCTGGGCCTCAAAGTCATTGATCTGGGCGGAGGGGTCGAAGCAGGGCCTCACGGCACCAAGTTATTTCCGGAACAGATCAGGTCGCTCCCTCTGCAGGCCCTGTGGGAGGGCCTCTCCGAACCGGGGGTCTGGAGCACCGAACCGGTGCCGGTGGACTTTAAAGGGATGATGTCCAGTCTCACCAAAACCATGCCCGCGACTCCCAGCGCCGGCCCGGCGATGGCATTCAACCTGGCGGTAATCAACGAGACCTACTTGAACCTGCACCTGCACCTGGGCTACCACTTCAACCTCATAGACGCCAGGATGGATCCCGAACTCCATCGCAACCACATCTATTTTCGCTTTGTGGGAGGGGTTACGGATTTGACCCGGCGGTCCCGCCGCTCCCAGTTGCTGGCTAAGATTCTCTCCCGGTACCACTTCAAGGTGGACATCAAGGGAGACCTGGTAGTGGCCAAAGTACTGCACCTGCCCCAGGAGGACGTTAAGGAGCGCCTCAAGATCTTGGGAAGGCTTATCGGGTTCACCCGGCAACTGGACATTCAGTTGCGCCACGACGAAGATATCCCGGAATTTGCGGAGGTCTTCTTGCAGCAAATGCTAAGGTCGGATCCCCCCGATACAGGAGGAAAATATGAGTCCGGATAAGCTGAGGATCATGGTGCTGGACGATGAGCCCATCGTCTGCAAGCGGTTAAAGCCGGCCTTGGAGAAGCTTGGTTACGAAGTGGACGCCTTTACCCAGAGCCCCGAGGCTATGCGTCAGATTCAGCGGATCAGCTACGACATCATCATCACCGATCTTAAGATGAAGGAGATCGACGGCATGCAGTTTCTGAGCGAGGCCAAGAAACTCCATCCCGACACGGAAGTCATCGTTATTACCGGCTTCGCCACCATGGAAACCGCCAAACAGTCCCTTCAAAAGGGGGTGTTCGATTTCATCGCCAAGCCCTTTAAATTGAGCGAGATTCAGGAGGTGGTGAACCGGGCCGCCGCCAAGATTCGGGGGAGCGCGGCTTAGAAGGTAGAGAATAGCCAGCCGCCTCGGCTGTTCCCGGGCAGGGGAGGGCGCCTGCCCCAGATAAGCAACATACCAATTTGAAAGGATACGAAGATATGATTAAGACCCTGGTAGCCATCGAAGTAGATCTGGCCTCCAGCCTTGCCATCCGCTACGCCTGTCAATTGGGCAGCTTAATCGAGCTGGAGCTGTACCCCGTCTATGTGAAAGAGCCGCCGCCCGAGGTGCCGGCCATCGGCACCGGCTGGGTACGGCACACCTGGGAGCGGGAAATCCTGGAGATGGGCAAGGAAGAGATTCAGGAGATGCTGGCCGGCGAGAAGGAGTCCTGCCCTCAACTGCAGGCACCCCGTGTGCTCTATGGGGATCGGCAATATGAGCTGCTCAAGATCATGGAACACGAGCCCTTCGACTTGTACGTGGAAGGGGCGCCTTACCCCTTCACCCCGGCCAACATCCAGCGGCGGCTCAATGCCAGGTTTTATCAGCGAGTTGGGACGCCGCTCATCTGGCTCCGGATCCTGAGGAGAATCAACCAGGTGCTGGTGCCCTGCTTCGACCCGGCCGGCGCCCGGTCTGCGATCCAGAGCTTACAAAAAATCTGGGCGGGCTGTTCCACCCCCCTGCACTTTTGTCTGGCGCCCGGAGCTGGGGATGCGGTGCAGCAGGAGGTTTTGCAGGGGCAGGAGACCCTGCAGGCGGCCGGCTGCCAAACGCTCCTGCGGGATGATTGTCCCATGGCCGATGCCGGTCCGGCCCCGGAGGCCATCAAGGACTACGGCCTGGTGGTGGTGGCCCTGGAGCTGGCCGTCAAGAAGGACAGCCCCAGGCTGCAGTGGCTGGCCCAGGTGAAGGCGCCCTTGATGCTGGTGTTGTATTAACCGCTAGTGTTGCGCTTCGTAAATAGTATGGCATTAAATCAAGAAAACCTGAGTTCCAAGAGTATTAAAGTCCCCCTTTGGAAAAGGGGGATTTAGGGGAATTTCAGGAGGTTATTTTAAATCCCCCCCCGCCTCCCTTTTTCAAAGGAGGGGTTAAAAAACCGTAGTTTGAAATGTTATAGCAATTATTACTGGGAGCGTGGAATAGATTAACTTTTAACACTCGCCCTAACCATCTCCCTTGAGGGAGAGCGAATTTAGGGAAGATTAAAATTAATCAATTTTTCGCTTCGAGTAATATGAAGCATCACAATAGAAGCTATTGCAAAATCCCGTTTTGCCCAAAAATGTCATTCTGAGCGAAGCGAAGAATCTCGGATTTTTAGTGACTTGAGATCCTTCACTTCGTTCAGGATGACAGTGAAATGGGGTTTTCCAATAGCTTCGAGTATCGTGTTTCGGGAATATGTTGATATATCTTGGCCCTAAAACTCCCCATCCCTGAGAGGGGTTGGGGGCATCTCAGGTGATAACATTTTAAGATAACAGAAAAATGATCACGCCCCACCCGGTGTCGTCCCCCATCGGGGGAGAGGGGATAAAGCTGGAATCCCTTTCATGCTCCCGTTAATAGGTCTTCCGACTGGGAAGGGGTCTCCAAAGGCCATCAAAGGAAAATGCCTCCGGGATGGCGAACACCTGGGGCGCCTTGCGCCCCCTGAAACAACCGGGCTCGAAAAGGGCCAGGTTAAATGGATTTGACCATGACCGAAGACGAAACCCAAAATATTTCAACTCTGGCCGGAGAAGATCTCATCAAGGCCATGGAGGAATGGGCCGAGCGGCGGGAGTATCTGGCCGAAGACCGCACCAAACTGGCCCAATTCCGCACCAAGCTGGCGGAGGAACGGACCGCTCTGGCCCACCGCCGTACCCAATTGGCGGAAAATCGCACCAAACTGGCCAGCGGTCGCACGGAGTTGGCCGAGACCCGAACCGAACTGGCCGAGAAGCGCACCGGGTTGGCCGGGGACCGGACCCGGTTAGCCGAGAAACGCACTGAGCTAGCCGAGGGCCGCACGGAGTTGGCCAACCGGCGCACCAAACTATCCGACAAACGCACCGAACTGGCCGAGAAGCGCACCGAACTGGCTGAGAAGCGGACAAACCTGGCGGAGGGGCGCAACGTCCTGGCCCGGAGCCGCACCGATTGGGCCCAGAGCCGCACCGAATGGGCGGAGATGCGCAATAAGCTTGCCGAAGTCCGCACCCGCATGAGTGGGGGCCGCACCGGTCTGGCCCAGGCCCGCACCAATCTGTCCCAATATCGCACCATCCTGGCCAAGCAGCGCACGGAACTTTCTTATTTAAGAACCGGCCTGACCTTTATCGCCATTGGCACCATCTTCACCCGCATGTTCGGTTTGGGCTACTGGTCCATCATCGATGCGATCATCACCCTGACGGGTCTTGCCAGCATTGCCATGGCGGTCAAACTGTTCATCAAATCCTACCGAGTGGAAAGAAAGCTGTTGCCCCAACTGGAAAAGGAGATGGCCCCGGAGGCGGTGGAGAAGCGGCTGGAAGAGGCCATTCAGTCCCACCGTTTCAGTAACTTTTAGGCGGCCTGATTTCGCTCGGGGCGGTCAAGATGCAGCCGCCTCGCCCTTCAGGGCGGGGAGACCACGGATCTCCATTATTTATTAACGGAAGCATGAAAGGGGTTCCAGCTTTATCCCCTCTCCCCCTCGAGGGGGACGACACCGGGGGAGGGGGAATTTAATCTCTTTTCCGCTCCCATTAATATTCTGTCTCATGAGAGGGTCTTGCAAAAGTGCGGTTAAACCGGTTAAGGCGTCTTTTCTTCCTCCCCACGGGGGGAGGGGGGCGTCCGTCGTGGGTAACTATTGGATAAAACATAATTATTTTCACCACCCCCACCCGGTGTCGCCCCCTCGAGGGGGAGGGGGCAAGTCAATAACGTTGATTTCGCCATGGATATGACTTTTGCAAGAGTCTTATGAGACTTCCTCATTTCCCCAAGATGACGATTAGACAAAGAATCATCGTGTCGGCCGTGATCCAGGCGATCATGATCTGTGTCATCGGCTTGTTCGTCTATTTTTCGTTTGAAGATGTTTTATCAAAATTACGGTCCATAGAAAGAATAGATGATATCAATATTGCCCTTCTGGAGATGCGCAAGGCGGAGAAGAATTACTTCTTATATAACGACATTAATGCCTTGAAAGAATCGGCCAAGCTGGGTGAGGAAGAATATCAGATTATTTTGTCATCAAAACCCTTTATGGGGTCGATCTTGCGCGGCCCGGGCCGGAAGAACTATGATCGCTTACTGGATATCCTCAAGGAATACCGCTCCCTGGTGAATAACCTCGTGGACGGCAAGGCGGCTCCCCGGGATTTCGGGGAGGAGCTGAGGAGCCGGGGGCAGGAGTTAACCCTGGTATCCGAGGGGCTTCTCAAACTGGAGAGGGAAAATGTCAGCCAAACCATAAATAACAACGTCTTAATGCTGATAGCCGCACTGGGAATTATTTTTCTTATTCAGTTAGTCCTCTGGCAATACTTTTTCAGGCTGATTATCGAAGAACTGAATATCATGGCGCGCATGATTAAAATAGTGTCCGAAGGGCGGTTCCAGGAGGTGGCGGTGAAAACCATCTCACCCCATAATGAAATCGAAATAGCCATTAAGGCCATCTCGGACATGGCCGGGCAACTGGCAAAGCGTGAAGAAGAGATGCTGCAAGCCGGGAAGCTGGCCTCCCTGGGGGTCATGATCTCCGGCGTCGCCCATGAGCTGGGCAATCCCCTGAATAATATCTCTTTGATGGCTCAGACCTACCTCAGCATCTATGATATGCTGGGGGATGAAGAGAAAAAGATCTATATGGGGGATATTTATAACCAGACGGAGCGGATCCACAAGATCGTTGAAAAGCTGTTGGATTTCTCCCGCCAAAAGAAACAAGAGCTTAAGGAGGCGGAGTTAAAGGATATCATCGACATCAGCCTCCTCCTGGTGGACAACCAATTGAAACTGGCCGGGGTAAACCAACACGTGGTCCTGGCCCGGGACCTGCCCCCCGTTTACGTGGACGCCTCCCAAATCGAGCAGGTTCTGGTCAATCTGTTTATTAACGCTATTCAAGCCATGCCCAAGGGCGGAGACTTGTTCATCAGCGCCGGTCACGACTCAGAGACCAGCAATCTCATCCTGGAGGTCAGGGACACCGGGACCGGCATTCCCCAAGAGATTTTGCCCAACATTTTCGATCCGTTCTTCTCCACCAAAGGCACCAAGGGCACTGGTTTGGGCCTTTCCGTGAGCTACGGAATCATCCGGGAGCATCATGGCGATATTTTCGTGGAAAGCAAAGAGGGCAAAGGGACCAGATTCATCATCAAGTTACCCTCACTAACCGGATAAGGGGGCGGAAGATGGCAAAAAAGATTCTCGTGGTGGACGATGAAAAGATCGTATGCGACATGGCCAAAGCCATTTTGCAAAACGAAGGCTATGAGGTGGAGACCTTCACCGACAGCCAACTGGCCCTGGAAGCCCTCCAGCATACGCCCTATGATCTCGTGGTCACCGATTTAATGATGGGACAGATCAGCGGCATGGATATCCTGCGGGAAGTGAACCGTCTCTATCCGAACACCAAGGTGATCATGTTGACCGCCTACGCCACCCTGGACGCCACCATCGAGGCCATCCGGGAACGCATCTTCGACTTTTTTCCCAAGCCGGTGAAGATCGAGGCATTGAAACAGTCGGTAAAAAAGGCCCTGGGAGATTGAGGAGCCCCCTGGAGGTCTTGAGCGGCGAGGCCCTCTCACCTGGTGCGCCCCACCACCCGGCCGGCGGGGTGCGTCTGGATGGGTAGTGGATCATTCTGCATATTTATAAGTCTTATCTAATTTTCTATGAATGAAAGAAATCATTGTCAGGATGTCCAAGGCATCTATTTCTTCCATCGGCCATTCAATCTTCGGCTCATGGGCAGTCGGGTTCCGAATCATGCCGAATAAGCCAACCAGCATGTTTACGAAGCCACGCTGTTCTCCTCGCAACGTTTCCGTGTCCAGCGAATTTATTGCCAGTAATGGGGAGTCCGTTTGGCCGAGACCAAAAGCGTCTTTAACTAAGTTAGCGCCATCTGACTTCAAGTTCGAAAGGGATCGGATTCGGGACGCAATACTCTTCATAGCCTCGAGCACAGCATGGAAGTTGTTGTTAGCGATGATCTCTGCTTCGCAGAAGCGAATCACCTCAGGGTGAGCGTTGCGACGGCGCAGTTGTTCTTGCATTCGGTTGGCACGCTCAAGCGCTTCGTCGAGGGTGCTCGCCTTTGTAGTACGACGCATTATACCGTCATCGCCAACACGGTAGCCACTCAAAGCCAGGACGACGTTGAGTTTCTCTTTTCGAGACTGGAAGATATCCGGTGATCCGGTGTAGGAAGCAGGATTCATGGCCTCTTTGATAAACACAATTACATGGTTACCAACGCGGTGCCGATTCTGAAATTCCGCAAAGGCATTATATAGCCGCTTCCACTTTGTGATCGAAGGATCACAGTCTGGTATCCTGCACTGCTGCAACTTATGGCCTATTTCTGATCCAGTCAGCCCTTCTTTCGTATCGCCCAATATCTTAGCAATTGCTTCAAGATGCGGCCCCATGAAAATTGGGATAATCTGTTTTGCCTTAACAGACATCTACAGTTCCCCTTTGAAGGCCAGGTCCAGGATGGCGGGGAGCAGGGCGTCCAGTTCAGCGGCGGTCTGGGCCTGGAGATTCTTAAATCATCCGCGGTTCCTGAAAAATGGCAAATTGCTTTCCATGCAAAAGGTTAGCCTCCCTTTTGATCCATTTAACTTCTTAGTTTTTTAATTTGCTTTTTCGCCTTTGAGAATCGAGAATTAAGATCCCAGGCCACCGGACCGGGAGAGACACGCTGAGCATTATTCAAAAGAAGGGCAGTCAAACTCTCGGTTTCTGCCAATTCGCTAAGGAAAAAGGTCATGGCTACTCTCTGGGCAAGAAATGCAGCATCAGTCATCCTTTTCCGCCTCTCTGGCTCCTCCGAAGCCCTGCTTGCTTCCAAGGCATATTTGGATGCCTCTTCAATATGGGGTTGGATTTGGAAATAATTTGCCTTCAATTCGATAATGGCCGCCGGGACCTCCGGGTCTCGGCTGACAGAAGCTAATTTAGAGAAAGCAGAAGCATCAGTAAAGCTAAACAAAGTAGAAAACGAAACATAGGTTTCCATTGAATGACCAAAATACATAACGCAGAGTTCGAATTGAGATATAAACTCTGCAGAGAAAGATAAGATCAAGGCACGATACTCTTTGTCGGTGCGCCACCAGTTATAAACAATTGACGCTAAGGCACCGGCCAGGGCGCCAAGGACAGGCGGCAAGAGAAATGAAATCATAGTTCCCCCTTGAAGGCCCGATCGAGGATGGCGGGGAGCAGGGCGTTCAGTTCGGCGGTGGTTTGAACCTGAAGTTTCTTCACCGAGCCCATCTTCTCCTGGAGGCCGTCCAGGTAGGCCACAATGCGGCGTTGTTCGGAAATAGGCGGTATTATCAATAAAACCTTTTTAAGCCTGGATTATTCCGCATGAATTGATGGAAAATTACCTAACCATATGATATAAGGAGGTATATTTGGCAAATTGGGGGTCTCCAAGATGCACAGTAGTGGTGAAAGCTGGAAAGAGGTAATCCGCCCGGATTTTAACCGGGCCATCATGATAGATTTCATGGGCGCCACGATCACTTCGGACGTTGGTTTTCTACTGATGCGAGAGA
>Ga0208821_1001129_pt1 | contig 16371 bp, 14 predicted proteins | sample June2015DPH_20_5_FD_184720 | JGI IMG/M metagenome (GOLD analysis project Ga0208821, IMG submission 184720) | Peatland microbial communities from SPRUCE experiment site at the Marcell Experimental Forest, Minnesota, USA - June2015DPH_20_40... | ecosystem: Environmental > Terrestrial > Soil >... | reverse complement strand
TATCCTGGCGGCGGATGCCATCCTTCCGTCCCGTTCAATCACATCGCGAAAGCATCCCGATAAGCACACCAATTCCGAACGCGATTGGGCGTGGATTCTCGATGAACTTGCCCATGGAAAGGACGCCATGAAGCTGACGCGAAAGCTGGCTGCTTGCCGAGCCGATAAGCCGAATCCGCTCTACTACGCGCAGCGAACCGTAGATGTCGCATCGGCCAGACTTTGGCTCATCGAGGGCGTTCCCGTGGACGACATTGTCACGATGCTTGTGGTCCGCCGCCGCTTCGAGATTCCCACCGCACTTTGCTCCGCTCGTGCGCGAGAGATCGCACAGACGGCGCAGAGGATGATTGCCCGGAGAAAGATCGCTTGATTCAACACCAATAAAGGAGAGGAAATGCCACTACTTGAAATCAACTTGAGCCGCTACATCAGTGCTTCTGTTCGGCTGGACGAGTCCACCGCCGAGCAGGTCGATCAATACGCCGCTTTCGTCCACGCATCCGCCGACGATGTGGTGGACAAGGCGCTCAACTATGTCTTCTCGAAGGACCGCGACTTCCAGGACTTTCTGAAGACGCCACAGGCCAAGCAGGTCGCTTCCACGTTGCACGTCCGTAAAGGCCCAAATAAAGATGCGAAGGATGAGGCGCAGCATCCTGCAAAGAAGCTTGGAGCGGGGGTGGAGTCCACGGCTTCTGTGCGGGTAATGAAAGCGTGATCCTGCATTCAATTTCGTGCCGGAGCAAGAACGGTGCTTCGCACCGGAAGAATTTAGACACTCCACCCCTCGAAGGGTACACGAACGTACACGCCCGTATACAAACGTCAACTTACTCGCACTGAATCAGTTGCGCGATTGGCCGTATACACCGTTTACGTTCGTTGACGCGACACAAACATGAGGTTTCAACGATGGAAAAAACAATTGCGTTCAAGTCCACAACCGACGGCTCCAAGCGGCCGCTTGCTCGCAGACGGATACTGTCGGCGCGATTCACAGAGACCGAATACACGACGCTTGAAGCCTTCGCGTGGTCGAAGGGGACAACGCTCGCCGAGTGGGTGCGCGAAGCGCTCCTACAAAGCATTGAAAGCTCCAGTCAGGCGCAGATGGAGATGCACATCTTCACCGAACTCGTCGGTATTCAAATGCTACTGATGAACACGCTCGAACCGCTTCTGCGCGGCGACAAGTTTGCGCCGGAGCAGCTCACCATCTTGTTTCGGCAAGTCCAAACCACAAAGGCCGCGAAGGCGCAGGAACTCCTCGCCAAGCGCAGCCAGAACAGGGAGAAGTAGTCATGCCAACCGTCCAGCGCTGGGGCCGCAATGAATCGCTGATCTGGCCGCCACGCACCTATCTCTACACACTCAGCGCGTTCTTCCTCTCGCTCGCAGCGACCGGACTCTTTGTCTATGTCCACTTCCAGTTCGGCTTTTCACCGCTCGAACGCTACTACCTGCCGTACTATCTCCGCAGCGAGATGCCAAGTCTCACGCATCATGCCAGCACCTATCAGTTACTCTATGTTTCCGACGGCAACTCGCGGGCGCGACCCGCGCTCGCCGCCGACGTGAGGTCAGGGCAGACCGCGCAACCCACGGGCGCGCCATTGCCGCTTGCACTTTCCGCGCAGGCGAGGCAGCATGGGGTCCGCTTGCTCTTCCGCGAGCAGCCACGCAATTACCCGAACCAGACCTTTCACGCATGGCTCGCACAGTGGATCTATGACGGCGTTCCTCTCGACCGGCTCTTCAATACACAACTCATGCTTGGTCTCGCGGCGTTCGTGTTGCAACTCCCGTTTTCCATCCGCAAGGACATCCAGCGGCGCAAACAACTGCGGTATGGAAGACGGCTGAAAGGGCCGATTCTTGTCAGTCCACGCCAGTTCACGAAAGCCGTTGCGGGCAATGGCATCGGCATTGCGACCAACGATTCCAACCGCCAGTTGCGGATTCCACGCGACGCCGAGAATAAACACTTTCTCATTGTCGGCGACACCGGGTCAGGCAAGTCAAGCATCATCCGCCAGATGCTTTATCAAGTAGATGCTCGCGGCGACAGCGCCATCGTCTACGATCCCGCCTGCGAGTTTGTGAAACAGTTTTACGATGAGCACCGGGGCGACATCGTGCTCAATCCACTCGACGCCCGGATGCCGTACTGGAACCCGTCGAAGGAACTTCGGCGCAAGGCCGAGGCCAAGGCCCTGGCCGTCTCGCTGTACCAACCCGAAGGCGTGACCAACCGCTTCTTTGTCGAAGCTCCGCAGAAGATCTTCGCGCATCTGCTCACCTATCTGCCGACGCCGCTTGAACTCGTCCAGTGGATGTCCGATCCCGCCGAGATCGACCATCGCGTCAAGGGAACCGAGTACTGGATGCTGATTGATCCGAAAGCCCCGCAACAACGGACTGGCGTTCTCGGCTCTCTCAATATGAGCGCGGACAGCTTCCGGCTTCTGCCCAAGGAAGACGAAACAACCTCTATATGGACGGCGACGAAGTGGGCCGAAACGCGACGTGGTTGGATCTTCATCACCTCACGCCCAACCATGCGCGAAGCACTTCGCCCGCTCATCAGTCTGTGGATTGACACGCTCGTTCTGCGCCTCTTGAACGAACCCATGCCCGACCAGAAGCCGGTTTGGTTCGTCATCGACGAACTGGCCAGCCTGCAGCGGTTGCCGCAGCTTCATACGGCGATTACGGAGAATCGCAAATCGCAGAACCCCGTCATTCTGGGCTTCCAGGGGCGCAGCCAGATGGAGGCCCGCTACGGCGAAGACGCCGAAGCCATGTTGTCACAACCGGCCACGAAGATTTTTCTCCGCACCACCGAGCCGAGGGCAGCGAAATGGGTCAGTGAGGCCATCGGGGAAATCGAGATCGAGCGGCTGCGCGAGACCCACTACGACGGTTCTCGCACCGGGCGCAATTTTGCGCTCGACCGGCAGACTGAACCGCTCGTTCTGCCTTCCGAGGTTTCGGGCCTCGACGATCTGCGCGGTTTTCTGAAATACGGCAATCATGTCGCCCGATTCTCGTTTCCCTTCGTCGCGCTCGAAGAGAAGGGTCCCGGTTTTGCCGAGCGGAAAATGGACGACCTGATCGTGCCAAGCACCCCGCTCCCCACCGAACCAGAAGAGATACAAGGCAATCTTCTAACGCCGGAATATGCCGTCCAACCTCCCGAGAACCAGATGGAGTAGACAGTCATGCTGACGATCTCAAAGCCGCTGTCTGCAGGCCAAGCGCAGACTTATCACCAGAAGGAATTCACTGCGAAGGAGCAGAACTATTGGTCGCAACGCGGCGTCATCACAGGCGAATGGCAAGGCCGCTTGGCCGCGCAGTTCGGCCTTGCCGGAGCCGTTTCCGCCGAGGACTTCGCGAAACTCAGCCAGGGTCAGCATCCACAGACCGGCGAGCAGCTTGTTCGGCAACGAGCGTCGTATGAATATCAGGATGCCGACGGCAAGACCGTCACGACGATGGAGCATCGCGCCGGATGGGATGCCACTTTTTCCGCGCCCAAATCTGTTTCGCTCACCGCGCTTGTCGGGGGCGACGAGCGTGTCCGCGAAGCGCATCGCGAGAGCGTCCGCGTCGCTCTCGATCAACTCGAACACTATACGCAAGCCCGCATCGGCGGTAACCATCCGCCAGAAACCACGGGCAAGTTTATCGCCGCCAAGTTTGAGCACGATACAGCCCGCCCGGTCGATGGCTATTTGGCGCCACAACTCCATACCCATACCGTTATCTTCAATGTGACAGAGCGCGACAGCGGCCAGCCCCGTGCCGTTCAACCGCACAGTCTTTTTGCTTCGCAGCAGTTCGCCACGGCCATCTATCAGTCCGAGTTGACGTACAAACTACGCCAGCTCGGTTACGAAATTACGACCGGACGAAGCGGCGCGCCGGAAATCAAGGGCTACACACAAGAATATCTCGATGCATCCAGTCCCCGCAGCCAACAGATTCGTCATTACCTCGAACGCACAGGCCGTTCAGGGAAAGAAGCCGCCGAGATCGCCGCACACTCAACCCGAGACCGTAAAGAAATTCATTCGCCGGGAGAAGTGATGGCCGCGCATCGGAAGCTGGCGGCAGACTTTGGACACCAGGCCGAGGCTGTCGTTCGTGCAGCACGGGAACGATCTCGGCTCCAGGAGAAACCAGTCAATTCGGTTGACCGTGTCCGTGAATCTCTCACTTTCTCCCGTGATAAGAACTTCGAGCGGGAGGCAGTTGTAGACGAACGTGCGTTGATCCGCGACGGACTGCGCCGCGGCATGGGCGAGATCACTCATGCCCAGGTCCGCGCCCATCTTGACGCCCGCCTGGCGTCCGGGGAATTTCGAATCGTCGATCGACAGCAGGGCCTTCCGGGCCGACAGTTTACTACCGCCAGGACCATCGAGGCCGAACACGAAATTCTGAATCAGATGCGTCAGGGGCAAAACCATGCCGAACCGATTCTTTCGCGTCCGCAGGCCATCGCCGTAGCGGACGAGCATCCGCATCTCAACCGAGCACAAAAGAGCGTCGTCGAAGATGTTCTCAGTTCACCCGACCGCATCCACGGAATCCAAGGTTTCGCCGGCGCGGGCAAGACTACCGCGCTCACAGCAGTCCGCAGCGCCGCTGAATCACAGGGCTATCGGGTCGAGGGTTTGGCCCCGACCTCCCGCGCCGCGCGCCAATTGAATGAAGCAGGAATTGAGGCCGGAAGCCTGCAAGGATTTCTTGCCCGTACTGCAAGCCCAAACGTACATGAGCAAAAGCATTTGTACCTTGTCGATGAATCGAGCCTTGCTAGCACGAACCAGATCCGCGAGTTCCTTGTGCGGCTTCGTCCCAACGACCACGTGCTTCTCATCGGCGACATCCGTCAGCATCAGGGAGTCGAAGCGGGCCGCCCTTTCGAACAACTCCAGGAAGCCGGAATGCGCACCGCTAAGCTCGATGAAATCGTGCGTCAAAAGGACCCGGCTCTGAAATCCACCGTCGAATTGTTGGCCACGGGCCAAGTCTCCGCAGCTCTCGACGCTCTCGGACAGCAAGGCCATGTGCAGGAAATTCCCGACCGAGAACAACGCATACGCACCATCGCCAAAAGCTACGTCGAATCACCCGAGAACACGCTTATCGTTTCACCAGACAATGCTTCCCGCCGCGAGCTGAACGTCGCTGTTCGCCAGGAGCTAAAGGCCACTGGCGCACTCGCACCCGAAGATCATGCCTTCCGTGTCCTGGTTCAGCGTCAAGACATGACCGGAGCCGAACGATCCTGGGCAAGCCACTACGAAATCAATGATGTAGTCCGGTATGCACGCGGTAGCAAAGCCGTCGGAATCGCCTCTGCTGCCTACGCATCAGTCGTCGCTATCGACCCAAGCGCGAATCTCCTTACGGTCGAGAAAGCGAACCAAGAGCTTGTGACCTACGATCCCCGCCGCCTCACCGGCGTCAGCGTCTACCGCGAAATCGACCGCGAGTTCTCCGTGGGCGACCGCATCCAGTTCACCGCGCCCGACAAATCGCTCGGCGTTGCCAATCGCGACCTCGCCGTTATCAAAGCAGTCCATCCCGATGGTCATCTCTCCGCCCGCCTCGACAACAACCGACAGATTGAGTTCGAGGCCAGCGAACATCGTCACTTCGACCACGGTTACGCCGTCACCAGTCACAGCTCCCAGGGCCTCACCGCCGAACGCGTCCTTGTTCATGCCGATACCAGCGTCCACCCCGACCTGCTCAACTCCCGCTTTGGCTACGTCTCAATCTCACGCGCCAGCCATAGCGCCACGCTCTTCACGGACGATATGGCAAAGCTGGGGCCCCAACTCGGAGCCGATGTGTCGAAAACGTCAGCTTTGGAACTGGGTCAAACTTCATCTGCCGTTCAGGGAATTGGGCTGGGACTCTGAAAAGGGGGATCACCATGATGAAAATGACGACTACTCCTGCGTTATTGGCACAACGTAAGTCCCTGAATAAGCGTCCCGGCTGCATGTCGCGAGCCGCTTGGGGAATCCAGGTTGCACTCTATGATCGGTGCGGCACATGCGCTAAACTTGCAGATCATAGCTGCCGTGCTCCCGAGAAGATTGACGATTCGGACCTGAATCTATTTTGGCGATGGAACGCTGTCTCGGCGTGCGGCGGAAATCCACCTTGTCGGTCAGCAAGTTACTGAATTTATGAGCACAGCCCGCCACATCCTCGCGCTACTCAAGAGCCACCTGGAAGGTGACGACAAGGAATTCTTGTCTGTTGCCATGCAAGCAGCGGCTCATGAAGCACGGCTCGGCCATGCCAGCGTTGCACAGCAGCTGCGCGATTTGATCGATGAAGCCAAACGCCGCACGGCTGCCGCTCACACCCGTGGGGGCCAAATCATCGTTCTTGAACCGCGGGGAGAACTAGCTAGCCTGCTTTCGGTCCAAACGCCTCGCATCCGCCTGAACGATATGGTTCTGTCACCCGCTCTTGCCGAGCGTCTTAGGCGCGTCCTCGTCGAGCAGCGCCAACAGAAGAAGCTTCGCGAACACGCTCTACATCCGCGCCGAAAACTCCTATTTATCGGCCCGCCTGGTTCCGGCAAAACAATGACGGCCTCCGCTCTTGCGGGAGAATTGCACCTGCCCCTTTTCACCATCATGCTGGAAGGGCTGATTACGAAATTCATGGGAGAGACTGCGGCGAAACTCCGGCTCGTCTTCGACGCGCTCCGTCAGACCCAGGGTGTCTATCTGTTCGACGAATTTGACGCTCTTGGCGCTCATCGTAATCAAGCGAATGACGTTGGCGAAATCCGCCGAGTCCTCAATTCGTTCTTGCAATTCCTTGAGAAAGACACATCTAACAGTTTGATCGTCGCCGCCACAAACCACCCAGAGATGCTTGACCGAGCCCTGTTCAGGCGTTTCGACGATGTGATCGAGTACACGCTTCCCGATCCGGAACTCGCCAAGGAGATACTTAGGCGCAAATTAGCGCCTTTCGAAACGGCAGATCTTGACTGGTCACGGCTTCTCTCGGAGGTCAACGGCCTGAGCCAGGCGGAACTGGCCCGAGCGAGCGAAGAGGCCGCAAAGCAAGCCGTATTGGGTGGCTCGACTCTGATCAGTGCCGACGCTCTCTTCATGGCTCTACAGGAACGAAAGGCAGCCTCCCGATAGATGCCGGACTTACCGCGCGATCGCCCGCATCTCTACCTCCGAAAAAACGGCCGGCCCGAACCCTACACCAGCAAAACACCTCCGCCACGATCGCCGCTACCCCAGCGTGATCGGGCCACACACGCCCAGGCAATTCGATCCACTCTCGATGCTGCGCTGACGATGGCCGAGGCCTGGCGCCGTGAGCGCGAACCTGATCTGGCGCAAGGCACACCCGGTTTCTATCTGGACTTTGAGATCCATCCGGGCTCGGAGATGGCGGCCGACCTGCTTGAAAATCGAAGGAAGAACATCGAGCTAGTTGCCGTTCGCCAGGAATCCGAGACGGCAAATATGGTTGCGACTGTTTTCGTCCCAGATGCAGCCGCCGATCATTTCCTGAAAAAGGTCGAGGCATATCGGGCCGAAAATACAAAGACAGGTAAACCAAAGAACGAGGCGCTGATCTCCCGCATTCAGACCATTGCTCTCGCGGCAGTTCGCTCGGTCTATACAGATGACCAGACACTGTTTCCAGCGGCCGGCGAGCGCATCTGGTGGGAGCTTTGGATTCGACAGGGACACGTAGAGGCATTCGATGCCGTTGTCCATCGCCTCGAAATTCCGGCTTCACCGCAGCGGCTTGTCTTCCCGGACAGGGAAGTGCGGCTGGTGCTTGGGGATGAAATCACAATTGCCCGACTGTTCCTAAATAGCGATGCTATTGCCGAATTGCGGCGCGCTAAGGACACCCCCGCACTCTTCGTCGATTGGTCAAATGTTGAGCAGGCAGAATGGACCTCTGATTTGGCAGCTCGGCTTGTCATTCCCCAAAACCGCGACGTCTCTGTGTGTGTACTTGATACGGGCGTCACTCAAGCACACCCCTTGCTTTCTCCCGTGCTCGATGTGAGCGATGTGCATGCATATGATCCCAGCTGGAATGGTGGCGACAGTCGTGGACATGGGACGAACATGGCAGGTGCAACGGTCTATGGTGATCTAACCCCACTTCTGACGAGCAATCGCTCAATTCCCCTCACTCATTTTCTCGAATCCGTAAAGATCCTACCCGATGAGGGCGAGAATGATCCCAAGCTCTATGGAGCCATCACTGGCGAATCGATCGCGCGTGCAGAAGTCCAGGCACCAGAACGACGGCGTGCCGTTTGCATGGCGGTCACCAGCAACATCGGGGTTAATCGTGGACGACCATCTTCTTGGTCAGCCGCCATCGATCAACTCTGCTTCGGCGATGAAACCACTCGAAGATTGATCCTTATTTCTGCAGGTAATATCCGCGAGGGCCTGTCCAAAACCGATTACCCCAACCGTAACGCGGTTGAGTCTATTGAAAATCCTGCCCAAGCATGGAATGCGATCACCGTGGGCGCCTATACAGAAAAGGCCATCCTCACCGATCCAAGCTATGCCAGCTGGGAGCCCATCGCGCCCGTGGGAGATCTAAGCCCTGCCAGTCGCACTTCTGTCACTTGGGAGCGTCAGTGGCCTCTCAAACCCGATATTGTTCTCGAAGGTGGGAATTGGGCCGCGCTTGGCGATCAATGCGACTGCCCAGACGATCTTGGCATCCTTACCACCTACCGCGACCCGACAATACGCCATTTCGACATCTTCCGCGACACTAGCGCCGCAACAGCTATTGCAGCAAATCTTGGTGGAAAGCTCCTGGCCGCCGTGCCGGAACGGTGGCCCGAGACCATTCGAGCGCTCATGATCCATTCCTCCGAATGGACACCCGTAATGCGAGCACAGCTCGACGCGGCAACATCAGAACAACAGAAGAGAGTAGTCTTGCGGAAATATGGATACGGTGTTCCCAACTACGACCGCGCGGTACTCAGCGCGGCAAATGATTTGACCTTGATTGTCGAAGACGAGCTTCAACCATTCTTTAAGGATGGCGCCGCCATAAAGACTCGTCACATGAACTTACATCGCCTTCCGTGGCCTCGGACAGAGCTCGAACAGCTCGGTGAAATGGCGGTGGAACTGCGCGTCACCCTCTCCTACTATGTGGAGCCGAATCCCGGCGAGCGCGGATGGCTGCGGAAACACCGATACCCCTCGTATGCGCTCCGCTTTGCGGTAAACCGTGCGCTAGAGACTGACAGCCAATTTCGCACTCGCATCAACAAGGCAGCAGCAGCGGAAGAGCAAGATCTTGGAATCATCGACACCGGACCAGATAACTGGGTCCTGGGCCGAATACGAAATGTTGGTTCCATTCATTCAGACTATTGGCAGGGTACCGCAGCCGACCTTGCGAAGAGATCCCTCGTGGGCGTCTACCCAATCGGGGGATGGTGGAAGGAAAACCCTTATCATCACCGATACGATCGAGTGGTCCGCTACGCCCTTATTGTTTCCATCCGCGCAGCAAACAGCGATATTGATATCTATACGCCAGTACGGTTGCAAATTGCTGTGCCAGTCTCAGTAACAACGTCCTGAACGCGCGTTAGCAGTTGGGAGTCATTCCCATCTCCAAAAACTAAACTCCCGGGATCGGCGCACGCTCTGGCAGGCTCCTTAGTATCGGTATCAACTCCTTGGAGTCAATGCTGGCTTGACATAGTTGTCGAAGATTTTGAAGTAAGAATTCGTGAACGACCTGAATCCGATCCTCGGCATCAAAGGAATTGATTTCCCTTACAGTCTTGCTCGAACCGCTGGCTCTCCCATATTCCTCACCACGAAAGTTGATTGCTTGTGTGCTGAAGTAGCGTCCCTCTATGTCGGGGAACGTCGAAGACAATCGAATACCCTCAGTAGGACAGTCAATTCGCTGAGCCGCGCTGATGGTGCCGAAGTATCCGTGATGGTAATAGAACGCGACCAGAAAATTCAGGAATTGCATACTGCCGATATAGAGATCGGACACGCTTTCAACGCCGGTGTCGTGACGGTCGATTTTTTCGCTGTAACGAACAGAGCCTTCAGAAGTGATCTCAAAATACCGCACGTACGTGAGCGTCCCAACGTCGCCTGACGTTCTACCCTGCCATCGGAAAGTATGAGAGTTTGCGCCAATGGAGGGCGGAAACTCTTGCAGGGGGATCATACCCTTGAACCGCGAAACAATCCCTAGTCTTGCGGAGTCCTCGAAGTCGCGGTCTAGTATCAAGGGCAACGGTTGACGTGGGCGTGCAACCCAGGTTTGATATGCGTTCGACGGTATCGACGGCTCTGCAAATTGAACGATGTATCCAGGATTGAAAGGCTTAGTCTCGTCGAATGCTTCAGCGACACGCTGACTTGCGGTTTGGGATTGAGATTGCCGTTTTGAGAACAGCTGCTCGATTTCTCTCAAAGTTGCCTGTCGAACTGTATCCTCGATTCGCACAGGAATTCTTGTCCGCTTGGTTTCGCTAAACTCGTAAGGAGGCCAACGACCCTCGGGTACACGGACGACAACAACTGCCACGCTGGGATGACCCGCAATCGGAACGACTCCCACGCTAAATTCAGGTCTTGGCGTGACCTGCGAAATTATTTTGCCGGTGATTCTTGCTCTGATGTCCCCTCCGATGAATGTCTCTCCCGGAAGAGCTACAGGAACATTGTGTTTTAGTTTCTTGCTCTCAACCCCGATGAAGACCAACCCTCCGGCACTGTTGGCAAAAGCGGCGACGGTTTCAGGGAAATCCGATGGCTCTTTGAGCTTGTAGTCGATCTTGACACCTTCTGCCGGACGCTGCTCCTCTGCACTCTTAATGGCAAGGAAGTCTTCGAGATCAGCTATTGAAAGAGCGCTTAGGTCCACCGTGAAGAGGTTCATGCAGTATCCAACTCCGATCAGGAAGTCATCGGACTATTCAACAGAACAAAACGTCCGGCTTTTCGTCAGTCACGCCTGACCTCGGCCTGAATCATGTCCTCTAGGGTCTTGCCATGTCTCATCTCTATATTTCTGAACGTAGTGGACGTTGAATAGCAACATGATGGCCGTACTCACCAGAAACGCAATTAAGCCGCAGATTAACGTATACCACCGATACCTCGGCCACCAGTCCCAAGAGACCCGACAGGATGCCACGCATATAATCGCAACAAATACGCATAGGCCAGCTGCATGAGCGTGATAGATACCCGGCAAGAGCCAAAACACATCGCTCAACTTTCTGATCTTCGCCGGTGGTTTGCCGCTTCGTTTGTTGCTGCCTTCTTGTGAACGTCCGGGAGTATATGCTGCCCACTCCAGCTTGTGTTCGATGCAGTGTTGGCAGTTTTGCAAAAAGCGAAACGCATATCCGAGTGCGGCAAGATACCAACTCGCCCATAATGTTGCGCCCAAAGCCAACAACGTACCCGCGAGGAACAGTTTGGCATTCTGCGTCAACACATACCCATATGCAGTGCTAACGACAACCAACAGCCCAAACAACTTCGGACTTTCCGAAAGTCTGGCGTTAAGTTGCTCGGAGATCGTTTGATGAAATTGAGCGAGCCCTTTTTCTCTTGCGTCTGCCTCTGTCATTGGAATTTCTCCACGGCATTTAGTTCTCGACCGATTGTGGAGTCCCCCGCGATTTTGCGGCACACGTCGGGACGGGTGCTCCACTCAAGCCTCGTTTTGCTGGAGTGGGGCAGTTCTACCCCTTCTACTGCTGGACAAAGTCTTCCCGCCGCTCGTTCTTCGAGCGAGCTCTAGCCGGCTTTCCAAGCCATCCTCCCCAACAAACCAACCAATATCCCGAGAGCTACAACGAAAGAGACCGCCGCTAATTGTTCCTCATGTTTCTTGCGGGCAGCGAGAATATCAGACCACCGCTTACCCTGGAGCATAAGGCAAATTTCCAGCATTGTGGGCCGACACGCAGGATTGGCGTCGCAACAGACAGAGATGATCTCGCAGATAACGCGGAGGTGAGCATAACCTTCCCCCCGTGGATCGAAGCGCTGTCCATCTTGCGGCGTTCGTCCCGTTAATAGTTGATACAGCGTAGCCCCATACGAATAGACGTCTCCTGTACTGGATATCGATGCCCCACTACGCACTTCTGGAGCCCAATATCCAGGCGTGCCACCATGATTTTGAGAGAAAAGAAAAGTACAGCCGAAACCATTTCCCAAAGGATCTGCAACCTGCAGTCGTCCGTCTCCACTTACAAGGATGTTGTCGGGCTTGATGTCGCCGTGGTAGATGTTAGCGGCGTGCAGCGTTGCGAACGTCTGTGCCAATTCGAATGCCACATTGTGTAATTGTCCGTCAAGAAGCCTGCCAGCGTGCTGCGTAAGCTGACCGCCATTTAGGTAAGGCATGACGTAGTAAGGCCGTTCAGAGACTAAGTCGGCTGAGATCAGAGGAACGATACCACGCAGCTTCCGTTGAAGGATGCGCACCTCTCGTTCAAAAGCCTTCCGGGCGTACGGGAGATGTGACTCCCGAAGATACTTAACGACTACCCATTCCCCGGTATCGCTACGTTGGCCAATATAGATATCACCATTGCCACCAGAACCGAGTTGTCGCAAATTCAAAATTGGGTGACTCATCTTGCCTTTCTTCGAGCGTACGCCATGCGAAACAACGCGTAGAGAAAAACTCCGCGCTCATTGTTGGCAGCTTGGCGAATGGTCTCCGATGTATTGCCCGCGCGGATGGCAGCGTTGAGAGCTTCATAGAGATCCAACGTAGGTCCGGTCGGGCTCGAATGACCAGCCTCCCACCTATTCACGCTGGCGAACGAAACGCCCAGAAGCCGAGCCATTTGCTCTTGAGTCATGCCCAGCCGCGACCGAATGCCAGACAACTGCTCCGTAAGTAGCATCAAGACACTCTACCGCTGTCATGCCTTCCAGTCAAGCAAATGCTATAACAATTGCTACATGGCGAAAGTGACTTACCTAGAACACCAGATCTCCTGGCTGGCGACCATGACGGCAGGCATTTGCCGACTCTCCAGCTTGTAATGCTTGCGATTGGGACGGTGTTCTCCTTTTCACCGAGCACTAAACCTCTCGACAAACGTTCACTTCGGACCGCCGGAACTCTTCGTCGCCAGAAAGGCCATCTGCTCTTCCAGAGTTGGCATCGTCTCCGCGCTGAACGGTATGTGGACATATGCCCCGTCATCAGCGCGGGGCTGAATGTCAATTCCTCCAGCCTTCAGCAGTTCGTCGGCAAGCTGCTTTAGGGGTTCGTAGATTTCAAGTCCTTTCCATTGGCCGTAGGTGCCATGCATGGCGCGAAGTTCATCGCACAGTCTTGAGAAAAAAGGCTTGAAATATGGCTGTCGATCCAACGCATCCATTGCCTTCGGGACGAGCGCCGCGAATTCTCCCTCGATACCGTCGATGTGCCCAACCATGTAGGCAGCGTAGACCATCACCCGCTTATATATCTCGGATACTTCCTTCGTAACGCCGCTCACATCGGAGTGCATACGGTACTTCCGGATCGCCGCATTGGCCCGATCCCTCGCCCCTCCAAGCGCGGTGCAAAACGTGTCCTCAAGCGGACGAAGCGCGGACTCCCTCGCGATAAACGCGCTCAAGCGGCACGCCATATATTCGTCCCAACATCCCGATGCAATGCCCAAAAGAATTCCGTCTCGAAACGACAGCCGCTGCTTCAGGATGATGTCGGGCATTGATGTCGCGCGTACGTCGAGATCATGGACGTGCCCGCATTCATGCGCCAGCGTGTAGATCATCTGCTCGCGTAACGCGGCATTTTCGGGGGTTTCCGCCGCAACGAGGACCTCCATGTAAGCTGCATTGAGCACCATTACCGACATCGCCTCACCGTCGCGCAGAACTGTCGGCGTCATCGCTATGCCGACCGCGATCTCATCGTTCGTCGGTTTCAACGGACCGCTGACAGGCGCGCCCTGATCGACGGCCGCTAGGGCTTCGTCGTAATTGTAGGAGACGACCACCTGCTTCAGCCTTTTCAGGTTGAGAATTTTTCCGAAGAGATGGAGCCATCCGTTGACCACTTCCCCCACCGATCTTGCGAATTCTTCCGTGGCATATCCGCTGAGGTCGACTCCGATCTGTGGCATGGTCGAAGGCCGGCCCGCGAATTCGTCCATCGCTTTTGAGTCCACGTCGTTTGAGAGCTCCGACTCCGATTTGTCGCTATCCGCCATGTCGTTACAGTACACCAGTCCCGTCCGCGTCGACCGCTCGTATCGGCATTATGGCCTTCTTCTTCGTTCCCCCAGGGTTGGCGGGACGGAGTCAATTTAACAGCCGTTGCTAACGGAGCGCCACGAATGTCTACTGACTGTCGGCAACTCCCCAAACCCATGCCCCGCCCCGTTCGGGACATCGCGTGAATGCCCATTGTGTGCTGATTCCATTCAGTGTCAGTAGACACATATGACCAGCCTGTTTCTTTCTGTTCCAGTTGTCTGATTCTGCAAGGCAAAACCAGCTTCTCGGTTGCGCTTGGCCGCGCCTCTTTTCTCCACTCCCACGGGCGAGGGCGACCACTCCGCTTCGCTTCGGGACGGCCCTTCGGGACAGCACGGCTGCGCGCCAAACGGTAAGGCTGTTTGGCACTTGCCCTGCCCGCCTCTCGGTCCTTCCCCCTCGCCCTCCGTCGTTCCTCTTTGTCTCCCGGTGGTCCGTTTTTTCCTTCGCTTCGCTCTGGACTGAAAGAAAAAAACGCCCCACCGGGCAGACGAAGGGAAAAGCAATGGAATATCACAGCAACAACAACACCAACGGCGACGGCTCACCCGCCGTCAATGCGGCTTCCGGCAGTAAGAACCGGAAGCCAGCCACCGCACAGCAACTCATCCGCGAAAACGTGAAGTATCTCATCGAGCAGTTGGAAGCGGGACACAGTGAAACGCTCACCGCTTACTTGAATGCAATGGCGAATTTCCACACGTATTCCTTCGGCAATGTGCTCCTCATAGCGAGACAACGCCCCGAGGCTACGCATGTGGCGGGCATACGGACGTGGAATGAGCTCGGCCGCCGCGTGAAACGTGGAGAAAAAGGCATTGCCATTCTTGCCCCGATGATCGGCAAGCGCCGCAAAAAGGAGAACACCGAGGCCACGACTGGGGAAGAAGCCAATCCATCCACGTTACTGGGCTTTCGTCGCGTTTTTGTTTGGGACGAATCACAAACGGAAGGCGCATCGCTGCCCTCAATCGGCGAGGTCACCGGAGACGCTGGAGTCTATCTGGACCGCTTGCGAGACTTCGTGCAGGCGCAGGGCATCGCGCTGGAATACAACGAAAGCATTGCCCCCGCATTCGGCATGTCTTACGGCGGCAGGATCGCATTGCTGCCCGGACAGACAAAGGCCGAAGAATTTTCTGTTCTTGTGCATGAGGTCGCACACGAGCGGATTCACAAATCCGAACGACGCACGGCAACAACGAAGGTTGTACGCGAGACCGAAGCTGAAGCCGTGGCCTTTGTTGTCTCGAAAGCCATCGGACTGAATCCGAAATCGAGCGCCAGTTACATTCAGCTTTACCACGGCAACGCCGAGTTGCTAATGGAAAGTCTTGAGGTTGTGCAGCAGACCTCAGCCGTGATTCTCGGGGCAATCAGGATGGAAGAACCTGCCCCAGAAGAAGCGCAGGACTCGCAGTCCGCGTCCGGCACACCACCCGAAACCGAAGATGCAGGTTACTCACCCGCATCGGCAGATTTCGCCGAGGCCGCAGAGCCAGCCGCTTAAACCATGCAAACGCTAATCGGCGCGGACAGGCGAAGTGTGTCTGTCCGCATGACTTCTACCATCACTCAGACAAATCAAATAAGGAGAAGCATTTTATGGAAACCACAGTTGAAAGCAGCAACGAATATCGCAACCTGCCTGTGGCACAGTTGCAGGAATCCACCACCAACCCACGCCGCCGATTTGACGAACACAGCCTTGCGGAATTGGCCGCAAGTTTCCAAGCGCAGGGAGTGTTACAGCCCTTGCTTGTCCGCACGATCGAGGATGAGAAGTACGAGGTAATTGCCGGAGCACGGCGGTTGCGCGCCGCCAAGCTCGCGTCGTTCGAAGAAGTGCCCGTTCGTGTCGTCGAACTCTCGGACGCGGCTTGCGTCGAAACGCAGTTGGTTGAGTTATCTGTAGTTGGCAAGAGTTTTCTTTGTTTATTAGCAGCGCCGCACGTCGTTTACATGTAAACGACGTGCGGCGTCCTCAGTTTCCCGCAGCGGTGCCGTACCACAGGTGGAATCTCAACTTCAG
>Ga0208821_1001128_pt1 | contig 16382 bp, 11 predicted proteins | sample June2015DPH_20_5_FD_184720 | JGI IMG/M metagenome (GOLD analysis project Ga0208821, IMG submission 184720) | Peatland microbial communities from SPRUCE experiment site at the Marcell Experimental Forest, Minnesota, USA - June2015DPH_20_40... | ecosystem: Environmental > Terrestrial > Soil >... | reverse complement strand
ATCATGTCGGTCAGGAGCAAATCAACCTCGCCGTTGCACTCGTCCCAAACCCGCAAAGCCTCGACACCCGAGGAAGCGATCAAAACATGATATTGATATTGCTGGAGAATCTCCCGCACCAGTTCCAACAGTCCAATTTCATCCTCAACAAGCAGAATGGTTTCTTTGCCTCCCCGGACGTTCTCGGATTTAACGGACGGAGCGGCGGGTGCATCGCCAGCTTTTCCGGCCATCGGAAGAAACACTTTGAAAGTGGTGCCGACGCCCACTTCGCTTTGGACTTCGATCCAGCCATGATGTTGTTTGACAACGCCATAAACGGTGGCCAGTCCCAGCCCCGTTCCCTTGCCGACTTCCTTGGTCGTGAAAAACGGTTCAAAAATCCGCTGCAACACCTTGGGTTCCATGCCGCAACCGGTATCCGTCACGGTCAGGCAGACGAACCAACCTACGCGGGCTTCGGGATGCTGCTTCAGATAGGCGGCGTCAATTTCAGCGGTGGAAGTCGTGATGATAAATTTGCCGCCCTTGGGCATGGCATCACGCGAGTTGACCGCCAGATTCATCACAATCTGCTCGACCATCCCGGCATCCGCCTGAATGCACGGCAGTTCCGCCTGACAGTGGATTTCCAACGAGATATCCTCGCCGATCAGCCGCGGAAGCATGCTTCTCAAATTTTGCAGCACCGCATTCAAATCGAGAATCTTCGATCGAAAAATCTGCTTGCGACTGAACGTGAGCAATTGCCGGATGAAACTGGCCGCGCGCTCCGATGCCGCGGAAATTTGCTTTATTGATCTTATCGAGTCGGCACCCGGCGGAACGGCATTGAGCAACAACCCCGCGTGTCCCTGAATGACGGTCAGAATATTGTTGATGTCATGCGCCACTCCGGCGGCCAACTGGCCCACCGACTCCATTTTCTGTGATTGCCGCAGTTGCGCTTCCAGCATCAGCCGCTCGGTAATGTCTTCAACCGTGATTACCATTCCGTTAATCTCGCCGGCGGCATCGAAAAACGGCGTGGCATTGGTCGAGAGCAACGTGCGGCGGCTGTCGGGACGGTCAATTGCATGATGGACGTCTTGCACCGGCTGGCCGGATTCGAGGACTTTTTTCAACGGCAGCGCCTGCCCCGGAAGCGGGTGGCCCTCCGGATCAGTCATCCGCCAGTCCAGAACGCTGCAAGTTCCCCCGGTGATGGCGTCCTTGGACAGGCCGAGAACTTCTTCTGCCCGGTGGTTGGCAAAAGTAATTTTTCCAGCCTGGTTGGCGACGACGATGCCCACGGGACTGGTTTCCATGATGCGGCTGATGAGATCCCGGTCGCGGCGGAGGTCCTCCTCGGCGCGCTTGCCTTTGATGGCATAGCGGATGGCGCGGTCGAGAATGTCGGCGTTGAGCTGGCCTTTGACGAGATAATCGGCGGCCCCGGCTTTCATGGCCTCCATGTCAACCTCCTGGTCGCCTTGGCCGGTCAACAAGATCATGGGCGCCCGGGCATTGAATTGTTGTGATTCGCACAACAGTTCCAGTCCGGTCCGTTCGCCGAGGCGATAGTCCAGCAGATAGATATCGTGCTCGCGGCGCTGGATGGCATCCAGCGCCGCCGGAAAATTGTTGACCCAGTCGAGATGATAGCGGCCCGCGATTCGTAAAATTAGATCGCGCGTGATGATATAATCATCCTCATCATCATCCACCAACAGGACTTTGACCGGGGCATCGGACATAAAGCGTTCAACTCTCGCCCGGCGGAAGTTCGACCACTTCGAACCAATATCGGCCGAGGACCTTGATCAATTCCACCAGCGATTTGAACGTCACGGGCTTGGTCACGTAGGAATTTACGCCCAGATCGTAGGTGCGCAAAATGTCTTCCTCCGCCTTGGAGGTGGTAAGGACGACGATGGGAATCCGGCGCAGTTCCGGATCCGCCTTGATTTCCTTGAGCGCTTCGCGCCCGTCCTTGCGCGGCATGTTCAGATCCAGCAAAATCAGCCCGGGCAATGGCGCATCCTTCTGATCGGAGTAGCGGCCTTGACGGCGCAAATATTCCATCAATTCTTCGCCGTCTTCCACGCAATGGAGCACATTGACCAGACGGTTCTCCGCAAACGCGTCTTGTGTCAGTTTACGGTCGTCCGGATCATCGTCCGCCAGCAGAATTGTAATCATTTTCCCTTCGATTTTCATGGTTGGTTTTCCCTATTTATGGTGGTTTCCTTGTTTTCGTCTTGTGCTTTTTGGGGATGAGCCACCGGTATCGTCAAGATAAAAGTGGAGCCCTGCCCTGGTTTGCTTTTGGCGGTGATGTCGCCGCCGTGATATAATGCAATTTTGCGAACAATGGCCAGCCCCATGCCTGTGCCTTCGTATTCATTGCGAGTGTGCAACCGCTGGAAGACATTGAATATCCGATCCAGATATTTTTCGTCAAAGCCTATACAATTGTCACTGACCGTCAACCGGCAAAGTTTCTTCGCGGGTGTGTCGGGGGCGGAGATAATCTGCGCTTCGACTTTCACCACAGGCGGCTCTTCCGGGCGGCGGAATTTAAGCGCGTTGCCAATCAGGTTTTGCAACAACTGGCGCATTTGCAGCGCCTCCGCGTCAATGACCGGTAGCGCTCCCAGTTCGACGCGCCCTTTGACCAGTTCGATCCGTCCCTCCAAATCTTCCACCACTCCGCTGGCCACCTCCGCCAGATTGACCGACGTGAAGGGCTGGGCCTTGGTCGTAACCCGCGAAAAAGTCAACAGATCGTTGATCAGAATTTGCATCCGCGCGGCCGCTTTCTGCATCCGTTCCAGATAATCAAGCGCTTCCGGCCCCAAGGCTTCACTGTTCTTTTCCCTGAGCCGTTCGCCGAAAACCACGATTTTTCGCAAGGGCTCCTGCAAGTCGTGCGAAGCCACATAGGCAAAATCCTGCAGTTCGCGATTGCTGCGCTCAAGCTGGGTCGTGAATTGGCGCAATTTTCCTTCGCTGTCGCGCAGCGCCTCCTCCGCCCGCATGCGCTCGGTGATGTCGAGGTTGATACCAGCCAGACCGGTCACGCGACCGGTGGCGTCGCGCAGCGGGACTTTCGATGTCAGGAACCAGATGACCGAGCCGTCGGGTTTGGTGAAGCTTCCCTCGCGATTGATTGATGGCTGGCCGGTATCGAGCACCTTCTGGTCGTCCGCGCGATAGGCTGCCGCCACCTCCGGTGGGAACAAGTCGGAATCCGTCTTGCCGAGGACTTCCACTTCGGAGGTTGCGCCTGTGTAACTGCGTTCCATCGGATTCGCCAGAGTTTTGCGCCCGGCAAGGTCTTTCAGATAGACGGCCACCGGCAAGTGGTCCACCAAGGAGCGCAAGAGCGCCCGCTCGTTGGCAACGGTCTGCTCCGCCCCCTTGCGTTCCGTGATATCGCGGCCAATACCCACCAGCCCGACAATTTTTCCGTTTTGATCACGCAGCGGCAGCTTGCTGGTCATCAGCCAGCGTTTCTCGCCCTCGTCGTTCAAGAAATACTCTTCCCGGTTAATGACCGGCTCGCCCTGCATAACCTTCTGGTCGTCGGCATGGAATTTTTCGGCAATGTCCTTCGGAAAGAAATCGAAATCGCTCTTGCCGATGACCTCGGCCTCGGTCTTGCACTTGAGATTTCTCAGGTCGCCGGGATTGGCCATCGTCTTTCGACCGGCGGTGTCCTTGGCGTAGATGGCATCCGGCAGGCTGTCAATCAGTGTGCGCAACACCAGGCGTTCCCGCGAAAGTTCAGCGGTGCGCTCGGCAACCCGTTTCTCCAGTTCGTCACGCGATTGGCGTAGCGCCTCCTCCGTTCGTTTTTGCTCCGTGATGTCCCGGCCCATACCCACCAGACCGGTGATTTTTCCATCTTGATCGCGTAGCGGCAGCTTGCTGGTCAATAGCCAGCGTTTCTCGCCCCCGTCGTTCATGACATACTCCTCCCGGTTGAGCATCGGCTGGCCCTGAATCACCTTCTGGTCGTCGGCCCAGAATTTTTCGGCAATGTCCTTCGGAAAGAGATCGAAATCGCTCTTGCCGATGGCCTCGGCTTCCGTCTTGCACCCCAGAACTTTCAGGTCGGCCGAGTTGACCATGGTCTTCCGGCCCGCAGTGTCCTTGATATAGACGCCGTCTGGCAGGTTGTCAATAAGTGTGCGCAGAAGGAAGCGTTCCCGGACCAGCGCCTCCTCCGTTTGTTTCATTTCCGTAATGTCCCGGCTGATGCCCAGCAACCCCACGACTACTCCTTGCTTGTCCCGCAGCGGCACTTTTGTGGTTTGCAGCCAGTACCTCTCGCTGGTTCGTGGAATCACTGTCATTTCTTTCCGATTCAGCGGCTGGCCCGATTCCATCAGCGCCTGTTCGTCCCCATAATACTGGTTGGCCAATTCCGCCGGGAAAATATCCAGGTCGGTTTTGCCAATCACCTCATCCGGACTAGTCGCGCCCAAGGCCCGCACATGCGCCAGATTGTTGATCAAAAACCGACTCTGCCGGTCTTTGACGAAAATGCGATCGGGCAGGTTGTCAATCAGCGTCCGCAGCAAATCCCGCTCTTGCACCAATTGCGCATTTTCCTGCGCCAGTTTTGCGTTGAGTCCCGTGCCTCTTGAACTTTTCAAGCCACGCGTCGAATGCCCGTTCTGCGACGAAGGGGCAACTTCATTTGACGGCATCTTATCTTGATGATTGCTTGTTATATTCATGGGTTAAATCGTAGCCCGATGAAAAGCAGTTTAAGTGCCCTTGCCCTCCGATAACGCCAGTTATTAGTTTAATTGCTCTCCAGTCTGCCAGTCCAATTCTTTGTCCCCAAATGGGACAACCTGAACACGGAAACGATACATCGTATGTGGCTGACAGAGTATGTCTTCTGGTTTGCGGCGTCAGACACGTTGCTTCCAGCGTTTAGGGTTTAGCCAGACGGAAGACAAATTTCCCACCGGCGGCGTGATGGTGATGCTGTTCAGGCTGTTGCTGGTCGTGATGGTATAACCGCTGGTCGTCCAGTTCCCGCCGGCCACGCGGAAACTCTCTTGGAGCGTGTACTTCAGGGTGAAGCGGATCGTATGGCGGCCTGGCGGTATTGGCCGTTTGGCCTTATTTGTCTTGGTAATTCTGCCCCTCCCCGGGCACAATTCACCCCTCAAATCACGCAACTTATCCCTTTTCCCTAAAGTTTTAGCCCGTTTGTGTTAAATAACTTGCACGATTTAGCAAATTAATCAGTTGATTGACTTGGTGCGAAATTTTGGGGGTTGAAAGGAGCAAACTATGAACTTGTTATGGGTTCGGTTTTGCGTCGGTGGCCTGTTGACGGCTGGCAGTTCGGCCGTGTCGGCACGGGGGCAGAGCCACGCCGTTTACGCGATTGAATTTCACATCAGTAACAAACTCAAGTATCGAGTCAATCAACCACTCTTTATATGAACACGTCTCCCATACTAACTTATTCGGAACCGCCGTGTGACACGCTGCCGGACCCGCCGGAGGTTTCCCGGCCTTGTCCGCAAAAAACCAGCCATCAGGCGGGCGGGGACCAAGCCTCAGTCCCACCGAAGCGTTCCCTGCACGTCCTTTGCATTGACGATGACGAACAGATCCTGGAAATGATGAAAGATTGTCTCACGCACTTCAATCATCGGGTGCGGGTGGCCTCCGGTGGAAAGTACGGGATCGAATTGTTCTGTACCGCCATCCTGAGAAGCGAGCCTTACGCTGTGGTCATCACCGATTTGAGCATGCCGGATGTTAATGGCTACGAAGTGGCCCGGATGATCAAGGACGAATCCCCCAAAACGTTCATCATCATGATGACCGGCGCGGACACAACTACGAAGGACGCCAAGTTAATGTCTACGGCAGTGGACGCCGTGGTTGGCAAACCGCCAAACATGCAGGAATTAAACGAGTTGCTTCTCCGGATGGCTGTTTAATTTCTCCGTTTATGCCGACACACCAATATTTTTCCTTGGTCGTATTAAGATCATGCCGCCAATCGGGCCCACCCCTCCCGGCCAAGAAAAAGCTTGTTCGAATGGAGGCTGTCAGGTTTTCGCGTTAACTGAATGTAACTGGAGCTGAAAATATGAGTTTCTTGGGCATGGATTTTTCGGATTTCTCACAGCAATACCTGCGGGCGGCGCTGATGGTGTCGCTGCTCAGCGTGTGGCTGCTGGTGGGGCTTTTCTGTTACCTTAATTATTACACCAAGCGGGAGTATTTCACCGTCTGGACGGCGGCGTGGTTGTTTTACGCCCTGTGGCTGACACTCGGGTTCAATGGCCAGGACGTTGCAGTCGAGAACGCCGACAGCATCCTCTTTAAACTCAAGCAGTGCTGTGTGGCCATTTCGGCGGTGTTTCTTTTGTGGGGCAGCTTGCGTTTTCTGGGCATCCCGGTCCCGCAGAGATTGTTTGGTCTGTTCATGCTGTTCTTGTTGGTCTGGACTTTCGTCGGCCCGCATATGCTTTCCACAGCGCTGGCTCCCAAAGTAAGAATGCTGGAAATGCAAGTGCCGGTATTTATGCTGCTCGGCCTGGGCAGCGTGTTTGCCGGGGTTTGTTTCTTCCGGCTGCGAAAGAAGATGCCGTTTGTGGGGGCGGGCATGTTGTCGCTGGGTTTTCTGCTGTGGGGCCTTTACCTCGCCAGCTACCCGGTGTCCCGGCAGGATGAGCACCTTTACAGTGCCGGCTTTTTTGTAGCCGCCGTGCTGCAGCTCTTCATTGCCGTCAGCATGATTGTGCTCGTCTTGGAGGAGGTCCGGTACAAAAATGAGCAGACGATTGCCGAAATCGCGGCGGTTCGTTCGGAGAAGGAGGCCTTGCAGGTCAAAGTCATCACCACCGAGGAACAATGCCGCAGCCTTTATGATCAAGTGCGCGTCACCGAGGGACTTCAGAGAGCTTATGAAGAACTGCGCCGGACCCAGCAGGTGGTGGTGCAGCAGGAGCGCCTCCGGGCCTTGGGCCAGATGGCCAGCGGGGTTGCCCACGACGTCAACAATGCCCTGTCTCCCGTGATCGCCTATTCGGAACTGTTGCTGAACACGCTGCCGGATTTGCCGGAGGCCTCACGGCATTACCTGCAAACCATCAACCAGGCAGGCGGGGACATAGCCAAAATTGTCGCCCGCATGCGGGAGTTTTACCGCCGTCGCTCCGCCACGGAGGAATTGACCGAGGTGAACATCAATCAAACCATTGAGGAAGCGATCGAACTCACCCGGCCGCGCTGGCGCGACCTTCCCCAGCGTGACGGCATCTCCATCCAGATTCAGCGCGAATTGGAACCCGAACTGCCGCTGCTGTTGAGCGACCCCAGCGAACTCCGGGAAGCGTTGATCAACCTGATCTTTAATGCGGTGGACGCCTTGCCCCAAGGCGGTATCATCACCCTCGTCACCCGGTCCATCACTCGTTCCACCTTGGACGAAAACGAGAACTCGGAACGGCAGCTTCAGCTTGAAGTGCGGGATAACGGCATCGGCATGGATGAGAAAACCCGTCAACGTTGCCTGGAACCGTTCTTTTCCACCAAAAGCCAGCGCGGCGGCACGGGACTGGGTCTGGCGATGGTTTATGGCATGGCGCAACGCCACGACGGCACCGTTGAGGTCAACAGCACCCCCGGCGCCGGCACCAGTATCCGGCTCACCTTTCCCATCCGGGGGAAAACCCCACAAACCGGCCGGGGCGCTCTGTTCCAGGCCAAACAAAAGCGTTCCTTAAACATCTTGTGCATCGATGACGACGAAAAGGTCAGGCAGCTCCTCAACGATTGTCTCACGCACTTCAAGCATCGGGTGATGGTCGCCTCCGGCGGCAAGGACGGCGTTGAATTGTTCCGCACCGCGATGCGGGAAAAGCAGCCGTACGAAGTCGTCATCACCGATTGGGGCATGCCGGATATTGATGGACACCATGTGGCCCGGGAGATCAAAGCGGAATCTCCCAAAACACCGGTCATCATGATGACCGGCTGGGGCACGATTATGAAGGAAGACGGAGAAACCGCTCCGGAAGTGGACGCCGTGATTGGCAAACCGCCAAACATGCAGGAATTGAACGACTTGCTTCTCCGGATTGCTGGTTAGTTTCTTTGTTCATGCCGGCACGCCAAACGTTCCCGGCTCGCATTCAGGTCGTTCTTCCAGCTAATTGGGGCGACGACGCATTGTCATCCAACTCTCGCGAAAATTTGGACGTATCCAGTGGAGGAACTGACCGCGTAGATTTAGCCGAGCTTTTTGAAGACTTCCTCCGGCGTGAAACCGTAAAGTTTCACAATTTTGTGCCGCGACTTGTGACCGCGCACCAATTCGACAAGCCCACGTGCGCAGTCAAGCTTTTCAGCCAGTAATTTAATTAACGCTTCGTTCGCCGCGGCATCCACCGGCGGCGCAGTGACTTTGATTCGCAGTTCATCGCCAAGCGGTTCGCCAATTTCATTGATCGAGGCGCGCGGCTGCAATTTTACCGACAGCAATGTTCCATCCGGTTGCGCGCGAAGAAAGCCGTGAAGCGGCCGGCGGTCGTCACCAGTCACATTTTTGTTTGCCTTCAGGACGGGCTGGAACCTCACGGATAAACCAATTGATAGCTGACGAAAGCCACACTCTGGCTGTCTGGCGACCAGGACGGTACGTTGATTGTTCCCTGCCCGCCAAACAATTGCGCGAGCACTTGAATTTTTCTGTCCGAGAGCGACATGAGCCGGATCATCACATCTTTGTTTGCTGGATGACCTTTCACGTCCTTTGCGTAAGAGAGGAAAATAATCCACCGGTCGTTCGGCGATGGGTGCGCGAACCAATTGTTGTAATCGTCGGAAGTGATTTGTTCCTGCTCCGAGCCGTCGGGTTTCATCCGCCAAATTTGCATTCTGCCGGTCCGGTCGGAATTGAAATAAATATATTTTCCGTCCGGCGAATAATCAGGGCCGTCGTCCAAACCACCGGGTGCAGTGGTCAGGCGGGTTTCTTCGCCGCCGGCAAGAGGAATCGTGTAAATGCCAAACTTGCCGTTGCGCTCGGCGCAATAGGCAAGCGTTTTGCCGTCCGGCGACCAGCCGTGCCAATATGACGGCGCCGGCGGCGTGACCAGACGCGGCGCTCCGCCGGAAACCGGCAGAATGTAAATGCGCGACTTGCCATCCTGGGTCTGGTCGCTGACGGCCAACTGCGTTCCGTCGGGCGAGAGGCCGTGATCGTTGTTACAATGAATTTGATCCCCGGTGTTCAACGGCTCCGGCGTGCCGCCCTTCACCGGCAGTTTGTAAATCCGCCCGTTGCTGTTGAAGAGGAAAAACTTTCCGTCCTGCGACCAGTTCGGCGCTTCGATATGGTCGCGGGTGCGATAAACCGCGCTCCGGTCGGTGGAAGCAACTTCAACGGTTTCCAGCGTGCTTTCGAGAACCGGCTGGGCATTGGCAGGTGTCGAAACCGGCTTGAGTTCGACGTTCGAGAAAACCGCCTTCTCCATGGCCTTGTTGTCGTGCGCGCAAACACCGAGGCCGACATAAAATTTCCCCTTGAACGGAATCCGCAGATAACCCCCGGCAGGTTTCAGCTCTTCACCCGCGGCAGCAAGCCACATTGAAATGTAATCGCCGCGTTTTTCGATTCGCATCCGCGCGGGGGCGGAAATGATCGATTGAATTTCATGCGTCGGACTGTCCGGCGTGTCGCGGTATTGAAGCGCCGTCAGGCCGCTGCCATGAAGGGCGACATCCGCGTAAACCGAACCCGGCTTGAGCGACTGGCGGACGAGCAGGCACGCCTTGCGATGCGGATTGCCGCCAGTGCCGATGAATTTAACGTCCGCCGTCAGCGTGAAATCGCCCGACGCCTGCTTCCAGACAAAATGGAAGGCGTCGTTGGTAAACCACATGTTCTCGCCGCCGCCGGCGACGAGATACTCGCCCTTGGCGGGATCAAAATTCACCGTTCCGGCCCTGGCAACATTGCCGATGTCACGTTGGTGCGAAAAAGTTCCGAGTTCGGTTGAAGCGGCAGATGCTAGTTTTGCGCTCATAAACAAAACGACGATGGCAAGAAAACGCCGGGAATTGGATGTCATGTGCTCTACTAAAACATACGGCGCAAAAATAAAAAGTGTTTTTTTGCGTCCGGGCGCCCTAATCATTCGTCCTCGTGGGTGATACGTTTGAAAGCAATGGCCGCAAACGCCATGACCGTCACCGTGAATCCGATGGCGAGGCCGTAATCCGGATTTCCCGCAGTGGCTGTGAGTGGGAAGAGTCCGTTTTTCATGTTCTATTCGAGTTTCAGGGAACGCGGTTGGTTTGGAACTGTTCTCTTTGAAACAGGCGCGCAATCCAGCCGGAAACGCGGATCATGAAACTTGCGGAAATAAGCGTCCGTGGCTTTTGGCGCGGCGAAGCGCATCAAGCTGCGCGGACGGGATTCAGCATCCCGTCCGCCTTCACCCGAAAGGCCGGTAAGCAGATGATGGCTCGACAGACGAAAGATCAGCGGTTACGCAAGGTCGAAGCGATCAAGGTTCATCACCTTGTTCCAAGCCGCGACAAAGTCGCGAATAAATTTCAACTGCGCGTCCGAGCTTCCGTAAACTTCCGCCAAGGCGCGGAGTTGGGAGTTTGAACCGAAAACGAGATCAACACGCGTGCCAGTCCACCTGAGTGCACCCGTTTTGCGATCGCGGCCTTCAAACACGTCCGCGTCTTTCGAGACCGGCTTCCACTCCGTGCCCATGTCGAGCAGGTTCACGAAGAAGTCGTTGGTCAGCGCCTCCGGTCGCTTGGTGAAGACACCGTGCTGCGCCCCTCCAAAGTTGGTCTTCAGGACACGCATGCCGCCCACGAGCAGCGTCATTTCGGGCGCGGTCAGGGTCAGTAATTGCGCCTTGTCCACCAGCAGCGCCTCGGCCGACAGGGTGTATTTGCCCTTGAGGTAATTGCGGAAGCCGTCCGCGATGGGTTCGAGCACGGCGAAGGACTCGACGTCGGTCTGCTCCTGGGAGGCGTCCATGCGTCCCGGGGTGAAAGAAACCGTCACATTGTGGCCGGCATTCTTCGCCGCTTGCTCGACGCCGGCGCAACCGGCTAAAACGATCAGGTCAGCCAGCGAGACCTTCTTGCCGCCAGATTGGGCGCTGTTGAAAGCGCTCTGGATGCCATCGAGAGTCTTAAGCACCTTCGCCAGTTGGGCCGGCTGGTTGACTTCCCAAAACTTCTGCGGCGCCAGACGAATGCGCGCACCGTTCGCACCGCCGCGCTTGTCGGAGCCACGGAACGTGGACGCCGACGCCCACGCGGTCGAAACCAGCTCCGAGACAGAGAGGCCGGACGCCAGGATTTTGCTTTTCAGCGAGGCGATGTCCTGCGCATCAATCAATTTGTGATTCACCGCGGGAATGGGGTCTTGCCAGATGAGTTCTTCTTCTTTCGGGACCTCCGGTCCGAGATAACGCGCGCACGGGCCCATGTCGCGGTGCGTGAGCTTGAACCACGCCCGGGCGAATGCGTCGGCGAACTGGTCCGGTTTCTCCAGGAAGCGCCGCGAGATTTTTTCGTAAGCCGGGTCGAAACGCAGCGACAAGTCGGTGGTCAGCATGGTCGGCAGGCGCTTCTTCGACGGGTCGTGCGCGTCTGGAACCGTCGCGTCGGCTCCTTTCGCCACCCACTGATGCGCGCCGGCCGGGCTTTTAGTGAGTTCCCATTCGTAATTGAACAGGTTTTCGAAGAAGTAGCTGCTCCACTTCGTCGGTGTCTGTGTCCAGGTGACTTCCAAACCGCTGGTGATCGCGTCGCCGCCTTTGCCGGTGCCAAAGCTGCTCTTCCAGCCCAAGCCCTGTTCCTCGAGGCCGGCCGCTTCGGGCTCAGGCCCCACATGGGACGCAGGGCCGGCGCCGTGAGTCTTGCCGAAGGTATGGCCGCCGGCGATGAGCGCCACTGTTTCCTCGTCGTTCATCGCCATGCGGGCGAAGGTCTCGCGAATGTCCCGCGCCGCGGCGACCGGATCGGGATTCCCGTTCGGGCCTTCCGGGTTGACGTAAATCAGTCCCATCTGCACGGCTGCGAGCGGATTTTCAAGATCCCGTTCGCCGGAGTAACGTTTGTCAGCCAGCCAGGTTTTCTCGGCGCCCCAATAGACGTCCTGATCCGGCTCCCAGACGTCCTCGCGACCGCCTCCGAAACCGAACGTTTTGAAGCCCATCGTTTCTAGGGCGACGTTCCCGGTGAGGATTATCAGGTCGGCCCATGAAATTTTCCGGCCATACTTCTGCTTGATTGGCCAGAGCAGACGACGCGCCTTGTCCAGACTGACGTTGTCCGGCCAACTGTTAAGCGGCGCGAAGCGCTGCTGTCCCCGGCCGCCGCCGCCGCGGCCATCACCGGTGCGGTAAGTGCCGGCGCTGTGCCACGCCATGCGAATGAATAACGGGCCGTAGTGGCCGAAGTCTGCCGGCCACCAGTCCTGCGAGTCGGTCATCAGCACTGCGAGATCTTTCTTCACCGCCGCCAGGTCGAGGCTCTCGAACTCTTTTGCGTAGTTGAAATCCGCACCCATCGGATTGGACTTGGAGGAATGCTGTTGCAGGAGATCGAGCCGCAACTGGTTCGGCCACCAGTCCTGGTTCGTGGTGCCGCCGGTGGCAGCGCCGTGGTTGAAAGGGCACTTGGCTTCGGTTGACATATGTTTACTCCTTGGTTCGGTTGAAGTGAATTCTGTGGTTTGGTTGAGATTGTTCGCGAAATTTACGCTGGCGGTCAACTTCTGGCTCCAATGAATTTGCTTTTCACCGCGCCGGAGCGTGGCCGTTGCACGATTTTGGCCATAAATGTATTTCGGTTTTTCCGGATTAAAGCACTTTCGGAACTATTGTTGAAATACTTTTTTCCCTCTCGCCAGCCGCCGGGCACGCTGGCACCAAGCTCAATGACCGTCATGCCAACGGTGAGCACCAGAAAGAATGTGCCGATGAATTCAATCAGAAATTTTTTCATAAGCGGCATAAGAATAGGTGAAGGGGGATCGTTTCAATTGTTTCCTGCCGGCAAAATGAGCGGTCGCCGTTTCAGGATTTGCAGTTCGAAAAAAGAGTGCTCTTGGGGTGCGAGTTTCCCGGCCGGGTCCGGCACTGGATAGACCCGGTCGTAATGACTGCCAACCCACTGCATCAGTTCCATCCCATACCGTGGGTCGTAGCCGAAAAAACCCACCCCGAATTCGGAGGCACTCCGGGCAATGATCAGGACATAGTCGGGACTGTTTTTCTCAAAGGCGGCGGTCATGTTGGTTTGACCGAACACCGCCATCACCGGCGGGAACCAGGCGAGCTGGGGAGTTGGATTCACCCGCCGGCTCAGATAATTAATCATGGCCCCTTCGGGCAGAACCGCCAGCGTCGCGTCCGGCGGCACATTCTTTTCAACCCAGGACAATGCGGTTTCAACCGTGCCATGAAATGGATCCACGGCCAGACCGTAGGCCATGATTTTATCCCCATCGCCTCCCACAGGCCGGTCCTTCCGGAGATAATACGATTCCGAGAGCAGAAACAGACGGACAAACCCGGTCACCAGCACCAGGCAGGCGGTCACGCGAAATAAATGGGAGCGGACGCGGTATCTTTGTTCCAGCCGCAACGGCAGCAGCCAGACGAACAAGTACACCACTCCCGCAAACGCCGGCATGGCCAGCGCAAATCCGTATTGCCAAATCCGTGCGAAAAGCCCCAGCTTGGCCAGCAACGCCAGGCCAAACACATTCCAAAGCAACGGAAAGATCATCGCTGGCTCGGCCGCGATTTTCCTGCAGCTCAAACCCAGCAACACACCGGCGGACAAACCCAGGAGGGGCAACGACCGGCCGCAATCAACCCAATTCCAGACAACGGCCAAAATCAAAAGTGGCACTATCAACAACGGCCAAACCATCCAGGACGGTCTCACCCATTTGAACCTTGATTCCATCCCGCACCGGAAGGCCAGGGCGTAAATCACGGTTATCATCACGATGAAAATAAAATGCGCTGCCATCTTTTCGAGATGAAGAAATGGCAGGTCCAATCCCAGGCACCATTGATAAAACGGGTCCCGGGTAATGGACGTATGCCACAACGGCACCCACGCCGAAACCACCGAACGCATACTCGTCCGCCAGTCCTCAACCTGGAGAAAAAGCGCAAAAAACATCACCAGGGGAATTAATCCCGCCAGCAGGAACGCCACCAGCGATTGGGCCGCGAAGCCGGTACGCCGGTGAAAAAAAACAACGACAAAAAAAGCCGCCACCACGCAGACAATTAACGCCAGGAAAACGTCCGGTTTGGTCAGAAACACCAGGCCGGAACCCAAGCCGGCCGCCACGGCAAATTGAATTCGCTCCTTTTCAACCCAATCCGACAACCACATCACCACCACGAGGGAAAGCACCAGCCCGTGAAATATCTCGTGGCAATAGGGCGTAACATAATTGTAGTTGCCGACCGGTACGAAATGCTGGAACACAAACACCAGCACAATCGCCAGACAAATCATGGTTGCCGTCAACCGGTCCGCCGCCGCCAGAAAACGGCGGTAAACCAAAACCAACATCCCCGCCGTGACGGCCAGATTGGCAAAAATCAGCGTCCGAAATGAAACGCCAAAAAACTTGAAGAGCAGCGCATTGAAGTATTGGGACAGCGGACCACCGGTCAGATACATCATGTCGCGGTAGAGCACATCTCCTTGGGAAATTCGCCACGGCAGGTAAAGTTGTATCCCGAAGTCAACCAGGATGTCCGGCCACCGGCGCCAGGAAAGGGCCGCGGCCAGCGCAAACACACACCCGACCAGCACCAAGCCCGCCCATTTTGAGCGGCTCCATTCAAGGATTTGCGCCCGCCTGCCCGTCAAATTCTTCATTCAGGAATCTTCCGAAGCGGGAACGTCCCGGTCAACCTTCAAACATTTGCCCCCAGTTGCAGCCGGGGATCTGATTCCAGGATGCTTTTGAGATTCGCCCAGTTTGCTTCATTCATGTCGTTGAACGCATTCAGATAAACCGCCACGGCTTCGGGCGGATATTTCGCGAGCAGCGTTTCAATCGCGGGCTTCAATTTCGCGTCGTCCATGCTCTCCGGCAAATTTTCAACCACGCCCTCCTCGTTTTTAATCCCCAGCGCGTTCAAAAAATCCACAAGCATGGACTTGTGCTTTTTCAGCAACCAGGTGCGAATCAGGCTGCCCGCGACCAAATCCAGCGCGGGCCTTGCCAGGGTGGCGATCATGGCCGCGTGCCGCTGGGTTTTGGGCTGGCGCTCAAGGAAAACCGGGCGCAAGTGCCGCGCTTCGGCAACGGCGTTGAGCGTGGCGCGGTAAACCGGTTTGTCCGATTCAAGGGTGAACGTGATGATTTCGCCGGCCAGGTTCGGCGACATGAAACCGAAAAGTTCGTGGGAAGTGAGCATGGAAATCAGAAGTTGGGAGTTGAGGGATAAAAGTTGGGGGATTTAATCAATGGTTGTCACGGAGATTATATTTTTTTTCGCCAGTTGCCCGCAAGCCTCCTGTTCCAGCAGCAGGGTTTTCCCAGCTTCCAGTGCCAGCACGGAAATTCCGGCGTGGGCACAAGTTTCCAGTGTCTGCAAGCCGATGCAAGGAATGTCGAACCGCATGTCATGATTGACCTTGGCCACTTTGACCGCCACTGCGCCGCCGTCCTTGCCGGCGAGTTCCCCGCCGCGCGCAAGACATTTGTCCGTGCCTTCAAACCCTTCGACCGCAAGCACCGCGCCTTTTTTTACGACAACAGTCTGCCCGATTTCCAAACGGGAAACCTCCCGGGCAATGCGAAAACCAAATTCCACGTCCGCGCGTTGTTCATCCGACAATTCCGGGCCGAGATGAAAACCGGCTTGCGGCATGAGCGATTTCAGCCACGGCGTCGCGTCAATCAATTCAACGCCGTCTTTTTTCAATTCATCCGCAATCGCGCCGAAAATCGTGTGGGCGTTTTTCTCCTTCAGCCGGAACAACAGCGACATCGCGCGCAAATCGGGTCGCAAATCATAAAGATTTTTCGGCGCGATTTGGCCGACCATGACACATCGCTTCACCCCGCGGCCGGCAAACGCGGAAATCATTTTTGAAAGCTGGCCGACGTTGAGCCAGACGATTTCATCCACCAGTCCGGCCAGCGCGGGATCGGTTTCATTTTCAAACGCAACGGCGATGAGCCGTTTGACTCCGGCGGCGCGCGCCTGCCGGGCAAATTCCAGCGGCAAGGAGCGGTTGCCGGCAATGAGGCCGAGAGATGCGGGCGCGGTATTCATCCGTGATTCCGGGCTCAGGATAACGAATCGACGAAAAGAAGCCAGCCTGCGATTTAC
>Ga0208821_1001124_pt1 | contig 16407 bp, 11 predicted proteins | sample June2015DPH_20_5_FD_184720 | JGI IMG/M metagenome (GOLD analysis project Ga0208821, IMG submission 184720) | Peatland microbial communities from SPRUCE experiment site at the Marcell Experimental Forest, Minnesota, USA - June2015DPH_20_40... | ecosystem: Environmental > Terrestrial > Soil >... | reverse complement strand
TCGGCGGCGCACAACGAGAGAGGACAAGACACTGGCCGGGACCGACGGTCCTGAGGCAGACTGCCACTGACCGAAATGCTGTCGTTTTCGACGATCGCGCGCTGTCAGATTCGAAGATCGTTCACACTGACAGATGCACCTGACGATGTGCCTGAATACTGAAGAAGAAGCCCTGATCAGAGCGGCTAGCGAGCGCCGATCGTTATGCTACGCGGGGCTAGGCGGGCCTCAGATCCGCGGGTCGCGCGTACAAGACTGAGATGCTGGAGCTATGTGTGACAGCACTGCCATAGGAAAGCTGCTTGAAGCCCTGGACCAAGCTGGAGGGTTCAGTGAGCTGTTACCGGCGATTCCTGGCCTGAGTGCAAGAGATGCGTTCGAGGCCGCGGACCATGCGGAGCAGCGTGGCTATTTGACAACCCCGGCGGGCAGGAATGCCGCAAACCATTTGAGCACTGTCTACAACATAAAGCTAACACCTACCGGCATGGAGTTCCTCAAGCGACATCGGGGGACCGTGTCCCACCAATTGGAAGGAGCCATCCCAGCCTCTACCGTTGATAGCTCGCGAGAATCGAGAATCGAACGCCGTACTCGGTTCCTTCGGGCGATGTATGAGGAAGCGCAAGCTTCGGAGCTCGTATTTATCAACGGCCCAAAGGTCGGAGATGAGCTTGGCTTGCTACGAGAAGAGACAGACGACGTCATGCGATACTGGGATGGCGAAGGCCTTATTCGATACGTGACCGAAGAGGGTTTAATTGCCCTCACCCATAAGGGAATAGTTGAGATCGAGCAGGCTTTGACAAGCCCAGGCACGGCGACCCCGCACTTTGCTGCCAACACGATCATCATCCACGGCGACGTCAGTGGCTCCCAAATTCAGGCGGGGGCCAACCATTCACATCAAACGCTGGACGCATTGGCAAGTGACTCCATGGTTCTGGATTTTGTGAGAGCGATGCGAGCTGCCATAGCCGAAGAGCCGATGGATGACCCTGCTGACAATGTTCAAGCTGAAGAGATGATTCGTCTGATTGAGGGAGAATTAGATCAACCTAAGCCAAACCGGAGACTGGTGTCAGCCGTTACGCGAACTCTGAGAGACCTATCGATCGGCATGGCGGCGAGCGGCGGATGGGCAAGTGTAGTTGCACTTGCTCACCAGCTCCCTCACTGAGCCCAAGAAGAAGGTGGGGCGGGGCCTCACGTCAACTTTGTCCTTCCGGCGGAACAGGTCGACCGGCTGTACCCCTAGCGAGTGTCCCAGCACTACCCCGACCAAGCGTCAGTACATGCAGGGCCACGCCCTCTTCCACGCGGATCGGACGACGACTTAGGCGGTTCGATATGAGGACCGCTTTTACGAAAAGTCATCAAGCGTTGCCTGGAGTGTCGCCTCACTCCAGCGGCGAGTTGGCACTGGTGGCTCAACCGGCGCATCTCCGACCGGAGCTGGCTGGGCTACCCCCGGCTCGTTCAATTCGTTGGTTGCGCGCTGTGGAGGCAGACAGTCGTCGGGGTACCCATGGCCGATCCCGAGCTCGACTACAGCAAGAGTGTTGCCAGCTAGATCAACAATGACTCCGCCATCAACGTGTGCGACGCGTCGACCGCTGGTCGTGGATTTGACGCTGCCAGAAGGAAGAATCACTCCAAGCTGCCGACGTTGCTGAAGGCTCCAGATGGCCCACAGATCCGGCCGGAGCGTCATGGCGAGCGGAGCGCTTCCAGACCCGTAGAGATGGCCCATTGTGAATGGCACTTCCATCCGCGGCAGGCCGTATGCCTGCACTAGGCGATCGATCAGCGCTCGCACAAGCCCGTGCCGAGAGGAGGGAGCTGCAATGTCCCACGGTTCCCGCTCAACAGCTATCTCGACAGACTTCACGTCGATTCCGGGAGGTTGCACCGCATCAAGGTCGTGTTGCGACCCAGAGATTGACAGGTTCAGCGTCATGAGCCCACTAACGGAGAGCTTCAACTCAACCGGACGGCGTAGGTCGAAGGTGTGCCACAACCAACCCAAGTATGCGAGCATCCCGTCCGTAACCCGCGCCACCATCGACGGCGCCATGGTCTCAACCAGCCTCTGAGACATACCAGCGGCGCCATCGCGGTGCAATCGCACCAGTGCATCGCGCCCGGTTCCCGCGAACCCTTCCGCCCACAACATTGCGTTTCCGACCGCGACCGCCGTATCACACGCGCCAGTAATGAATCGAGACAGGGCGTCTGGAGGTTGAATGTCATCGCGGCCGATTACTCGCAGATCAAGGAATTCCGGAAGGGGCTCGAGGGGCAGGGCCGCTACGCACACGCGCGGCTGGTCATCGTTGAAACGTAGGGGCAAACTGTGACTAGACCAGACGACAGGACGGTGCTCCATCGCCCGCATAGCAAGAGCGTAGGCGTCACGAACCTCCTGCTCGCTCATGGCGTCGACGTTGCGCCCGTGACGCTTGAAGTACCGCTGCTCTGTCGGGTCATACAGGGTCACCATGTAGGGCCCTATGGGCGACGGCTCGATGATTGCTTCGAGCACGAAACCATCCGCGAACTCAAGTTGGCGCAATTGGTAGAGCAGGGGCGGGCTTACGCCAGCACGGACAATATTCTCAATTCTTCCCACGAGGCTTGGATCGTCCAGCGGGATTAACTCGCTGGCCTGCCCGTCTTCGTCTTCAGCCACGCCATACAGCAGCGTGCCACCGCCACCGTTTCCGATTCCTGTCAAGTCCTTCAACAACTCGGCTCTTTGTGGCCGTGTCTCTAGGACCTGTTCTTGCTTGAACTCCAAGGTTTGTGATTCCGGTATGGCTGCTTCGATCAAGGCATGGATAGATACAGCGGTATGCATATGGGTACCAGCATGGCGCAACAATCCCAGTAAGCCCTTGCCAGGAGCGCCCAGCGCGGCAGAATGTCGAATCGTGGCAGTTGACGTCGCCAGCCAGGGATTCGGCAAGGTCTCGTCGCTCTTGGTGGGGATCGGCCACGTTGAGCGTCAATTAGAGAACGCCATAGCGCTGCTCGACGCCTACACGACCGACGATGGCCTCCGGTACCTCGACTATGAGCAGGTGTCCAGCCCAAATGTCCTGGTGCCTGACGATCTGGCCGTCACCATCCTCATCAACAGCCGGGTCAACAGCTCAGCCTTCAAGAGCGTCCAGGATCTAGGCCCCTCGCTGCCACTTGCCTTAACTCCGACGACGCCGCTGGAGGACTCCACTCCGGCGCTTCGACAACAGATTGCGGAGCTAATCGCCGAGATGGCGAGCTGGGCCGGCTTCGCGTCCTCAGTGGCTACGAAGATTCTCCACAAGAAACGCCCAGCCACCATTCCCATCCTCGACAACCAGGCCATCTTCGGTGCTTACATGAATCCCGCCTGGCCGCAAGAGTCATCCCGGCAGGACAGCGTCTACGCGGTTAACCGGATCCGCGAGGCGCTCGACTGGTTGCATACAGACCTAGCGGACCAGCGTAACGCGGCCACCTGGGCTGCGCTGCACCGGCGGGCGCCATCGCGTACGCGCGTCGAGCTCTTCGACATGGTTTGGTGGTCCTATTTCCGACGGGTAGAACCGGTACGACGGACAGGCTGACAAGAAGGCCCCCCCCCCGTCCTTGTGCCCTGTCAGAAACTCCAGATCGTAGGCCGTTGCCCTGCAGTCGGCTCGACGGTTGCAGAAACCTGATTACGCCGATACCGCCTTGACGCCCTCAAGAAAACGGTCTCGCGCTGTCTGGTACGTACGGCGATGCGGATTCAACGAGCCGCGCCAGAACTTTTCAAACTGGTCTGCGCGCCCTTGTCCGTGAAAGAAGGCATTCGGATCAGGGCGGTCGACGCCGGTCCCTGACGTGGCACGGTAGAACTTGATCACTGCGAGCAGCGCGCGTTCAATCATTCGCTCCAGCTCAGTAACTTCGTCGGGAAATCTCCGGGGGTGCTCCATCATGACTTCAAATTGCCGCGCGAGTCGCTTTAACTCGCCGCCCATGTCTGACCACAGGAAGTGCAGCAACACCCATCTCGCGTAGGTCCGTTCTAGCGTGCCGCGAGCTCGCTGATTGACCCTACGCATTAGCCAGTACCGGGCGAGGTAGAAGTGCGGGTCACCGCTCGGAAAGACCTGCTTATAGTAACGATCGGCGAACAAGGTTTCCCTACCCTCGCGTACAACGGCCGGGTCGAGCTCACATGCTGCCACTGCTTGGGCAAGTTCTTCCTTCTTAACAACGATGTCGGTGCGATGGCCAGCCGTTCGACGTGCTTCTCGCTTCGTCTGGCGCTTGCGGAGATACTGGTACCCGAGTTTCCGAAATCCACGCTCGATGACGATCTGCTGCCTGTCATTGGACATCAAGTCTGAGGCGCGGATCTCGTTTTGCCAGTTTGTTGCTTCCACGATCTGAGAAACAAGCTGGTCGAAGGTTCCGTTCTGTGATGCTGCAGTACGGGGAATGCGAATCACCCGAACCAGGACACTGGCCCGCCCAGAGCGCCTGTCTTCTCTGGCGAGCATCCTCGTAGTCTGTTGACCATTGATGATTTGCGGATTGGATATCTTCAGTATTGACGTTCCCTTGGACTTCTCCTGAAGAGCCTCGTCGCAAACGATCGTCACTCCGTTGTTGAAGTAGAGGAAGTGCTGAGGCTCATTCTCCAGAGTCGCTTCCATAGCCGTGTTGATCGCAGTGTTGCCAAGAAAGCCGCGGATGTTTCGTGCAAAGATCCGAGGACCGGCGGAAGCGAACAACCTTCCTACATCGTAGCCCTTGGCCGTGAATACCCACGACTCAATGTCGGACTTGGAGTCATAGTGATCGACTATTCCGGTGCCACCGCCGACCCCGATGGGGAGGTCGACAGAGGGAACCGGCGGTGCCACGCCGTCGAGGTAGTCATCAAGAAGGCCGACCACGCGCTTGCCGTCAACAAGGGTGAGCTGGGCTTGCCCCCCGCCCCCCCGGCGAACGGCTCCCTCGGCCTCCTTCGCCACACCCGGGCTGAACTTCCCGGTCGTCACGTAATACAGATCAAGGGCGTATCCACGCTTCGTGCATCGGTCCCGTACCAGACGCACCCGATCCGCGACTAAAGGATCAACTTCATTTACGAAGGACGTAAATTGGCTCGGCTCGCCCAACAGGATAGAGGCGAGGCCCGCGAAACCGATGACATCGTGCCTCGGCTCTGAAGCGCCCATGAGCTTTTGACGCAGCTTGCTCTGGATGACGAACGCCCGGCGAGCGTTCTCGTCGACCCATACAGCGTCGATGTCCTTGTCATTGGGTGCGCCAGTGAGGCTCTTTGTAGCCTCCTCGACCCGGTCGACCAAGTAGGCAAGCACGAACCAGGCGCAGAAGCCATCCTGGTAAGTCAAGTTGGGGAAGCGGTCACAGACTTCATTTATCTCTGCCCTAAGGTCGGGTAGTCGACCATCGAGGCCCGCCGATGCCGCATTCATTCAGTGCACACCTCGTGCTCTCGAGTTGACGGGTAATTCACCGGTGCCTTGGCCCTAAGCCGACCGCACGGACGAATTTGTTGATCTGCCGGTTCCCGGTTCGGTAGATGACTCGACGAGCCTGGCGCTCTACCTCTCCTTCTGTGCCGCCCGAAAGGCCAGCACGCTTGTAGCCGTGTTCGAATGCTTCGACGTTCCCGAGATCCCGAGCGAAACGATAAAGCTGTGACCTGGTCGTGCTCATGACGGCACCTCCTCCTTTGCCCGGCGGTCGGCGAGGATCACGCTCTCCACAATCGCCCATAGCTCCTCGGGACCCTCACTTGCCTCCATGCGCGCTAGCTCCTCAGGCGGGACTGGGGCGCAGCCCATGCCGGCATCCTCATGGGTTCGGCGCCATGCCAGCCATGCCTCGCCGTCGGGGTCAGCGCTGTCCTCCTCAATGGCGTTGATCAGGGCGACCAGCTCGATCACCCCTTCGGGTGTTACGTCGTACTCGATGACTAGCACTCCTACCTCCTTGGCCCCTGGCCATTGCTTGGTTCCGTGGACGCCCGGCCAACCGTATCCTGAGCCCACACTGTGCGTCCTGATCACTGGGAGGGCCGCCTATTCATTTACCGACAAGGTGATCTGCTTGAACGACCTGGTCGGCTTCTTGAGGGCGGCCGTTTCATCGCGCAGCACTACCCTTGGCTGAGCAGCCGCTGTTTGATCGTGGCGAACTCTTCGTCGCTTACAGCTGCGTCGACTTTTCTCAGAAGAGCCGTGGAGAAGAATCCTAAGTTCTGATTTAACGTGCCAGTCGGCTCTCCGTCTCAAGAGACGAGGACCTCGCTCCCAGCCACCACGATGCGACGGATGTCGGCTAAAGCCTGATCAAGATCTGGGAGATCGCGCTCCACAGCGCCATCCGGCGTGAGGAACAGAAATGTGACGCGCGTCACAAGTTCACCAGTCGCGGCGGCAACCGCCAGCGCGTAGGAGGCGCCCTGATTCTGATAACCCTCTACCCGCCTGTTGAGTTCGTCGGGGTCAGAGGTCGAGGCCGTCTTGTAGTCGACTACGACGAGACCTTCCGGTGTCCGGTAGAGCAGGTCGATGTATCCCTCGAGCAGGCGGCCGTCGACCGGGGTGCAGACATACACCTCGCGCCAGTGCGGGCAGTTAGCAGCCTCGCGCACCGAAGGCGCACCTAGGGCCGCCAGTACGACTTGTCGCACATCGCCGGCGCGAGTGCTCACGGCCTCCGCCTCGCACTGCGCGGCAACCGACGCCTCGAGGCCGTCGCCAGTCATGAGGTCGATCGTCTGCAGCACCCCGTGTACGGCCCGTCCGACCGCACTCCCGTAGCGGCCCTTCAGCCACGGCGGCAAATCGAGGTCGCGTGGGCGCTTCTGCAAACCTTCGCCGGGCTCGCCCTCAGGGTCGAGGCCACCCTCGTCGGTCAACGCGGTCGCGGCTACCGCCCTTGGGCGAGACGCCTTCTCGAGGGCCGCTGCCCGCTCTGTCGCCCAGGTCTCGAACGGTGGCGGCGCAGTGGGCGGTTCCACTGCCACGGCCGGAACCTCGCCGGCTGACTCCGCGCCGTCGGGCAATCCGTCGAGCAGGCTCCCCATGCCTTCCACTAGGAGCTCGGCGTTGGTGCGAGTGGTCTGCTGTGGAGCACTGGCACGTGCCTTGCGGTGCAGCGACACCACCAGGTGGTCGCGTGCCCGGGTGCACGCAACGTACAGGAGACGGATCCTCTCGTGGAAGCCCATCTGCTCGTCGATCGGCTTCCAGTTGGCGTACTCGTCGGTGGTGATGTCCTTGCCGAGCTTGTAACCAACCACGCCGGTGGCAGGAAACACCACTTCCGCCGGCGCCCGGCGCCCCTTTGGCACGGTGGACGTGCCCGAGACGATGGTTATCGGGAACTGCAAGCCCTTGGCGCTGTGGATCGTCATGATCCGCACGGCGTCGTCATCGCTCTCGGGAAGAACAGCCTCGGCTACGCGTGCCCCCTCGGACGCCTGCTGCTTCACCCAGGCTAAGTACTGCCGTAGATTGCCTCCTGTCGCGTCGCTCCATGCCCGTGCCTGGTCGATGACGAACCGGAGCCGTCGCCAGACGTCTCTGGGCCTCCCCTCGGTGAATCCGAGCTCGAGCGCCCGCCGGTCGCGAGCGATGCGCTCGAGCAGCTCCGAGGGCGCCAGCCAATGACGCTCGTCGTAGAGGGAACGCAGATAACTGAGCCCCATCCGGACCCGGTCGTCGACCGGCACGGACTCTGGCTGATCGGCCAGGTAGCTCCAGCGACCGTTGCGTTCGCATTTGAACCGAAAGAGCTCGTCGTCTCCGCAAGAGAGGAGCGGCGTGCGTAGGGCGGAGACGATGTGCAGGTAGTTCGTCGGATCGTCCACCGCCCGCAGCACCATGAGCAGGTCGCGCACAGCGCGGCTCGCATAGACGAGCGAGCTCGATTCGGCGCGAAACGGTATGCCTCCTTCGTCGAGGGCGTCTTCTAGGAATGGCAGCGACGTCCGGGCGGGCACCAACACCGTGATGTCCCCAAGCCGGGCCCGACGCCACCCGCCTTCGCCGTCGTCAACCTGCCAGCCCTCGTGCATGATCCGCGCCACAGTCGTCGCCACCTCTTCTGCCTCCGCTGCGCGCAGCTCGTCTGCCCGGGTCTCTCTGGGGAGCTCCGTGCACCCGAGGACGCAGACCGGTGGCCCGACGGCTGGGGCAGCTCGGGTCTCTTCCAGCGCGATGTACTGCGGCTGGGACGGCACGGGAAGTGGCGTGTCATCGTCCTCGCCCATGAGGGCCTCGAACGTCGCATTCACCCAGTCGAGGATGGGAGCGACGGTGCGGAAGTTCGCCGTCAGCTCGACGGACCCACCATCTGCGCCGAAGCGAGCGGCGGCCGCAAGGAACGTCGAGATGTCGGCTCGGCGAAAGCGGTAGATCGACTGCTTCGGGTCGCCGACGACGAAGATGCGACCGGGCGCCACCTCCACCTGCTCCCATGGAGCAGAGCCCGCCGACTCGTCCAGTGGAACGGCCGCCGCGATGCGAACGGCCAGCTCGATCTGGATGGGATCGGTGTCCTGGAACTCGTCGAGAAGCAGCCGCTGATAGCGCTCGTGCAGCCGTGCCCGGACGGCAGCCCCGTTCTCGGTGTCACGCAGAAGCGCACGGGCGAACACGAGCAGATCGTGGAATTGCAACTGGCCGGCCCGCTGACGTTCGCGTGCGCTGTCTAGGGTGAAGCGACGGATGACGGTTCCGATCCGCCGGGTACACGCGTTCGCCGCTTCGCCACGAACGGCAGCTACGCGTTCGCCGGCATCGGCCACGCACGCCCGTAAGCCGTCCCTGTCGTCGAACGAGTTCTTACTGCCGATGCCACCGACCCTGAAGCTCGGCAGCTTGGGGTTCGCGTCGGGGCCGAGCGCTTGGAGCAAGTCGAGGTCGTCGGAGATCGAAGCCAGCTCATCCATGCGCCCGGCTATCTCCTGCAGTCGAAGGCCCAGCTTGTCGGCCGGATCACTGCAAGGCTCCGAGCAGACCCTCAGGACAGCCTCGCGAGCATGTTCGAACAGCTCATGCACCGAGGGAGGATCGGGCTCGTATTGTGGCACCTGCTCCTCGACGAGATCCCAGTTGGTATCGAAAGCCTGCGCCAGCGAGTGCAGTGCCGCCGGACGCACACCACAAGCGAATAGGAGCAAAAGCGTCCGCTCGAGAGCGGGATCGGAGAGCAGCTCGTCCTGGAACATCGACCAGCGCTGCTCGAAGGCGACATCGGAGCTCACCTCGTCGAGCACTTCGACCCGAGGCGGAAGACCCGCCTCGACGGGGTGCTCGGAGAGCAGACGTTGAGCGAAAGAGTGAAGAGTCCCGATGGCCGAACCGTCGAGCTGATCGAGCGCCACCCGGCAGCGGGCACCTTTTACGGTTTCGGGGTTTGCCTCGGCATACTCCTCGAGCTTGCGCCGGATCCTGTCGCGCAGCTCGTCGCCGGCCTTTTCGGTGAACGTGATGGCTGCGACGGAACGCAGCTCGACCTCGCCCGTTATGACAAGCGCCAGCACCCGGTCGACGAGCGCAAATGTCTTTCCAGTCCCGGCCCCTGCCTCTACGAACAGCGTGGAGGTCAGATCGGAGGTGATCCGGTCCCTGGCCGCCTGGTCGGGAGGATCGGCGCGCTCAGACACAGGCGAGCTCATTGCTCTGCATCTCCACCGGGCGGCTCGGCCAGGTCGAAGAAGATAGCAAGTGCGGGGTCGGCCTTCTTCTGCTCGATCCGACGGTGCAGGTCGATCACGCCGAGGGCGTCGGGATCGCAGTAGGGGCAGTCAACCCACGGCGTAGTGCTCGTCGCCGTCGGATAGTTCGGGAAGACCCCGTTCTCGATCCCGGCAACCACCTGCCCCAGGGTCCGACCCACTTGCTCGAGCACCTCGGAGGTGACCGAGTACCCGATCCGTTTGAACCCGCCTCTCTCGGAGGTGAACCAGTACTCGGCACGCACCGGAAGCTCGGTGCTGCCCTGATGGAGGCGAGCCGCAAGTCCGTAGACGGGGAGCTGCAGCTTCGTACCGTGCGAGTCAGGGTTCTCCTCGCCCAGATCCGCGTAGGCATCTGGCCGGCCCGTCTTGTAGTCCACTACATGGGCGGTGCCGTCTGTCGCGATATCCAGCCGGTCGGCCTTGCCCCTGAAGTGGACGCTTCGTCCGTCGGGAAGCTCTATGGCGACGGTTCCGAGAGCTGCGCCGGGCAGCCCGAAGGCGAGTTCCGCAACGACCGGCCGGGTACCGTTCACAGCACGGTGTTCGCTGTCGGCGCGCAGGAAACGCTCGAGATCGGCGATGATCCTGCGTTTGTCGCGCTGCCAGAAGATCCGCCGACCTGTGAGGCCATGTTGCTCATAGCGGTCGCACACCGCCTCGGCGATCGCCACCATCCGGGCACGGTCGGACTCCGACCACGCTTCGGTTGGAACAGGCCGCTCAGCCGGTGGACGGGTGAGTACTTCATCGACGAAGTCCTCGAGGACTTCGTGGATCAAAGAACCCTGGTCGAGAGCGGAGATCTGCAGACGGTCCTCGGGGTTCTCGACTTCTTCGACGCCGAGGATGGCGTGCATGAGGTAGGCGAACGGGCAGACGGCCCATCCTTCGAGCCTTGTGGCCGACGTTGGTCGGTCGACGGGCGAGGGGATGTGCAGCCCGGCGAGGTTGCCGTCGTAACGGGTGAACGCGTGGCTGCGACGTGAGGCGACCATCTCGACGCCATCCACCAATATGCGGTCACCGAGCACTGCTGCTGGAGACTGGCTCGATCTAGCCCTGTCCTGCGCCAAGAGGAAACGGAGTCGGTACTCCTGCTCGCTCGCAGGGAAGTCGACTCGGCGGAGCCCCGCGTCAAAGGAGGCGACATGCTCGAGCCAGGGTCGCTGGCCGCCTAGCAGGTCCTCGCTCCAGAGGCGTTCTCCGGCGACGGCGCCCGCGATGTCGAGCACCCAGCGCGACGGGATCCGCTCGGTACTTCGTCTCAGATCTCCACGCGGCACACACAGCAGATGCCGCGACGCGCCAGCAAGGGAGGCGAGCACCTCCCGGTGCTGGCGCTCGATGCCCTCCGCTCGCAGCGTGAGCTCGTCGCCGACCACTTCGCGCTCGTGGTCAGGGAGAAGCGAGTCGTCCCGGGTCGGTGCCGGACAGGAACCCTCGGTGAGGCCTAGAACGACGACGAGGTCCAAGTCGAGGCCTATGCCCATGCTCACGGACCCGACCAGGACCCCCTCACCCATGCGCCCGACCCGGCCGAGGTCCGCCTCGAGCTCGAGCTCGAGCGTCCGCGCGAAGACGTCGAGTTCGACCGCCTCTTCGAGGACATCCAGGCAGCCCAGTCGGTCCAGTGCCCGTTCCACCCGCTCGGCTGCCTTCTGCTCGTGGATCGGCCAGGTGGCTCGTCGCCTCTCCCCGCCGAGCAGGTTCTCGAGGTGCCCACGTGCCCATCGGGCCCGCTCAGCCCACGACCGGGGCGAAGCCGCAGTTCGTGCCAGGTCGTCGATGAGTCCCAGCACAAAGTCCCGAAGCGCACGTCCCCGGGCGGCGTTTGTCCGCAACTTCTCCCCTCGCCACTCCGGCGCGTCGGGGTCACCCTCGGTCCGCTCCGCCTCGTCCTCACAGTCGGCCGCGTAGGTCGCAAGAAGCCGGTCCCACTGCTCGCGCCCGGCAACCACCCCCGCGTCTCTAGATAGCCGCTCCCAGGCCGTCACGGGAACCGGCTTTCGCTCGTGGTGCACCCGGGCACCGGCCAACCAGGCAAAGACGTCCTCGCGCCGAAACATCGCGTGCGAAAGGGCGAGCAAACCGAGCAGTGTCCTTCCGGCGAGCCGGGCGGTGAGCGGCACGACTGCCGCCCCGTTGTGGGCGATCCCGGCGGACGACAACTGCTCGTGCACCAAGCGGGCATAAGGTTCCGTGCTCGCGTGGAGGATGGCGATCCGATCAAGCCCAGTGCCGTCACGCACGGCGTCGATCACAGCCCGCACCGCCGCCCGCACCTCCTCGTCACCGTCCGAGGTCGTGACGACGCGGGTCCTTTCGCCCGAAACAACAACCATCGGGTCGAGATCAGTCGGCGAGGGGCAGCTGCCGGTGTCGACCAGGCGGCAGACCGAGTGCGCCACCCCGGCATCGGCGCGCGGATCGCCCGTCGTCCCCGCCAGCACAGTCACGTCGCAGAACTTGGACACCGTCTTCAGCAACAGCGCCCCATGGCGCGACAGCCGCTGGGGCAGGTAGACGACAACGGAACCGAGACCCTTGAGAACGGCGTCTTTTGCGTCAAGATGCTCGACCGCCCCGTTTATCAAGTCCTCCTCGTCGTACCACTTCGAAACCAATCGGCTTCGAGCCGCGCGGTACAGGCGAACGACGTCGGCTGCCCTCCTGCTCCGGGCACTAAGGCGGTCGAGTCCTTCCAGTGATACGTCGCGCAGCTCCTTGTAGGCACTCACCAACGCCATCTCGGTGGCAGGGTGCTCCGCCACTGGGGCGAACACCCCCGGATCCTCGGCGAGCGCCCGTCGCAACGCCGCGGCGAGCACCGGGGTGGAAACGGGACGTCGCCCTGCGCCGGCTAGCGCGGCTGCCCCCAGGAGCTCGGCCATGCGGTAGACGGTGAGGAAGGAAACGGCCACAACCCCCGCTCCCTGCCCGCAGAGCGGGCCGAGCTCACCCGAGGCGAGAAGCCGGCGGGTGGCGACACCGACGTGGTTGGAGGAGACGACCACGCTGACCGGTGCTAAAGGTTCCTCGGCCTTGGCGGCGCTGATCGCCTTCTGCAGCGCTTGGGCCGCCGGGCGGCCGTACCAAACCCACTCCACCCGCATTCTCACCGAGTCGACGCTAGATCGCAGCTATGACACCTCGCTGGCTAGGTGTTGGAAGCGATAGAAGCGATACATGAGAGGGGTCGGCAGTTCACGGCCCGAGCTTGTCAGGGAGGGCTCTTACGGAACGACGGCCCAGATAACCCTCCGGTCACCTTCTTTATGGCGCTCCAGTAGCGGGTAGCACCCATCGGGGCGATCAAATTTTAGCCAGAAGAGCTCGGGTGCCACTCCGAGTTCGGTGTCGCTGACCGATCGGCAGCCACGCGTGAGCAGGAGCGAATGGATGATCCATCCAGCCATTCTGGCATCAGCCTCGAACACCTCACCGCGGGCGAGTGGCGTTCTTCCACCGCCAGTCAGAACCCCGAAGCGAAGCAGGGTGGTGTAAGCCTTTCGGGCCCCGACATCGATGGCAGGCCGGTCACCCCAGATCGCGCGAGCCCGTTGCCGAATGTCGCCAGGGTCTGCATAGCCGTCAAGCGCGAGTGCCCTACCGACCAAAGCACTGATGCCTCCAACAAAGGGGAAGGTTGCAGTTAACGCCCCCAGATGGAGGAGCCGGCGGTCGATGGCCAGCTGCCGATGGTCGCGACCCCACGCAACCATGCCTGCGGCGTCCGGTGGTGGGTTAATCCACACCCTGGTGAGGCATTTCTTCGTCTTGCCATTGGCCTCCTGCTCGCTCACGTGGTCGCGCAGGGCGACCGTGAGGAGCTTGCGTTTGTCGACCCAGGGGGTTGGGTCGGTGGCAACCCGGAGCGCGACGTCGAGAAGATCTGGCGTGAGGTCGCGGTCGAGGATCATTCCGCGGCTCGGGTTGGTCATCATCGTGGCACCACCCTCGCAAAAGGAACGATGACCTCGTCGAGGCTTAGACCTCCATGGCTGACCTTTCGTCCACCACTGTGGTAGCCGGTCCGGCCAGCTGCGAAAAGAGGAGCCTTCCCGGGAGGCAATCCCGGTGGGTCCCACTCGATGCCGTCAGGCCGGGCTGTGTCGCGAAGCACGGCGTTCTCGTAGAGCCGCACCCTTGTGCCGGCATGGTCGACGAGGGGGCCTTCCATCACCCGACCACTCGGCGTCGCCTCGACATTGCCGTGGTCGGCGGTGACCCAGGCCTCGAAGCCCTCATCGTCGGCCCGCTTGATCAAGACATCGAGGAAACCATGGCGCGTCCATTCCTCGAGGCTCGCGCTCACCTGTGCGTCACCGAGGAGGTTGGAGCCGTGCATGATCTCGTCGACAGCGAGCACAACGACGGCGGTGATTTCGGCGGTGCCGAGCGCTGGAACGTCCGCCTCCGTCTCCCCGAAGGTCAAGTGATATCCGACCTCCGAGTCCAAAAGACCCTCGTTGGCCCAGAAGGCCCGCCAACGTGCCGACTCTTTACTGGTCGTCCAAAGCGAGTCAGCGAAGGCGGACGGGATGGCACCCGCAAGGATCGCTTGGCGGGACACTGAGGTGAGGGTGGGGCACATCGCGAAACAGCCAGTAGCGTCGGCGACGTCGATGGGAAGCGCCCGGCGTAACAATGACCATTGGGCGAAGGCGAGACCGTCGAGAACGACCAGGAGCTGACGGCGCCCGGTCGTCGATCGACGTCGGGCAAGGAACGGAGCGACTTGATTGACGGTGACGGGGTGATGGCGAGAACTCGTGAAAAGGAGGGAGTAGTTCTTCCGGAGCCACGGCTGGAAGGCCTCGTCAACATCGGCCCAGCGACTCCAGGCCGATTCCACAAGTTCGGGGCGCTCGGGCTGAGCGCCAGCAGCCGCGCAGCGCACATCGCCCCACCAGGAGGCGACAGCAATCCAGTCTGTCGCCGATTGCGGGGGCCAGGGGTCAGGAAGCTGTTCCAGGAGGATTTCGAGTCGCTCGGCAGCCCCTGGTTGGGTGGCTCCAATGGTGGTCCAGTTCGGAAGGTCTTCCGCCGCGAGCGGTACTGGACGGAGCAAACCAGAGGCGAGAAGCGACGCGATAGCGGCGCGTGCGCCTGTGAGAGTGGCGGCATATGTCGCCTTGTTGCCAACAGAGAGCCACTCTGTCCACGCCTCTTGTAGAAGTTCGTAGTCGTGGGTCGGCTGAGCTAAGGCAAGGGCGAGTGGGCCACGTATGAGTTTGCGAACGAACACCCACAGGGAGACAGGGACAAGATGGGACGCGACTAGGTGCACGACGGCGTCAAGTTCCGCACTCGAGTCGGGAGCGGGGAGAACAACACCGAACCCCACTCGAAGTAGATCACTCGCAACATCTGAGGCGTCTCTTCCAGGCCGGGCCAGATCAACGAGTAAATCCGTGAGGTCAGGGGGAAGTTGACTTGCCGCGGTGCGCCACTCGGTGCCGATCGGCCAACGGACTGTGGCGACAGCGGCGCGCTGCTCGATGTCCCACGGCAACGCCCGAGCGTCGGTGAATTCGGAAGATTGCACCAGGAACACCGGCCGAGTTTGACCTTCCTGCGCGTACCGCCCCTCTTGTTCCCACGCCTTGCGCAGCGTCAGGTAGTCGTCCACTGTGTACAGAGTTCCGAGGAGAGCGGCAACCGCGTCATCAACCAGGTTGCCAGGGTCCAGGATTACGACAGGCCGATGCGTCGACACGACCGATGCCAGCTGGCGGTCTACCCACTTCATGGGCTCACCTGGACAATGAGAAGTGGGCGTACCATCGGGACGGTGGGCGGGTGGCCACCGGCCAAGTCTGTGCACGGCCGATAGGCGTAATCGAGCGCTGTTCGAGCCAATTGATCCCAGACTTCTCCGGGCGGGACCGTCGAAGTGAGGGTACCCGTGGTTTGCATCAGCGAATCCCAGACCCAATCCGCGACGTCCGGACGGACGCCACCAGAATGGGCGATGAAAAGGGCGAATGCGGTTCTAGCCGAAGACGATGCCTCTGCCTTCGCCTCCCAGACGCCCCACCAGCCCGCTTCGTGTCCACTGACCTGTGGGACAGGTTCGCCGGGAGCGACGCTCGGCAAGCCGTCGAGTACATCAGCAAGGTCGCCAATCCGCTGGCCCTGTAATTGCTCCCATGCAGTCGCTGCCGTTCTCAGCGCGGCGCTGAGGTGGTCACCTGTGGTACGCGGATGCCCGGTGTTGCTTGGCAGCAGATCTCGTAAGTCGGCCTGTTCCTGCAGTTCGCTTCTAGTACGTTCGAGTAACTGCTCGGCAGATCTCTCGAGGTCGGCGTCACCGCCGAGCGCCCCGGTGTATATGCTGTCGGTGTGCCCGCTCACGGACTCGATGATGTCGGCCCGCTTATCTGCTCCGAACTCAGCGAGAATTACGGCGAGCTTCCGGTCCAACACGTCGAGAACCCGCGCGTCAATAGAGTTCTCGGCGACGAGATTAAAGCCCCTCACTGGGTACATCTGTCCAATCCGGTCACACCTACCCAGATGTAAACGATCATCGAAAACGACAGCACCCGTGATCGGGGAGTGATCATCGAAAACGACAGCACCTGACCATCCCCGTTTGCTCATGACCTACCTCCCAGGCTCTTGGCCAGGGGAAAGGCGAGCAG
>Ga0208821_1001123_pt1 | contig 16407 bp, 16 predicted proteins | sample June2015DPH_20_5_FD_184720 | JGI IMG/M metagenome (GOLD analysis project Ga0208821, IMG submission 184720) | Peatland microbial communities from SPRUCE experiment site at the Marcell Experimental Forest, Minnesota, USA - June2015DPH_20_40... | ecosystem: Environmental > Terrestrial > Soil >... | reverse complement strand
CCCGAAAATATTCCCACTTCGCCTTGTGCCCCACTCCAACCCCTCCTCAAATCGTCTTCTGAGTCGGGTTACATCTTACGTGTCTCGATGGCCTCCCCTCGGGTTACATTTAGCACGGCTCGATACGGTGAATTGTCTTTCACATATTGGGGTGCTACCATTCCAACTACAGAGAAATTATTGAGGAGGTAGTTATGGCGGATCATGGCGGCAACGGCTTTTTGTGGTTCCTGGCGGGTCTCGGTGTCGGAGCTGTAGTCGGCGTGTTGTACGCGCCGCGCTCGGGCGACGAAACACGCGACGTAATTTGCTCCAAGGCGCAGGAAGGCGGAGAGCGCGTGCGTAAGCAGGCTCGCCGGGCACGCGAGCAGGCGGGGGAATGGGTGGATCGCGGACGCGAAGTGCTCAACCAGCAGAAAGAGCAGTTCCGCAACGCTTACGAAGCCGGCAAGCAGGCATATAACGAGACGACCGCGCCCGGGGCCGAACCGTCCAAGAATATCTAGCGCGCTGCGGAGAAATCGGCGGCGGCCGCAGAGTGACGATGGGAGCAGCTATGAATGACAATCTCCTAATTGGTTTTATTGCGGTGACTGCTTTTGCGGTGTTGTTGCAGGCGCTAATTATGGTGGCCCTCTACCTCGCCGTCCGCAAGAGCACCGCGAAGATGGAAGCGCTCGCCACCGAAGTGAGGAGCAAGGTTCTGCCGACGATGGAAACGGTGCAGAACATACTGGTGGAACTGCGCCCGAAGATCGACATCATGAGCACCAATTTTTTGGAGTCAAGTACGTTGGTGCGCAATCAACTCGGCCGCATCGACGCCACGCTCACCGATGCGCTCGACCGCACCCGGCTGCAAGTCATCCGCGCCGATGAACTGCTGAATCGCACCATGGACAAGGTCGAAGAGACCAGCGAAATCGTCCACAAAACCGTGATCTCTCCGCTGCGCCAGGTCAACGGATTGATGACCGCAATCAGCACCGGAATCGACGTCTTCCTCGGCCAGAAAAGGCGCCATCCGAAAAACGGCGCCGGCATGCCGCAAGACGAAATGTTCATCTAAATTCAGTGGCGCGCACCACGCGCGCCACTGTCGTTCGAAACGGTCATCGCTTCGGATTCCTCCCTTCGGATTCTTCGGATCGATCCACAGATCGCGATTGCCGCTGTGCGAAATTCTCCCTTCATTGAAGTTGCGCCCCTCCAGACGCCTTCCGGCGACGTACCCGCATAGTCAACACAGCGAAGAACGAAACCGTGGTTGATTTCCGCTTTCGCCGCCTAGAATGTTTCAAACATTTCTTCACTTTATTGTTTGAAACGGGACGGGTCCGGAATGCAACGAGAGTTCACATCCAACGACGTGATCGCACTGACCGGAATCACGGCGCGTCAACTGCAATGGTGGGACGAACGCGGCATCGTGGCGCCGGTCCGCAAGGGTCATCGGCGCGTCTACAGTTGGGACGAGCTGGTCACGGTGGCGGTCATCTGCCAGCTCCGCCGGCGGGGCTTCTCGCTGCAGCGCATGCGCAAGGTGATTGGCTTCCTGCAGCAGGAATTCAGCACCAGCATTGCCGCCACGGTCGGCGCGTCTTCGGAGTATCACCTTCTAACCGACGGCACTCATCTGTATCTGCGCACCTCGGCGCGGCAGGTCGTGGACCTGTTGAAGAACGCCCGGCAGCCAATGTTCGATATCTGTCTGAGCGACGAAGTCCGCCGGGTTCGAGGAGAGATTCAGTCGCGCAAGAAAGCCGCAGTTTCGGAACGAGCGCGGCCGGTACGCCGGGCTCGGCGAGCGTAAACGGAAAGCGGGGAGGCACATGATGATCGGTGAATTGAGCATTATCAGCGAGTGGATTCCCGAGCAGATGGAACCCGGCACCGTGTTCGTGCTGGAGAATGCGGGCGAAGTAGGAGAGAGAGAAGATCCGTATTGGGCGGTGCTCTCCTGCCCCTCGTGCGGCACGCTGGGCTTGATTACGCGCAAGCAGATGGCCGGACTGCTGCCGACAATCTGTGGATCGTCTGTATGCTCGGCGCAGTTTTTTATTAAGGATGAAGAGATCACGCCGCGGAAGCCGTTTTAGGATTTGCGTCGTAGAGACGCGGCTTGCCGCGTCTCGGATTGCGGACATGTCGGAGTCCAGTCCCTAAAGGGGCATCTGATTTCGAAGAACTTTCGGCATCGCTGAAGCGATGCCCTGATACAAAGCCCAACAAGGGAATACGGATTTGCTGTGACCACTGGCAGAGACCGAGCTGCGCTCGGCTTGGACGGGCGAGGCGCCCGTCCCCACACAAGCCGGGCCTCTACAGCGAATTCTTCGCAACCGTAAACTTTACTGGGACCTGCTCGACAATCTCGATATCGAATCCTTCGAGCGCGGCCACCCTTCTCGGGTGATTGGTCAGCAATCGTATGCGCTTCAAATTCAGATCGAAAAGGATTTGAGCACCCAGTCCGATCTCGCGATGCGTCTTGCGCTCGCTTTCGGGAAGCGACGGCAGACGCCGTTCCCGATGAAACGTGAGGAACGACTGGTCGCCAATTTTTTCCGCCAAGAAGCCCTTGGACGTCTGGTGCAGGTAAATCAATGCGCCCCGATCCTCGTCAGCAATAATCTTTAGCGAAGCCTCGAGCGTCTGATGGCAGTCGCACCCGGTGGCGCCAAAAACGTCGCCCAGCAGGCAGTGCGCGTGCATGCGAACCAGCACCGGCTGCGACGAATCTTCGACATCGCCGCGAATCAGTGCCATGTGGGATCCGCCACCGTCCACTTCGCTCTCGTAGGCAATCAGGTGGAATTGCCCGTGCTTGGTTTCGACCATCGCCTCGCCCACACGATGCACGTAGCGCTCATGCTGCATCCGGTAGCGGATCAACTCCGCCACCGTGAGCATTTTCATTTCATGCGCGCGGCAGAACTCGATCAGGTCGGGCACGCGAGCCATGGTGCCGTCGTCTTTCATGATTTCGCAGATGATCCCCGCCGGAACCATGCCGGCCAGCCGAGCCAGATCGACGGAAGCTTCGGTCTGGCCGGCGCGCACCAGCACTCCGCCCTTGCGCGCCCGCAGCGGGAAGACGTGCCCGGGCCGGGCCAGATCGGATGGCCGCGTCGCGGGATCGATTGCCGTTTTGATAGTATGCGAGCGATCGTACGCCGAAATTCCGGTGGTCACGCCATCGCGAGCGTCAATCGCTTCGCAAAAAGCAGTCCCGTATTGCGACGTGTTCTCGCTGGTCATGGGACCGATGCGCAGGTGGTCGAGCCGTTCTTCGGTCATGGCCAAGCAGACGAGGCCACGCCCGTGCTTGGCCATGAAGTTAATCGCTTCGGGAGTAACTTTCTCCGCAGCGAGCGTGAGATCGCCTTCATTCTCGCGATCCTCGTCGTCAACCACGACGATCATTCGTCCAGCGCGGATCTCTTCGATCGCGGTGGGGACATCGGTAAAGGGCGGATTAGGAGTCATAGGTTTCACGCAGCGTCTAAATCGCGCCGCTTCGACGGCGCCAGTTCTTTCTCCGCACCGCGAAACAGGTTCTTCATAGCCCGCGACATAGCCCGGAACACCCATCGCATCAGGACCACGATCACGGATAGAAAAGCGGCGACGATCAGGGCAGCCGCTATCGGGTGCTGGGCCGCAAGCCAGGTCAGGAATACAGCGAGTGCGTCTTCTCCCGCGCTGAGCGCGAAATTCGAAACCGGCTCGGGAGACGGCGTCACGGCTACGCGCGCCGCCGTCTTACCTCCGTGCGCCGCCAATGCAATCGCCCCGCCCGCCAGCGCCGCCAGCAACTGCTTTTCCGGCGAAAGCCCGGACGTTGCGCCGAAGGCGATCAAGGCCGCCACGGGAACTCGCACAAAGGTGTGCAGGGCATTCCAGAACAAATCGAAAGCTGGGATCTTGTCGGCGAAAAACTCGATGGCAAAGAGCACGCCGGAAACCGCAATCACCCACCAACTGGAAACGAGATGCAGCCCGGAAGGCAAATCGAGCAGGCCAGCATGGGCCAGCAGTCCGAGTGTGGCTACGGTGGCATACACGTTGAGCCCGGCGGCGAAGCTTACTGCCACGATCAGGCCGGCGAGTTCGGAGCCGCCAAACTTCATGCCTGCCAGCATATCCGGACTCGGCCTCCTCGCCAATACCCCACAAAATAGGAAAGGGTCGCCTGCGGCGACCCTCCCGGTTGAACCTCTTCCAGTAAATCTGGCTCCCTGCGATTACAGGGTGGATTCGATTTCGAAGCCCCAAGCTTCCAGCAATGGCTCGGGAATGTACTTGGAATTCTTGTTCCGGCGCGCCCACTCCCGCAACCGTGTAGACCGCAAATACTGGTCGGGGGAGAGCTTGTACTCGTGCACGACCTGCTCGAATTCGGTGACAGTAGGGATGACCGGTCCGATGGGCTCGGGCTTGCCCCAGTTTGGATTTCCGCGTCGCTTAGCCATGAAAAATATTCCCTCTTGTGAATGGGATAAGGACTTCTTCTTTAATAAGTCTCTATCTCGTTTGATTCCAAGGAGCGCCCAGGGGATTCACCCGCAAAAAAGTAACCTAGTCCACAGATTCTAGCCCCTTTGGCCTCTATGGAAACTATTGATAATAATAGATTTCTCTCCATAAGTCAATAGAAAAATTGATTCCGTTGGATATCGTGGCGTATCCCCTTTGGGTACAGGCACTTGCAGTTGATCCCGGAAGAACACGTCGTAGACCCGTTAGGCTATGAATAAACGGATAAACCCTCTAGTGGACCGCCATCCACCAGCCGATAAGGCTAGGAGGGGCACGTCTGTGAAGGATGCCCGTGAACAAGAGGTGACTGGAGTAACCGGAAGGTCAGGCCATTGCGTTGACCCCGGAATCTCATAGACTTAGAGTGCGAGCGGGGGAGTGTACTGTGATCGCCCAATTGGGCGGTGGCGATCGGCCCCGTCCGAGCGTACGCGAAGGCCCGCCACACAATTATCCACCGCCCGGGCAAAACCGGGACGGGACACAAAAATCGATCTGAATCGCGGTTCGAAGCATGAACTTAAAGACTCTACTACTGAGTTCCGACGAAAAGACGGTGCGCATCTTGCGCCGGGTCCTCAGCGACCTGGAAATTGGCGTCGAGCATTGCTCGGTCGCGGACGATGCCATCCGCCTCATCACCCGCCAGCGTTTTGAAGCGATCATCGCGGATGCATCGAATGCGGAGGAAGCTGGCAGCGTGTTGCGGGCGGCTAAAGCCGCGCCCGTCAACAAACGGGCCCTCGCGATCGTGCTGGTGGAATCTCCCGTCGGACTGAAGGGCGGTTTCGAAATGGGGGCTCATTTCGTCCTGCACAAACCCCTGGCGGTCGAGCGCGCCAAAGCCAGCTTTCGAGCGGTTCGGGCCCTGATGAAGCGCGAACGGCGCGTGCAGACGCGGGTTGCTGTGGAGGTTCCGGTCGAGTGTTTCGGGTTGAGCCGGTACATGGCCAAGACCATCGACTTGTGCGAGGGCGGCATGGCGATTCAGTTTATCGGCCGAGTCGCCAAAGAACGCTTGCTCCGTTTCTCACTTGACTTGCCGGGGATGAACGGGAAGCTCGAACTCCATGGAGAGCTGGCATGGGAAGGCAGCGGCGATCAGATTGGCGTCCGCTTTACCGACGCCACCGACGAGGACCGCAACATCCTTCGCCAGTGGTTGAACAGCCAGCTTCCCGAGCCCGAGCAGGACGACCCACCCGTGAATTGCGTTCTCACCGATCTCAGCCTGGGCGGCTGCTATCTCACGACAAACTCGCCGTTTCCGAGGGGCACGCGCGTCATTCTTTCGATCAAGACCGCCGATTTCCAAATCCGCGCCGGAGGAATCGTACTGGTGGCTCATGCGGAATTCGGGATGGGAGTGGAGTTCCTGCAGACCACGACGGAGCAACGGGAACAGGTGCGGCGCATGATCACGGCTCTGCGTGAAAACGGAAGTAAATCTCCCGAGATCCAGGTCGAACCCGACGGACTGGAAACATCGTCGCCCGACGAGAGCATGGCTAGGGTCCAGACCTTCGCAAACCAGTTTTCCGCAACCCAGGCTCCCGCAGCCGGCTCCGGCAGTGAAGACACGCTCGTCGATCTGTTCCGGTACCAGTTTCAGGCGCCGGTCGAAATCTTCATGCACCACATGCGCGAACAGCGCCAGTCTAGCGAGTCGCACTCGCGCTAGGCCGCGCCTTAAACTTCGTCCTGCTCCTTGAGCTTCGCGATCACCCCGAAATCCTCGAGCGTCGTGGTATCGCCTTTCACTTCCCCGCTGCTGGCCAACTCTCTCAGCAAGCGGCGCATGATCTTCCCGCTGCGCGTCTTGGGAAGCGTGTCGGTAAAACGGATTTCATCGGGCTTGGCCAGCGAACCGATCTCTTTCGCCACCCATTTTTTCAGCTCTTCCTTCAGCGCGTCCGTCGGCGGGACGCCTTGTTCCAAAGTCACGAAGGCCGAAATGGCCTGCCCCTTGATGTCATCCGGCCGGCCAACGACCGCAGCCTCCGCGACTTTCTCGTGCGCGACCAGCGCGGACTCCACTTCCATCGTGCTCAGCCGGTGACCGGACACGTTCAGCACGTCGTCCACGCGCCCCATGATCCAGAAATAACCGTCCTTATCTTTGCGCGCGCCGTCGCCCGTAAAGTACGCGCCCGGAATCTGCGACCAGTACTGCTTCACGTAACGATCGGGATCGCCATAGATTGTTCGCAGCATGGCCGGCCATGGCTGCCGGATGACGAGATAACCACCCGAGCCCAAAGGCACCGGCTTGCCCTCCATGTCCACGACCTCCGGCACGACGCCGAAGAACGGACGCGTGGCCGAACCGGGCTTGGTCGCAATCGCGCCCGGAATCGGTGTGATCATGATGGAGCCGGTTTCCGTCTGCCACCAGGTATCCACGACCGGACAGCGGTTATGGCCGATCACCTCGCGATACCACATCCACGCCTCGGGGTTGATCGGCTCACCGACTGTGCCGAGCAGACGCAGGCTTTCCATCTTGTGTTTTTTCGGCCACTCGTTGCCCCACTTGGCGAAGGTGCGGATGGCGGTCGGCGCGGTGTAAAACACGTTCACTTGATGCCGGTCGATGATCGACCAGAAACGATCGGGCTCAGGACAATTCGGCGCCCCTTCATACATGAGGCTGGTGGCGCCGCACTGCAACGGCCCATACACGATATAGCTATGCCCAGTGACCCAGCCGATGTCGGCGGTACACCAGTAGGTATCTTCTTCGCGCAGGTCAAAAACATATTTCGTCGAGAGATAAGTTCCCACCGAGTAGCCACCGGTGGTGTGCACAATGCCTTTCGGCTTACCCGTCGTGCCCGAAGTGTAAAGAATGTACAGCGGGTGTTCGGCATCGAGCGGCTCGGCCGGGCACTCATCCGGAGCTTTCGCCATCAATTCATGCCACCAGTGGTCGCGGCCCGGGGTGCTGTTAATCGCCGTGCCTGTGCGCTTGTAGATCACCACATGCTTCACTGACGGACACGACTTCAGCGCCTCTTCCACCGCCGGAAACAGCTTGACCTCGGCGCCGCGCCGGTACGATCCGTCCTGCGTGATCACCGCCACGGCGTGCGAATCGTGAATGCGATCGACCAGCGCGTTCGCAGAGAATCCGCCAAAGACAATCGAATGCGGCGCGCCAATGCGGGCGCAGGCCAGCATGGCAATCGGCAACTCCGGCGTCATGCCCATGTAGATGGCGACGCGGTCTCCTTTGCGGACGCCAAGATCCTTGAGAACATTGGCGAACTTCTGCACTTCCTTCCACAGTTGCTGGTACGTATAGGTACGAACTTCGCCGGGCTCGCTTTCCCAAATCAGCGCCGCTTTGTTCTTGCGCGCCGTCTGCACGTGGCGATCCAGGCAGTTGTAGGAAAGATTGATCTCGCCGCCGACGAACCACTTGGCCCAGGGCACATTCCACTCCAGAACCTTGTCCCATTTTTTGAACCAGTGCAGCTCTTCGGCGGCGCGAGCCCAGAATTTTTCCGGCTGCTCTACCGACTCTTGATAGAGGGCTTCATATTCGGCCAGGCTCTTAATCTGAGCCTTCTGAGAAAACTCCGCGGAGGGCTCAAAACTGCGCTGCTCGTCAAGAACCGAATCGATGTTCGTCTGCGTCACGGTTGTTTCGGCCATGGATTGTCCTCGAGTATGGAAATCGTTGGGTGGCGCTGTTCCCGGCGTTGCTCCGGAGATCAAATGATTCCACCGCTTACTAGCGGCCCGTGGTGAAAGCCCGACTGCGCTCTTCAATTCTCAGTTTGCCGGACTTTGTCATTCCTCGCAAAGCGAGGGGTCCGCAGTTCGCCGCAGAATGCAGATCCCTCACCCCGATCGGGATGACAATTCATGAAGGGTGTCGCGCGTGTACTGCTCCCCGACTTTCACCACGGGCTTGCTAGCCTCTCTATGCATTCCTCTTATACTTCGGGAATCAGTTCGCTCACCGTCCCACGCTGCAGCAAGTACGCCCCCGGCCCCTGCTGCCCGCGAACCGAACGGCAGAACTCGGCCACAAAGAATCCCGCTTTCATGGCCTCGCAGAACGCCCACCGCGTCGCTTCGCGCCACTCTCGCGCGAGTCCCATGTCCGCACGCTCGATCTCCAGAATGTCGCCCGGAATTTCAATGCTCACGCGCTGCCGGCCGAGTGATTCCGCCACATCGGCCCGCGCCGGTTTCCCGCTGGGATCGAAGCGCACCAACGGAGCCAGCAGCTTCATGGCATCGAGCGTTTCCACTCGTGCATTCTTACCCGCCAGCCGATCCCGCACCCGCCGAGAATCGAGCACCCACCGCACCCACAGCCGGTCCGTTCCGTTCCGATGCAGCAGGCTGGAAGTTTCCGGGCCGTAGAAATCCATCTTATAGGTATCGGAAACCACGCCCAGTTTGGAAAAGTTAAAGTGCGCGTTCCGGCTCTGCAGCGGATCGTAAGTCCACGTCATTTCATGAACGCCCATGGCCATGGCCCGCTCGCGCTGCGCCTGCTTCAGTCGCGAGCCCAGATCCAGATGCCGATACGCATCGAGCACCGCCAGCATGTGCGAGTGAATCATCGGCTGTCCGTGCTCGCGGCCAAGAAATCCGAACGCGAACCCAACTAACCTGTCCTTATCGAAGGCCCCCACGAAAATGTTGCCTGCCGCCTGGCAGGCAATGGCCAGCGTGAGGGGCAAAGCGTCCTCGTCGGTCATCCCCCAGACTTCTTTCTCGACTGCTTTCAACTGGCTGAGGTCTTCGATGCTCTTGAGGTCGCGAATCCCAATCTGTTGCGCTCCGCTGCGGGATGTCATGGCTGGCCTTTCGCGTGCTTCGAGTTCTGGTCGTTAGGATTGGCGTTGGGCATGTCAATCTCCGCGCAAACATCCGGCGCTAAAGAGACATCGTGTACAGCACCGGTCGCATCCTTGTCAACAGCAATCAAGGTGTTTGGGTTTCCCCGCGCAGGGAGCCGATGCTAAAATTGCACTCCGATTCCCGTAGCGTCTCTAGCAGGCTGCGGAAAAAACGATTGTCGATGCCCAGCCCCTAAAGGGGCATCTGATCTCGAAAAACTTGCGGTATCGCTAAAGCGATGCCCTGATACGAATCCGAACTGTTCCGCAGCCTGCTGGGGCCTGGGACGAGCGATATGGCGAGGCCTGCGATCTTTTTCTTGTTGTTTGTTGTGACTAACGCCTCATTGGTTCTGCTGTATCCTTTTACCCTGTCTCGGTTCCTTCTCGTGGCCTTAATTTATGCCGCCGGAACGCTGCTCATACTGTACCTGCTGTTTCATCCGCGCAACCAATGGCTGGTCGCCAACCGCTCGCGGGTGGATGGCGAGGGTTGTGTGGCCCTGACTTTCGACGACGGCCCCGACCCCGTAGACACGCCCAAGTTACTCGACTTACTTCGGGAGAAAGGTGTGAAGGCAACGTTCTTTGTGGTGGGGAAGCGCGCGGACCAGTATCCGGACATCGTGCGCCGCGCCTGGGCGGAAGGGCACCTGGTAGCAAACCACACTTGGTCGCACCACGCTTTGTTTTGTTTTCTCATGCCTGGATGTCTGCGGGCCGAGATCGAGCGCGGCACGGAGAGTGTGCGCCGCTGCTGTGGTTTCCGGCCGCATTTTTTCCGCTCGCCGGTTGGCTTGCGTCATCCCCTTTTAGGGCCCTATCTCAAGGACGCGGGACTCGAGTATGTTTCTTGGAGCATTCGGACGCGTGATACACTCACTGCGAATTCCAGTGTTCTTGCCCAGCGCATCTTGGGCAAAGCGGCTAGCGGGGACATCATCCTGCTGCACGATCATTTGCCGGCAGGAGCGGATGTCATGCTTGAAGCCTTGCCTCGGGTCATCGATGAGCTCCGGGAGCGGGGATTCGAATTCGTCCTGGCCGGTGCACGGGAGGATGTCAGCGACAGAACACTGGAACCTGCCTCATGCGAACCTGCGCGCTAATTCCGGCATTCAACGAAGCCCCTTACATCGCCAAAGTGGTTGCGGGGGCCAGACCGCATGTTGCAGAGGTGGTGGTGATCGACGATGGCTCCAGCGATGGGACGGCGGAAGTTGCCCGGGTTGCCGGCGCGACATGTTTGCAATCGTCCAGCAATTGCGGCAAGGCCTCGGCCCTGCGCACCGGCATCGCTTTCGCGCGCGCCCACAACTTCACACACGCGATCACTCTCGATGGCGACGGTCAGCATCTGCCGGAAGACATTCCGGTCATGCTTCGCGTCGCCGAAGAGACTGGAGCGGACCTGGTCATTGGCGCGCGCGTTTTCGATCGTGCCCTCATGCCTCGCGCTCGCTATTTCTCGAACACCGTTGGCAGCCGGCTGGCCTCGGCGCTCGTCGGCTGCAAAATCCGGGACAGCCAGAGCGGATTCCGGCTATTCCGCTTGGACAAACTTTGTGGGACCGAACTGCGGAGCCGGTGCTACGAATTCGAGATGGAGGTCCTGATCAAGATGGCCCGGTCAGGCTGCACCATCGCGCACGCTCCCGTCCGTACGGTCTACGACGATGGCCAGGCGCGCTCCAAGATGAAGCCGGTGCGTGACACGGTGCGTATCTGCCTTTGGTCGCTCGCATTTCGCTTTCTGGGAGCGTGACGTGATCTTGCGGTCTAGACCATGCTGGCTCCTGGTGTTTTTGATTTTCCCGGGAATGCTGGCTGCGCAGTCCGACGATCTGCTGACGCGCATTTGGGACGGCGTTCAGCAAGCGCAGAAGAAATACACGAGTGGCTGCGGAACCATCATCGAAACCCGCACCTCCAGCCTGATGGTGAAGCCCATGGTGCTCCGCGGCAAGTTTTGCGCCGAGGGCACCAAGCGATTCACGTTGGAATACTTCGAACCGAACCCGATGCGCATTCGCTTCAACGAGAACTACCTCAACGTTACGATGGGCGGCAAGACGGAGGTTCTCGAAGTCGGAAGCAGCGTTCGCCGCGCACAGTCCTACTTCAGCCGGGAGAACTCCATCGCAAACCTGAAGAAGAATTTCACCATCACCGCGCAGGAGGACAGCCGGGGTTACGAAATGAAGCTCGTCCCCCGATCGGACGCATTTCGCCGCCGCCTAAATTACGTTGTGGTGAAGATGAACAAACGGGACTTCCTGCTCCGCTCGCTGGAGGTCGACGGCAAGAGCGGTGTGAACAGTGTCTTCGCCATCGACGTCAGCTCTGTGAACCCGAAGATTCCGGCGGGCACGTTCGAGGTGTACAGACCAAAGTGATCGAGCGCAGCGAAATCGAGACGATGATTCCTCATCGCCCTCCGTTCTTGTGGATCGACCGGGTCGAAGAACTGGAGCCGGGAGTTCGCTGTGTTGCCGTGAAGTTCGTCGATCCGGCAGATCCGGTTTTTGCCGGGCATTTTCCCGCCAAGCCCATTCTGCCGGGCGTTTTTCTGATTGAAGCGGTGGCCCAGACCGCGGGAGTGATGCTGGGATCGGCGGCCCCGCAGGGCGTTGCCAGAACTGGGGAAGGACTGGCCCTGCTTGCGGCCGTAAACCGCTTCAAGTTTTTCAAGCCAGTAAGTCCGGGGCAGGAACTGCGCATTGAAACCAGGAAGCTGACCGACGCCGGGAAGATGGCTTACATCAGCGGCACGGTGTGGGTGGACGCGGAGATCGTAGCCAGCGGCGAGTTGTCGGTGGTGTCGGCCTGATGGGCGAGCGGATGACGGAACGGGCGACAGTGCTGACGATGGAAAAGGCCACCCGGTGATCCGAAGATTTCAGACTCGCGCGCGGCAGTTCGTAACCGCCTTGCTGAAGGAGAGGCTTGACCCTGGTCGAGCTGCCGCCGCCGTATTTTTGGGAATCTTCATCGGCATCGTACCCATCTATGGATTCCAAACCCTGGCGGCGGTGGGTCTGGCTTTGCTCTTCAGGCTTAACAAGCCGCTAACCGTGGCCGGTACTTTCATCAACAATCCGCTGCTCCAGCCCGTGATTGTCGTGTCCTCCGTGGAACTCGGCTATTTTCTTCGCGGCGGCTCATTCCGGCCATTGAACCTGTCCGCCCTGGCTGGCGCGCACTTGCACTTGAAAGAAGAGCTTCTAGCCTGGGTGATTGGCAGCGTACCGCTGGGGATACTCGTTGGCGGCGTTGGGGCGGCGATTACCGCGGTTGTGATCCATCTTCATCGGAAGGCTGCCGCCAACCGGGAACTGCGGGACCGCGTGCGTTTTGTGAAGCGGATGTTTGCCCGATGCGCGTGGGGCGACCGTGGGTTCGTCCGATGGAAACTGCGGCTTGATCGGATCTTCGGCTTGCTTGCTGCCGAAAACCTGGGATCGGGAACGGTAGTGGATCTCGGCTGCGGCTACGGCATGGCCCTCGGTTTTGCGGCTTTCGGCGACAGCAGCCGGCGCTTGGTCGGTTGCGACTTGGATGCGCATCGGATCGCAGTCGCTCGCGAGGCTCTGAGCGCGCTGAACGCAGACCTGAGCGTTGCGGATGTGCGTCATTTCGACCTTCCGCCCGCCGGTTTGATTTTGATTCTGGATGTCTTGCAGTATCTGCCCGCCGATGAGCAACTGGCCTTGCTGAAAGGGTGCTGCTCGGTGCTCGCGCCCGAGGGAGTACTGATTTTCCGGGTCCATGATCGCGAATGCGGCCTGTGGTCGAGAATCACCATGGCTTTCGACCGGCTAATATTCGCTTGCGGGAGCGCTGGCGTCCGGCCCTTGATGCTTCCGGCCGTCGAGTACCATAGTGTGCTGGAGAACGCCGGCATGCAGGTTGAAGAGCGCCGCTTCCGAAACCGTTTGCCTCTGGCCCACATCCTATTCGTCGCGAAGAAATTCGTTGCGAAGAAACCGTTGAATGAAGCCGAGGCCGCGCCATGATGGTCCGTTTCATGCGCTTGGTGGCGCGCTTGGTCGTAGGTCATCCGGGGTTGGTGACAGCCTTGAGCCTGGTCCTGACCTTGCTTTTATATGCCAACATCCACAACCTGCGCACAGGTACCGACCTCACAGACCTGTTTGGCAGTCGCGACCCGCAATGGCGGGCCGCGAGCCAGATCGGCAAAGAACTGGGCTATGGCAACCAGCTCTTTGTGCTGATCGAGGCCCCGGAGGGAGGAACGGACACCACCGGCGAGATGGAGGAAATGGCCGACCGTCTCACCGCCGACATGCTGTCCAGCGGGCTGTTCAAGCAGGCGCGCTGCGGCTTGCAGGAAGAAGAACTGCTCAACATTGTGCGGTTCTTTACCTGGAACTTTCCGTCATTCGTCCTGCCAGAGCAAACGGAAGATCTTAAACGGCGCCTGTATCCGCAACAGATTCACAAAACCGTTCGCCGCGCCGCAACTGAACTGGTCACGCCGTTTTCCACTCTAGGAACTAATTACTTCGTCGCCGACCCTCTTGGCCTCATGGAAGTGGCGGCGCGCAACAGCCGGGGGTTCTCGCAATTCTCCAGTTTCGACCTGACCTGGGGATCTGGGAACCGATTCTTCAGCAAGGACCACAAGGCACTGCTCATCATTGCCGAGCCTCGCCAGTCGGCCGTGGACTATAAGTTCGCCGAGCAAGTCGTGCAATGGACGCGGGAGCATATCCAGTCGATAAGCGCAGAACCCGCCTTCCGGGACTCCGGCGTACGGGCCACGGCGGCCGGCGCTTACGTTTACGCGCAGGAAGACCATAAGTTCATCGAAAGGAATATCCGCCGAATTTCTCTGATTTCGATCGCCGGCAATCTCGTGTTGTGCCTGCTGATCTATCCGAGAATTCCGCTGCTGCTTTTGTCGCTGCTGCCCACCGGCCTGGGCATTCTATGGACTACCGGCGTGGCGAGTTTCTATCCTGGGGAAGTAAATCTCATCAGCCTGTCTTTTATTGCAATTCTCGCGGGACTGGGGGACGACCAAGTCGTACATTTCTTTAATAGGGTGCCGCAGGAATGGGCAAAGGGCGGGACGCTTAACGAGGCCGTGTTTCGCACCTTCGAAACCACCGGAGTTAGCGTTTTCTTCTGCATACTAACGGCGGCAACATCCACCACGGCGCTGGCGACCTCCAGCTTCAAGGCACTGGCGGAGTTCGGGTTCATCCTCACCGTCGGAATGTTCATGATGATGTTCCACACTCTGTTGACCGTTCCCGCGCTGATGCAGCTCTGGTGGCGGTTCTCGAAACCGCGCGCGCCGGAGGCCATTACCTTCCGCTTCCTTCCTTTGCTGGCGCGGAAATCTCTCGATTTTGTGGGCCAGCACGCCCGCCTCGTCGCTGCCTTTTCGTTGGCCATATTTCTGGTGTCATTACTGGTTCTGCCTGCCATCAGGATTGGAGGGCGCTTCGAGATCAATGGTGGCGCCGACAACCCAGCCATTGCCGCGCAGAACCGCCTTTCCGCAAAGTTCGGCATTGAGGGCAGCCCCAACGTGCTCTTGATCGCGGGTGGCCAGGAGGAAGTCCTGCGCAGGGCCGAAGAGCTGACGGCGGGTCTAGAAGCCTATCGGCAGCGCGGCGTCCTCAAATCCATTTTCTCTCCCACGGACCTGCTGCCCTCAGCCCGCACGCAGAACGAACGGGCCGGCGCGCTGACGGGCATCAATTTGGCGGCATCCGCCCGCGCCCTTGAGGATTCGCTCCGCGAGAATGGTTTTCGAATAGGGCCGCAGCAGCCTTTTATCGAGCGGCTGCGAACCCTAGGACACGGCTATGAACCTATTACCCTGGAAAAGGCCGCCGAGTTTCTGCCTGCCGGGTTGCTCGACAACAGCATTCGCAAGACGAGTGACGGCAGTTACGTCGCGGCCATCGCCTTTTATGCCACGGACCCCAATGCTATCCAGGTGGTTCCGGAGACTGTCATCGAGTCCTGGCGGAATCAGTTTGGTCCGTTCGTGGAGTTCTCTTTCGACAAGATCAACCGCGACATGCAGAGCCGAGTTCTTCACGACAGCCGCAGGGCGTTAGTGTGGACGGCGGCTGCCATCGTCCTGATCGTCTATCTCTGTTTCCGCAACCTCCGCGTGTCGCTGGTCGTGTTGATGCCGATCATATTCGCCATCATCGTAACTTTCGGGCTATTGCACTTGGTGGGACACCACTTCAGTTTCATGTCCATTACAGCGATCCCGCTCATTATCGGCATTGGGATCGATAATGGTATCCACTTAGTCCGCCGTTACCTGGAAAACGAGCGCTACGGGATTCTCGCGATCGCGAAGGCTTCGGGCGCGGCGCTGATTCAGTCGAACCTGACTACGATCGTCGGGTTCGGAGCGCTCATGGCCTCCAGTTTCGCGCCGCTTGCCGAGATGGGTCTCGTAACTTCATTGGGCGTCGCTCTGGCATTGGCTGGCGGCCTCTGGCTGGTTCCCGCTGTCATTCTCTTGGGGGGAGAGAAAAGAGCGCAGCGCCAGACGATACAAGCGACGGTGGATTGGGATTGAGGGCTTGTAGGAGTGCTTATAGCGAATCCAGATTTGCTGTAACCACACGCAGCCGCCGAGCTGCGCTCGGCTTGGACGGCCGAGGGCGGCCGTTCCTACGCGAGCACATTGGGTGTTCTCACACGAGAGGACCGCTGAATCCCATCTGGCACGGGTCGCCTGCAAATGTTCGTATATACTTGAGGCAACCAAAACCAACGCGATGAAAAATTTACGATGAAGCAGCACGTCCGCGATACGACCATCGACACGATCTCGTCGCGCTGCCCCGAGTGCGGCAAGCCGATTACTTCCGTGATCGTCGATCAAGGAGGCAAGGTCTATCAGCGTCCGCAGTGTTCATGCCACGAATCCACCGGCTCCCTGATCTTCTCCGATGCGGATTTGTACCGGAGGCTGGACGAGTGGAACAAGCTGGTCTTTCCAGAT
>Ga0208821_1001121_pt1 | contig 16426 bp, 12 predicted proteins | sample June2015DPH_20_5_FD_184720 | JGI IMG/M metagenome (GOLD analysis project Ga0208821, IMG submission 184720) | Peatland microbial communities from SPRUCE experiment site at the Marcell Experimental Forest, Minnesota, USA - June2015DPH_20_40... | ecosystem: Environmental > Terrestrial > Soil >... | reverse complement strand
GCGACTGCGGTTCGAATCCCATTTTGAGCGCGAAGCGGAAAGCGCCCTCGCCCGCCAGCGTGGTGTGGCGGGTTTTTTCGAGCACCAGGCGCGCTACAGAAATCGGATTCTTGATTTGACGGAGGCTGCAGACGGCGCCGGCGTGATGGCGCGTCCCATCCATGATGGCGGCATCAAGCTCCACTTCTCCTTCTTCGTTGGGAAGGCCGCCATAGCCAACGCTCATGACCTTCGGATCGTTCTCCGGAACGTTGATTCCTTTTTCGACCGCATCCAGAAGACTCCCACCACTCTTGAAGACTTCTGCCGCGCGTTCATTCGCCGGTTTCCCGTGGACCCAGGTAGAAAGAAACAGCGGTCCTGACTCAGACGCAGATGCCGTTTTCGTGTCCAGGGCAGCGAGCGCCGCAGCTCCCGCCATGGATTTTATAAAGTCTCGCCGATCAATTGGTTCCATTATTCCTCCTTTGTGAAGACTGGATTCAGGATTCAGGATTCAGGAGTCAGGAGTCAGTAGGCAGCCTGTGGAGATTGCATTCTGTCCCCACCTGCCACCTACCGCCTACCACCTGCTTCCTACCCCCTACTGATAACTGACCACTCCTGGCTGCCTTTGAAAAGCCGCAGGTCTCCCGCAGCCCGTGACGGGGCCTGCGCTACGCTTGCCCCTGAATCCTGAATCCTGAATCCCGAATCCTGCTTTTCCCCCAGCCTCCGCCTCCGGGTGTTGCAATTCTCAAGATGCTTCCTTGCGCTGCGGTAAAGACCGCCTTCGAAGGCAGCGTTCGAATACGACCCGGCCGGATTTCCAATCTCGAGTTTCGATTTTCGAGTTTCGAATTTCGATTTTCCATCAGGATGAGCTCATTCTTTCCTGCCTTGCCGGGCTTGCCACCGGCCAGCCCGTAAGGTTGGAATCGGCGGCGTTCAGAGAGAATACTACCGCGAACGTCCGTGAGGAACTCGAGTTCACGGATGATGCCGTCACCCCCACGGAAACGCCCTTGGCCGCCTGAGCCGCGACGCAGCGAGTAATGCCGCACGCGCACGGGGTACGCGGCTTCGAGAGCCTCGATGGGCGTATTGAGTGAGTTCGTCATGTGGGTGTGGACTCCACTCAAACCATCCGCCGTCGGACGAGCACCCATTCCCCCGCCAATCGTCTCGTAATAGGCAAAGGGTTCGCCGGTGCGTGGGTCGATGCCGCCGAAAGAGAGGTTGTTCATCGTCCCCGAGCTGGCGGCTGGAATCCTGTGAGGAAGCGCTTTGGCCAGCGCCCGCAACAGCACGTCTACAATTCGCTGCGAGGTCTCGACATTCCCGGCGGCCACAGCCGCCGGAAGCTTCGCATTCACCACGCTTCCGCCGGGAGCGCGTACTTCGATGGGTTCCATCAAGCCGGCGCAGGCGGGCACCTCCTCGCCGAGCAGGCAGCGAAAAACGTAGAAGACGGCGGAAATTGTAATCGCCATGACCGCGTTGACGCTTCCCCGGCAGGCAGGAGAGCTGCCGGCAAAATCTACGGTGGCTTGGCCGCGCCTTATCCGGATCGACACGCGCAGCGGCACAGGTTTATCGCTGAACCCGTCGTCGTCCAAAAAATCCTCGGCGGCATATGTCCCATCGGGAATTTGCAGGAGGGCTTGGCGCATCAGTCGCGCCGAGTAGCCTTGCAGGGCCTCGAGGTAGAAGCGGATCTTCGGGACGCCATACGCTGCGAGCAATTCTATCAAGCGGCGCTCTCCCAGCCGGCAGGCTGCCACCTGGGCCATCAGGTCGCCCTCGCGCTCGGCAGGTGTGCGCACATTGGCGAGCAGCAAAGTCAGCACATCGCGCTGCACGACTCCTTCCCGAACCAGCGCCACCGGCGGAATCCGCAAGCCTTCCTGATAAATGTCCTCGCTCAAGCCCATCGAGGCTGGTTGCGCGCCGCCGATATCGGAGTGGTGGGCGCGATTGGCGACGTAAAAGGCAGGCTGCCGCTTCCGGCGCGGATTAGCGGTGGTCTTGTAGGGTGGCACGACGGGCATCACCAGTGTTATGTCAGGCAGATGAGTGCCGCCAGCGTAGGGATCGTTGAGCATGGCGATGTCGCCCGGCGCGAGTTCGAGGGCTTCCAGGGCTGCCGCAACGGACATGGGCATGGAGCCCAGATGAACCGGCATGTGGTCGCCCATCGCGGCCACGCGGCCCTCACCGTCAAACACTGCACAGGAATAATCCCGGCGTTCCTTGATGTTCGGCGAAAAGGCGGACCGGCGCAACGCGGCCCCCATCTCCTCAGCCACCGAGTGAAAGAGGTTCTTGAAGATCTCGAGTTCTGCTGGGTCAATGCGCATCATTGTGAACAGTGTAGCCTTCGATTACAAATGGCAGAGAAGAGGGTCTTTGCCCTCTCCCTTGGGGAGAGGGCTATGATTCCGAATTGGTTCATCTGGCCCTTAAAATCAGATTGAGACATTTGTCTACCTCGCATGAGAAATCGGGTGGCACGACTGTGGTCGAGCTGTACTCGACAACTACCGCCGGCCCTACAAAATGGGTGCCCGCTTTGAGCCGCTCGCGGTCATAGAGACGCGTTGAATGAAAGCGCCCGGCAAACCAGACCGGTTTTGTTTTCACCCTAGCGCGGGCGGGATCAGGATCCCCCGCCCTGCAGGCGCGCAGTTGCGGTTTGGGCGTTCGAATCACCAGGCGAAGGCGGACATTGACGATTTCGAGCGGCCGCCGCGGATCGGCGTATCCATAAGCCTTTTCATGCTGCTGATGGAACAACCGGCGAAAATCTGTCCTAAGAGGCACTGAGAGTTCGTAGGACTGGCCTGCATAGCGGAGGTCCAGTCGCCGCTCCGCGCGTGCCAGTTCGGCTGGAAATCCTTCGTGCTGAAGTTCGGCTCGCGACACGCGCTCGAGAATTGCGAAACGCTTTTCGAGGTCGTGCCAGAACTCCGCCCAGCGCTGCGAAGAATCTCTCCCTCCCTCCGGTACAGACAAGAGAACAGACCGGACGGAATCCCTGATGACGTCAGACAGCAGGATTCCAAGAGCTGAGAATGCGCCAGGGTTCTGAGGCACTACCACTTTGGGTAGCCGCAGCGAGCGCGCCAAGTCTGCGGCGTGTAGTCCCCCACCGCCGCCGAAGCAGATGAGAGCAAACCCTCTTGGGTCGTGGCCGCGTTCCACAGAGATTACCCGCAGAGCTTTTTCCATGGTGGCGCTCGAGACCGCCACGATGCCGGCGGCGAGTTCCGGCACAGTCTTAAAGCCAGTGCTTCGCGAATGGCGATGCAGGAAGTCCGCAAAGCCCCGTTCTGCGGCGCGGAGGTCGAGTGGGAACTCACCACCCAGGAAGTGGTCCGGGTCAAGGCGGCCAAGCAACAAGTTGGCATCCGTCACGGTGGGTTGGGCGCCGCCGCCCCTGTAGCAGATAGGACCAGGTTTTGCGCCGGCGCTCTGCGGGCCGACGCGCAAGGCGCCGCCTGCGTCCAGGCGCGCCAGCGACCCGCCACCGGCGCCCACCGAATGAACGTCCAGCACAGGAACAGCCACCGGCAAGCCGCCCAGGACGGTTTCATTGGAGGTGCGAGGCTGGCCGTCGATCAGGCATACGTCCGTGGAGGTGCCGCCCATGTCGAAGCTTATGGCGCGCGAAATCCCAAGCTGCCGGGCAAGCCATGTGGACGCCACAACGCCCCCGGCGGGTCCGGAGAGGATAGTCCGCACGGGCTCACGGGCCGCTCGCGCCGCCGTCGTAATGCCCCCGCTCGATTGCATCACGTAGACCCGGCCGGGCGCGTCCCTGAATGGTAGGGGCGAGCGGCGCTCGCCCCAGGGCCGAACGCCGTTCGGCCCTACATGACTGTTGGAGGACGCAGCACGCTGCCGGATGTCCTCCCTGACACCGCGTTCGAGCCGCTTGAGGTATTCCCCCATTCCAGGGGCCAGGAAGGCGTTTATTACGACCGTGGCCAGCCGTTCGTATTCGCGGAACTCGGGGAGAATCTGGTGGGATACGGAGATGGGCAATTGCAGCTCTTTCAGCGCTTGCGCCACCACTCTTTCGTTCGCGGGATTGAGATACGAAAAGAGGAAACAAACAGCAATCGACTCGGCACGCAAACCCTTGAGCTTACTTGTCAGCCTTGCGATTGCGGCTGCTGAAGGCCTGTGAAGAATCCTGCCGTGCGCTGTAGTTCTTTCCCTGACCCCAAACCTCAGAGTTCGCGGAACAAGGGGCGGAGCCTGCCGGGCGTCGAGGTCGTAAAGCCGTGGGCGCGCCTGCCGGCCGATCTCGATGAGGTCTTCGAAACCTGCGGTGGTGACAAGCGCCACGCGTGCGCCGCGCCGCTCGAGCAAGCTGTTCGTGCCCACCGTGGTGCCGTGAATGATCTCAAGCGGGCCAGCGGGTTGCAATGACTCGGCCAGCCGGCGGACGCCCTCCAGAATGCCACGCGATGCGTCCTCCGGCGTGGAAAAGACCTTGAGGATTTTAACTTTGCCTCGCTCGAGGACTACGCAGTCCGTGAATGTCCCGCCTGTGTCAACACCGAAGCGCATAGTAGTACAGGATTCAGGAGTCAGGAGTCAGGATTCAGGATTCAGGAGTCAGAAGTCAGGAGTCAGAATACAATCAGCGCCGTGTGAGGACTACATCCTGGTCCCACCTGCCACTTAATACCTACCGCCTATCCGCAACTGGCCGCTGCTGGTTTCCTTTCGCCTGCCGCCCTTGAAAATCCGCCCAGAAACGCCGGGGCGCAAGGATTGACGAAGCAATCGGTTTTTCTTCTGACTTCTGACTCCTGAATCCTGAATCCTGACTTCTGACTCCTGTATTCCCGTAATCCGAATAGCAGTTCCCTGCCCGCTCGTCACAAGGATACAATTGCAGGGGAATGAGGCGATGGCTATTGCTGAAAATGCTCTGGCTGGGCGTAGTACCCGGATCGCGTGCGCGCCGCTAATCCGGGCTTGTCGATCTTAATCTCGAGCGCATGGTACTCGTTTGGACCGTCCCCGGTAAGGCCGTCAAAGGAGAGGACGTAAAAAGTATTCGCGTCCGCATCGCACGCTTCGATCTCGCCCGTCACATCGTTATTTGAATTGAGAACCCGGCCTCCACTTTGATACGCAAGAACCTGAAGTGCCAGGTTTCCAAACTGCGCCTGTCCTTCTTTCCTCACTGGTTTTAAGAACTGCTCATAATCGAACGTTCGGAATCCGCCCCCGTCTTCTGTCCCCAACGGATCGACAGCGTAAAGAGTAATGCGAGCCTGTCGCAGCCCGTCCGAAACAGCAACAATGGAGTTGAAAATCCCCTGCTGCTGTTTTGAGGTCAGTTCCAGGCCCGGGCGGGAAAGAAGGGGCCAACCCGGACTAATCCAAACCACGAGTTTACGTCCAGGCTTTGGCGCTTCGTAGTTGACGAGCTGCTGGAGGCTGTGGAGAGACAACTGTAGCCGGTCACCGGCGCCGTAAAATCCTTGTGACCTGCCAATTGAGCGTAGACCGGATCTTTTCTGATTGAAGTCTGCAATTACAGCGTTTCCATCTCGAGAAGATGTGTCCCCGATCGCTATTCCCGAATCGGAAAAGATGACTGTCGATGCTGGGCGGGCAAGCTCCCCACCGTTTCGCTGTAGAAACCTCACGATTTGATCCCGCTCGAAGGCTACCTTTGAGAAGGTAGTGTTGACGTCATCAACGAGCAAAATGACTTCCACGGGCGGATCAGGCGTCGCGGTCCCACCCTCCACGGCATGAAAAGACACGATCTTCTGCGGCTGTTTGTTATCCAGGAGCGTAAAGTCTTGCTGTTGCAGGCCGGAGACCGGCTTTCCGGACTTATCGGTCACGACCACATCGAGCGTCATGCGGTGATCCGCACTAGCAAGCGGGACAGATGCCTGAGGTTCGGACTGCACCGCAGGTCCGTTCTGCTGTGCAAGTCCAGAAACAAGCGAAAAGCAGAATACAAAGATCCAACCGCCGCACCGAGTACTCATGCAATTCACCTCACTTTGGTCTCAACCACGTTACCGGCAGGGCGACAAATCACCGGTCCAGGATTCCAGACGAATCGCCGTGGTGGCAGACGCTTGAGCCGTCCCGTGTCGATACTCGTGCCGACGCTTAATATATTAATCTATTCACCTCCTAAACTCTACCGACACAGGAGCCAGGAGTCAGAAGTCAGAAGAAAGACCGCTTGCTTCGTCAATCCTTGCGCCCCGGCGTTTCTGGGCGGATTTTCAAGGGCGGCAGGCGAAAGGAAACCAGCAGCGGCCAGTTGCGGATAGGCGGTAGGTATTAAGTGGCAGGTGGGACCGGGATGTAGTCCTCACACGGCGCTGATTGTATTCTGACTCCTGACTTCTGACTCCTGACTCCTGAATCCTGAATCCTGACTCCTGAATCCTGACTCCTGAATCCTGACTCCTGAATCCTGACTCCTGAATCCTGACTCCTGAATCCTGAATCCTCCTGCTACGTTCCGAGTGGAAGCGAGGCATGCGCGGTAAGGGTCGCATCCGCAAGTTGTCCGGCTTTCAGCTTGTAGTATCCCGCCGCGGCAATCATCGCGGCGTTGTCGGTAGATAAGGCGGGGGAAGGAAAGAAGAGTCGAAATCCTTGTGCCCTGGAAGTTTCCAGGAAGCGAGCGCGCAGGAGGGAATTGCAGGCAACTCCCCCGGAAACAAAAACCGAGTCAACACACGAGGCGTCCGCCGCAGCCAGGGTGCGCTCGAGGAGGTCGCGGACCACGGCGTTTTGGAAGCTGGCGATGAGGTCAAGTGTCTGGGGCGAGCAATGAGCGCGCAGTTCGTCTGGAGGGGCGCTTTGGCTGGTCTTGCGCCAGGCGCGTCGCTGCTCGGCCTCGAGGGCGAGCGGGGTGCCGCGGACGCGGTAGAGGACGGCGGTCTTGAGCCCTGAGAAGCTGAAGTCCAGCGGGTTGCCCTTCATCTTGATGCGGCCGAAATCGACCGCTTCCGGATCCCCCCAGCGAGCCAGTTGGTCGATGACCGGTCCGCCGGGATAGCCCAGTGCCAGGAGTTTCGCCACCTTGTCGAAAGCTTCACCGGCGGCGTCATCCCGTGTATGTCCTAGCCGCTTGTAATTGAAGACAGGATGGGAATTGGGCGGATGGCGACCATCCTCCACGAGGAACAAGCTCGTGTGACCGCCGGAGGCGACCAGGGCAACGGACGGGAGGTTTGCCTCCTCGACCGGGTTCCCTGTGAGGCGTGCCATTTTGTTTTCGAGTAGAACGGCGTGGATGTGACCCTCGAGGTGGTTCACGCCCACCAGGGGTTTAGCCAGCCCGAGGGCAAGGGCTTTGCCATAGACCAGGCCGACCAGGAGCGACCCGACCAAGCCTGGTCCCTCCGTTACCGCGACGCCATCCACATCCCGTATTCCGACTCGCGCGCGCTGGCAGGCCTCGCCGACGACTGGCTCGATCTTGCGCAGATGCTCGCGTGAAGCCAGTTCGGGAACAACCCCACCGTACCTTTCGTGGGTGGGGATTTGCGAGGCGACCACACTGGAGAGAATCTTCGCGCCATCCACCACGATGGCTGCCGCGGTCTCGTCGCAACTGGATTCGATGCCAAGAACTAACATTACAAAGTCCTTACAAGGGATGGTAGCATAAAGGGGAAGGAGTCAGAAGTCAGGAGTCAGAAGTCAGGAGTCAGATGTCAGGAGTCAGAAGTCACAACACTGAAGCGAGCACAGAGCCCGTCCCGCCCGGCGGGAGACCTGCTTCTCCTCAAGGATAGTGAATAGAAGTCAGCCGGAAGTGGTCCTGCCACGGCGGGTTGCTCCTCCCTAAACCTCCTGCCCTTTGATACCTGCCGCTTGATCCCTGAGGGCCCTTATTCTGACTTCTGACTCCTGTCTTCTGACTCCTGTCTTCTGACTCCTGAATCCTGAATCCTTCCTTTGACGCGGCTTGGACTGTGGCGCTACACTGTGTCAATTGCGAAGCCTGCTCATCGTGAGAGATGCTGAGGTGCTCATGAAGATTCGTAAAGCGGTTCTGCCTGTTGCCGGTCTTGGCACGCGGTTCCTGCCGGCCACCAAAGCGCAGCCCAAGGAAATGCTCCCCATCGTGGATAAGCCTCTGGTGCAGTATGCGGTTGAAGAAGTAGCCGCTTCCGGTATTCCGATGGTGGTATTCGTAACGGGGCGGGGGAAGACGGCCATCGAGAACCATTTTGACTTGTCGGCGGAGCTCGAGGAGGAGTTGGCCGGAAGAGGGAAGGAAGAACTTCGGGAGCAGGTGCACTCGATTTCAGGGCTGTTGCGCTTTGCTTATGTTCGCCAGCAGATCCCACGAGGCTTGGGCGATGCGATTCTCACCGCGCGCGACGTGGTTGACGAAGAGCCATTTGCTGTCCTGCTCTCCGATGATGTGATCGTCAACCCGGTGCCTTGCCTGAAGCAAATGTTGGCGGTCTTTGAGCGTTACGGCAGAAGCGTCGTCGCCATACAGAAAGTGGAGCACAAAGCTGTAGGCAGTTACGGCATCATTCGCGGCCAGCTTGTAGCGGACCCTCAATGGCACGGACGGCTCTACCGAATCGAGGACATGGTGGAAAAGCCGAGTCCTCGCGAGTCGCCATCGAATCTGGCGGTCATCGGCCGATACATCCTGACCTCAACCATTTTTCATGAGCTTGCGGCCACGACGCCTGGTGCGGGAGGCGAGATCCAACTGACGGATGGGCTGCGGCGGTTGCTCGAAAAGGAACCGGTCTACGGCTATGTGTTTGAAGGAAAGCGATACGATGCCGGTGATAAGCTGGGCTTTCTTCAAGCCACGGTGGAGCTGGCGCTCGAGCGGCCGGACCTTGGAAGAGCCTTCCGCAAATACCTCAAGTCACTTAAGCTCTGAAAGAGGAGACAGGAGTCAGGAGTCAGGAGTCAGAAGTCAGGAGTCAGGAGTCAGAAGTCAGGAGTCAGTAGTCAGAAGTCAGGAGTCAGAATAAAGGCGTTCCGGGATCAGGTGACTGTTATTAGGAGATGATTGATTGGAGAAGCGCAGCCGTCTGCGGCCGGGCCACACCCGACTGGCTTGTGCTGACTGCCCTTGAAGAGCCTCAGGTCTAGAAAGCGGGACCTGACCCACGCTTGCTTGTGTCTTCTGACTCCTGACTTCTGACTCCTGACTCCTGACTCCTGTCCGCCTTATTCTGACTCCTGACTTCTGTCTCCTGACTTCTGGCTCCTGTCCGCCTTATTCTGACTTCTGACTCCTGACTTCTGACTCCTGACTTCTGACTTCTGTCCGTCTGAGAGAACTTCCTTCTTAGCGCCTTCAGGGCCTTTTTCTTTGCCCCCATTACCAGAGATTGCGGCGCTGTTCGCGGTGGCGGTGGAGGGTTTCCTGGCATAATCCGTCACATACCAGCCGCTCCCCTTGAACTGGATGGCAGACGAAGACACGAGCTGCTTTAGCTTGCCTCCACATTTCTCACACTTGGTCAGTGGAGGATCGGAGAACCTGCGGATTTTCTCCGTGCGCTGTCCACATTGCGTACACGCGTATTCGTAAAGCGGCAATTTAACCTCCTTGCAAAAACCCCTACTGGTAATTATATAGACCAGCTTCTCCGGCGTCAAAACGTGAATGTCGCGGTTATGTCCTAACTCTCCGTTGTCATTGCCTGAGCTAGTTGATACACTTAAAGTTGTAGTTCACACAAGACGCCTATGCCGCAACCATCTATTTCGGCCAAGCCAGGACTTATGGACCCTCTGGAGGATTCCACGAACGGTTCTACGGGCAGGCTCTTTGTTGTTGGGACGCCCATTGGGAATCTGGAGGACATTACGCTGCGCGCTATCCGTATCCTCAAGGAAGTGGACTTGATTGCGTGCGAGGACACGCGGCGGACGCAGGAATTGCTCAACCACTATCAGATCCGAACTCCTACCATAAGCTACCATGAGCACAATGAGATGACCCGCGCGCCGGAACTGGTCATCAAGTTGGAAGAGGGAAACAACATAGCTCTGGTGAGCGACGCGGGGATGCCCGTGGTGTCCGATCCGGGATTCCGTTTGGTACACCTGGCAGTCCGGCACAACATCCCCGTGGTCCCGGTTCCCGGCGCCTCGGCTTTTGTGGCGGCGCTGGCTGCGTCGGGCATGCCCGTGGACAATTTCCGGTTTCTCGGGTTCCTGCCCAGCAAGAAAGCGGCGCGCAGGAAGGCCTTGGAAGAGCTAAAAACAGCAACCAAGACGCTGGTCTTCTATGAGGCGCCGCATCGCGTCCTCGAGATGCTGAGGGATGTGCGGGATATTCTGGGGGAGCGCGACGTGGTGTTGGCGCGCGAAGTGACCAAGGTCCACGAAGAGTTTTTGCGTGGTACGGTGTCCGGATTGTTAGAACGCGCGAAAGGCAAGACGATTAGGGGGGAAATAACCCTCCTGGTTGGGACTGCCTCCGCGCCGGGGGAAACTCGTCCTGCGAATTCGCTTATTAAACGGGAGATCGAAAAGTTGATGGCCGAACGCGGGCTTGACGAGCGCGCGGCGCTCAAAGCGGCTGCCAAGGCCCGAGGCATCTCTCGCAGTGAGGCGTATCGCCTATTGCAAATGGAAAAGACCAAGTCTTGAGTATCCTGCTAAGGAGTCTCGGCGCTGTAAGTGGTCAGGGTTGCGCCGGTGAACCGGAGGCTAACGCGGTACGATTCAGCCTCTTTAAGGATGCGGACGACAGTCGCCGTCGAAAAGAAGTCTTTTGGCCCACTCGCGGCGTGGTATGGTCCGCGGCCGGGGATTAGTACCGTCACCGTGGCAAGAGGTTTCAGTTCGCGTCGGGTCAGGAATGAAAGGCCTCGCCGGCTAACTTCCACGGTCTGCGTTGACTCCTCAAATTCCGTTCCCTGTGCTTCGGCTCCACTGACCCGGAGAGGGATCGAGGCTTCCACCCGCCTCTGAGCCCGTCGTTCACTTCCAGCCGGTCTTTCTGAGAAGTCCATTGGCGAGTAGAGCCTCCCCGTAGCAGTAGTTCCAAACTTCTTCGTTTCTTGCCAAGATTCTCCGCCATCACCCCCTGGCTGAGGATGGCGGGGATTGCCGATTTTCGATTGCCGATTACTCATGGACATTGCAAGGAGTTGCCACACCGCTTCTTCAATCGACAATCGGCAATCAGCAATCGGCAATCATGGCCAGTTTTGGTTGCGGCCAAGGGCCGCGCTGTAGTTCAAGGGGCGACCTCCTCCGGCACGATCACGGACGAACCGCTTGGGTTAAAGAACTGATCAACTCTATCCAGAACCTCGCGGGCGCCACGCGCGCTTTGGATCGACCGGCGGAGTTCTGCCCCCTTACGGACTCCGTGTGTGAACCAGCTTGCGAATTGTTTCATCTTGCCTATCGCCCCGGGAACCTCTTCGGTCACCAACATTTGATAATAGGAACGGATCAACTGGTAGCGGTCAGCCTCGGTCGGCTGCGTGAATGTCCCGGTTCGGAAGAAATCCGAAAGCTGGCGGAATATCCATGGATTGGAGGCGGCGGCGCGCCCGATCATCACGGCATCGCAGTCTGTCTGCTGGTAAAGGGCAAGGGCGTCCGGCGGAGTCACCACGTCGCCGTTACCGATTACCGGGATGTGCACCCGGGACTTCACCTCTTGGATAATCTGCCATCGGGCACGCCCGCTGAACCCTTGCAGGCGCGTGCGAGGATGAACGCTCAGTGCCTCAACGCCGCACTCCTCAGCCATTCGTGCCACTTGGAGTGCCACGATCTCCGCCTCACTCCAGCCGGAGCGGAACTTTATGGTAAAGGGAATGCGGACCGCGGCGCGAATCTTTCGCAGGATCTTCTCGAGCAACGGAAGGTCGCGAAGCAAGCCTGAGCCGCCGCACTTTACGACCTTCTTGGCCGGGCAGCCCAGGTTCAGGTCGACCAGGTTGAAGCCGAGCCCTTCGATCACGCGGGCCGCCTCCGCCAAGTGGTCAGGATCGGCGCCAAAAAGCTGCGCCGAAATCGGTCTTTCTTCCTCGGTATAATACAAGTAGCGCTTCGAGCGCAGGTTTTGACGAAGCATTCCTTCGCTGGACACGAACTCCGTCATAATCAGTCCGCATCCACCCAAGCGTTTGATGAAACGGCGGAACACCGTGTCGGTAATGCCGGCCATGGGCGCCAAGATATGGGCTGGCCGGATCACCACATCACGAATTCGCAGTTCTTCGAAAAGCATGGAGCTCAGGATTCAGGAGTCAGGATTCAGGATTCAGGCAATAACCAATCAGGATTCAGGACTCAGGCAAAATCTAGAATCTAAAATCTGAAATTTGAAATCTAAAACCTAAAATCCCAGACGATCAGGGTTCAGACTTCAGGCAGAATCCAAAATCCAAAATCTAAAATCTAAAATCAATTTGTGCCGCCTCGGCAATGGCGAAGCGCACTCTCCCCTCGGCCACGAGTTCCCCTGCGTGGTAAATGGCTCCGTGAAGTTCACCCAGACGTTCTCCGATTTTTATCACCTCCGCCTCCACACGGAGGGTATCGCCGGGCGCAACTGGCTTGATAAGATGTGCCGCGGGAATTTGCAGAATCATGGCCACTTTTCCGGCCATCTCGGGTCGCTCCATGACCAAGATTGCTCCAAGCTGGATGACCAATTCCAACAGTATCCCGACCGAAATGATGGGGGAAGCCGGAAGGTAACCCCGCGGGGCCGCGTCGTCCACCGAAAAGCGTTTGATGCCCGCGATGCGCTGGCCCGGAATGAATTCAGTTACTTGATCGACGAACAAAAAAGGGTAACGATGAGGAAGGATTCTGAGGATGTCAGATGGTGACTCGAGGTTGCTCACGGTTTTTCCGGCTCGGAACCATTCGAGGAGGCGGGCGAGCCTCTCGCGATCTTCAGGAGTTCTCTTCGCAGCGCCGGGTTGCGGGCTGTCCAATCGCCTGGGCGATCCTGGTCAGTCGCGTACTGGGCGCGCATAGCTTCCAGTTTGGAATCCATCTCGTCAAGGAAGTGGACGAGGAGAGCTTCAGGAAACACAGGCTCTTTCGGCGACCCGAACTCCATTTTACCGTGGTGGGAAAGGATCATGTGCTCGATCTGGCCCTTTAACTCCGGGGGGAAGCCGGGAATCTGCCGCATTTTCTCCTGCACCATTTCGAGGCCTATCGAAATGTGGCCCAGCAACTGTCCCCGTGTGGAATACCGGAAGCCGCGAGAGAAACTCAGCTCCTCAATTTTTCCAACGTCGTGCAGCACCAGCCCGGCCAGCAGCAGGTCGCGGCGCAGGAACTCGTAGTGGTCGCAAACCTGGTCGCCGAGTTGTACCAGGGACAAGACATGCTCGAGCAGGCCACCCAGAAAAGCATGGTGATAACTCATCGCGGCGGGAGCCCGCTTGTACTTCTCTGCGATCGAGGGGTCTTCCATGATGGAAAGTAATAGCATTCGCAAAGGCCCCTCGGGCACCCGACGCAGGCGGTCTATCAGTGTGGCGTACATTTCCTCAGGGTCCCGGCGTGAATGCGGAAGGTAGTCGAAAAGGTCCACCGCGTCGGGAGAGCACCTGGAAATCTTGCGCACCCGAATCTGTAGAGTCCCCTGGTAGTCCTCGACAACCCCCTCCACCGCCACGATGTCCTCAACCTCGAAATCCAGCGGATGCCGATCACAGTCCCACAGTTTGGCGCGCACCACCCCGCTCGCGTCGCGCAGGTCCAAGTCAAGGTACGCGCTTCCCGTGCGGGCGATTTTGCGTTCGCGGGCTTGAACTAGGAAGGTGGTTCGAACCTGGGCGTCCGGGCTGAGGTCGGTTACGAAGCGCTCCTTCATTGCCCTTTATTTGCCAGTTGGGTTTCGCTCGGTCGTTCTTCGCCCGTGTCAACGTATCCGGGGGCCTTGTAGATATAGCTTTCTTTGCGGAGTCGTTTCATGTATTCCCGCAAATCCGGCTGCATCCTCTGGTTGTAAAGGACTTCGTTGACACGTTGTTCGACTTCTTCAAATTTGGGAATACCGGGGCTGTATCGTTCCAGGACCTTGAGAATGATATACCCGTATCTTGTCTGGATAGGGTTGCTAAATTCATTGAGTTCGAGCTTAGCGACCACGGCAGCGATCTCCGGCGCTAGCGATCCTTCCTTCATGAATCCCACTTCGCCACCTTGCTCAGCGCCTGGCCCGTCGGAGTACTTTTTCGCAATCTCCGCAAAACGTTGTCCGGCCTTCAATTCGGCGAGGGCGTCGTTCGCTCTCTTCTCGGCTTCTTCCGGCTTTCGTTTTTCAGTGGAGATGAGAATCTGTCCGAGGCGCACCATGCCAGGAGATTCGAATTCCTTCTTGTGGGCTTCGTAGAATTTCCTCGCGTCGTCGCGCGACAACTGAATCCGGGAGCCTACCTCGCGGCCGATGACTTCTCGCATCAACAGGTCGCGGCGGATCTGGTCTTTAAAGTCCTCGTAATTCAATCCTTGCTTTTCGACTTCTGTCTCCAGATCCTCGAGGGCGGCCAAGCTGTTCTTCTTGCGAATGTCGTCGAGCTGCTTGACCACGTCCGTCTCGACGTTGATATCTTCGTCTTTGGCCTTCTGGACCATGAGCGATTGGTCGATCAGGTCGCGTAAAAGGTTCTTGCTTTGTTCTTTATATTGGGCCTCGAGGTCGGCGCCCGAGTATTCCTGGGCGAGTTGCTGGCGGAGTTTCTCTTGCTCCTGTTCGTACGTCCGTTGGGTGATGATCTCATTGTTGACGCGCGCAATGATGCGCTCAACTATTTTTGCGCCCTGTAGGGCCGCGCAAGCAACGCCCGTTGCCAGCGCCACGCCAGCCAGCACCGCCCATCTTCGTCTGCTCATTTCCTTTAACCCCTCCCGATACCCGAAGTCCCTTTAATCTTCGATATCGATGCGCGTCCCGGAGTTTTCTCCCCTAAACACTCGACCCTATCGAGCCTTAGTCATCTTAATGCCAGGTGTGCAATTCCTGCAAGACATTTTGGATTTCCTGCAGAGTATTCTCCCCAACGTTGCGCAACCTGAAACGCAAGACGCCGTCGGGTCGAAGGCTCGCTTCCCGGCGTCGCCGCACGAAGGTGGTGATTCTTCCGGGCTCCAGGGGAGTTTGCTCATGAAACCGCATCCAAATATCTTCCGCCTTTCTTTCAATGGATTGCACTAGAAGTTGCTCGGCGGCGGATTTCAGAAGCCCATAGGAGAGGAGGTTTGAAACTGAGGGAGGAATGGGCCCATAACGGTCGGTGAGTTCGGCTTCGAGTTCCGCACGCGCTTGGGGCGTTGCCAGGCTGGAAATCTGCTTATACAGACGCAGGCGCTGGCTCTCGTCCGCGACGTAGCTGTCGGGAATTTTGATATCGAGTCCCAGGTTAAGTGTGGTGCGGACCTCAATCTTCTGTGGGGCGCCTTGCAGTTCTTCGACGGTTTGTTCGAGCATCTTCAGGTAGAGATCGATGCCGATGGCATTCAAATGTCCATGCTGTTCGGCGCCCAAAAGGTTGCCCGCGCCGCGCAACTCGAGGTCCAAGGCCGCGAGGCGGAAGCCGGCGCCCAGCTCCGAGAACTCTTTCAGCGCCGCCAGCCGCCGGCGCGCCGTGGGGGTCAATGTTTCCTCGGCGGCCACGAGGAAGTAAGCATAGGCGCGGCGGTTCGAGCGCCCCACCCGGCCCCGAAGCTGGTAAAGATCGGCTAAGCCAAAGCGCTCCGCGTGATTGACAATGATGGTGTTGGCGCGGGGGATGTCGAGGCCGTTTTCAATCAGCGCCGTGGCCACCAGGACGTCGTACTCGGCCTGCATGAACTTGAGCATGACCCTTTCCAGCTCTTTCTCTTCCATTTGCCCGTGCGCCACACCGATCCGCACGGTGGGCGCCAGACGTTGCACGATCGCGGCCATGCTGAAGATTGACTCCACACGGTTGTGGACCAAAAAGACCTGGCCCTCCCGTTGCACCTCTTGCAGGATGGCGGACTGAATTAAGGTCTGGTTGAAGGGCGCTACCGTGGTTTGAATGGCCAGCCGGCCTCGGGGCGGAGTCTCGATGACGGAGAGGTCGCGCAATCCGCCCACCGACATGTGCAGGGTGCGGGGGATGGGAGTGGCGGACATCGCCAGCACGTCCACCCCCGCCTTGAGTTTTCTCAGCTTCTCCTTCGCCGCCACTCCGAACCGCTGCTCCTCATCGACGATCAGTAACCCAAGGTCGCGGAAATGCACGTCTTTCGAGAGCAGGCGGTGAGTTCCGATCAGGACATCAACCTTGCCGGCCTCGGCCTCGGCCACGATCTTTTTCTGCTCGGCGGGTAAGCGGAAACGGCTGAGCATTTCCACGCGCATGGGGAAGGCGGCGAGCCGCTGCCGAAAGGTTGTGTAGTGCTGGAACGCGAGGACGGTGGTAGGCGCCAGCACCACCAC
>Ga0208821_1001118_pt1 | contig 16463 bp, 7 predicted proteins | sample June2015DPH_20_5_FD_184720 | JGI IMG/M metagenome (GOLD analysis project Ga0208821, IMG submission 184720) | Peatland microbial communities from SPRUCE experiment site at the Marcell Experimental Forest, Minnesota, USA - June2015DPH_20_40... | ecosystem: Environmental > Terrestrial > Soil >... | reverse complement strand
GCGTCACCAGCTCGCGAATTCCTCCCTCGAAGTGCATCCCGTGGCAGCGCAGGCAGTCGTCCATCAGTAGTTGCTGCCGGTTGTGCTTCTTGTCCAAGAAGATTTCCGCGTAAGTGGCGCTGTGCGAGCTGGCCGCCCATTCGGCATACTCCTCCTGGTGGCAATTCCGGCAGCGCTCGCTGGCTTGTAAAGCGTCCCTGGTTTTCAGCCTGACCTGCTCGGGCACATGCCCGCGAAGGTGGGTGGCCAGGCGGCGAATATTGTTCCAATGGAATCTCGTTTCCAGCGTGAACACATCCCCGTGGCAGGCAGAGCATGGAACATTTCGATGCGCCGAGGTGTGCCAATCCGTATAGGGCTGCCAGATTTCATGGCAACGGGCGCAGGCCCTCCCTTGGGAATATTCGTAGTAAAGGCTCCCAAGCGGAAGGGAAAGCAAGGCAACCAAGAGTGCGAGCAGAAGCAGTTTGCGAAAACGCGACCTGGGCCGGTCAGTTGGCATCGCCACCCCGAGCGAAGAACAAGTCAAAAGGCAAAACGCAAAAGGCAAAGCCGCAGCAAGGATGGCAACGCTCCAAGAAAGTCATCCTTGGGATTCCACTTTTGCGATTTACGTTTTGCCTTTTGACTTGTTCTTCCGTCATCTTGCGTTTTGCCTTTTGCCTTGTTCTTCCGCCATTTTGTCCTCAGCCCCGGAATCGCGTGCCTTTCCATCCTTCCACCAGATGCGCGGAGGCGTAGTAGGCTATAGCCATAATGGTGAGCACCGGATTGAAACCCCCATTCGTAACGTGAACGCTGCCATCCACGACAAATAGATTATCCACGTCGTGCACCTGGCAGTATCGGTTGACCACCGAGGTTTTAGGGTCGTTGCCCATTCTGCAAGTTCCGGCCTGGTGCTGCCCTCCACTCAGGCCCACACGCGGCGGCCGCGGCCATGTGCCCTTCGCTCCAGCCTCCTTGAGCCAAGCCTCCGATTTGGACATGAGGAATCTTGCCACTTCCAGCGTGTGCGGGTGGTTTGATCCTGAGAGACGCGCTACCGGTATTCCCCAGTTATCCTTGACTCGCGCGTCCACTTGAACCCTTGCTTCAAAGACCGGCATCTCCTGCGCCGGGCCCATGACGACGATGCACCGGCGGTACGCCTGGCGCATGAAGTCTTTATGAGCCCTTCCCCAGCCTGGCAGGGTGGGTGGAATCATGGAGGAAAACTGGTAGGGCAAGCGGATGAATTCATTGCAAAGAGCACCACCGCCCACCAAGCCGGGGTTTCCGTGGTTGAAATCAGAGATGGCGATGGAGGCGCCAGGACCAATGTCGTCGTACAGGTCATAATCAAACAGCCCATAAGCGCCCGCATAGCAATGTCCCTGGAGATTCCTTCCCACCCAGTCGGAGCGGTTCCCGAGGCCATTAGGAAACAGCTTGCTCCTGGAATTGAGGAGAAGGCGCGCAGTTTCTGTAGCCCCGCAGGACACTACAACCAGGTCTGCGGACTGTACCTGGAGTCCATCTTGGGAGTCGAAGTAGGCCACGCCCGTGACCCGCCCACGGTCGTCAGTTAGAATCTCCTTCGCCACGCACTCGGCGCGCAGCACACAGTTTCCGCTGGCGAGAGCTTTGGGGATCACGGTGTTGTGGGCGCCGTTCTTGGCATCGACCTCGCAGGCAAATCCCACACACCAGCGGCAGCGCATGCACGCCGGCCGTCCGTTGTAAGGCACCGTGTTCCGTAGCATGGGGATGTCAAAAGGATGCAGGCCCAGCCGCTCGGCGGCGGGTCTCAAAATCTCGTGTTCGCGCCCGGGCGGATGAGGAGGCATCGGCAAGGGCTTTTTGCGTGGGGCGTGGAAGGGATTCCTGGAGTCATCTCCTGAAACCCCAATTTCCCATTCGGCTTTCTCATAGTGTGGCTCGAGGTCCGCGTAACTGATGGGCCAGTCTTCCAGAGTACTACCCTCGACCGCGCCATAGGTGGAGCGCATGCGGAAGTCTTTCTCCATATAACGCCATGCCATCGCTCCATAGCTGAACGTACCACCACCCACGCAAGCGGCGTTATTGCCGTATACACCTTCGCTCGGCAACACGGACCGCTCATGGCCCTGGGCATCCACTACCACGCGACGATAGCGCTCGTCGTCGGGGCCGAAGCCACAACCGAGAACTGAAGTGCGCTGATTGCGGAGATCATCTTTTCGGCAGTCGAACGCCGAGTACCACTTCCCACGCTCCAGCAGCACCACGCTCAACCCCGCTGCGGCAAGCTCTTTGGCCACAATGCCGCCCCCGGCGCCCGCCCCCACCACCACCGCATTAACATGTCTCAGAGCCATTTGATCAACTCGTCAAATCATAGTGCAGGCGTCCGCGAATAGGCGGGTAAGGCAAACCCAGCATTTTCCAGCTCACTCGCCCGCGGTTTCCACCGTGCCGAGGGTCACCGTAAAAGCCTTGCATCGTATGGCTGAGAATGAGGGAGAAGAAATCTTTCGATGAGAGACCCTTCCAAGCTTCTCCCGCCGCCCCGCCCCGTTCGAGTTCCTTCAAGACTTCGTCTTGTCTTTCCGGGCTCAACTCCGTGAATCGATGTCCAAACATCTTGAGGCTCGCTTGCTCGACGCCCCTAATGCCCTGACGGTAGCTGGCACGATGGCGCTTGTACGGACCCATGAGCTGCAGGTCAATGAAGTTCACCACCCCGGCCTCCGTCGCCCCCGGATCCTGATCGGCAGGAATTATGCGCTCGCAAATCGCGCCCACCGTCTGCCCTTCCTCGATCGTAAAAAACCGCCACGGAGTTTTCTTGTTAGTGCAACACACCATTGACCCGGCGGCTGCAGCAGTCGTCACCTGGATAAACTTGCGGCGTGTAATTCTCCTGAAATTGCCCATATCCCATCCTAAAAGAGCCGCCAATAAGAAACCTCTTTCCTTAAGAAATAGCAAGAGACAGAAGGTCCTTGCTGGGGACAAGGGCGATTTTGGATTTTGGATTTTGGATTTTAGATTTTGGATTTTGGATTTCGAATCCTAGATTTTGGATCGCTCTCGCCCCTGCGCTGACTGCTTACTGCTTACTGCCTATTGCTTTCTGCTTTCTGCTTTCTGCCTTGCGCTTTCCGCCTTCAGCCTTTATCCTTTACCCTTTACCTTTTACCCTTTGCCCTTCTGGGAGTGAATATGTCCAATGCCCCACTCAAGATCATCTGTATCCAACTGCTCTTGACCGCGCTCTCTCTCTTTGCCTTTTCCAAGAACGTGCCCGCGCAAGGTGGCGCCGACGCACGCGCCCTGGAGCGCTTGAAATGGATGCGCCAGAACGAAGGAAACCTTTGGAATGTCAATCCCGATGAAGGCGCGTTTCTGCGCGCCTTGGCAGAGAAAGTGCACGCCAAGGAGGGGTTGGAAATCGGCACCTCGAACGGCTATTCCTCGATTTGGATAGGGATGGGCCTGCGCAAGGAGCGCGGCCATCTGCTGACCCTGGAAATTGACGAGGGCCGGGCGAACCTTGCCCAGGCCAATTTCCGAGCGGCAGGCTTGGATTCCGTCATCACACTAAAACTGGGCGATGCGCTCGAGGAAGTTCCCAAACTCCGCGGCCCTTATGACTTCGTCTTTATTGACGCCTGGAAACAGGACTACGTGAAGTACCTCGACATGGTCATCCCCATCGTCAGACCAGGGGGCGTCATCGTGGCGCACAACGTCACCGACCTCAGGGAAGAGCTCACAGATTTTATTCGAGCTGTGCAGACAAACCCGCAGCTAAAAACCACCCTGGAGAATCCCGGCCCTGGTGGCTTTTCAGTTAGCTATAAGCTTCCAGCGAAATAACATCTAAGGCGGTAGAAGGTAGGTGGGGAGGCACCGGGTCGTGGTAATGCCTCAGTTTTGGGCGCGTTCGTCAGGAACGCGGGCTTCTAGCCCGCACAGAGCGCGGCCAAGGATGGCCGCGCTCCCAGGGGTATGCGCCTGAAACTGAGGTATTACGGGTCGTGTCATTTTAGGCTTGACATCTCGTTTGGGCGTGGAGTAAATGATAGCGGCGCAAAACAGTTTGTGAGTCGAGTGGTACCAGCAGAGAGAGCATACTGATTACAGTTTCTTGTATACATATTCTTTTTTTGGGATTCCCGGACGCAACGTGAAACTTGGCCAGAGACACTATCACTAACACAGTCATGTACTTAGGTGCCGTGACTGCTTTGGAATGTCGATTGCTATACGGAAGATGGGTAGCAGCAAGAGTGTACCGGGAGCAGAGGCTAATGTCGCCCTGTCCTCGGACTTGATCGCACTTGAGACCCATGAGGGGAATCTTGGATCTCACTTCTTGTCAATGGAAATTAAGCCCGGACGTGCAAGGGAGGAATGCCCCAAGTTTAGCTTGACAACTGGACTTGAGGTGCTATATGTTCCCCCTTCGCTTCGTCAGTTTTTAACGCTAGTGCAATAATCCCGTAACTTCCTGCGATCGCAAGGCGGCCAATTGATGCTGGCGACCAACCAGTGGCGCGGCCCCGGCTACGATTACTTCCAAGCCGAGTGGCTCAATGCGGCCTGCCGGGACAGATGTGGCAAAAATATCTTGACAAAGGTAAAGGAAAACGGTAACAAGGATTCCCTTATTAGAGGAGCGTCCGGTTGGGGTAGTCGGAAGCTCTTACGAGAGTTTATGTAGAAAGGGGCGCAACGGTCTGGCGGCCTACGTTGCGGCGAAGGCTATGGGCGATTGCTATCAACGAGACTCACGTTCACTCCTCGCCCGCGAACAAGAATCAATTGAAACTTCGATCCACTGGAGGCTTGCCAGCCCTACCTCAACCGTCGCGTGGATCAATCCTACAGGAGGGTATAGATGATGCGAAAGTTGGGAATTGTTCTTGCACTTTTGTTCATGCTGGCAGTCGCTGTGGGCTCTGCCCAGGCGCAAACTCTGGCGACAGCCAATGTGATCGGAACCGTCGTGGACCCGTCAGGCGGCGTGGTGCCAGGAGCGGTTGTTGGGGTGGTCGACCTCTCAACGAATATAACGCGGACATCGCAAACTAACAAGGCCGGCCATTATGACTTTACCGGCCTGAAGGTCGGCGTCTACAATATTACCGTGAAGGCGAAGGGTTTCCGCGAATCCACGATTACGAACGCGACTCTGGAAGTAGGTAGGGATTACACCTTCGACGTGACGCTTGAAGTGGGGGCAGCAACGGAACTCGTAGAAGTCCGTGCCACCGTCGGCGCGGAGCTGCAAACGACGAGCTCCACCATGGGCACGAGCCTCTCGGGTAGCTCGATACTCAACCTGCCCGCCGCGGACCGTGACATCACGTCTTTACTTTACTATCAACCCACCTCCTCGCCGTCTTATGGTGGAGACCCGGGAACCAACGAAACGGGCGGCCAGATCGCCGGCGCCATGAGCGACGAGAACACCTTCATGGTGGACGGCGGCAGCAACACCAGCGTTCTCGAGGGTGACAACGGTTACGGCTCTGCCTACGGCGGCACATTCAGCGCCGGCCGCGGGGTGCTTCCCACGCCAATCGAGAGCGTCGAGGAGTTCAGGGTCAACACCAACAACATGACCGCCGACTTCAGCACGTCCACCGGCGCCGAAGTGATGGTGGTCACCAGGCACGGCACCAACCAGTTCCACGGCGCGGCCTACGACTACTTCCAGGGCCAATGGCTGAACTCCAACGACTGGTACAACAACTTCGTCGGGGACGCGAAGCCCACGATGCACGCTAACCGCTTCGGCGGCTCCTTGGGCGGTCCGCTGCTGCCAAACTGGGGTGGTGGCAAGACCTACTTTTTCATGAATTATGAAGGCCAGCGTTACCCACGCGCAGGCCCGATTGAGGCCACTGTACCGTCGGACATGCTGCGGGCAGGCATCCTGCAACTCAAAGACGCTTCGGGTAGCGTCGTGCAGTATGACTTTAAGCCTGGGAACACTTCCACTCAATGTGGCCCCGACGGCGGGCTGGCTTGCGATCCGCGCGGCAAGTACCTCAACCCGATAGCGAGCCAGATATGGACACAATATGAACCCGAGCCTAACGACTTTCATTTCGGAGACCGCTTGAACACCTTCGGCTATCGCAGCACGCTGGTCTACCCGCTCCGGGACGACTTCGGGGTGGTGCGACTCGACCACGAATTCGGGCCGAAATGGCGCTTGTTTACCAGTTACCGCATGTGGAAGGAGAACAATCCCAACACCCACCAGGTGGACTACGGCGGCCTGCTCTCGGGCGACAAGAAGGGTCAAGCCGCCTCGGCTTCCAGCATGCCAAATCAGCCGAGCATGTGGGTGACAGGGCTCAACACCACAGTCTCGCCCAGCCTGACCAACGACTTCAACTTCAGCTTCAACCGGAACTATTGGGCGTGGCGTCGGGCGGGCGCTGTACCCCAAATTTCGGGCATTCCGGGGGCGATGGAATTCGGCGAGTCCGCCTCCTTGATCCCCATGAACATTGACACCCAGAATTCCCGTAAGCGGCTCTGGGACGCGCACGATTTTGACTACCGCGACACGCTGACTTGGCTCAGGGGCACCCACCTCTTCCAGTTCGGGGGCGAAGGACGCCACATTTGGATGCACTTCGACCGGTACGACAACGTGGTGGGAGGGCTGACCCAGCTCGTTTATCAACTCACCAACAGCAGCAGCGTGGTAATGGACCCGATATACCTGCCGCAGCCGTGCAGCGGGTCGCTTTCCACCAACTGCCTTCCCGACAGCCAGAAAAGTAGCTGGAAGAGCTGGTATGGCGAGTTGCTGGGCATAGTGGGTCAATCCTCGGTTGTCGCCACCCGCACTGGGGCGAACCTGAACCTGAATCCTCTCGGTACGCCTTTGAGCAGTTTCGATATAGATGATAATTACAGCCTCTACTTCAGCGACACCTGGAAAATCAAGCCTAGTCTGACGCTCGCTTATGGTCTCAACTGGAGCGTGCAGATGCCGCCCTACGCAACAAATGGCGAGCAGGATATTGAGGTGGACTCTGCGGGCAACATTATTACACCAGAGAATTATCTGGCTAATCGCCTGGCAGCCGCGCAGAGCGGGCAGGTGTACAACCCGACGATCGGGTTCTCGCCGATCGGGGCGGTAGGCAGTGGGATGAAGTATCCCTACAAGCCCTTCTATGGGGGTTTCGGCCCGCGCGTTTCTCTGGCGTGGAGCCCCAACATTAACGAGGGCTTGCTGGGCAAGCTGATCGGCGGTAAGTCCACGGTGATCCGTGGGGGGTACGGTCGTTTCTACGACAGGATCAACGCTATAGACCAGATTGCCGGCCCTACGTTGGGCGATGGCTTCCTAGAGCCGGTATCGTGCTATGGCGCCTCGACCTCCGGCCAGTGCCTGGGCCCCAGCGGGGTGACCCCGACCAATGCGTTCAGGATCGGCGTGGATGGGAACGTCGCGCCCTTCCCGGCCATCTCGCAAACCCTGGCGAGCCCGGTGCAGCCGGGCGTTAACGCCCCCTATTCGCCTCTCGCTGAATCGTTGGGCTACAACTTCCGGCCCGGAACCTCGGACCAGATCGACGTCAGTATCCAGCGGCAGTTGAAAGGTGACATGATCCTGGAAGTGGGCTACGTGGGCCGGTGGGCTAAGCACCTTTACCAGGGTTTCGACTTGAATGATGTCCCTTGGATGATGAATTATGGCGGGCAGACCTTCGCCCAAGCTTACGCCAACGTCTGGTCGTCCCTGACAGGCCAAGCGGTGCCGGGCCATTCGAGCCCAGTCTCACCAACCGCCACACAGCCCTTCTTCGAGAAGGCCCTGGCGGGCAGCGCCTACTGCGGCGGCTTCCCGAATTGCACGGCCGCCGTCGCCTCTCAAGAATCCGCCAACATTACCACCAACTCGGTGACCTCTCTATGGCAGGACCTGGACAGCTCGTTCACGTTCGGCCCCACCCTCCTCTCGACCAACCAAGCCAATCTCGCTCTAGCGGACACGACCAACGGCTTCTCCAACTATCAGGCCCTGGTCATTTCGCTGCAAAAGCGGGCTTCACATGGCCTGACGTTCAATGGCAACCTCACTTATGGCCACAGCCTGGGTACTTATTCCATTAACCAGGAATATACCGAAGCCGACTCGACCAATCCTTGGAACCTCCGTACTGACTACGGACCGCAGGTTTGGGACCGGAAAGCCACCGTTAACATCCTCGGTACGTATCAACTCCCCTTCGGCAAAGGCATGCACTGGTCGAGCTCAAACCCAGTGCTGAGCAGAATCATGGGTGGCTGGTCCATCTCGCCCCTCTTCACTTTCGGGACAGGCCTGCCGATGCCGGTCTACACCGGTTCCTGCCAGGAGTTCGGCGAAGGCTTCGCCGGCATCTGCGGCGGGGCCGTACCTGTGAATGTTAACACCGCGAAGCTCAGCAACTCTCCCCACTTCGGCGTTACGAGCAACGGGGTTACCGGCTGGACCGGCGACCCTGCTAACGGGGGGCCGGGAATTAACATCTTCGGGAATAATGCGGCACAGACGTTCACCCAGTTCCGGCCGCTCTTTCCGGGTATCGACGGACGGAGCTTGGCTAGTGGCGAACTGCGGGGGCTGTCGCGCTACAATCTCGACCTCGGTTTGACCAAGGACACTCGGGTCACGGAGCGCGTGGGCGTCCAATTCTACATGCAGATGTTCAACGCGCTCAATCACATGGAATTTGCCGATCCATGCTGGAACAGTCCTTGCCTCAACCTGCTGGATCAGCCCGACTGGGGTGTGATCAACTCCCAGTTCAACGTGCTGAACGGTCAATACACGCGGCAGATCCAGCTTGGCTTGCGGGTTTCCTTCTGAGTTCCACACAAGGAGCGGTTCACAGACCGCCCCTTCCACAGCAGGAACTCTCTGGCGGGTTGGGCCTCACGGCCCAACCCGCTTTTTCTTTTCCCCTGCCCAGCGTTTTAAGTTGTGAAAAAATCGATCGTATTAACCACAGAGACGCCGAGACACAGAGAAGAAGCCCCTTCTTTATCAGTTCTCTGTGCCTCGGTGTCTCTGTGGTGAGAAGCTTGTTAAACGTCTTCTCGCGCCCACGGCCTGACAGGGAATGCCGGCCCCTCAGAGGAATTTGCGGGTAGATTCCGGCTGTGGTGAACCGCCAGGCTTGTGATAGAGTGCGAACTCAGCAGCTTTGAAGGCGCGAAATCGGGCCTGAGTCTCACTTCTTTCTCGCGCACCCACCCTGGGCTGGAGCATTGTTCGCGGAGGTGGTCAGGTGTACATTAGAGTCGGACGTGAAATCAAAATGGAAGTCCGACCTCGGTAACATGGCCCTGCTACGTTCAGCCAAAACCGGTCAGCAACGCCACGGCCGCGGCGGGTCCGGGCGAAGAAGTGGAGGTTCTTCCCAGGCGCCCCTGAGCGGTGGGCTGAAAAAGCAGCAGCCCAATCTTCTCTCCGACGTGAGTGGGCGGCAGAGCTTGTCACGCTTTTCGGACCTCACACTGATTGCCTTTTTGGTGGTCGGCGCGGCTTTGCCCTATCTGAATACCCTGCGCAACGGCTTTGTTTCTGACGACGAGATGCAGGTGCTGGATAACCCTTACATCCGCAATTTCCACCATTTGGCGAAAATCTTTACGACTCCGGTCTCGTCTTACGTCGGCGTGAAGATGGCGAATTATTATCGGCCCTTAATGAATGTGGGGTATCTGCTTTGCTATCAAGTTTTCGGGCCTCACCCTTTCGGCTTTCATCTGGTCAACATCGTCCTGCACGCGGCGGTCGTGTGTGCTGTCTTTCTACTTACGAAGCGGATGTTCCAGGACCGCAATTTGGCATTAATAGCAGCCGTATTGTTCGCAATCCATCCTATCCACACCGAAGCAATCGCCTGGATCGCGGCCGTCCCCGATTTGCAGTTGAGCTTATTCTACCTGCTCACTTTCTGGTTTTTTTTGGCAGTGGCGCGGCCTGGCGGGAGATTTTCGTACTTCGCGCAGCTTGCCATGGCGGGGAGCTTCGTGCTGGCTATATTCTCCAAGGAGCAGGCGGTGACGCTCCCACTACTGGCCACCGTCTACGAACACTTCTACCGCGCCGACCGTGCGGAAACGAGACCAGCTCAAAAACTTTTGCGCTACGCGGTGCTGTGGCTCCTGACCGTTGCGTACCTTGTGTTCCGAGTTCGCGTTTTGGGGGCGCTGAGGTCGGGTCGGAATTACGATCTCACTTGGTACCATGCATTTGTATCCGCGATCGCCCTGGTAGGTCAATATCTTTGGAATGTTCTTTGGCCCTTGGACCTCCGCACGGACTGCCCTTTCCACCCGCCCTCCGGCTGGTTTGATCCAGCGGTCGTTGGGGGGGTGGCTGCCTTGACAGTATGCAGCGCCCTTTTCTTTTTTTTGTGGCGCCGCGCCCAGTCCCTGTCGTTCGGGCTCCTGTGGCTGCTGGTACCGCTGGCTCCGGTTCTGTACGCCCGTTGGATGCCGACCGGTACTTTCGAGGAACGGTATCTCTACCTGCCGTCTGTAGGCTTTTGTTGGTTACTGGGTTGGGGATTCCTGAGATTGCGGACTCGAGCCTCAGCCCGCGGCGCTATCTGGAGCAGGGCACTTGCCACCGCGTTCGTCCTCCTGGTGGCGCTTTGTTCGTTCCGCATCATCACGCGCAATCGCGACTGGAAGAATGACTTGACGCTCTACACGAACACGTTGGCCGCTTGTCCTGACGCTTTCTATGTCAGGGAGTTTCTGGGGGCAACCTATTGGGAAATGGGGGATGCGGAGTCTGCCGAGCGAGAGTGGCATGAAGCGCTCAAAATGGCGCCGCAAGACCCGTATACTTTAGGCGACCTCGGGATGGTGTATCTGAAAAACCAGCAATACTCAGAAGCGGTTGATTTTTTGAAAAAGTCCCTCGAGTTCGATCCGGATAATGCAGCCTCACACCTATACCTTGGCGTCGCGTACATGGATACGCATGCGCTCGAACTCGCGGAGCCTGAACTGCGCACGGCCGTCTCCCTTTTTCCTTTGAATTCCAACGCGCGAAATGCGTTGGGAAAGCTGTGTCTGGAAGAGGGGCGGACTGTTGAGGCCGAAGAACAGTTTCGCCGCTCCGTCGAGGTCGAGCCGAATGTTAGGGGTTACGGCGGGCTCGGACTGATCCATTGGCAGCGGGGAGACGTGAAGCTTGCCGAACAGGAGTGGCGTGAGGCCCTTAGGTTGGCCCCCAACGACTCATCCATTTTGAACAACCTGGGGCTGCTGTGTACCAACCAGGGGCGCTACACGGAGGCTGTCTCCTTCTTCCATAAAGCCATTGAACTGAAACCCGACGACCCTAACCCTCACTTGAACCTGGGAATCGCTTATGGGAAGACGGGCCAGAATGGCTCCGCGGAGGCAGAATTCCGCACCGCGCTGTCCCTTTCACCACAGCAAGACAACAGCCAAGCCCATTTCAAACTAGGCGCACTCTATCTCTCCCAGGGCCGAAGGGCGGAGGCGATGAGGGAGTATCAGGCGGGCCTGAAGAGCGACCCGGAGAACCGCGATGCTCTCGCGGCGGTGGCAAAACTGAGTTCTCATGTTCGCGCTCAGTGACGCTCAAAGTGTCGGCTGTCTGCGACGAAATTCTGCGGGAACCAACATCCGCTTGGTAAGTTAAACGTCTTCTCGCGCCCACGGCCTGACAGGGAATGCCGGCCCGTCAGAGGAATTTGCGGGTAGATACCGGCTGTGGTGAACCGCCAGGCTTGTGATAGAGTGCGAACTCAGCAGCTTTGAAGGCGCGAAATCGGGCCTGAGTTCAGGGCGAATGTTGGACACGCGGTCCTGGGTGCTGAAAACAATGTGCGTCAGCAGGTTGGCAAATGTCTGGGCCATTTTCTTTCGCCCGCCACGGCGGGCTGAACGAAGATTGTTGGTTGGTCCTTGACCCCAGGGCTTACTCCCCTGGGCTATCCAGCCTTGCGGGACGTCCGCCGCGGCGAGCTGCTAGGAACGCCGGTGGGGAGGACCGCCCAATACCTCGCGCACCTTGCGAGCCAGCGCCTCGGGGGAAAAAGGCTTTTGCAGGAATGCCCCACCTGAATCAAGCCCGCCTTGATACCAGAGCGCGTTGTCCGCGTAACCCGAGATGTACAGTACTTTGATCTGCGGGAGCAAATTAGCCAGCCGGCGGGCGAGTTCGCGTCCATTCATCTGCGGCATAACCACGTCGGTCAGCAGCAGATCAATCGGCTCCCCGTACTGTTCCGCGAGTTCAAGTGCTTCCTCACCGCGGCTGGCTTCCAGGATCCTATAACCTTTCTCCCTCAAGACATTTCGCACCAGCGCCCGGACTGCGTCTTCATCCTCCACAAGCAAGAGCGTCTCTGTTCCTTGTTGGGCCTTGAATCCACTTCGCCCGGGGCCCGACTCATCAACCTCCTCCTCGGTTCGAGGCAGGTAAATCTTGAAGGTAGTCCCCTTCCCCACTTCGCTGTATACCCAAATGTATCCCCCGCTCTGCTTGACGATGCCGTAGACCATTGCCAACCCCAGGCCGGTGCCTTTTCCCTTCTCCTTCGTGGTAAAGAATGGGTCAAAAATGCGGGCTTGTGTTTCGGCATCCATGCCGATGCCGGTGTCACTAATCGCCAGCAGAACATAGCGGCCCGGCGGGAGAGGAAAGTGGCTCTGCATAGAAGTGCTGTCCATTTCCACGTTCGCGGTCTCGATGGTTAACACGCCGCCGTTAGGCATGGCATCGCGCGCGTTGACCGCCAGATTCAAAAGCACCTGTTCGAGTTGCCCCGGATCGGCCTTGACAGGCCACAAGCTCTCCCCCAGAATCGTGACCAGGTCAATATCCTCCCCAATTAACCGCTTCAACATCTTCTCGATATTGGCGACCACGGCGTTCAGACCCAGAACTCGCGGCGCCAACACTTGCTGCCGGCTGAAGGCAAGAAGCTGGCGCGTCAGGGAGGCGGCCCGGCCCGAGGCATTCTTGATCTCGTTGACATAGCCCCGCAGCGGTTCGACGGTGCCGGGATGCTCGAGCAGAAGTCCGCCATAACCACTGATAATGGTGAGCAGATTGTTGAAGTCGTGCGCCACGCCGCCCGCCAGCCGCCCCACCGCTTCCATTTTCTGCGCCTGTCGAAGCTGTTGCTCGAGGCGTTTCCGTTCTGTCACCTCCGCCTTGATAGCAATGAAGTGAGTGATCTCCCCGCGCTGGTCCCGCACCGGCGTGATGGTCATCTGCTCCGGGTAGAGACTCCCGTCGCTGCGGCGGTTGATGATCTCATCCTGCCAGATTTCGCCGCCCAGGATGGTTGTCCAAAGTTTCCCGTAATAAGCCTCGTCTTGCTTTCCAGATTTGAGAATACGCGGGTTTTTCCCCAGGGCTTCTTCGCGGGAGTAACCCGAAACACGACTGAAGGCGGGATTAACGTACTGGATGGTACCCTGGGCATCGGTGATCACGATCCCGTCTGCCGATTGTTCGATAGCGGTCATCAGAAGCATTCTTTCTGCTTCCGCCTGTTTGCGTTCCGTGATGTCAATCAATGTCGCCTGAACGATCGCCGGCTGTCCCCTCGGCCCTTCCATCAAGCGGGCATTCATCAGAAGCCAAACAGAGCTCCCGTCCTTGCGGCGAACCGGTTCTTCAAAATTGGCCAGCGCCTTTCCCTGGCGCAGCGCCCTCGATACCTGCTCTCGATCTGCCGGATCAGAGAAGAAATCCCAGACGTTGCGACCGAGAAGCTCCTGGCACGAGTCGTAGCCCAGAATCCGAACCAGCGCGTCGTTACAATCCAGGACGGCGCCGTCCAGATTCGCATAGAAGACCCCGGCGAGGTTTCCTGCAAAAAGCAATCTGTACTTTTCCTCGGAAGCCCGCAACGCCTCCTCTGCCAGTTTCCCCTTGGTGGAATCAATGGCCACGCCGCGGAGTTGGATGGGGCGCCCCTCCGCATCCAAAACCACATGGATTGTATCGTGCAGCCAAACCTCGCGGCCGTCCGCCGCCAGCACCCTGTATTCCAGACTGTGATCTCGCCCCTCCGCAATCGCCTGTCGGCGCGCGCCCACAGCCTGTTCGCGATCGAGGGGATGGAGATGCTGCTCCCAGAAATCAGCTTGGCTAAGCCACTGCCCGACAGGATAGCCCAGGATCTGTTCAGCCCGCTGGCTCACAAAAGTGAATTGATGGGTCTTGGCCTCGGCTTCCCAAACGATCGCGTCAATGCTTTGCACCAGTTCTCGCAGGCGGCGCTCCGAAGCTTCGGCAGCAGTCCGCAAGCGCTCGCTCTCCGTCAAGTCCTCCACGGTCAGCAAAAGGCGACCCTTGCCCTGCTCGTTTGAGATCTGGGTCAGAGTGAGCCGGGCGGGCCGGGTACCGATTCCCCCTGGCGCGGCTAGATCCACCAGCACATCATGCGGCCCGCTGCTTGGCCCCGTGGCGCCCATGATCCGGCGTGGTGGCCCTTCTGCTTGTACGACTTCGGGCAGAGGCCGCCCTATGACTTCTTCCGGGCGCTGATGGAACGCTTCGAGAAACGTTCGGTTGGCGGAAAGCACGTTCAGGTCAGGAGAGAGGATCAGTAAACCCGCCGGAACATTGTCCACCATCTGCTGCGCAAACGCCAGGATGGCAAGGATTGCCTGCTGGTGTGCCACCCTCTCTTCCAGGGCGCGCGCCAGCATCTTCCGCCGGTACCCGACCAACACATAGGCGAAAACCAGAACAAGGCACGCTCCCACCATCGCCTCAAGACGAGCTCTTTGGTAAAAGTCTTCAAGCGCTTCATCGCGGTCAATCTTGCTCACCAATATCCAATCGGTCAGCGGGATGCGCCGCTCGGCGCTCAGGACAGGAACGCCCCGGTAATCCAAGCTTTCTCCGCTCAATGATTTGCCTTCCCGCCCAGTCTCGGCCGTTAACACCGAGAGAGAACGGCGCAAGAAACCTTGGATGAGAGGTGCGCCGCGAAGCGGGGAGAGGAAAATCACCTCGTTCCCCTCACGTCGCAAGAGCAATGTTTCACCGCTGCGCGTGGCAACCCTTTCCGCCATCAGGATGGGTAACAGGCTCCTTTTGGGGTCGATTTGCAAGGCCAACACGCCCAGGCACGATGGCGAAGGTGGGCTGTAGGGGCGACCCTTGTGGTCGCCCAGGGCAGGCACAAGGCCTGCCCCTACATGCGCGAAGATCGGGGAAATGAAATATACAGAACTGTTCGCCTGCGTTTCGCCCAGCGGACCAACCCAAAAGGCGTTGCCCTGCGAAACCATGCGCGCTCTTTCAATCACTGCGGGCGACACGCTCTCCAAGTTCGCGGACTGGGCTACGACACGTCCCTCCAGGCTCATAAGGTAGATGCCCGCGTAGCCGCGTGTGAAAGCGAACTGGTCCAGGAGCACTGAAAGGGGTTCCAGTACGCTAGTCTGAAAAACGCCACTCGAACCCGACTTCTCAACAGGACGGAGTAGTTGTTGAACGGAAAGATAAGAGGAAAGCAGTTCTGTATCGGCTCGGCGTTCCCCCAGCCAGTTTGATATCTGACGCGCACGGTCGTCCACGATGGTCCACTCTTGGTCCTGCCAATAGGCAATGGCAGCCTTCTCTTTCTCCAAGATATGAAACCCTGTGAGAGTTCCGACAAGCACCGTTCCGGCAAAGAAGGCTAGGATGTACTGCCAGAGACGACCGCGTGCCTCGTCCCGAGGTTGGGCGAGGCGGGGTGGGAACTCTTCCGTCGTGTTATTCACTGCCCCGATTTGTTTACTGTGGGAATTCATGTACACCGTCGCCATTCCATGGAATGATATCACCTTTTGCGGGAAGAAGTCAGGAGTCAGGAGTCAGAAGTCAGGAGTCAGAAGTCAGGGGTCAGGAGAAGAGTAAGGAGCAGAATTATGAATAGTGAATGGTGAATGGTGAATTGGGGATGCAGAACTTGCTTTGCGCGCCGTGCCCAGGGCCTCTGACCGCTGCACCTCTTTAATTCACAATTCAGAATTGCCCTGGTCCCCAGCCCCGATTTCTCAACGGCTGATAGCTGACCCGCCGCGGCGGGATGGCTGACTCTAACGCCCGGTTGACGGAATGATAATCCCCGGAGTATCTTGCAGCTTTGCGCTATGCTGCTTGAACAGGACGCGAGAACAGCATTGGCGGGTCATTCTACGGGAAGAAGTCAGGAGTCAGAAGTCAGGAGTCAGAAGTCAGAAGGCAGGAGTCAGAAGGCAGGAGTCAGAAGTCGGGAGACCTGTGGTTCTTCTTCTGGCTTCTGACTCCTGACTCCTGACTTCTTCTCTTCTGGAGGAGTCTGAATCTCATGGATTTGCACCATGTAATTGAAGCCCAGCAATTCGATGTACCTACACTTTTGCGTCTCATTGAGACCACTCAAGAAATGGAGCAGGTGGTGGCAGGCGGTGGGACTTCCCAGTTCCACGGGCGA
>Ga0208821_1001107_pt1 | contig 16591 bp, 18 predicted proteins | sample June2015DPH_20_5_FD_184720 | JGI IMG/M metagenome (GOLD analysis project Ga0208821, IMG submission 184720) | Peatland microbial communities from SPRUCE experiment site at the Marcell Experimental Forest, Minnesota, USA - June2015DPH_20_40... | ecosystem: Environmental > Terrestrial > Soil >... | reverse complement strand
TTTCTTGCGATTTGCTCTGCCAGTGTGCGTGCTCTGGTTTCATTTTGGCGTGGCGCGACAATCGGCCGCGCCCAGCACTACAGAATCGCAACGCGCTGTTCTCGTTTCAATGGTTTCACTTGATGCACCTCCCTTCGGGGTTGTACTTGCAGGCGACAGCTATGGGCGAAGCTAGCCGCTTACTGGTGACAAAAAAGAGAAAAAGGGGCTTGCGCCCCTATCAGGCTTTCAGTACGACGGTGTGCGCGACGCGATCGCCGAGGCGCTGTTTCTTGTCTGAGGTCCAAATGAGGATTGCGCCGAGCAGATAGGGCACGACGTACGGAATCTCGTCGATATACAGCAGAATCGTGCGCACAAACGCTGCTTCGTAGGTGATCGGTGAGCTATCGGCCTCTCTGACCACTTTTATCTTGACTACCATCATGCCGATCGATTGCCCATAACGCCCTAAGAGGAGCGTAAAGTAGAGCAGCTCGATCACAATGCCCAAAGCGACGGCTGCGTAGTACCCGGCCGCAAACCAAATTGCGCCAATGATAATCCCTAAAATAATGGCATCAATGAGAAACGCTACAAACCGGATGGCGACGCCCTGATAAGGCATTTCAACGCCTGGTGCTGAGTAAGGCGCTTGCGCCCGTGGTGCTGTGTACGCAGCAGCAGGTTCCGCGGCAGCTGGGCCTTGGACTGGTTGTGTAACGGCAGCTGGGCCTTGGACTGGTTGTGTAACGGCAGCTAGTGGTGCACCACAGCTTTCACAGAACTTGGCCCCGGGTGGTGCAGGAGTGCCGCATTGTGCACATTTGTCTTCGTCGGCGTGTTTCACCTCCGCAGGTTGCGAAGCAGCCGCAAGCAAAAGCGGAGCGCCACAGCTCTCGCAGAACTTGGCCCCGGGTGGTGCAGGAGTGCCGCATTGTGCACATTTGTCTTCGTCGGCGTGTTTCACCTCCGCAGGTTGCGAAGCAGCCGCAAGCGGAGCGCCACAGCTCTCGCAGAACTTGGCCCCGGGTGGTGCAGGAGTGCCGCATTGTGCACATTTGTCTTCGTCCACGTGTTTCACCTCCTTTTTTTAAATCATAGAAGAGAGCATTCCTTTTTAATCTTTTCTTGCGATTGCAGTCAACTGCTGAAATTATAAGGATGTTTTCGATCGGCGGCGATAGAAGCTAGATTCGCACTTAGGCACGAAGAACCAGTCCTCGCCACAAAGATCCGTCGCGTTCAAAACTAAGCCAAAACGCTCTTCGTAGGGCAGACGTGTCCGATTAGCAGAGCAAGCGACCAGCAAAGATCAAAAACTCTGTCCACGCTAATAATAAGAAAATGGGGCACTGGGGCCCATTCATGCTTTGAGCACAATGGTATGCGCTACGCGATCGCCGAGGCGCTGTTTCTCTTCGGAGGACCAAATGAGGAGTGCGCCGAGTAGGTAGGGGATTATGAATGGGATCAGATCAAGAAACCGCAGGATCGTTCGGACTGCAGCTTCGGAATAGTCGATCGGCGCGCCATCTGCTTCTCGTACGACTTTGATCTTGACGGCCATTTTCCCGACAGTCTGTCCATAGTGGCCCTCGAGCAACGTGAAGTACAGAACAAAGACCGCAAGCGAAACAAGTCCGCCGACAGCACTGGCCAGTGAAATAGTGACCGTTCCTGAAGCGCTGTTCGTAATGACTGCGAGCGCGTTGAACGGGACGGACAATATGCCTCCGATGATCGCTATAATTATGGTATCGATAAGAATCGCGACAAAGCGAATGGCGACACCTTGGTAGGGCGGTGCGACATGCGGCACGTAAGAACGAGGTGCTTGATACTCGGATGCCGGAGCAAACGCGGGCTGCGCCGCTTGAGCTGGTTGGGTCCCAAGTGATGCGCCACAGCTCTCGCAGTATTTAGCGCTCGACGACGCGGGAGTTCCGCAGTCTGCACATTGATTTTCGTTCAAGCATTTCACCTCCTCTCTTAAGCCATAGGAAAGCCACCCTTTTAATCTTTTCTTGCGGTTCTACGCTACTGCTTTTCAGTGGCCTCGTTTGCTACGGACGACAAATACGGTCGGTCAAGGCGCAGTGCACCCGCAACTTTGAGGGCATTGCGCCGTTCGCAGAACCAAAAATGAGGGACTCTGAAGACGGTAGACTAGTAGAAGCTAGACGGCGAGCCACACGTATTCAACGAAACGCTTTGCCGCTTTAGAACACAAAAAAAGAGGGACGCACGCCGATCACTTGCTGACTACAACGGTGTGTGCGACGCGATCGCCGAGGCGCTGTTTCTTATCGGACGTCCAGATAAAAATCGCCCCTATAAGATAATCGAACAAGCCGTCGATAATACGTAGGACGGTGCGCACCGCTGCCTCTCCGTAGTCGATCGGTGCCCCATCCGCTTCTCGCACGACCTTGATGCTGAGTGCCATCTTGCCGACCGTTTGTCCATAGCGCCCCTCAAGCAGCGTAAAGTAGAGGAACCAGACGACTAAAACTGCGACAGATAGTGCAACGATAGGCCCCGATGAAACCGCTGACACGTATCCATTCGCGACGTTGGCAGCAATAGCGGCTATGAAGAGTGGGATCGCTAGTATGCCAGAGATAACCCCAATAATGAGATAATCAATAAGTATCGCGACAAAGCGAATGGCAACGCCGATGTACGGCGTAGGAGTGCCCGTGTAGTAAGCAGGCGCTTGATAAGTCGGCGCAGGCTGCATGGCAGGAGCAACCTGTTGGGAAGGGTGCGTCCTGGGACCGGTCAGCGTCGCGCCGCAGGCCGCGCAGAATTGGGCACCTCGCGACGCTGGAGTGCCGCATTGTGCACATTTTTCTTCATCCACGTGTTTCACCTTTTTTTAAGAGTGTGCTGCTTTTAGTATTTCAAGCCTTCTCGCTTGCAGGATCCGAAAAGCACGTCTGTGCGCCTCTTCGGCGTTGCTAAGTAGATAAACCGGGGGCCTTTCCTGAATCGTCAGCCATTTTTCCGTTCCTTAGCTTGTTGATTTGCTTCTTCTTTCTCTTTTTTGCCGGCTGTTTTTTAGAGCCAAACAGAATAACTTAAGTTTTCCAACGCTTTTAAGGCTCAATGACCGTTGCTGCGGACACCAAACAAGAAGGCATACATTTCCACGCTGCAAGAAAAACAACCAAGCATTCGTGTGCGAAGTGCTAACTAACTTAGATAATTCGTTGTTAAGCAGTGGAGCCGAACGATTTGAAAAAAAACGCCTCCACCGGGGCTGATGAACGACCTGGTTGAAAGCCTAATTCAAGCCCGGGCAAACAAGGACTTTTTTGCTCTTAGCGAGCTAACTGATCTTCTTTACTCTTATGCTAGACGAGAAGCAAGATGACTCGCCCCTGGCGAAAAAAGCAAGACGCATAATTAAGGAAAAAAAAGTGGCAATACGCGCAGAGGGGATTGTTCCACGCGGCTTCCAATTGGTGCCTATTCTAGATAATCTCAAAAAAGACGCCAAAATATCATACGATGATTTCCAAAAGGCTTTTTGCGATCATCTCACAACGCTCCCAGATGAGCTAAGAAGCTATACTGTGATCTTTCCCCTGAATTTTCAAATCACAAAAAGGATTGAAAACACACTTGATGAAATGGCATTCAAGATCATCCGTTTTGACGAATTCGTCTCCGATTTCGCCGAGATTGAGGAAGCGCAGAAATGGGATGGAAAATGGGACGATCACGACGTGTGTGTATAATATCACGCAATTCTCAAGCACCGACGACGCAGCTAAGTTCTACAACGAACAGAGCGTTGGATTCACGCAGAACGACGCAAATGTCAGCGTACCTGGCCCGACGGACATGGTCAGTCCATATAAAACATTGATGGGGCATGATCCAGTAGTCAAACACATAGCTGCCAAAATTAACTCATTAAGTTTTGTGCCGCTGTCAGTTGGAGCAAGTCTAATCGTGCAAACTGACGAGTTCGTGACGTGGGGAACGTTTACGGTGACAGCAAAATAAGTTAAGCGCGGCCCACTGATTCGGCTGCGCTACGCTTCGAGACCTGATAACAAGTCTTAAGCTTCATTGGCCCCGCCTTACGCTTTTGATTCATTTTTTCGTCAAGGGGTGAAACATGACATTTTGTAAACAATGTGGGGCGAACGTTCCTTCTGAAAGCAAGTTCTGCAACAAATGTGGACAGCCACTCTATGCAGCAACAACAGCAATAGAACAGACTGACTATGTCGATTTAAGGCCACAACAGACTGCACAGCAGGAATATCAACCGCTGGAATATCATCAGCCTCAATCATCAACCGCGCAGACACCGGCGGCAACGGTTTCACAAACACAGCAAGTTTCATCACCGGCAGTTATACCGGATAGAAAGAATCCGGGCGTTGCGGCAGTTTTATCCTTCTTTTGGGCTGGACTAGGTCAAATCTATAACGGAGAAATACTGAAAGGAATTTGTTTCATGGTGGTTTACGCGTTCAGTGTCTTCTTGTGTTTGTTTCTTATTGGCTTCATAATCCTCCCGGTTGTTTGGGGGATGGGAATGTGGGACGCTTACAATACAGCAAAAAGATATAACGACAGGATCTACGCTAGTCTTGCGCGATAGCTATATAGGTGGCATAGTGCGGTTCGTATAACTTCTCCTCGTCTCTCACATATAGCAGATTATCAGCAAATAGCTCGATATGTCTTGTCTTACGTCCTGAATCGTACGTTTTCCCAATAATTCAGATACACAGTGTAAACACGCTCGGGCAGCGGATGCTTGTAAAACCGCCAATCGACTCCAGAAACGCCATGAGTGAGAATGTAGTTTTTGTTTGACTGATCCCACTGCAGTATATCACCCGTCTGTTCGCAGAATTTCCTAAGATCTCCGGGCACGAAATGATGTCTGCCGTACGTAAGTTGCAGCTCTTGCTGCTTCAGCCATCGCTCGAATGATAACTGTTTAAACATGGGGTTATCGTCGGTCTGATCGTTAAGCGTCGGCATTGCAGCTTTAACTACTTGTGGATGCAGAGAGCAGTAATGCTGCATGCGAATTTTGTCTTGCTCTGGCAGAATATCGAGCACTGGCTTTTCCTGATCAACCGCGTTTCTGAACTGCCCGACCGATAGTCGCGCTATAGTTGCCTGGAGCCTCTGTCCAGTAAACGCACCGAACAGCACAATAGCCTGATAGCTCAGGTAATGATCGTTATCGATCTCTCCATTCTCAAAAGCTCTCCTTATGGCAAACAGTAGGTTCTCAACATCCTGTTTCGTCACAATCCGGCCGGTGACGTGCTTGCGTGCCTTCAGACCCTTAGGCATCTTGCTTTGAGACGGTCGCGACCTTCACGCAGTGCGGGCATCTTCACCACTGTGAAGCACGCTGATTTCACCAAAACTTGACCAAAACTTGACCAAAACTTTACGACTATGTCTTATGCGAATAATCGAACTTGCTTGATAGGCGTAAGAAGAGCGACAGTCTCGCTCGACAACGTCAACTACGGCTTGGATTAATTGTCTATATCTATTTTTATAATTTAAAATATATCGTTAAGTTCAGCAGTGGCGCGCGTTTCCGTCTCGAATCACACGGGATCGACGCTTCATGACTGCGACCGGGACGATCCTACATTTGCCGGCCTGTCCTCACGCCCGATTGCTCAAAGTTTCAGATTGGAGACACGCTCACGCTTCGTAGCGTGCCGACTATCTTAAAGCGGCTATTTCCGCTCCATGAAGCAGTAGCTGGCGAGATGGGAAGCAGATTTGCCGTGCACTTCAACGGTTCGCCAATCAAGAATCCTAAAATGGGAATCGAAAAGCGCGCGAAGCTCGCGTTCGGATGAGAAATATAGCACGGTATCTAGCGGTGTCCTTCGATACTTTCCCCCGCCAAACGCGGGATCTCTCTCGTTGAAGCACAGTGAAAGATACGTCCCTTTTGGATTAAGGAGTCGATGCACGTTCGCTACGTACCGCTGGCGCTGCTCAGGGAAAATGTGATGTAACAGCTCCCAATCATAGGCAAAATCAAACGTGCCGGTAACGTTTTCAAAATCGCCGAGCACATCGGCAACGAGAAACGTGCACTCGACCCCTTTTTTCGTCGCATTCTCCTTGGCGCGCTTGATCGCCGGTGGGGGCGCTATCCACTCCCATGACCTCAAACCCCCTGCTCGCGAGCCACACTGCATAATTGCCGGCGCCGCAGCCGAGATCAATCGCTCGGCACGGAGTCACGATTCGACTGTCGACGAGCGCAACTAACGCCGGAGGTGGGGTTTCTATGTTCTAGGGAATCAGCTCCAACGGTGTTTTTTGATAAATCTCGTCAATCTCGATGCGCTTCATGGGATCAAAGCTTCACGTTTGGTGCCAACTAGCCGGCTTCGGCGTGCCGACGCGCGCAAGCGAAGTTACCCGAATTTTGGTGTGAAACGCTTCCCGTTGTCGCCGGGGTACGGCTCGGTATGGCGAAAGCGATTTTCCCATATCTCCGAAGGTATCGAAGCAAAGGCTTGACATACGCGAGGGCTGACGTAGTTCTTACAACTTAAACACAGCGGCACGTTTTTTTGTTTCACGTCGCCTCACATGCGGACAACGGTCTTACCACGACGCCGATTCACACGGCCTCAGGCCTTGCCAGGTGTTGCCGATATAACTCTTCGAGCTCGGGCAGTTCCTCCACAGGCGTCGGGATCACTTTCACGTCGTTTTCCATCACCTTCCGCGCAAGATCCCGAAAAATCGCCGCCTCCTCTGACTGAGGGGCGTGTTCAACCACCGCGCGCCCTTCAAGTTCGCACGCTTGAATTACGGGGCTGCGCGGAACAAATTCCACGAACGCGCTGCCCAAACGCTGAGCAAACGCGGGAACCACGGCCCGCCCCAGCGCCTCATCACCGTTGCTGTTGCAGATGATTCCGGACAGTCCGGTGTCGCCGCGGCGCGCGAGACGTTGTACCGCCCTCGCGATGTTATTCGCCGCGTAGATGCTCATAAAGCCTCCGGAACAGACGAGGTAGATCTCACTCGCAAACCCTTCGCGGATGGGCATCGCAAACCCGCCACACACGACGTCGCCGAGGACGTCGTATATAGCCACATCAATCGCGTAGGTTTCGAACGCCTTGAGGTCTTTCAAAATTTGGAGCGCCGTGAGAACCCCGCGCCCGGCACAGCCGATTCCAGGCTCCGGACCTCCCGCTTCGACGCAGTAGATGCCGCTAGGCGTCTTGAAGACGATGTCGTCGAGCGAAATGGCGTGCGCGTCCTGTCCGTGGCGCAGCTTGTCTCGGTAGATCTCAAGGACAGCGGGGATGAGGTGCCCTCCCGCAAGTATCCTCGTTGAGTCTCGCTTTGGGTCGCAGCCGACCTGCATGACGTTGACCCCCCACTCATTGAGGGCCGCTGAGATGTTTGATGCGATGGTACTCTTTCCGATTCCTCCCTTGCCATAGATTGCGATTTGTTTCATTGTGATGTCTCCTCTACCAGCGTGCAGTGTAACGCCGTTGGGTTGACCGCCACCGGTCGCTCCACTCGTTCTGGATGCACTCGAGCAGATTGAGGATTCCGCGGTAACCGAAGTACTCCCGATTGAGCAGCCGGAACTGCCTGACGGGGCGCACGACCTCAAAGATGTACGGAACATCCAACCCCTCGCTTGCGTGTCGCTCGATCGTGCTCCCGAAAACGACCCGCGGGCGTACCTGCTCAAGGCTCCGCCGCGTCGCAAAGACGTCAGTCCCGTAGGCGACCCGCGGCGCCAGGCCGAGGTCGTTCAGCTCTTTTTCAAGCAGGCGCTGTGCTTCGGGGTGCGCGGATCGAAGGGCAACGAGCGCGGGCGTCAGCTCCATCTCCTCAGTCGCAAAGCGGACAAGCGGGATGCCAACCGTGGCGTCAGCCACGACCGCGCCGGGAGTCCGGTAGAAAAAGCGCGCCACTGGCCAGCGGCGGCGACATGTTTCCATTACCGTGCGCTCGCCTTGGACGATCAGCTCCTCGGCCGAGCGCTCCGCATCGAACCGCTCTCCTAGCGCGGTAAGCCAGCGCCGCGTGTTGGTCATCCCGATGGGGAGGGGGAGATCCCTACAGAGCGGTTCGACCCCAAACGTGTCGACAAGATATTCGACCGCACGGTAGCCGGCGTCGTGGCTTAACTGAAGCACCCCCTCAGCGGCGGACACGCGTGCAAACTCGCTAAGCGCCGTTGCGTGGGTGAGCGTGGCGAGCACCTGAACGCCAAGCCGGGCAAGAACGTCCTTTACCCATGCCAGATCGGCCATCCACGTCGGATTGGCGTTCGCATGGGGAGCGACGAGGCACACCGAGTGCGGGATCCTAGGACGCCCATTTCCGGCAAGCGCGCGAAGCATCGCGTCGAGCGCGAGGTCGATGCCATCGTATTGCGAACCGCGAAAGCCGGCGCACTCGATGGGAACAATCGTAAAGTCAACCTGGGCTTGCATTTCCTCGCACACCGCAACGATGTCGTCGCCCACGATCTCGGGCCCACACGCGCTTAGAACAAAGAGCGCGGCGATGTCGAGCTCTTTGGCCTCAAGGATCGTGCGGGCGAGGAGCTCCTCGCCTCCGTGGACGATCTCATCCTCGCACAGCTTGGTGCACAGCGTCGTCGTTTGGGCGTAGTCGCAGTCCTGCCATGAAAAGGCACCGTCAACAAGATAATTGCACCCCTGCGGTGCGTGCGCGAGAACGGCGCTGTCACTGACTCCCAACGCCGTTTGGGCTGCGCCGCTAAGAGCACATCTGACATATGGGTCAAGGCACGCGTCAGTGGGCGTCGTTCGCGCAGTGCGCATCTGATCAGTTTGTTTTGTTTCCGTAGAGCATCCCTCGAAAAAGCGTTGACCGCGGCAGGCGCTGGTTTTCCATGGCTTGTCTGAGCAGGGCAGCGATGTTGTGAATGCCCCGGAAGCCATAGTGGGGAAGGTACGCAGGATTAAGGAGCGTGAGGTTGACAACCGGACATCCGGGGTACCTGGCAGCGTTGCCGAAGAAGATTGGGTCGTCAAGGCTCTCTGCGATTGCCTCGAGCTCGCCCTCAGTCTCGCGCGATGAACGGAAACTGCCTAGACGAAAGAGACCTTTCGTGAGAATCACTTCGGGGTTGACCCCAGTGTCCAAAAGGAACTTGATGCTAGGCATCCGCTCCTTGATCGTATAAGGATGCACGTTGATAACAACCGGATGCGCCCCGCACTCTTCTGCCATACGCGCAAGAGAGAGCGCCCGTATCGGCCCGGGAAACTCTGATATCTCGATAACGGCGGTCTTGCCGTCGAGCGTGTCGTGCAAGTAAGTTAAATCAGGCTGAACGCGTTTCGTCTCGCGCTGTATCACCCGTGTGGCCTCCTTGCTCATGCCGAGCGGGCCGGCGATCCCCATGAGCCATTCCTCTGTCGCTTTAAGCCCGTACGGCTGTCCAGTCCTGCTGTACTGGATGCCGAAGCGCGCTTCCATGGCGTCACCTAGCTTCTGTCCCCAATCGTAACACCACGAGGCGTTCAGCTCAACTTCGCGCGCCCTCCTAATCTCGTCGACCGTGCATCCGCCGGCGATCACGGCGTTGATTTTAACCCCCACCTCGTGCAGCAACTTTGTGATCTCATCAAGGTCGTCGCTGAACTCAGTCAGTGAGGGACCCATTCGCGCCCCGATAAGATTGATCGTTCCCTTCCGCGTGGTTTTCGGCGGCTCCATCAGGTCCATAATGAGCTCAAAAGCGTCTTCGTAGCCGCTGCGGAAGTCGCCGCCAAACCCCTCGCTGCGAAGCGCGAGCACGCGGGCGTGCACGAGCTTTTCGGCCTCACGGGCGACGCTTTCGACGTCGTCGCCGATGATCCCGGAACAGCAGCAGGACAGAATCACGATGAGGTCGGGATGGTAGCGCTCGTCCGCCTCCTTGACCGCTTCGAGCAGCTTCCCTTCGCCGCCGTAGATGACGTTCGTCTCGTCAAGGGAGGTGCATGCGGTTGGCTCGAGGGGGACGCCGCGGAACTCGCAGCACTCCCTCGTCCTGACAATATCTGAGACCCATAGAGGGCACCCCGTTGGACCGTGCACAAGAGGGACCACGTGACGAATCCCGTTTATGACATAAAACGAAGTGAAAAACTTGCACATCGGCGCGTGCGATGCCTGCAGCTTGGGAACCATCTCGCCCGCTTCGACCTTCTCGACGAGCTGCTGCAGAGTTCCGTGAAAAACGATGTCGTCCTTTTCATCACTTCCCATATGTAGCTCCATACCTAATGTCGCGAGCGCGGACGGTGTGGCGATCATAGCGCGATCGCGGCGTTCGGTGATTAAAATCTCTCAGCACGTATAATAGTCTGTGTTCTAACGAGATAAGGTTAGCCGTTCACGCGTGGACGTGCGCGGGTTCCGCGTTGCGATTCCACATCTGCAATTGGATCACGTGATCCGGAGCCGCCCGCACCCTTAGAATATCGGCGTGGTACTCGGTAGAAAGTACTGGAAACTCCTCTAAATAGAGGTCAATCTCGCGTACGGCGTTATGCAATACGTAGCTAACCATCAGCTAACGATCTATTGTTTATAGATTGAACCAGGATTCATAGCTAACGCATTTCTCTGCGTTCTCCCATTATTCTAGTACACTAAATAGCTCAGTTGTGCATGTATGGGACGAAGTTTTTGTGCGCGGTGCAACGAATGTGGTCACACCTTCAAGGTTAGATCCGGACCATCAATGAGCGCCCACCTTCTGCATTGCGACGGGTGTGGAACAGAACGGTGGGTGAACTACATGGACGTGGATCACAACTGGCGCGATACTATCGACGTAGAGAAGTATGCAGGAAAGTGCGCCTGTGGAGACGAGCGTTTTTCAGAGTCCCGGCGTCCTATTTGTAGCTCGTGCTCTGTATACCTCCGTTTGCCCGTAACTGGCCTCATTATACCGCTCCGACCGCGCATCCTATCCACCCATCGCCATCTTCGACAAATCGTTGCGGTTTCCCTTTTCGCAAGCGCTCCATATCGGTTGACGAGTAGTGTTGGACTTCCGAACAGCGCACGCTTTGAAAGAGTGCTTCTACCTGGCCCGGACTGTAACATCGAATGTTCGACAGGCCCACATAGGTTCCGATCGTTCGGAAGATCGCTGCAGGTATTGGGCGCCTCGCCTCGTTGACAAGTGCGCAGGGAAGCAGATGCTCAAGGACAATCAGGTTCTGCTGTTGTGCAGATCGGAATACCGCAATCGCGCGACGGAGCTGAGCTTCCGTTATGTAATAGCTGATTCCCTCGAAAAGCACGATCGTGGGCACATCGGGCTCGTAGCTGCCTTCTGCTTCGAGCATTCCGGAGAATCCAGCTGTGGTAATATCAGCTGTGACACAAGCAATGCGATCCGCCAGATGCGGCGCCACGGCTGAATACAGCCGATGTTTCTCTGCCGTGCCCGCAATGTCCACCTCAATTACCTTTTTTACGCGGTCGCGCTGTGAGAGCAGAAGCTCGAGGGCGAGAGGGGAAACTCCAGCGGCCGGGATCACCACCTGACACTGCTCAGCCCGAGTCGCCAGTTCGTTTTGAATGAAATGGCTTAAAAAGTGCTTTCGGTCGCGGATTACTTCGCCGTACCAGGGGCATACACCGTGACAACGCGCGAGGAGCTCCTGTCCCTGCGAGAGGTCAAGCTGACCTACGAATGCCGCGGTCGGGCCTTCCGCGTACAAGGGCGCTGCCCACAACGTGACCAACGCAGCGGTATGGTCGAGCCTCATCTTCGCGCTTTGAACACTAATAGTAGCGTGCGGCTGTTGCGGTGCGTCGGGTGCAGGTGTCCAAAAGAGCGCCTTGCTAACTTCCGTGACGGCACGGTCTTCTTCTCCAGGGCCTACGTCTTGCCTCGTGAAAATATCCGCGACCAACCCCGAGACAAAAAACCGACTTTAGGGGCAGGCAATTGCAGCATCTGCAATTCGACTTGCTTCTGCAGGGTCTCCTTATCGGCTTTTAATTCGAGCGAGTGGCCCTTCTCAACTTGCAGCGCCGCTTCGAAGCTTGCTTTGTCCTTTTCTAAGAGTTCAACGCGGTGCTGCAGGCCAGTGACAACAACGTTTTTCGATGCTTCCGATTCCCGCAGCTGTTCCATCAAAGCGCGGTTGCGCTCTCCAGATTCCTTCAGATTAACATCGAGCTGCTGCGTAACACTTTCCAGTTCTTCGAGCGAGTTCTCCAGCTGTTGGATACTTGCAGAACGGTCCGCGTTAATCTGCTGTATTTGCTTCTCACAGTCGGCGCGGATTTGCTGTATCTCAGCATCATGCTCAGCGATAAGTTTCTCAATCTTATTCTCATATTCGGCGCTGACGCGTTGCACTATGTTAGCGCTTTCCGCACGTTGATTTTGGACTTGTTTTTCGTATTCTGCGCGTAGCTCTCGAATCTCAGCTTCGTAGTCAGCCTCTGATCTTCCTTCATAGTGCTGTGCTATGTGTTGCGCAATGAGCGTCGAACGGGCTATATCTTGATGCTCTGCGTCCTGATCGAGCATTTTTGCGATGGAAATTGGTAACGTGATGTTAAAACGAGCCATTTTAGAAGATTCCCCTCTGTGTATCTACCTTGTTCAGGGTTCCTATGATACACTATTATCTGCAAATGATACATCATTAATGCACCAACTACAAAAGAGTATCGAATAAGGTCACAAATTGATGAATACAAGAAAAAAGTGCTTTAATATTTTGTGTATGGAGAGTGTATAATGAACCAATTGCTAATAGATAATACACAGAATAGTTAAGATAGATACATTCAACATACACACAGAGATATAAAGCTAGGCAGCAATGATGTATTTTAAGTGTATGGAAAATCTAAGCTATACACTAGCCCCGGCTTGCAGAAGAACGTTTAAGTTTGCCGCATGCATAAGGATGAAAATCACTAGAATCACCCGATAGATGAGCGATCGCACAGTTCCGATTGTCGCACCAATCAACGCCACGGCACCGACGGACTCTTCTTGACGGTTCTTAATTCTGTCATTGCGTCATCTCCGCTGCGCTGATAGACGAGTAACGTCCGTCGAGCTTCATAAATGTATTTCGTTTTTTTTACGTTCTTAACCAAACTCGCGAATATGTCACTAAAACTGCTAAACTGTCACTTCTGTAAGCTCGGATGCTACTGATATGTTGAATTATAACGCCGTAACGCGAACAACTTCTGACTCGCAGCCGGAGGGTTGGCCGAGCTAAGAGCATTAGACTGCTTCACGCAATGCAAAAAAAACACTTTCGCAGTGCGCGGAAGACTGTTAAGTACGATCTAAACAGCATAAGCGTGTCGATGCTTGAGAGCAGAGCCCGCCCTCTGGGCTACCTCGAACCATCCGCGTTTCGGCGGGCTCACGCTCTACCGCATAGTCTTCTATTTGCGACCATGTGCACTCGGACAACCCCAGCTACGCTGTATGGCTGCGTATGATCGCAGCCTTTGTTGCGAGGTCGTTCAATAACAACACGTAGCCTGCGCCTGCTCTCTCGTTTAGCGCCGATAGCGCGATGGCCGCTCGCAAGCAAACTCCGAGTACTTATGGTCAAACCGGTTGCCTATCTCTGCCCACACACCCTCAAGCATGCCCTCGAGCACTGAGCCTCTTCTGAGCATTGCGAGGGCACAAGAATCGTCGTTTCGTCCTAGAAATGAGTTCACGTCAGGGTGAATGACTTCATTATCTCCCGGGCGTGTGGTAAGTATTTGTTATAGTCCTGAGCAAGCGCTTTGTAGGTCAGCGTATACACCCGACCGTTTCTTATGACCCACGTCTGGTTCACTTTTAGGGTCTCTGCTTGTACCGTATCGTTAGCGTACTGCACAGGAAGCACGCCTCGGTAGACCGTACGAAATGCTGCATGGCCACCCAACGTGGTGCGGTCCTTCGAGAGTACTTTGAGATCTTTGTAAGCGGTCGTTATCGCATCAGCATACCTCTCGATGACCGTATCGAGCGTCGCTTGCGCGGTGAAACTGTCATCAGTGCTTACCGTAACGGCATCGACAGGAGTGCTGTCGGTGAGGTAGATGTAGAGCCTTATAGAGGTGGACTCGGCTTGGTCAGTTCTGTAACGTGTAGGATACGTGATCGCAAATCCGGTCTCACTTTGAAAAACGGTGCTGCTGTCAGAGTTTCCGGCAACTAGCGCAAGAGCCATTAGATGGTACAGATTCGCCAAAACCTTCTTTTCGCGCGTCATTTGAACCCTACCTAAATGAAGCGCCGCACTAAAGATAATGTTTTCTAGCGGCCACCCCGCGGCGGAGGGTGTGCTGGATCAGACTACTGCCCAATGAACGCGTCTGCGAGCATGAATTCGACTGCGCCGCGTGCGTAATCATTCGAAATGCGATCAAAGGTCTCAACGTGCGACGTTACAGAAAAAAGTGCGTCTAAGCCGTTCACCTTCAACATCGGCGCGTTTGGATTGCCGGTCTCCACGTACGTGGGCCGATCAAACCGTATGCAGATTTCGTGAGCGGGCGCCTCTCGTATCTCAGCCAAGTAATGTTCGTGAAGGACCTCTCGTACGGTCTTAGCGGCGCAGAGCTCATCAAAAAGATGCGTTTGCTCGTCAGGACTCCGCGCATTAACTTCTAAAGACCCGCCCTCCTGAAGCTTAGGCATCAAAACGTGCGCAATCCATTCTTCGTCAAACACTGGCGCGATACGCTCAAATTTGGGGATAAAAAAGGTGACGTCATCGTTGGTCATTTCGATGGTGAAGGGGAAAATGTAGATGCCAATGCCGTAGCGCTCGGCGTACTTGCGCGCCCCCTTTTGGTACCCGCTTGATGCGACGAATACCCCCTTGTGCTGCCTGTGCAAATCTTCGAGCACTGCACGGAACTTACTAAGCTCCCTTCGACTGACTGGCTTATCCCAATGTTTTGCTTCTATTGCGCATTTATGCGCCTTTGCGCCCGCAAGAAACTCCCAGTAGACATCGATTTGGTGAGTGGTACCGGGTTTTCCGCGCAGTATTTTGTTAGGCTCAATAACGATAGTCTGCACCGAATCTTGCCGGCGTATCTCATCGATCAGCGTTGTGACGATCTGTAAATGCGCTTCACCCCTGTGCGCCATACAAGCGATACGTGACATTCTTAGCCGTATCAAGTTTTCTATTCGAGCCTGATCCCGATGTCGGCTGCCTGGGGTTTCTGAATTCGAAAAGAAAGCCTTGCGGGCGCTTAAGATGCCAGAATAGCATCTTGCAGAAGCGATAGACGTAGGGCAGTTGTCAGGGAACGCGTGTCTTGCGTGCATAGGGGTGTGACGTAAAGGTGTCGTCACACTTTCGCACACAAAGCCTGCCTCACGCGGCCTTAAGAAACTTTCTTGCGCAGTCTGCTTTGGAGGTGACCGTGATGGCAAAAACGGAAGTAACAGAATACGAGCGGCACATCGCCGCCATCATCGAAAGCACGCTTTACACCTTAGTGCGTACCGACCTCACCTTAGGAGAGATCATCGATGCTGCACACGAGAATGCGCAGCAAATGAGCTAGAATGCCGCCACTAAGCAATGATCGCAAAAAACAGCGCGTGCTACTACGGGCGTCACGTAGGCTGCGTGAACGTCAATGATCCGAACTGTAGACGGTGCGCAGAGCGCTTAACTAACGCGGTGAACCAAGTAGTTCGACCGAGCATGCAGAAGAACTAAGCAACGGTTAGTTGCGAACTTCACACAGGAGGGGATAACAAATAGAAGAATTAAGCAGCGGTGTTCGTTACACGAACTTCAAACAAGAGGAGATAACGACTACCACGACGACAATAAGGAGCAGTATTACAAGGGCGTCTCTCAGTCTTCTTTTTCGCAGTTCACGGTGCGCGCTATAGTTGTGCGCATCCGTGTTTTCCTCGCTGTCCATACACGTGATCATTTGGTTGGAAGCAATAAAAAGCTATGCTCCGAGCGGATTGCGTGTGCACCACTGTGCGTTTTTAACGGCGGGTTCCGGTTACGCCATTCGTTTACAAGTTGCCTGTCTAGGTTTGTGACGTGCGTTGGCGGCGCTTCAGCGCTACCCAACCGTAGGACAGGCACGTCTAGGCATAACAGGTCGCCGAAGGCGCCAACGATGCTCAAACATAAGTATAAGTACCAGAATGCTCAAACTGTTGAGCATACTAAACATAAAAAAAATGGAGCAAACAAACTATGCAAGAAAGACAATATGGTGAGATGGGAACCCATCACGATATGGGTAAGAAGTGGATGATGAAGAAAATGATGTGGGAGCAGCTCGACGATGATGCCAAGAAGCAGTACGTGCTCCGCATGCTCGACGAGAAGATCATGAAGAAAGAGTTTAAAGTCAAGCTTGTACAGCACAAAATGGAAACCCTGCGCTTGATGAAGGGCTGGATCGAGCGGTGAGATCCTTATCTCACCCTACCTAACTGCTAGCGGCCTGCGCCGCTACACGAGATGGAATGGAGAAGGAAAAATCAGAACATCAGCGTGTGCTCGTCAAAGGGTACATGCGCCCTGACGGCACGTCATACTACGTTGTCATTCCCAAA
>Ga0208821_1001104_pt1 | contig 16604 bp, 18 predicted proteins | sample June2015DPH_20_5_FD_184720 | JGI IMG/M metagenome (GOLD analysis project Ga0208821, IMG submission 184720) | Peatland microbial communities from SPRUCE experiment site at the Marcell Experimental Forest, Minnesota, USA - June2015DPH_20_40... | ecosystem: Environmental > Terrestrial > Soil >... | reverse complement strand
GTCTGGCGGTGAACCCTGTCGGAGAGCCGGATGCGGGAAATCCGCACGTCCGGTTCGATGAGCGGGGACGGGAAACGGGACGACGTCCGCGTCGCAACCGCGCCCAACCCCGACTCTACTGAAAAGGAAGGTGGTAGGTGGTACGCAGCGATGCTAGCCGACACTTTTGCACGCGTGGCGCGGACATCCAGCCTTGCTGGACCGCACCCCGACTCGGCGTGCCCCGGTCGCAACCACGTACCCATCCAACGGTATCAGCGCGGCGCCCCCGGACGCAATCCACTTGGACGTATTACGGCCTGCCCGTGGAACTGGCCACGCGGCGTCGGTGGCCATTCGGAAATCTCGCCTCGACAATTCCGTCCGGATCGTCCCACACGGAAGCAGTGCTTCACCATGAGTTCCGGTTTTATGAACGATCGGCACGACGATAACTACCATCATGCGTTAACGTACTGATGAAGCCTGGTGCTTAACGATAATCGCGAAGGCTTCTCACCATTTGCATCTCAGAAAATAGTTCCCCCAAGAACGCAGGAGGCATTGCCATGAACTCCATCTCCGTTCCAGAACCATCTCTCTCCTCGCGGGCCATGCTATGCTCGCTTTCCATCAGTATGTGGTCGGCGCGGAAACACGACCCCGACGCATCCGAGGAAATCGCCCAGCGCCACGGCGCGCAGCCCGATGCCGGCCGCTATCACAAAGTGCGGCCCAGGTCCGGACAAGAAACAGATTCTTCGCGGAGTTTACCCTGAGCGGACCAGAGCGAGATCCTTCGCTTCGCTCAGGATGACAGCGAAGGGCTCAGAATGACATGTCACCGTCTGCGAAGCCCGTCAGGATCACTACTTCATGACCCTGTCCTGGGACGATAACGGCTATCGCGTGCTCCCAGCCGCAGCGTATATGGACCACACGGAGAGAATGCGGCAGCTATCGAACCAGTTCACACCAGCCATCGATGCACGTCGGAATGCGCCCAAATCGAGGCCAATCTCGCTGGGAAAAAGAACCAGAGCGAGATTCCTCGCTGCGCTCGGAATGACACGGTTGGGAACCCAGCAGTTCGGACAGCTTGGGGAGGAGGCCAGGGTACGGCTTGGCGGTCTGTTCCGTTCGGAGGATTATCCGGCTCCCGAAGAACTCCCTTCCAAGTTCTCTTTCGAAACCAAAGTGATGCCTCTGCCGGATGCAGGCGACTTCCGGGTTTCACTCACCAGATCGTGGGAAGCGCTTTTGACCGCTGGATCTCGCGATCAGCCGTAAGTAGAGGTAACCCTTCGGCCAGCGCCGTAGCTCCGATAATACGGTCCGCTGGATCCTTGGGATAAGCTGCTGGAAGTCCTAGGGCGAGCACGCAGGCGCGGCCAGTGATCGGTAGGACGACGAATCGGGCTTCGACTTCCCGCAGGAAAGATTCCAGGCTGATGTCGAGATGGATACGTCCCTTGCTCACCAGGGCTGTCAACTCCAAGAGCGTGATATCGCAGATTGCCAGGCCGTCTCCGTTCTTACGCGCATTGTCGATGGCGGAGGTTGCCTTGCGGGAAAGCCGGCTGGGGTCGAACGCCAGCCAGACGACCACGTGCGTGTCGAGGAGAATCATTCGAGGTCGCCCCAGTTTTCGATAGCGGGTGACATGACGTCGCCTGTAACCGCACCCTTGCCACGGAGGAAATTGTAAATCTCGTCCGTAGCTTTGCCGGCGGGGACGAGCTTCGCCACCGGCTTGCCGTGTTTAGTGATCACCACGGTCTCTCTCTTGGCTTGAACCTCGTCCATGACCGCAAGGCATTGTGCCTTGAACGAACCTGCTGCCATTGTCTTCATTCCCGACTCCTTATCATAGTCATTATACCATGGTCACACCGTCTTGCGTCCCAGGGGGCAGTGCGAGGGAAAGGCCGTCCAGGACAGGGAGAGGCTGTTGGTTGATATGCTTCCCTTGGTAAAGCGCGTGGCTCTGAGGATTCGCAAACGCCTGCCTGCCCATGTGGAGCTGGATGACCTGTTCTCCGACGGCGTGCTGGGACTGGTTGATGCGGTCACCAAGTTTGACGCGAGCAAGCCGGTGAGGTTGGAGACCTACGCGAGGCACCGGATTCGCGGAAGCATTTTGGACGGCCTCCGTGCCGCCGATCCGGAGCGGGTTTCGGTATTGCTGGGCCATTCCAGCGTGAAAATCACTGAGAAACACTATGCGCCATGGGTACGGGAGCGGCAGGAGCAAATGGAGGCAGACGTCAGGAGGGCTTGGAAGGTCGATCCGATCTTGAACCGTACAATTTTCGCACAACCCGAAAACTCTACCTGTAAGTCAATGAAAACAAATGAGTAATATGGTGGAGGCGGGGGGAGTCGAACCCCCGTCCGAAGAGCCGAACGGTCAGGAGACTACATGCTTGTCTCGTTCGCTTACCGCTTTCGCCAGCGGCCCTAAGGAACGGGCAATAACGAACCGCCAGCTAGCCTCAATTCCGCCGAAGCGGATCTCGCCCAAAATTCCGAAGCGATGAACTTTGAGCCATCCCGCCAATCGACGCCTCTTTCCCTCATGCGGGCCTGGCTACCTAATTAATTAGGCAGCGTAGGCATACTGCGTGTTGGCAGTTGTCTTTGTCCCACGCCGATCTCGGGTGGTGTGGACCCCCGGCATGCCTCCTAAGCGCAAGGACTCCCGTCGAAACCGTAACGCCCCCGCTCTTCTACTTCAGATTACGCTACGCAGCGGGCCATGTCAAATGAAGCAGAAGGCAGAAGGCAGAAGGCAGAAGGCAGAAAGCAGAAGGCAAAAGTCAAATGGCAAAAGGCTGAGAGCTGAAGGCTGAGAGCTGAAAGCTGAGAGCTGAGAGCTGAAAGCCTCGACTGAGACCCGTGGCACAAAGACGTGTGGCACAAAGCCGTTGCACCGATAAGGCGCCTTGTACCATAATGAGAGAGGTATCGAGTGATTCGGGCCGAGGTTGCTGTCCTGCCAGAAAACGACAATAATGCATTAGCCGTGCAAGTCCGCCAAGCGCGAGGGCAGTTGGGGGAGAAGTTTCGCGCCCAAGCCGAGCAATTGCAAAAGCTCGAACAAGACTTGAAGGAATTGCGTGACAAGCACGAGCAGTTAGAGTCAGAAGCCTGGCATCAATTCGAGGCTCTGGAGAAGTCTAAACTTCCCTCTGCGCCAGTGCCAGTCGACGCCATGCTTACAGCCGTGCGCAACCTCCTCACGGCAACTTTACCCAAACAGGTGTTCAATAAGTTGACGGAGGAAGCTTGCCGGATGGGAGTTCGGGCGGTGGTGTTCGAGGTTCGAGGCAAGGCGGCCTGGGGAGCTTCGGCGCACGGATTCGGACCTCAACTCACCGAGCAAGCCCTGCGCTCCCTGGGAGTGCCCCTGAGTGTGGATACGCCGTTCCGCCAAGCCTTTGAAGTCGGCGGGCACTTTGAGGGAAACCCCGACATGCTGAAGAAGAACGCCAACGTTCTGAACCGGCTCCAGCCCGATTCGGGTGATTCGATCCTGCTTTTGCCGATTCGTTCGGCGGGCGGCGTTTCCGCCATCTTTTACGCTGACACAGGAGGGAGAGGGGCGTTGCTGTCCGAAGCTGCTCTTAAGCTTCTTACCGAATTCGCCGGCGCACAACTCGACCGTTTGATGGCATTGAGCGGCAGGGCAACGGCAACGGTCAGTCAAGATGCTAACGGGGGAGGGGAACCTGAATCGGCGCCCGGTCTAGCGCCTCCAGCAGGGGCGGCAGAGCCGCCCGCAGAGGTCGCAGAGCTTAGTGAGGCTTCCGCATCTGGGGGCGAGACAAGTGCCCCGAGCATCGACGAGCCACTGCCTCCTCCGCCTGCGTCGCCGTTGATTGAGGCGGGCGCGCCCGTTGGGCCGCTACCCACCGAGGCGCAGGCTGAATTGCCTGCTGCACGCGCAACGATAGGATTCGTGCCCGCTCCAGGGCCCCTTCCTGTCCCTGTGATGGAGGCTCAAACGGCAGTTGGTGTCCCGCCCGCCCCAGCCCCTGGGGCGGGGTTCGACGTCTCGCAACTCAGCGAAGCAGAGCAAAAAACACACAGAAATGCAAGGCGATTCGCGAGACTTCTGGTTTTTGAGATCGAACTCTATAACAAGGCGAAGGTTGCGGAGGGCCGCAAGAGTAAGGACCTGTACAGACAGATGAAACTTGATATCGAGCGCAGCCGCCAGGCCTTCGAGCAACGGTTCGGCAAGACCGTTGGTAAGCAGTTCGACTATTTCCACGATGAGCTGGTGAGGACCCTGGCAGGTAATGACCCATCGCTCCTCGGCTCGGGTTATCCTGGTCCTTCCGTGTGATACGGATTGTTCGTCATTCGTAGAGGATAGCCCCATTGTCTGTCATTCTGAGCGAAGCGAAGAATCCCGGCAGTTCCTTCGCACTGATTGAGCTTTCAAATGCGGGGATCCTTCGCGGAGTTTACCCTGAGCGCAGCGAATGGGCTCAGAATGACAGGCGGTGGCCCTTTCTTCTACAAGTGACGAACAACCCGTATGAGACCCCATTTCAAAATCCTGGCTGAAGTCTGTTGGGCGCTGCTCGCCATCCAAATTCTCGTTGAGGCGCGTCCAGCAGTTGAGTCTGTTCCCGCATCCCTTCGCGAGCTGGCGGCTCGTGCGGGGGAACGATCCACTTGGCCACAGTTGCGCCGTTACGCGGAGTCCCAAAAAGCGCCTGAACAACGTGCTCTGGCCTACTTCGCATTAGGTTATCGGGAATACGAGGCGGGTGAGTACCAGGCGGCTGCGAAGGACTTGCATCAGTCGGCAGAGCGCCAGTTCTCCCTGGCTGATTACGCGACCTATTACTCCGCTGCTGCGGCTCTCATGGCTAACGATCCAGTCCAAGCGGCTGAGGCTGTCCGGGATTTCTCATCCAATTTTCCTGCGAGTCCTTTGCGCTTACAAGGGCTCGAGTTGCTCGCCGAGGCCCTGATTGATTCCCAGAAGTCACAAGAGGCTGTTCTGATTCTGACGGGAGAACCCTCTGTGCGCCGGCACGCAACCCTTTCCCTCCTGTTAGCCAAGGCATATGAGGAGGTTGGTAACCTCTCACAAGCGGCGCGGGCATTCCAGGAGGTGTATTTTGCGTTTGCCGCGTCCTCCCAGGCGAAGGAGGCGGGCCAGGCTCTCGAGAGACTCCGTTCCCGCTTGGGCGCCGATTTCCCCCAACCCACGGAGGAAATCGAAACCGCACGCCTAGAATCGCTCTTCAATGCATCCTTGTTTAAGGAGGCCCTTGAGGGCTACGAAGTGTTGCTCTCGTCCCGGCCGGCCAGCGCCCATGCGGACGAGTGGAAGTTGGGCCGGGCGCGCTGCCTGCTCCGTTTGCGGCGTGACCGTGAGGCGGTCGAAGCGCTCTCTGTCAGCCTTGCCAGCCCTGCTATGAACGCGGAGCGGCTGGCCCTGGGGGTGGAGGCTTGCGCCCGAGAAGACAACTCGAGCGGCGCCCTTGCGGCTCTTTCTCAGATTCAGGCCATTGACCCGCATTCTTCGTCGTTCGAGTCGGCGCTTTATTCCGCAGGGAATCTCTTCTTCAGGCTGGGCGAGTGGCAAAACGCAAGCCGCCAATACCAGACTCTGGTGGAGTCCTTCCCGCAAGGGAGCCACACTCAAGATGCGGGTTGGCGCCTGATCTGGTGTTATTACCTGGCGGGGGCCCATGACCAGGCTCGGCAGGCCTTGCGGGACCGTTTAACACATTTCTCGCGGTCAAGCCACACTGCGGCGGCGCTATACTGGCTGGGGAGGCTCGAGGAGGAGCAAGGAGACATCAGGGATGCCCAAGCGCTTTATTTGCTCCTCCAGAATCGGTTCGCGCATGGCTTTTACGCCCAGCAGGCGAGCTTTCGTGAGCGGAAGCTTTTTACCGAGCGCCCCGCCGAAATGCCGCCGCCAAAGTCAACCGCTTGGGAGGTGGCTCAACAGATTCCTGCGCGTGACCCCTCTCCTATTCCTTCCTGCCCTTCGAAGGTGACAGCCGAGTCATTACGGCCAGTGCTGGCGCTTCAAGCCCTGAGCTTGGATGGCCTGGCCGAGCAGTATCTTAAGGCGTGGCTCGCCACGCGGCCGGCGCTGCCGGAACTGCGTTTCTTACTCAGCCGGCTTGAAGCCGGGCAGGGCAATGTGAGCGCTGCGATCTCCGAGGCAATCAAGATCGTGCCTGACTACCCCTCTTACGAATTCTCGGAACTGCCCAGAGAAATGTGGAACCTCCTCTTTCCGCAATCTTACTGGAAGCTCGTGCAACGTCAGGCGCGCGCCAACAGGCTTGACCCGTATTTGGTTATGGGCTTGATACGCCAAGAGTCAGGTTTCAATGCCCGCGCCACATCGTCTGCCGACGCCCGCGGCCTGATGCAGGTCTTGCCGAAAACTGCCAGCCGCAGCACGCGCCCGGCCAGGATTCGTTCCACCGGCGCGCGGCTTTATAACCCCACCTACAACGTCCGGTTTGGTTGTTCCTATTTGCGAAGTCTATTGAAGGATTTCGACGGCAAGCCGGAGATGGCGTTGGCTGCTTACAACGCCGGCGACTTTCGCGTCAGGGACTGGTTGAAAAGCAATTCGTTCCGAGACTCCTCGGAATTTCTCGAGGCTATCCCGATTCGCGCCACGCGTGTCTATGTGGAGTCTGTCTTGCGCGACGCAGCTATTTACCGGCAGTTGCTGACGGGAGCGGCAAAGTTTGCGAAGTGCAGCAAGTAATCAGGAGGCGAGAGCCTGGAGTCGGAAGGCAGAAAGCAGAAAGCAGAAGGCAGAAAGCAGAAGGCAGAAGGCAGAAAGGAGAAAGCAGAAAGCAGAAGGCAGAAAGCAGAAAGCAGAAGGCAGAAGGCAGAAGGCAGAAAGGAGAAAGCAGAAGGCAGAAAGGAGAAAGCAGAAAGCAGAAAGCGGAAGGCGGAAGGCAGCCACGAACTCCACGGTGACTGGTTGAACCCGAATTCCGAAACTGAGAGCGAGAGTTACGTTCTAATCCGTTGGGTTGAACCTAGTTAAACACCAACTGAGGATGAACAGAAAGGTGCAGGCCGACATCACCCGCCTGGGCGGGCACGGGTTCGGCGCCAGACGCTGACCCTGAGTGCTGTCATGCTGAGCCCGTTCGCTGCGCTCAGAGGCTGTGACTTTTTTAGATTCGCGCGCGAGTCTGGATTGAAAACAAAAGACTTAAGCTCCCGAAAAAGACCTAAAAATTAAAAAGGTCACAAACTCTCAGGGTAAACTCCGCGAAGCATCCCTGCAGTTTGTCGGTGGATGCTGAGTGCAAAAGACAACTGCGCAGAGATCCTTCGCCCGCCCGAAAGCACGGCGGGCTCAGGATGACAGACGACTCCAACTTCGGAATCCGGGTTGAAGGCGCCAAGCATTCGAGCGCGGCAGGCGCGGATTCTGCTATTCAGTCTTGTGCCTTACTGCTCGGCTTTCCCATTGAACTCTCCGCCCGTCGCTTTTGACTCTTGACCTTCGACTTTTGACTTTAGACTCTTGTCCCCACGCCGAGACGACCAAGAGAGATGATATGAAACCGCGATCGATAGTTCTAGAGCTTGCCATTCCCCTCATTTTATTAGCCCCTCGAGGTGTTTGCAGACCGGTCGATTTCAACCCTGTCATTCCAGACTGCATAGGGGTGAATATTCACTTCCTCAGCCCCAAGCCCAAGGAGATGGAAATGCTTGCGGCTTCCGGAGCCCGCTGGGTCCGCATGGATTTCGTATGGGACGAGATCGAGAAGGCGCCTTCACAGTATGACTTCAGCAAATACGATAATCTGGTCAATACTCTGCAATCCTACAAAATCTCTCCTTATTTCATTTTTGATTACACCAATAAACTCTATGACAATGGCATGTCCCCTTACACGGAGGAGGGCCGCAGGGCCTTTGCGCAATGGGCATCCGCTTCTGTCGAGCACTTCCAGGGGCGGGGAATCATCTGGGAAATGTACAACGAGCCGAACTGGAGTTTCTGGCGTCCGAAGCCGAATGTCCACGACTACATCATATTAGCTCTCGAGGTGGGAGAAGCTATTCGAACCGTGGCGCCCAGTGAAGTTTACATCGGTCCGGCGGGCGCCGTTATTGATTTCGGCTTCCTGGAAGCCTGCTTCAGAGCGGGACTGTTGAACTATTGGTCGGCGGTTTCCGTGCACCCTTACCGGCAACGCGACCCCGAGAGCGCGGCGGAAGAATTCCGCAAACTCCGCAAACTCATCGCGGCCTATGCGACGCAAGGGAAGCAAGTTCCAATCATTGCCGGTGAATGGGGTTATTCATCGACGTGGAATTGGAAAGGCATGGATGAAGTGAAGCAAGGCAAGCTGCTGGCACGTGAATTCCTCAACAATCTCGCCTGCGGCGTGCCTCTTACCATCTGGTATGATTGGCATGACGATGGCCCCGACCCGAAAGACCCCGAGTTTCACTCTGGCATAGTTCGTTTCCCATACCAGCCTGACTCCCCTCAGGCGTACAGCCCCAAACCTGCGTACTTTGCGTTGAAGACCCTGACCAGTGTTCTCCACGGCTATCGCTTCAGCAAACGCCTCCCGCTTGGAAGCCCGGACGATTATGTCCTGCTGTTCACCAAGGAGAAAGACGTGCGCATTGTGGCATGGACAACTTCTTCAGCGGAGCAGAAAGTCATCATTCCTGCGAACCGAGGACGATTCTCAATCACGGACCACCTGGGACAGAGTCTTAGACCCGCTGGGGCACCTAAGGGGAAACTTGGGATTACGTTGACTGATGCCCCCCAGTACCTGGCGCCGAAACGCCCCAACAAGATCCTCCAGAAAGCCGCCGGTGTCCGCTAGCGTCCCCCTACAGGGGAATTTCAAAATTCGGTTTAACTCCCGAGACCAGGTAGTTTACCAAGGCATCCAGCAGGTCTGTGGCATAAGGATCGCTCCCGTAAGTTGTGGCAAGAGAGAAGGTGCAGATGAGGAGCGTGCCCTTACCGCATTTCGCCTGAATAAGCACGCCGACGTTGGAGTGAATCCAGCCGTAGAACATTCCCGCCAGCACATCGGGGAAGTCCTGGGGAGTAATCCCCTGCACGACTGCGGGGGGGGTGACCGCCTGGGCCTCGAATGCTGGCAAGGTATCAAATCCAATCGAGGTGAAAGGCGGCTGCGTGTTGCGGACCCAGAGGAAATCAGATACCCAGTTTCCCTCGTAGTCGCTGCCCGCGCGAGGAACAATCTCGATTCCCGGCGCCAGGGTCTGGCGGTCGTTGGCGAGCAGGATGACTCGGTCACCGGCCTGCAGCTTCTTCTTGACCTCCGCGTCCAAGGTTGAGGCAATCAGGACGGGCAGCGCTTCCGACCCGGTGGGCGCGGGGTAGTTGCGAGCCCGCATTTCATTGACCAGCCGCCGCAGCCTGCCCGCCGGGTCATAGAACGAAACCGGAGGCGGCAGTTCGGGTTGTTGAGCCGGATAGATGTAGAACGGCAAGGAATTCTCCGCCAGGCTCTTCCCCTCCGAAACCATCTCAACCTTCAGTGCTTTTTTGGCGGGAGCGTCCACGGACGGGGCCGCGAATTCGATCTTGCCGACTGCTGTGACAGAGGCGGCAGGGAGGCTGGGGAGCGAAAGCGTTCCGGCCAGCGATGTCCCCTCGACGTTCCATGCGATGCTGCCGCCGTGTAGAGCTTCCTGACTGTAGTGCGAGAGCGAAACCTCGATTCTCACTGCCTCACCTGGAGAGTAGTTCCGTTTCTCGGTGCGAAGCACCACCAGGTCGTCGCGCTCGAGCTTGCCCAGTGAGTCGGCGAAGGCCTTCGGATTTCGCCATATGTCCAGCAAGCCATTCGACTCCCAGTTTACGTCCGTGAACTCGGTGATGACGTAACCCTGGATTTCCGGATGTGACCGGATGGATTCGATCTCGTATTTCAGGGAGGCGTATTCGTGCCACTCGGTGGCATCCGTCAGAGCGTCGAGACTGGGGAAAAGAGAAGAGTATCGATAGTCAGCGTACCTCTGCTCGATTCCCTCGGGTTCTGTAATTTCGCTCCCCCCATTATGACGGGAGAACCACCAGGGTTTGTCGTGGGGAATGCGAGGCAATCCCCAGTTGCCGAATTCGGAGAGCACGAGCGGCTCGTCACCCTTGGGGGAGGCGTCACCATAAGGACTGAAGAGCCAACCCGGGCGCCCAGCCAGGTCCTCCACAAAGCGGTCAAAGTTGGCGGCGTAGTCGGGAATGGCGGAATAGGTGTGGTAGTCGGCCACGTCGGTGGAAACATGAAAGTTGTCATAACATGCGCTGTTATCATCTACAAGCCAGCCGGGTACGATCTTCTTCGCTTCCTGGTAGGCCTGCTTCAGCCACTGCCGGTCCGCGGCTTCCTTCAGGTTTATTCCCCAGCTTTCGTTGATGATACTGACGATGACGATGCAGGGATGGTTCCAGTCGCGCTCCACCATAGCGCGCAGCGTCTCCATGCTGCGGCGCTTGGAGTTGTCTGTGAGCTTATCCCAATTGGGAATTTCGTACCAGACGAGGATCCCCGCTTCATCCGCTGCCTGGAGGTAACGCGGGTCCGGGGCCTTGATGTGGCAACGCAGCAGGTTCAGTCCCAAGGCTTTGGCCTTCTGCATTTCGTCCTTGATGTAATCGAGCGAGGGAGGCGCATAGATCGTCTCGGGATAGAAATCCTGGTCGAGCGCGCCGCGCAGATAAATCGGCTTGCCATTCAGATAAAACTTTCCCTCCCGCGTCTCGAAGGTGCGGAAACCGAAGGGATAGTCGCGGGAGTCGCCGGAGCTGAGGCTGGCGCGCAGCATGTAAAGCGCCGGATCAGCAGGACTCCACACCCGCGGGTTGGCGAGATTTCCCGTGAACTCTGCATTCGCTTCTGGGTCGCTGAGCTCTCGGGATGCTTGCCAGACTACCTTGCCGGCGGAGTCATGGATTTCCACGCTGACTTTGGTTGCGCCGCCACTTTGCCCTCCCGAGGCCGGCGTCACGACGGGGACGTTGATCTTGAAGTCTCCATTCGCGGCGGCCAGGATGTGGACGGGGCCCAGGTGAACGCGCGGTCGAATCTGGATTTCGACGCTCTGCCAGAGGCCGCTGGTCTGGACATACCAACTCTGTTTCCCGTGCGGAATCTCAGCGTAGTTGACGCCCTCCACGATATTGGGTTTCGCTCCCGGGTCTGCCACCCGCACTGCAATCTGGTTTTCGCCCGCGCGGAGCCGGGAAGTGATGTCAAACTCGAAAGGCGTATAGCCGCCTTCGTGCGTTCCGACCTTCTGCCCGTTGACGTAGACATCGGCAAGATAATCGACTGCTCCAAAGCGCAACACGGCCACCTGGTCCGGCGAAAGGGGTTGGATGTTCACGGAGCGCCAGTACCAGGCCACTCCGGCGTAGTCCCGCAGGTCCGCGAACTGGGACTGCCACGAGGATGGGATGCGCGTCGGGCGCACATTCACCGCTGCCGAGAGTTTCTGGACGTCCAAGGCGCCACTGGGATCCGCGAGGAAGTGCCAATCCCCGTCCAGCGAAATCGTTGCGCACCGGGCTGCGGCGCAAAAGAGGCACGCAGCGAGGAGGCACAAGATGAGTAAGTATCGACGCATGGTGTTCACCCGTATCCGGGAAAACTGTAAGTCTAAGCTGCCAGCGGGCGGGAATGCAACATGGCAATGGCAGGAGGCAGGTTCGTTGGAACGCCAGGGTGTTGGGGCCATTTGGCACGGGATCCCGTTCGAAACGCCGGTCATTCCCGCGAAAGCGGGAATCCAGTTCGAAACACTGGTCATTCCCGCGAAAGCGGGAATCCAGCCCGTCGACAGCGCATTTCCGAAGGTTTGCCGAGTGGATTCCCGCTTTCGCGGGAATGACTGCGGCTTCGAGCGCCCATGTCTCGCAAATGAGCCCACTACCAAAGCCGGGTTTTGCTACCTCCGGGAGCGCCGGCTGTGCTAGGATGGCTTGGTTCCAGAGTTTGAATCTTCGCCCTGGCGGAAGACAAACCATGACCCTGACCACTTCGACGCAACCGACGGTTTACCATCTTGTTCCTCCTGAAACCCGGGTGGAGAGGAACGGTGCAAGTCCTGCTTACGAGCTCGGCGCGCTGGCGGGGAAGCCCGTCATGATCGTGCTTCGTATTACGGAGATCATCGAACAGGAATCTCTCCACGTCTCGATTTGGGGTTCGCCGGACGGAAAAGATTGGGGCCCGCAGGCCTTGTTCTGGTATCCCCAGAAGTTCTACCGGGGAGTTGCGCCTGCGGCTCTCGATTTGCGGCAACTGCCCCGCCTCGAGTTTCTCCGGGCCAATTGGGAAGTCAACCGTTGGGGACGCGGCGATCCGCGGCCGCTGTTCAAGTTTGGCGTCGAGATTCAGGAGCTCGCCACAGAGCCCGGCGCAGCCTCCGAGTAGTTACACAGATTCCAGCCCTCAGAATATGATATGAGATCAAAGCCACAGTTCATAACCTGCACTCTTCTCTTGGGAATCTGCGTTTCCTCGGGGCTGGCGCAGCAGCCGGCGAAGGACCAGACTCCGCCCAAGCAAGCTGCCGGCGCTCAGGCTGGCTCTGGCCCCCCGACGGAGACCATTCCTGCTCCCCAACCCGCCCAAACTTCCAAGCCAGTCAATGACCCGGGATTCATGGAACCGGTCCAAGTGAAAGCTCTTGCGCACAAGATCTGGATCGCGGAATTTCGCATCACCGACCTCCTGACGCAGGTGCACCCGGAAAAGTGGAAGACCTCGAACGTAACGCGCAATTCCTTCAACCAGACGCTAGGGAATCTTCACAAGGCGCTGGAGGGGCTGGAGGAATGGCGCGCGCAGTTTGAAAAGCGTCCGGATAGCATGTACTTCGGATTCCAGACCTACGCGGGGATGAATGCGGCGCTGCCCCGCCTGGATGGCGTAGCCCGCGCCGCCAGCCAGTTCGAGAATCCCAGCCTGGGCGCGCAGTACAGCCAGGCCGGCAACCAGCTTTTCGACCTGCAACAGGCGCTTCAACCCTATGTCGCTTATCTCTTGCGCAACCCTGACCAGCTCCTTTATGTGGCGCAAACCAACTTGGCCGGATGCCAGAACGAATTGGGCAATGCATTGCGTGGGCAAGGAAAACCGGCCAAGCCCCTTAAGAACACCTTTGTTGAGTTCCATGGACGGCGGCATAGTAACGGCCAAGCTGCGGCAACTGACAACCGGAAGTCCCCTCGGGGCGGGAAAAAGAAGTCTGCCAGCAAGACCGAAAAGAAAGCGGAACCCAAAGAGAACCTAGCGCCCCGGCCGCAGTAGACTCGATTGCACAGCCCGCGGTGCTGGTGTCATTTGGAATGGGGTCCACCCAAGCCGCAAAGTGGGTCTGCCCTCTCCCAAGGGGAGAGGGTGGCGCGCGACGGCGCTTTCACCAGCCGTCGCGGGCCGGGTGAGGGGTCAGTTGTACGCCGAGGACGGATCAGGCAGGCTCGGCCCAAGCTGCTCAATGGAAACGAGTAATGCGTCGAGTTTCTGGAGAGCGAAGCGAAGAATCCCGGCATTTTTTTCGTACTGATTGAGCTTTCAAATGCGGCGATTCTTCGCGGAGTTTACCCTGAGCGCAGCGAACCGGCTCAGAATGACAGACAATGGGGTTATCCTCTACGAATGACGGACATTGCGTATGAGAGGGCGCATTCCAGATTTCAGAGGGGCCGCTGCACGTGGGAGGTGTGACCTTGAAAGCATTTGAAATGAAAAGAGATGCCGGAGCGCGAAAGTCACTTGGCGGGTTTTTCGTCTCTATGAAGCTCAGCACCTTGCCCCCTATGATTGCTCTTGGCGTTTTTGTGGCATTGTTCGCAGTTATCGGCGCAGGCAAGCCTCTGGTGACGCGTCGCCCGCCAATTGTTGGGATCGCGCATATCCGGCTGAAGACCGACAACCTTGCTGTGGCACGGAAGTTTTACGGAGACACCTTGGGATTTCAGGAGATGCTCACGGTAGATAAACCGACGGGTGGCCTGACGCTGACTTATTTTAAGGTGAACGATCATCAATATATTGAGCTTTTCCCCAATCTGAGCAGCCCAACCGAAGACAGGCTTTCGACCATTGCTTTCGAGACCACGGATGCCCAAGCACTGCGGGGCTACCTTGCCGCACGTGGCGTGACAGTGCCCGATACGCTGAGGCCCGGGCTGGACGGCAATCTGAGCTTCATGGTAAAGGATCCGGAGGGGCACTCTGTCGAATTCGTGGAATACTTGCCCGGCTCGCTCCAGCGCCGGAATTTTGGCAAATTCCTTCCGGAGACTCGTATCTCACAGCACATGATCCACGTGGGGGTCACAGTCCTTGACCGCGCCGCCGCGGATCGCTTCTACAAAGATGTTCTCGGCTTCCAGCCGATGTGGTACGGCGGCATGAGCGACGACCGTGTGGACTGGGTCTGTATGCGTGTCCCCGAAGGCAGCGATTGGCTCGAGTACATGCTGAACGTTCGCAATCCCACGCCACGAACCCTCGGTGTGATGCACCACCTGGCACTCGGTGTTCCAAGTGTTGAAGCAGCCTATAAGACGGCGGTGGACCGAGGGTACAAAGCAGAACAACCCAAGATCGGGCGGGACGGCAAGTGGCAATTGAACCTCTACGATCCTAACTACACGCGCGTGGAATTGATGGAGCCGAAACCAGTTAGGAAACCGTGTTGTTCCCCGATACTAGGTCAGTAGCCGGTAGGTGGTTGGTGGGGATGGATATCCGTGCCTATCTACTATCTGCCGCCTGCTGCTGTTTGAACCGCCGCAAGCCCAGAGTGGGGGACGCTCCGCGCCACCCCGCAGAAAGCGCGACATACCCGTCCTTATCTGTCCCCATGTAGTCGGGATGTTGCTTGGCGGGAAGCGCCACCCGCGTCGGAGTGTCCAACATTGACAAGGATGGACAGAGCTGGTATTCTCCACCTGAAGCACCAGGAGGAATGCCCGTGAACGTTCACCTTACGCCTGAGCTGGAAACGCTCGTTCAGAACAAAGTGAAGACCGGCCGCTACAACTCGGCGAGCGAAGTGGTCCGCGAGGCATTGCGGCTTTTTGAAGAGAGGGACCGGATTCGGGAGCTCCAGATTCAGGAGCTCCAGATTCAGGAGCTCCGGAAGAAGATCAACAAGGGCTGGGCTTCTCTCCAACACGGCGAGGGAGTGGACGGAGGAGAATTCTTCAGGGCTCTCGAGCGAGAAGAACGAGAATTGGCGCGAAAGCGCAAACAAGCATGAAGCGCTTCAAACTTTCCCCTGAAGCCGCCCAGGACATTCGGGAAATCTGGGCCTACATCGCAGCCGACAGTATCAATGCCGCCCGCCGCCTTCGCCTCCAGATTTTTGATGCATGCCAGAGGATTGCCGACAACCCAGGAATTGGACACAGCCGAGAGGCCCTCACAGATAAGCCCGTGCTCTTCTGGCCGGCGGGCTCATACCTGATTATTTACACCGCCCGAAAGCCTGTCGAAATCGTTCGCGTACTACACGGTGCGCGTGACATTCCAAGCCTGCTCTAATTGCCGGCAACTGAGATGACCCGATTGACGGCTGGATCGCGGGTGGCGCCGACATTGCCCTTCATGTCGGCGAGCGTTAAGAAGTCAGAACAGGCCACGGCTAGGACGCGGCAACTGAGATGTGGCCCGTGTTCGTGGGGCGCATACATGAAAGGCAGCGTATGCGCCACCCGCGGGTTGGGCAAGGGGTGGCACAGGCACTCTTGCCTGTGTCCAAAGCTGATGCCTCCCATGCAGAGCACACCCCGATGCATCGGGGTGCTACCGTTAAGAAGCCAGAACAGGCCACGGCTAGGACGCGGCGACAGAGATGTTGCCCGTGTTCGTGGGGCGCACACATGAAAGGCAGCGTATGCGCCACCCGCGTTTTTCAGGAATTCATAATTCATAATTCATAATTGCTCTTGCCCTTCAGCCGCTCTTCAATGATTCAATGACCCGATGAATCAATGAGTCAATTGAAGAACTCCTGGGCTACACCTGTAAATATTTCTCTTGACAACGCCCCGCCCCTGTGATAGCCTATTAATGTGTATAGCCTGACCCGCGGGGAAGTCCTTTCCCCGCTATCCCAACATTCCGTCCCAGGAGGAACTATGTCCTTACGCAAATCACCCGAACTTACACCCGCGTTGCTCGCCGCCGCGCGCCAGAATGCCCAGCATTCCACCGGACCGCGCAGCCCCGCCGCCCAGCATAACTCCAAGCTCAATGCCTTGAAGCACGGCGGATATGTCGTGGAAGAAAATCACCACGAAGTCGAAAATCGAAATTCGAAAAACGAAAACCGCGAGTCACCAGTCGAGTTTCGAATTTCGAGTTTCGATTTTCCAATTTCGATTTTCCAATTTCGAGTTTCGGTCCTTGAAAGGCTCGAGCGGGCGCAAGCGGGCGTGATGCGGCGCGCCTTGCAGGCCATCCAGGACTGGCAACACCGCCGCCAGCAGGAGATGGCCCGTGTCACCTTCGACGCCTCCCAGCACGAGATCCTTGATGTCGATCTGCCGGAGTCTACAGATCGAGGGGTGGCGCTGAGAAAGACTCTTTGTT
>Ga0208821_1001103_pt1 | contig 16608 bp, 15 predicted proteins | sample June2015DPH_20_5_FD_184720 | JGI IMG/M metagenome (GOLD analysis project Ga0208821, IMG submission 184720) | Peatland microbial communities from SPRUCE experiment site at the Marcell Experimental Forest, Minnesota, USA - June2015DPH_20_40... | ecosystem: Environmental > Terrestrial > Soil >... | reverse complement strand
TCAGGTGTCAGGTGTCAGGTGTCAGGTGTCAGGTGTCAGGTGTCAGGTGTCAGGTGTCAGGTGTCAGGTGTCAGGTGGGGGGGCTGGGGGCTAGGGGCTGGGGACTGGGGGACGAAGGCCTGCCCGCCGCCAGCGCGTGCCAGCATCACTCGCTCAATTTGTCCTGTTGCCCAAGAAACCCCACCAACCTTGAAGAGAGTTTCCTTTTTTGACCGAACGACGCGGGAATGTTGTTGAAAACAAAGGACGACTGTGGAAGACTCTGCGCAGAAGCGGGAATGTTGATGAAAACAAAGAAGGTAGGAGGTAGGTGGTAGGTGGAAGGTGGGGAAGAGCAGGATTCAGGATTCAGGAGCCAGGAGTCAGAACGAACAGCATCTGCTTTCTGTTTTCTCCCTTCTGCTTACTGCCGACTGCCTACTGGATTCTAGGGAGGTGGGGAATTAAAAGACAGGGGCTAGGGGGTTGGGGGCTGGGGGACGAAGGCCTGCCCGCCGCCGGCGCGTGCCAGCATCGCTCGCTCAATTTGTCCTGTCGCCCAAGAAACCCCACCAACCTTGAAGAGAATTTCCTTTTTTGACCGAACGACGCGGGAATGTTATTGAAAACAAAGGACGACTATGGAAGACCCTGCACAGAAGCGGGAATGCTGCTGAAAACAAAGAAGGTAAGTCGTAGGGGGTAGGTGGGGAATCAAAAAGAGGTGCTAGGGGCTGGGGGCCGAAGGCCTGCCCGCCGCCAGCGCGTGCCAGCATCACTCGCTCAATTTGTCCTGTCGCCCAAGAAAACCCACTGACCTTGAAGAGAATTTCCTTTTCTGACCGAACGACGCGGGAATGTTGTTGAAAACAAAGAAGGTAGGTCGTAGGGGGTAGGTGGTATAGGCGTTAAGATAAGCCGTGTTCAAATGGCCCCGGCAGGGGCCAACGGTGAATAGTCCGTCAGCCGACGGATTTTAACCTGCGGATAACGGGACCGCACAGATTTACGCAACCCGTCAGGCGACGGGTTGACCGGTCAATGGGCGGCCCCTCCGGGGCCGAAACGCTTTCTGGGCTTCTCTTTCCGTAGGTTTCATCCGTCGGCTGACGGACTACTCACGGTGTCCCGCTTCGCGGGACGGGAATGGTGCCGGAACGATGGAAATGGTCCTTATCTTAACTCCTATGGGGGTAGGTGGTAGGTTGGGAATCAAGAAGAGGTGCTGGGGGCTAGGGGCTTGGGACTGGGGGACGAAGGCCTGCCCGCCGCGGACGCGTCCCAGCATCACTCGCTCAATTCGTCCTGTCGCCCAAGAAACCCCACCAACCTTGAAGAGAATCTCCTTTTTTGACCGAACGACGCGGGAATGTTGTTGAAAACAAAGAAGGTAGGTCGTAGGGGGTAGGTGGTATAGGCGTTAAGATAAGCCGTGTTCAAATGGCCCCGGCAGGGGCCAACGGTGAATAGCCGCAGGTTTTGACCTGCGGATAACGGGACCGCACAGATTCACGCAACCCGTCAGCCGACGGGTTGATCCCGCAGGCGCGGGACCCCTCCGGGGCCGAAATGCTTTCTGGGCTTCCCTTTCCGTAGGTTTCATCCCGCGTGGCGGGACTACTCACGGTGTCCCGCTTCGCGGGACGGGAATGGTGCCGGAACGATGGAAATGGTCCTTATCTTAACGCCTATGGGGGGAGGTGGTAGGTGGGGAAGAGCAGGATTCAGGATTCAGGAGCCAGGAGCCAGAATGAAGAGCATCTGCTTTCTGTTTTCTGCCTTCTGCCTTCTGCTTACTGCCGACTGCCTACTGGGTAGGGAGGTGGGGAATCAAAAAGAGGTGCTGGGGGCTAGGAGCCTGTCGGAGATAGATTTTCGCTTCAGAGGGGAGGGGGGCGCAAGTTTTATTATAAATCACCTTGTTTAGTATTGACAGTTAGGTTCTTCAGTGTAACATCAGGTTATGAGCAAACAGTTTCGGAATTGCGATCTAAATCAGGCTTGCCTGTTGCCCCAGTCGTTGCAGGACTGGTTACCGGAAGGGCACGTGGCGCGGTTTGTGGCGGACCTGGTGGAAACCTTAGACCTGTCAGCGATTTACGCCAAGTACGAGGAGGGGGACGGTCGGGGGCTGGCGGCGTATGATCCGCGGATGATTGTGCGGCTGCTAATTTATGCCTACTGCCGGGGGGTGCCGGGTTCGCGGCGGATCGAGCGGGCGACCTACGAGGACGTGGGCTTCCGGTATTTGGCGGCCGACCAGCACCCGGACCACGACACGATCGCGGATTTCCGCAAGGAACACTTGGCCAACCTCTCGCAACTGTTCGTGCAGGTGTTGAAACTGTGCCAGCAAGCGGGGCTGGTGAAGCTGGGGCATCCCGCAAGGCGGGACTGGATGGGGCCAAGGTCAAGGCCAATGCCAGCAAGCACAAGGCGATGAGCTACGAGCGCATGGGGGAGACAGAGAAGAAGTTAGAGGTGGAGGTCCAGGGGTTGCTGGCGGAGGCGGCGCGGATCGATGCCGAGGAAGATGGGAAATATGGGAAGGGGAAACGGGGCGACGAACTGCCGGAGGAATTGGCGCGGCGGGAGAACCGGTTAGCGAAGATTCGGGAGGCGAAGGCGGCGCTGGAGGAAGAGGCGAGAGAAGCTGCGAAGAAGAAGCAGGCGGAGGTGGAGGCGAGATTAAGGGAGCGGGAGAGGCAAGAGGAAGAGCGGGGGCGGAAGTTGGGCGGGCGGCCGCCGCAGGCTCCGGACCCGGAGCAATCCCGCAAACGCGGGACGGAGCCGAAAGCGCAACGGAACTTCACCGACCCGGATTCGCGCATCATGAAGGACGGAGCGACGAAGGAGTTTGTGCAAGGCTACAACGCGCAGGCGGCGGTGGACATCCCGCAGGGCGGGACCAGGTGATCGTGGCGGCGTCGGTGACGCAGGAGGCCAATGACAAGAAGCAGTTGGTGCCCATGGTGGAGCAAGTGGAAGTGATGACGGGGAGCAAGCCGGAGCAAGCGACGGCGGACGCGGGGTATTTCAGTGAGCAGAGCGTGACGGACCCAAGGTTAGAGGGGGCCGATTTATTGGTGGCACCGGACCGGCAGAAGCACCGCGAGAAGGGTCCCGCCGCGACCGGGCCTCCGCCGCACGAGGCGGGGGTGGCGGAGCGGATGCGGGAGAAGCTTCGCACCGTGGAGGGACGGGCCGTTTATAAGATGCGCAAGGCCGTGGTGGAGCCGGTTTTTGGACAGACCAAAGAGGCGCGAGGGTTCCGCAAATTTCTGCTGCGGGGGCTGGAGAAAGTGCAGGCAGAATGGAAGCTCATCTGCGCCACGCACAATCTGTTGAAGCCCTTCCAGTCGGGATGGAGCCCACAAAGGGCATGAACAGGTGTGCCCCACCCACAAAAGTCACTCCTCGGGCAGCCTTGAAGGAGCAAAAAGGTCGGAGTCCCAGTCTCAGAGAACGGCGGGTAACAAAAAAGCGAATTTCAGAAACCGTATCTCCGACAGGCTCCTAGGAGGGCATGATGCGGACATTCGGATTCATACTTTTTTTCACAACTCTCGCTTTGGCTCGCACGGAGTTCTGGGCCCCCGTGGCCCCGCCGCGGGCTCACTACTCCATCCATGTGAAATTCATCGCTGACCCTTCGCGCCTCGAAGGCACGGAGACCATTCGATTTCGCAATGACACGCGGAGGCCCATCGGTCGTATCGCACTGCAATGGTACGGGGATGTCTTGCGTGTGAAGGCCAACGGCGTTCCCGCCGAGCGCTCGCCGGGAAAATACAGCGTGGCGCTATTCGACCTGCCGCAAGATGTCAGGCCCGGCGGCGAGGTCGAACTCTCCATCGATTTTGCCGCCCCTTGGAAGCTCGATCCGCACAACGGAAGCGCCATAACTTCGTTCCTGAGTCCGCACCTTTGGTGGGGCTTCGGCACGCTCGACGACTACGAGGTTCATCTCCAGGTCCCGGACGGCTACGCCGTGGCCACAAGCGGCCGGTACGACCCCCGGGCGGGTGTGTACCGGGCTGAGGGCGCTCGCATGTTCGGCCTGTTTATCGGGAAAGGATATGAAAGTGCCGAAGCCGATGCCGGTGATGTGCACGTTCGTGCTGTCTTCACCGCGGCAGGGCGGCCCTGTGCCGAGTTGCTGGTGAAAACGGCGGTCGATGTGATCGGCTTCTACCGGCAGCAGTTCGGTTTTTATCCGCATCGCTCCCTCTCGATCGTCCCTGGCATGGATTTCCCGGCGGGAGGTTATCCCCCCGCTACAGGCCTTGTCGTCATACATGGGCAGGAGCACCTCACCGAGCGCCCGGAGGCCTTCTGGCGCTGGATCACGGCGCATGAGATTGGCCACATGTACTGGTCCAACTATGTCCTGGCACAGGGCCCGGATTCGCTTACGTGGCTACTGGTCGGGCTGGGTCTTCATGCGGATCGCGAGTATAGGCGTGCACGCGACATCAAAGGCGGCGTCGGCGCGTTGGAGCAGGATTACATGACCGGTGTGCAGCAGGGACTGGACACGACCATGGACCTGACCGAAGAGCAGGGGGCCGCCATTCAGTGGGACTTCAACAATATCGTAGAGCACGGTAAGAGTGAGGCATTCCTCAATGCCTTGGAGTCGGTCATCGGCACGGAAACCTTCGCTAAGGTTTATCGCCGATGTCTGAAGGAATACGCCGGGAAGCAACTCGGCTGGCGGGAGTTCCAACGGATCTCGGAAATCGAAAGCGGGCAGGATCTCGGCTGGTTCTTCGAGCAGTGGGTGCGCTCCTCCGCGAATGCAGCCTACCGCGTGGCGGGGCAGGAGTGCTCGCCGGCCGCCAATGAGTTCGACTGCACCGTGCGCGTCGAGCGATTGGGCACAATGCGAATGCCCGTGACCGTCGCTGCCCGATTCGAGGACGGCTCGGAGCAACGCGTCCAAACAGATCGCTTGGCAGACTTGGACGAGCTGAAGTTCCCGGCCAAATCGCCGCTCAAGGAAGCTGTGATAGAGCCGGATGGTAGGGTGGCATTGGCCGAGGCTCCTACTCCGGCCCAACGGGAATTGATGGCGAAAGTCAGCCAAATGCCCTGGACGGGCGTGGGAGCAGCAGCCTTGGAAGCCTACCGACAGGCGAGCGAGATGAAGATCCAGGATGCGCAGTTCCGGGCGAAGTTGGGATTGTTGCTCTACGACGGTCGATATTATCCGCAAGCGCTCGAAATGATGACACGGGCGGCAGAAAGCGATTCCGAATGGCGCTTTGTCGCCCTCGTGTGGCAGGGGCATCTGCTGGACCTCCTCGGGCGTCGAGCCGAAGCGGTGGCGCGCTACCAGGAAGCGCTAAAGGTGCCGGGCGCGCAGAGTATGCAGCACAGCCAGTACAACCTTGTCATCAACAAACAGTGGGTCGAGCAGCGGCTAAAAACGCCATTCGAAAGAAAATGACTAAGCGAGCACATGTGAGTTGACAAAGCTACTGGAATCCCGTAGGATCATGAAATTGGAATTCGAATGGCACGACGCCAAGGCCGAGGCCAACTTGCAAACCCACGGCGTGAGCTTCGAGTTGGCGAGGACGGTCTTCAAAGACCCGTTTGCCATCGAGCGTCTCGATGATCGTGAAGATTACGGTGAGGAACGCTTCGTAATTATCGGCATGGCGGAAGGGCACGTCCTGCTGTTCGTAGCCTATACAGAACGCGAGGACCGCATTCGTATCATTTCAGCCCGCAGGGTAACGCAACATGAGCAAGACGACTACTACCTACAAAACGCCTAGACCGATGACTCCGGAAGCCATCGAGAAGGCCGCCCGCGCCGATCGCGACTCGCAGCCATTAACCGAAGCTGACCTCAAGCGGATGAAGCGCACCCCACAAGCGAAAATCATCCGCCGTGCGTTGGAACTGACCCAAGAGGAATTTGCCGCCCGTTATCACATCCCGTTGGGCACGCTGCGGGATTGGGAGCAGGGCCGCGCAGAACCAGACCAGCCTACGCGGGCCTATCTGACGCTGATCGCCCGCGATCCTGACCATGCTAATCGGGTCTTGAATCCGAGGCCGCGCTAAAAGGCCTTCAAACTCAAAACGGTTTATGAGTATCTGAAACGCGCGGCGGCGGCGGACATCGGTTCGGGTTGCGAAGACAAGCCTACAAGGCGCGGCGCTGGACCGCCTCACGCGTGTCGATGGAGAGAGGGGCTTTCAGCCCTGGCCGAAATCGCATTTGCAGCGCCTCATGGATCAGATGGAGAATTGGACTTCGATTCTGGAAGAGAAGTCGCATCCACTCCCGCCGTTTCATCTGGGGGAAATAGATCCCCCGGAAAGCCAGACGGCCCAGCAGATGCGTGAGGCGGTCCGCAAAAGATCTTGATTCCAGCCACTTCATGGCGGTGGCAATAGTGGCCGGACTGTAGGACGACTTCCAGGCCTGTCTCACCTCTTCCTCCGCCTGTTCAGCGGAAATCCCCAGAGGCGTGAAGTCCATGGTGAAAGGCCGGAACTCCAACCAGTGTTTCGGCCGGGTGAGCCGGCCGGTAGAAGCCAGGCGGTCATAGAGTGGAGTTGACGGATAGGGTGTGAGCAGACCAAACACGGGCATCCCCGGGGGCCAGGCACGAATTACGTCCAGAGTGCGCTGGGCTACACCCGGGCGGTCGTTGTCCATCCCGAAAATGAAGGAAGTGATGGCATAAACGCCGTATCGAGCGAGGCGTTCGAGAATCACCCCATATTCGGCTGGTTTGTTAAATCCCTTGCTCACGCTCTTGAGGTTTTCGGAATCAATTGACTCGAGGCCCGTGAAGATATATTTGCCGCCACTTTGGGCGATCAGGGAGACCAGTTCCTCGTCACGCAGAAGGTTCATGCTGATTTGTGCCACCCAGGGAACTCGTGCGTCGCGGGCGATGATCTCCCTGAGCAACGATTTGGTGCGCTTGGGGTTGATGGCAAAGTTATCATCGATAAAAAAGACCGCAATCTTTCCTTTTTGCCGCTTTTCCAGGGACTTCAGCATCAACAGTTCGCTCACCACGCTCTCATTGGAGCGAAAACGAATGGAATCACCGAAAAAGCCTGTTACGGTGCAGAAATCGCAACCGTAGGGGCATCCGCGGCCGGTTTCAATCGGAAGCAAATAAAAAGTCTGCCAGGTCATCCCGAGAAGCGAAAAGAGGCGCCGCGCCATGGCGGGGAAGCGCCAGATCAGGTTGAACTGGTCAAGGTTCATGCGGTGCCAGGGGATCACTGGATAATCAGCCAGGGAGGGCTTGACCTCCTCGGCCGCGGCATTGAGAGGGGCATAGAGGTCTTTCAGCGTGCCACGCTCGGCATCCGCAACGATGGTCGGCCAAAGCTGGTCCGCCTCCCCCAGGGCCACCGAGTCAGCGTGGCGAGGGCCGCCGTCGCGTCCTAGTGCTTCGTCGGGCACCTCGGTGATGTGAGGGCCTCCCATCACTACGGGGACGCCCACCGCGCGCACCGCGTCCGCCATCTGGTAGGCCTTCCTTATCATGCGAGTCATGGCGCCAATTCCTACCAGCCCGATCTGATTCTCCCGGACGTACTGCACCAACTCCGTCGCGCTCAGACGCTGCGCGTTTCCGTCCACCAGAAACACCTCGTGTCCTGGAGGGGTGAGTGACTTGAGAAGAAACATCCAGAGATGCGGCATGAAGTTGTGCGTGATCTCGTTATCAGGATTGTAGAGCAGAATATTCATCTGTGCTTTGCCCCTTCAGTCTTGCTTTGGATTCGAGATGCTTTGGAGACAACGAATGCCCAATAGGAGTCTCTCGAATTCGTGTCACAGGTAACACGTTAGTTGACCCGCAGCACTGCGGCCCCGCGGATGGCGTCATTCTTGAGCGAGTTCAGCACGCGATTGGCGTCGCGCAGCGGGAATACCTCGGTCTCGGTATGGATGGGGATTTCGGCGGCGAGGCGGAGGAAATCCTCGCCGTCCTGCCGAGTGTTATTGGCGACGCTGCGCAGCACACGCTCGTGGTAGAGCAAATTGTAATCGAGTGCTGGAATAGGACTCATGTGGATGCCGCCCAGCGCGAGGGTTCCGCCTTTCTTCAGGGCCTTTAGGGCTGCGGGCACAATCTCGCCCGCCGGCGCAAAGATAATGGCAGCATCGAGTTTTGCCGGCGGTTCCTCGACCGTCCCCCCCGCCCACGCCGCGCCCATCTCGAGCGCCAGCTTCTGGTGACGCGCGTCACGGGTCATGGCGTAGACGGCGACATTCCAGTGCCGTGCTACCTGGATGGCCAAGTGGGCCGCTGCCCCAAAGCCGTAGAGTCCGAGCTTGCCGCCCGGCTCTATACCCGAGAGGCGCAGAGAGCGGAAGCCGATAATCCCTGCGCATAGTAGCGGAGCTGCCTGCTCGTCCGCCAGACCCTCGGGAATGGGATAGACGAATTTCTCCGGCGCGAGTGTGTACTCCGCATAGCCGCCGTCCACCACGTATCCAGTGAACGTAGGTGCGTCGCAAAGGTTCTCCTTTCCCGCACGGCAATACTCGCAGACCCCGCATGTCCGGTGAAGCCAAGGGATACCAACCCGGTCGCCGACGCGGAAGCGGCTGACCTCAGGCCCCAGCTTCTCGATGCGGCCCACCACCTGATGCCCCGGGATCACGGGTGACTTGCGCGCTGGCAACTCGCCCTCGACCACATGCAGGTCCGTCCGGCAAACCCCGCAGGCGGCAACCCGCACCAGCACCTGATCTCTTTCGGGCAGCGGGTCCGGCACGTCGGTAAAGTCGAGTGGATTGGTCTCAACCCGCGCGGGCGAATGGAGCAAACACGCCTTCATGACATCCTCCGTCACAATCGTACTCGAAGCGCTTGGTAATCGCAATTGGAGAGGTCAACATGCCTGAGAATCGCCTGAGCTGTAGCCGCCGAACTCCCGGATGGCGTCGAACATGGCAAGAACGTTTTCCATGGGCGTTTCCTCGAGAATCGAGTCGTGGCTGGCGCCCGCCACATAGCCTCCTCGCGTTTTCATGATATCGAGAACTTTGCGCGTTTCTTCGCGGACGAACTCTGGTGTGCCCAGGATCAGCACATGGTGAGAGTCAATTCCGCCATTGAAGAGGAGCTCGTCGCCGAAGCGCCGCTTCAGCGTCACCAGGTCCATCCCATCACAGGAGGGCTGGACGGCATGCAGGCCATCCAGTCCAGCCTCGATCATCTGCGGGATTAGAGGAGCATACCCGCCACAACAATGCATCATGACTTTCAATCCGTAATCATGGCCCAAGCGGGCCAGGCGCTTGAGGTGAGGTAGGATGAAACGCCGGAAGAGACCCACGCTCATCAAAGGGCCTCGCTGACTCCCGAAATCGTTTCCAATAAAGAAAATATCGATGGCTGAGGCAGCGGCATCGAAAATACGCCGGCTGACGCCCACATAGTAATCCACGATGTGCTGTAGGACCGCATCCACCACTTCCGGTTCATCGTACATTTTGAGGAAGAGAACATCCATGCCTAGCATGTCCACGGCGTCGTGGAAGAAGGGTGACCAATCCCCGCCCAGAATAGCGTATTCCCTTTCGTACTTATCCGCTTCGGCGCGGATGTGAGAGACATCCATCCACAGCGGCTCAGGCCAGGGATAGGCGTGAACTTCCGCGAGAGTAGCTTTGGATAATGGATGACTCTTGGGTTGGCCGTAACCGAGGCCCTCGCGCTCGATGCCGAAGGGGGTTCGGGAAGTCGCGCCGGGGGACAGGGTAAACTGGGGCCCGGCATAGACGGGAAAAACCCGGCGAAAGTCATCGCCGAAGCGCCGACGCAGTCCTTCGTCGTCAAGTCCGGTGGCTCGCTTGGCCTTTTCCCAAAACTCAGTCGACGACCCGCACCACGCTGGCACACGGTCGGGCTCCTCGTGTTCGAAGGCAGCCATTACTCTTTCTCTGGAAGTCATCTCTATCTGAGCACTCCCTCTGGGTTTCGAGCAGCATCGAGGCACGAAAAGGCTCTCGGACTCCCGAACGCATGCCCGGTCAAGAAGCAGATGCTACCACAATCGATTATTGACATTCCTCAACTATTCAATTAGCTTTTCTCCGGTGAGTGCTGGTGTCGTTTGGAATGGGGGTCCACCCGAGCCGCCCGTCATTCCCGCGAAAGCGGGAATCCAGTCAGACGACAGCACATTTCCAAAGGTTCGCGGAGTAGATTCCCGCTCTCGCGGGAATGACCAGATCCCGCAAATGACACCAATACCCGTGAGCCAAGAGGCGGTGTCATGAGAAGCAAAACCTTCTTGTCTTCGCCGGTGATTCTGGGACTTTTTAGCGTCGTCATTTACTGTGCCCAGCAGAGTGGTAATCCCGCCAATTCCAGAGGTCAATTGCCCCAGAATCTACCCTCACAAAGCCCCATTTACGATGTTTGGGGAGAGGACCAACTCTTAAACCAAGCCAAGGGGTCGGCAGCCAAAGCCGGGAACTCTGTAACACTCCTCGACGAAATAGACGACCCAGGCGAGCGCAAAGCGTATGTGGCTCTTTTCCAGAAGCAGAACGCCCAAAATCGTCGCAGGACCGCAGTCGAGTTTCTTCAGCAGTACCCGCAATCCTGGTTTCTTTCGCAAGCCTACGAGATTGCCGCCAAAGCATCCATAGACCTTGGAGACAACAAATCAGCTATCCAGTTCGGTCGTGAATCCCTGAAACTGTTGCCCGAGAATGCCCTTCTTTTGGTTCCGATCGCCGATGTGGAGACACAGGAAGGCAACTCGGCAGGGGCCACGCAGGACGCAAGGATGGCACTAAGTTGTCTTGACCGATTCCTCAGGCCAGCCGTCTTTTCCGAAAAAGAATGGACCGCCCTGGAAAAGCAGTTGCGCGCCACGAGTTACTACATACTGGGCAAGGCCGCAACCGGCGAGGGTCTGGACGCGAAAGGTCCGGACCGTGACAGCAAGCTACAGGAGGCCGAGGACTTCGCCAGCAAATCTTTCCACTTGAATCCTTCCGACTCTGCGGCTGCTTATCTGTTGGGGTTAATCCGACTCACCCGGGGGAATCTAAAAGGAGCAGCTATCGCCTTCGCTACTACCTACCAGCAGGAGGGTCCACTCAAAGAAAAGGCGGGGAAGCACCTTGAGGCAATATACGCGCACTGGCCATCGAAGCCAGCACAAGGATTTGACGCATTCGTAAGGGATCTTGCCGCTACCGATGTGCCGGCGCAGGAACCCGAATCTGCTGAAGAATCAATACATGCGGGCGGCCCTGCACCCCCTTATGCCGGTTCCCAGTCCTGCCAAAGTTGCCATCCGCGCGAATACTCCGGTTGGCAGAATACGGGCCATGCCAAGATGTTCCGCGCCTACAAGTTCGATAACGTTTTCGGGGACTTCAACAACGCCACCTTTGCCGATGAGACAGGAAAAGTCGTAGCCCGGTTTGCCCACGACGAAACCCACCATTACATCGACATCATGGATACTTATGGTAAATGGTATCGCTATCGGGTGGATTACACGATCGGAGCGAAATGGCAACAGACGTATGCCACTCGCTTGCCTGACGGGGAAATCCAGGTTGTGCCGCTCCAGTACAATCGAGACCAAAAGCGCTGGTCGGCGTTCTGGAAGATGATCGACGCCCCGAAGTCGGAGCGGGCACAGGTTACGAATTTTCCCAAGCTAAGTCGAGACACGGCCTACCTCGCCCATTGCGGACCATGCCATACCAGCCAACTGCGAGCCACGACGACAAAGTCACCGGAAGCGAAGGACCTGGTTATTGGGGAGCCGGGAATAAACTGCGAGATGTGCCACGGGCCGTCGGGTGACCACGTGGCTTCAATGCGCCTGGCCAAGCCAGGGTATAAACCTCCCCTCAAACTCCAGGTCGAATTCGGTAAGGTAAGCAGCCCAGACTACGTGGCGATTTGCGGCCAGTGCCACCTGCAATCGACGGTTTTGACTATGGGTCCGGAGGGAGAAGTCAATTATCGTCACTTCCCCGACACTTTCTATGTGCACTATCGTAGCCGCCCCTATGGGGAGTTTCCGCTCCGGGCCTTTTACAAGGACGGACGCTTTCGCGTAGTTACATTCATTGTCGAGTCTTTCCTTCGCTCCAAGTGCTACCAAGAGGGGCATGCGCAATGTGGCCACTGTCACGACTTTCATCCTTCGGAAAGCAGTAACGTAAGGGCGCTGAAATTCCTCGATAATCCTGACCAGATGTGTCTCCAATGCCATCCTGAATATGCCGCAAAACTCCAAGCGCACACCCATCATGCAGCCCAATCCGAAGGGAGCCGCTGCACCGCCTGCCACATGCCGAAGATCATGAATAGCGTGATGTTCAAAACCATGACCCATCAGCTTGACGACATTCCCAATGCGGAGATGACTGCCCGTTACGGCCAGGAGAACAGCCCGAATGCTTGCCTCATCTGCCACAAAGATAAGGACATCGCTTGGCTGAAGGCGGAACTGAGCAAATGGAACGGACGCGATGGGCGGACATTAGCAACGTCAGGTGCTCAACCCTGGTCAAAATAGGGGGATACAGTCCACTCCGGCTATTTGAAGCGATTCCGCTCGTGGCCCCCGCTTTGGGGATAACAGGAAAGTGACAAGAGGGGAGACATATCCGGCTCTCTTATACGGGTTGTTCGTCGTTCGTAGAAGAAAAGGCCACCGTCTGTCATTCTGAGTCCTTCGCTGTCATCCTGAGCGCAGCGAAGGATCTCGCTCTGCCCGCTCAGGATAAACTCCGCGAAGAATCCCCGCATTTGAAAGCTCAATCAGTGCGAAAAAATGCCGGGAATCTTCGCTTCGCTCAGAATGACAGACAATGGGGTTATCCTTTACGAATGACGGGCATTGCGTATTAGCCGGTTTTTAGTGCTCAGGTCTTGCGAGATCCCTTCAATCAACGTGGAACACTTCCTTCATATCGGCCCACCATTCCCCTTCGGCGCGGCTGGGGATCGGCTGCTGCATCGGCATCATGATGGCCCACCATTCCTGCGTTGTGGGGTCCGCAGCCATCTTCGCCATGTCAGCCTCGAAGGCGTCGCCAATATATTCAAAATAAGCAAAGAGCGTATTGTCCTTACAAAAGATTGAGTAGTTGCGAATGTTGCAGTCGTAGATGGTCTTCAAAACTCCCGGCCAAACCTTCGCATGGTACTCAACGTACTTATCGTAGACTTCCGGTTTCAGCCCGATGATCTGTCCATACCGCTTAAGCTTTGGCGCTTGCATAGGTTTGTTGGCTCCTGGATTCAAGTGTCAGAACTTCAGTTATAGACGCATTCTTTCGCCGCGTCGGCCATCACCTGAAGATTCTCGATCGGCGTATCGAAGAAGTGGTCGCTCACCGAGCAGACGTAGCCTCCGTCCTGCCCGACCTTCTCGAAGAGCGTGTGCACGGTTTCCCGGATTTTTTCAGCCGGCCCTGCGGTCAGCACGTTGAACTGGTCAAGCCCGCCAATCACGGCGAGGCGGTTACCGACTTTTCGCTTGAATTCCCAGGGTTCCTGATTTCCACCGATGCTCATCGGGGCCAGCGTCTCTGAAATATCCGCGCCATTGGCGACAATCAATTCCTCGATTCCTCGCGTCCCGCCGCAAGTGTGATAGGCCACTATGAATCCGAGGTCGTGCAGGGCATCATGCATTTTGCGGTCGTAAGGCGTGCAGAACTCCCTGTGCAACGTGGGAGAGATGACCGTGGAAGAACCCGCTCCACCGCCCGTCTCAACCAAGTCAAACTTGGCGCCTTTCATCGATTCGATGAAGCGGAGTTTCTTATGGAGAAGAATAGTCAGCAAACGATGCACCCAATCCGGTTTATCCATGCAGCGCATGATGAGTTCGGTCACGTCCATGAGGCAACAGGCGTGTTGCCAGCAGCCGGCCTGGTCCCCCCAAACAAACCCGCGCACAATGCCCTTGTCGCCGACTTCATCGTAGAGGGTCTGCACCGGGGCCAGATCCATTTTCCCCACCGGCAAATACTTGTCGATGAGCTCGATGTCTTCATCGCGTTTGACCATGTACTCGGTAATCCAGGTCGTCTTTAGGTCGCCCCGAGTCCTATAGGTCAGCATCCCCTCGGGCGTTTCAATGGCATGATTGACCATTCGGTTGTCGGGGTCGCTGCTGACCACGGTAACTTCATCGCGCCATTCCGGAGTGGAAAACTTGGTAAAATCATAATCCACCAGGGCGCTTTGACCCACATCGCCGAAATATTGGATCTGCGCATCCATGCCGAACTTCTGGAAGGCTTCCAGCGCCGAAATACCATTCAGGTAGTATTTGAGATGATAGGCCTGCCATTGGTGGACTGAAATCGGCAGCCGGTCTGGCTTCCCCTTATGAAGCGCCGTCATCAGCCTTTCTTTTGAGTCCATAAGATGCCTCCCAAGTGGTTAGTGGCTAGTGGCTAGTGGTTAGCGGCTACTAGCCACTAGCCACTAACCACTAGCCACTGCTAGTTTACGTCGGGCAGGTCGTATTCGCCCAATCTGAGTGGGTATTTCCCGTACTCGCGGACCAGCTTGACCACGTAGTCGTAGTTCTGTCCGGACACGTTGCTGGGGACAGAGTGGTCAGACTGGAAGATGTAGCCGCCACCTTTGCCCGCATTCAACTTGGTCAAGACAGTACGCTTCAGGTCTTCCGGGCTTCCTTCGGCCCACTGGATCACGTCCATGTTTCCACAGAAGGCGATGCGATGGCCGTATTTCCGCCGGAGTTCTACCACGTCCATCCCAGCCTTGGCCTCCAACGGGTTGTAGGCGTCCACGCCCACTTCGATAAAATCCTCGAAAATCCTCTGCACATTTCCGCAGCCGTGATAGATCACAGGCAACCCGCTCGAGTGGCATTCATCGACCAGGGCTTTCACGCCCGGTTTGAAGTATTTACGCCAATAGTTGGGCGAGAAGAAAAGACCCTGCTTGTAGGCCACGTCTCCCCAGATGACCATGCCGCCCAGCAGGCCGCCACCAGCCCTGATCTGAGCTTTAAGGAGTTCCAGGGAGAAGGCATTGATTCTTTCCACAAACTTTCCCACTTCTTCAGGATACAGCCCAATCCACAGCATCACATTTTCCGTGCCCAGGATGCGCCACAGCATCTCGTGGCCTTCGCAGACGCTGCCGTACACGGGAATATGCGGATAGTTCTTCTTCACACTGTCGATCCAGGCGGGCGAATTCCGCTCAAAACCATCACCCACACCTGCAATCTGGTTGTCACCTGCTTTGAAGAAGCGTCGCTCGTCCCAAGGATCATCGAATTGAAACGCCCGCATCTTTTCGACCGTGTCGGTTTCAAACCTGAGATAGGCTGGCATGGGGTAAGCCAGGCGCTTCTGGAGCACGGCTTCGAACCCTGTCCGCACCACCACCTCTTCCTCATTTTCCTCGAGGACTTCAAACTGCTTGATGTGAGGATCCAAGTTGGGGGTCACAACGAGCCAATCGAGATCGTAGTACTTATAAACATCGGTGTCAGGAGCCAGCGCCAGGTCCTTGCGCCAGCGCGCCAGAAAGCTGCCCCAGAAAAAGTCGCTGATGGGGAGCCGATCCGGCTCCTGATGGTGCAACGTCTTGTTCATGCGATCCAACTTCGCCTTACAGTTTGCTGTTCTTTCCATGATGCCTTCCTCCCCAAGCGGAACCTCCGATTCCACATTCGTTTGTTATACCACGAGTGTCAAACCAGCCCGGCCATTAGTTTCCCTGCGGGTAGCGGGTCAGTTTGAAGATCGTCGCCAGTTTCCTAGATGGGAACTTCCGGGGGTCAGGATGTTGCGCTTCAACGAATAGGCCGTAATACCTCCAAGTGGATTGCCTCCGGGGGCGCCGTGCTGCATACGTTGTCTTTCATGTATGCGCCCCACGAACACGCGCAACATCCCTATCACCGCGTCCTATCCGTGGCCTGTCCTGGCTTCTTAACGGTCCCGCAAGGCGGGATGCCGGCGCCACGCGTGCAAAAACGTCGGCTAGCATCGCTGCATACCACCTACCACCTTCCTTTTCAACAGCATTCCCGCTATCAATGCGTAACTATCTCTGTTTTGCGTAGGATTCCCGCTTTGCTTCCCATTCTCCAAACCCGATCCTTTGTTTTCAACAACATTCCCGCGTCGTTCTTTCATTTTTAAGTCTTGCACCACTTCCACGCTCTGCGAGTTGTCGGGCACAATGTCGGTGCCGAGGCTCTCCTCGATGTTCTCCATCCCCGCACCGTTGTCCTGACCAGCAGGAGTGACCGGGAGGTTGGTCGATTCCTTCCGCAGCCTCAGCAGTTTCCTCACTTTGCGGTCAATGGAGCGGTCCAGGGCGGCTTCCTGGCGCAGCATCATGCTCCACGTCTCCCCTTCCGGGGCAAGGCAGGCGTCCCGTTCGATGGCCGCCCTCTCCTCATTCGCCTTTTCCGCATAGGCGAATTCTTCCCGCAGGCTGGCGATTTCCTCTTCGAGCAGACGTAGAAGTTCCTGGCGCTCGGGCTCGCCCGGCGGCACGCAGTCGGCGCCTTCTTTGAGCAGGAACTGCCGGTATTCCTCGTCCTCCTCTTGTTGCTCGCGCAGGTGCATAGGGTCACTGAAACGGTGCA
>Ga0208821_1001094_pt1 | contig 16733 bp, 20 predicted proteins | sample June2015DPH_20_5_FD_184720 | JGI IMG/M metagenome (GOLD analysis project Ga0208821, IMG submission 184720) | Peatland microbial communities from SPRUCE experiment site at the Marcell Experimental Forest, Minnesota, USA - June2015DPH_20_40... | ecosystem: Environmental > Terrestrial > Soil >... | reverse complement strand
CCAGTACCTTCGTGATCGCTGAGGTCAACGTCGTCTTCCCATGATCCACATGGCCGATCGTCCCAATGTTCACGTGCGGCTTTGTCCTCTCAAATTTCGGCTTCGACATCGCTTAATCCCTCCTTATAGGATTAGGGGTGCACTTAGACGGCCCTTTTCAATTGAGAAAGGATCTCCTCACCCACAGAGGCTGGCACCGGGCTGTAATGAGCGAATTGCAGGGTAAACGTTGCCCTTCCCTGAGTGAGGGACCGAAGGTCGGTTGCATATCCGAACATATTTGCCAGGGGAACCTCGCCAACGATCACATTCGTCCCCCCGCGAAATTCCACTTTTGTTGTCTTGCCTCTTCTCGAGTTAAGGTCGCTGACCACCTGGCCCATAAACTCCTCGGGGGTAATAATTTCGATGGCCATCAGTGGTTCGAGAAGGATGGGGGTGGCCTGGCGCGCCCCTTCCTTGAAGCCCAAAGAGCCGGCAATCTTAAAAGCCATTTCAGAGGAGTCCACTTCATGGTACGAGCCGTCGATCAGGGTCACCTTAATATCCACCATGGGGTAGCCTGCAAGCACCCCTTTCTCCATGGCCTCCGTCACACCCTTTTCAACAGCGGGAATATATTCTCTGGGGATGGCTCCTCCTACGATCCGATTCACAAATTCAAAGCCTTTACCTGGCGTTTGGGGTTCAAGAGTTAGCCAGACATGACCATATTGGCCTCTTCCGCCCGACTGACGAACAAATCTGCCCTCGGACTTGATCGCTTTCGTAATCGTTTCCCTGTAGGCCACCTGGGGTTCTCCCACGCTGGCCTCTACGTTGAACTCCCTTAAGAGCCGATCGACAATGATCTCCAGATGAAGCTCGCCCATGCCGGAGAGTATCGTTTGCCCTGTTTCTTCGTCCGTCTTCACTTTGAATGAAGGGTCTTCTAAAGTCAATTTTTGTAGGGAAGTTCCTAGCTTTTCAAGGTCTCCCTTTGTCTTCGGTTCAATCGCAATGGAGATCACGGGGTTGGGAAAATTCATCGACTCAAGAATGATCGGTTGCTTTTCACTGCAAATCGTGTCTCCTGTTCTCGTATATTTGAGGCCTACCGCAGCAAAGATATCCCCCGCCGAGACTTCATGAATCTCCTCCCGTTTGTTGGCATGCATTTTAACCAGACGTCCAATCCGTTCTCGTTTTCCCTTGGTGGGGTTGAAGACCGAATCTCCAGACTTGAGCGATCCGGAATAGATTCGGAAAAATGTCAGTTGTCCTGTGTAAGGGTCATTCATAATTTTGAAGGCCAACGCTGAAAGAGGGTGCCCATTGTTTGCAGAGAAGGTGAGTTCTTGACCTTCGAGGTCAACTCCTTTTACCGGTGGGACGTCTAAAGGGGAGGGGAGATAATCAATGACGGCGTCGAGAAGCGGTTGAACTCCTTTATTTCGGAAGGCAGCTCCGCATAGCACAGGAATTCCCTTTAAATGGAGGGTTGCCTCCCGCACAGCCTTTCTTAATTCCAATTCCGAAACTTCCTTCCCCTCGACGAATTTTTCCATCAAGGATTCATCCAGCTCAGCCACCTTTTCAATCAGAAACTCCCGCTGCTTTGTGGCTTCCTTTAAATAGTTACCCGGGATATCTAAAATTTCAAAATTTGCACCAAGGCTGTGGGGGTCATACAGGATGGCCTTCATGGTGATGAGATCAATGACGCCTTGGAAATCGTCTTCCTTTCCGATGGGGAGTTGAATAGGAATGGGCACGGTTTTTAAACGATCCTCCATCATTCGGATGCAGCCCTGAAAGTCTGCGCCCGTGCGGTCCATCTTATTGATGAAGGCGATCCTTGGAATCTGATATTTATCCGCTTGCCTCCAGACCGTTTCGGATTGAGGCTCTACCCCTCCGACGGAGCAGAAGACGGCAACCGCTCCATCTAGAACCCGAAGGGAACGTTCGACCTCTATTGTGAAATCAACATGGCCAGGAGTGTCGATGATGTTGATTCGGTAATCTTTCCAGAAACAGGTGGTGGCCGCAGAGGTGATGGTGATCCCTCTCTCCTTTTCCTGCTCCATCCAATCCATGGTGGCAGACCCTTCGTCCACCTCCCCTATTCGATGGGTGACGCCGGTATAATAGAGAATTCGCTCTGTGGTCGTCGTTTTCCCGGCATCGATATGAGCCATGATGCCAATGTTTCTTGTATGTTCTTTTAAAGCCATGTTTGACACAAGTTACCTCTCAACCTTCACTACCACCGGTAATGGGCAAAAGCCTTATTGGCTTCGGCCATTTTATGCGTATCCTCTTTCTTTTTAATCGCGGCTCCCCGGTTATTGGCTGCATCCATCAACTCTGCCGAAAGCTTTTCTTCCATTGTCTTTTCGGACCGCGCCTTTGAAAAACCAATAATCCAACGAATCGCCAACGCAACTTTCCTCTCCGGTCTCACTTCTACCGGAACCTGATACGTGGCCCCTCCCACTCTCCGGGGTCTCACCTCAATGAGGGGTTTTACATTATTCATCGCTTGAGTAAAAACTTTCACCGGGTCCGAATGGGTCTTATCTTTGATGATGTCAAGGGCATGATAAAAAATCCCTTCTGCCGAACTCTTCTTTCCACGGCGCATGATCCCATTGATGAATTTGGCAGTCAGCGTGTCGTGATATTTTGGGTCCGGCAATATTTCCCTTTTTCTGACTTCTCTTTTTCTGGGCATAAAAGCTCCTTCTTCCTTTTCTATGAATGGGTTTGGAAGAGAAGTTGAATTATTTGGGTTTTTTGGCTCCGTATTTGGAGCGGCTCTGTTTACGGTCCTGGACGCCTACGGAGTCCAAGGTGCCACGAATGATATGATACCGGACTCCTGGAAGGTCTTTCACCCTTCCGCCTCGAATGAGGACAACGGAGTGTTCCTGGAGGTTATGGCCGACCCCTGGAATATACGTGGTCACCTCGATTCCATTGGTTAATCTGACTCGAGCAACTTTTCGAAGAGCGGAATTAGGTTTCTTGGGAGTGGTTGTATAGACTCGAATGCAAACGCCCCTCTTTTGAGGCGATCCCGTAAGAGCGGGCGCAGAAGTCTTACTCTTGATGCCTTTCCTCCCTTCTCGGACCAGTTGACTTACAGTGGGCATTACTTACCTCGTTTTGCAAAAGGTTAATCAATTCAAGATGTTAAAAACCGAAAAAATTGATATAAGGCTTTAAGCGAAAAACTTCATAAGATTATCAGATTTTTTCCTATTTGTCAATATTTTATTGTCTTTTTTTTCGGGACAACTATGAGGTGCCCATTGCTACCCTCACTTCCCCATGGGCGGAGTAGAGACGACATGGACCATATCGGTGGATATTGAAGACTTGACTATTGTATCGGTCCCGTGGATCGCTAAGCACGAACACGGGTTTTCCAGCAGCGCTTCATTTTAATCATATAACCAATGGAAATCATTGGTGGAGCAGAGGAGGCTCGAACTCCCGACCTCCAGAGTGCGATTCTGGCGCTCTCCCAACTGAGCTACTGCCCCATTTCTCATAAAAAACGTCGCGTCTCCGTAAAAGAATCACAATTTTTAGAAGCGCCTGCAACTCTCGACTGATTTCTGGACGTTCAAAGCGATGTCATTCATGATAGCCCTAAAAGTTTCCGGATAGTGGACTTGAAGGCTGTCAAATCCGCGCATTTGACAACATAAGCATCCGACGCCCAGGTGGAAAGGTCCTGTTTGTACTCCCCGTAGGCGGAACAGAGGATAATTGGAAGTTGCCTCTCCTTCTCTCGGATTCGCTTGAGAGCTTCAATGCCGTCCATGCCAGGCATCTTGATGTCGAGTGAAATCAGGTCTGGTTTGAAGACGGGGAGTTTCTCAATCGCTTCTTCCCCGTCTCCGGCGCACTCCACGACGTATCCCTCCTCCTCTAACTCCTCTTTATAGAGGAAGCGGATGCTTTCCTCATCGTCCACGACTAGAATCTTCTTCATAAGTCTGCCTCCGCACCTGAGAGAGAGTCCAAACGCTTACCACTCTGCGCGCAGCGTCAGGGGCTAATAATGCGATTCTCTTTTCTTTCCTCGAAAGCAGGGAGTGTGATAATGAATTTTACCCCAGTTCCCGGGCGGTTGTCCACTTCGATCTGGCCCCGATGGGAAGCGATGATTTTGTGGACAATGGGTAAGCCCAAGCCCAGACGGGATTCCTTTGTGGAATAGAAAGGGTTAAAGATATTGTGGAGGTTTTCTGGATCGATGCCCTTCCCGGTATCTTCCACCTCCACCCTGACGCAGGGGGAGCCATTCTTTGAAAAGGAATGGACCCGTAGGAAAAGGGTTCCCTTTTCTTTCATCGCCTGACAAGCATTATTGATCAGATTAAAGAAGCTCTGTTTCAATTGATGAGAATCCCCCTTGATGAGGGGAATTTCTTCTGCATACTCCTTGATGAGTTGGACCCCTCCCAAACGGATTCCTTCTATCGCCATGGAAAGGCTTTCTTCCAAGACATCCCGAAGATCCAATTCCTTAGAAACCAGGGATCCATCCTGAGTATAGTTGAGGAGGCCGTCGAGAATCTTCTCAAGACGGCTGACCTCTTTGATAATAGTCTGAGAGTATTTTTTCTCCTGGGATTCCTGCGGGAGATTCCGATCCAGGCGGCGTGCAAACCCACCGACGGAGGTGAGGGGGTTCTTGATCTCGTGGGCGATGGTCGTGGACATTTCGCCCAAAGCCACCATCTTTTCCAAATGGACCAAATAGGTCTGGGTCTCTTTGAGTTCCCGATGGACCTCCTCCAAATTTCGGTAGAGGGCGGCGTTCTCAATGGCCAATCCGGCTTGGTTGGCGAACATGCTGAGAAATTGAATATCCTCTTCGGTGATAGGGTTTTGGTTGTAAAGGTTGTCGACCAGAACCGCCCCGATGACTTTCCCCTTTCCCATGAGGGGGACGGTGGCAAAAGAGTAAATTTTGGGGTCCCGACTCAGGTGCTCACCGACATAACATCCGACCTCTGAACCCAGATGGCAACCCCTTTCACACCGGGTCTGCAGCCACCCCTCTTTGGATCGAGGAAGCTGGGTATTGAAGGGTCTTCCCTCAAGAACGGTGCGTGAGAGAATGCACTCTTCCTGCTCCAAGGGAATTTGAATTCCTTTGACGACGGAGTTCAAGGCAGAGTGGTCCTCCGGGTCGAGTTGAGTGATCAGGTCTGAAAGGGCTCCGTTTCTCCGGGAGAGAGAGGCCCAGACCTTCCCCGCCTCTTCCGCATTATCCGGTCCCACAGCCATGGTCCCCTCTAAAATGCGATCCTTTTCGTTGACCAGAAAGAGCATGGCCCGATTAAACTTCAGCCCTTCCCCGATCGTAATGGCGGTCAACGTTAAGTGGAGGATTCGCTCAAAATTCACGGTAGTCAAAAGAGCTTTGTTGAGTTCCCACAGAGTCGATAGCTTCTTCACTCTTTTCTCATGGCTTTGAATCATCTGCTGGAGATCATCGTTATGAATCGTTACTTCGATCACCTCAGCAAGCAGGGGGAGGAGATCCATCTGCTGAGGGGAGAACCTATGCTGCTTTGGGAAGTCAAGGTAAAGAATTCCCAGGAAGGACGTCCCATCATACAGCGGAATGCAGGCGAAGGCTGGACAAAAGAGGTCCTCTTCCTCGGGAAGGACATTCTCCTTCTGAAAGGATGATCCTTCCTCTACCCATAAAGGTTTTTTTTCTAAGACCAGACGGGAAAGAAATCCATTGGGTACGATTTTTTCAGGCCCGAGGAAAAGACATCGGCCCGATTGAAAAGCCGTTGAGATGGATCGAAGCATTTGATCCACTTTGACAAGAATCGGACCTGAGGCATTGGAAATCCGGGCAACCGATTTGAGAAGATCGTAGGCTGGGTCGGGCATAAAGAATTACTTGGCCTCTCTCAGATACTCCGCTGCATCCTCCGGCGGCGTGGGATTGATATAGAACCCTGTCCCCCACTCGAACCCGGCCACCTTGGTCAGCTTCGGCATGATCTCAATATGCCAATGGTAGTGCTCCGCATCCAATTCCGGGAAGGAGGAAGTGTGAATAATGTAGTTATAAGGGGGGTCCGTGAGCACCCGGTTGATTCTCCGGAGGGTATCGGAGAGGATTTGCGCTGCCGGTTCGTATTGCGAAAGGTCCATGTGCTCGAAGCTGGGATGATGGGTTTTGGGAAGGATCCAGGTTTCGAATGGAAACCGGGAGGCGAAAGGGGCGATGGAGACGAAAGATTTGTTTTCGGTGACAATGCGGTTTTTCTGCTGAAGCTCTTGTCGAATGATGTCGCAGAACACGCACCGGTCCTTGTAGTGGAAATATGTCTTGGCCCCCTCAATCTCTTCGCTCAACCTCCTGGGGATGATAGGGAGGGCGATAATCTGAGAATGCGAATGTTCCAAAGACGCCCCTGCTGCGACGCCATGGTTCTTAAAGACAAGGACGTACCGAAGACGCTGGTCGCGCCTCAGATCGGTGGTCCGATCCCGGTAGGCCAACAGGACATTTCTCACATTTTTTAACGGCAGGGTGGCCAGGGTCTCCTCATGTCGGGGCGTTTCGATCACGACCTCGTGGGCGCCAATCCCGTTCATCTTATCGTAAATCCCTTCGCCTTCTCGGTCGAGATCTCCTTCTATTCTGAGGGCCGGGAACTTATTGGGGACGACGCGAAGGGTCCATCCGGGAGAGTTAGGAGGGGTACCATTGTCTCGGAAAGCAATAATCTCGGGAGGGGTTCGGTCTTCATTCCCCTCGCAGAGGGGGCAGAATCCGCCTGCGGGTCTATGCTCCTCTACTGCAAAATCAGAGGGCCTTCGGCTCCTCTCTGTGGAGATGATCACCCATCTTCCATGAATGGGATCTTTTCTCAGTTCGGGCATAGGGGATTTTTTCCAGAGGAGAGCCCTGGCTAAGAGGGGTAACTTCTTCTAACCTTCGTCCCTCTCTGTCTTTCCATTCGCTCCTGATTCTCTCCTTCGGTTTTGCATTCGATGCAGAGAGTGGTCACCGGTCTGGCCATCAGCCTCTTTTCGGAAATGGACTTTCCACAAGACTCGCAAATCCCAAAGGTTCCGTTGTCAATGCGGTCGAGTGCCTCTTTGACTTTCGTGATCAGTTTTCTCTCGCGGTCCTTAATCCTCAAAAGGAAGTTTCGGTCCGATTCCAAAGAGGCCCTGTCCGTCGGGTCGGGGAAGTCCCCGTTGCTGTCTTGGCGCATGTCGGTGCATGTCTTTCCGGCTTCCACCAGCAAGTCGTGGAGGGTTCCCTCAAGCAGTCCTTTGAAGTAGAGAAGCTTTTCTTGATCCATTACTAAACTCTCCTTTGGGGTGGCTCAGACTCCTCAAAGGGAGGAGAGGTCTCAGCATTCAATCACTAATACTAATATATTGTTTCAAACAAAATCAAATGATAAATGGGGCTTCCGGTCCGCTCAGGAAACGAAATGGCAGGCGACGAAATGGTCTTCTCCCTCGTCTAAGAGCACGGGCTCTTCGGTTTGGCACTTCTCTCTGGAATGAGGGCACCTCGCCTGAAACAGACATTCATGACCCGAGGGAGGCGAAGGATGTTCCTCTTTCAGGAGCGGCCTCTCTCTTATCTGGGAAAGGTCCAATTTTGGAATGGCCTTGAGTAAGACCTGCGTGTAGTGGTGTAACGGTCGTTTGAAAAGATCCTCGCTATGGGCCATCTCCACGATTTTTCCCATATACATGACGGCGATCCGGTCGCTGACATATTTGACCACCCGAAGATCGTGAGAGATGAAGAGATAGGTAAGACCCAACTGGTCCCGCAGGTCCATCAGGAGATTGAGGATTTGAGCCTGGATGGAGACGTCCAGAGCAGAGACAGGTTCATCCGCAACGATCAGTTCAGGATTGAGGGAGATGGCCCTGGCGATGCCGATTCTCTGGCGCTGCCCGCCACTGAACTCGTGCGGATAACGTTGGGCGTCCTGGGGATGGAGCCCCACTTTCTCCAGAAGCTCAGAGACCCTTCGCAACTTTTCTTTTCCCCGGGCAACGCGATGGACTTCCAAGCCTTCACCTACAATCTCTTCAACCTTCATCCTCGGGTTCAGGGATTCATAGGGGTCCTGAAAGATAAATTGCATGTGAGGTCTCAGTTTCCTCATCCCTTCCCGATCAAGACGGACGATGTCCTGGCCCTTAAAAAAAACCTGGCCGGAAGTGGGTTCGATCAGTCTTAGAATTGACTTGCCTGCCGTGGTTTTCCCACAGCCGCTTTCTCCTACCAGTCCAAGTGTCTCTCCTTTTCGGATGGAAAAAGAAATGCCGTTCACAGCGCGTATAGGGATCTTGTCCGAAGTGAGAAAACCTTCTTTGTAGTAATACTTCTTTAGATCCTGGACCTCAAGGAGAAAGTTGTTTTGGGACATATCCATCTTCCTAATACGCTCAAGGATTCAAGGGCCCAGTTGTTTAGTTCCATTGAAGCCTCTTTTGTTGTAGGGCGTTTCACCTGACTCCTTGAATCCTGGGACCCTTGGCCCCTCTTTTAACAACATTCTTTCCATCGGATGCAGCGGCTGAATTGGTCTCCGTTGACCTGAAACATCGGTTCTCCTTTTTTACAATCTTCAATCATCATGTGGCATCTCGGATGGAACTTGCACCCCACGGGCAGATGCATCGGATCGGGGACTTGGCCTGGAATGGCATAGAGCCTGCCCCTCGTCTCGGTGAGTTGAGGAATCGACCTCATCAGCCCATAAGTATAAGGATTTCGCATTCTGGTAAAGATAGCTTCGATGGGACCGTACTCAAAAATCCTTCCTGCATACATCACGGCCACCCGATCGGCTATTTCCGAGATCACTCCCAGGTCATGCGTGATGAGGATGACCGACATCCCCATCTCCCCTTGAATCTCTTTTATAAGATGCAAAATCTGAGCTTGAATCGTCACATCCAAGGCCGTGGTGGGCTCATCCGCAACAAGAAGTTTCGGTTGACAGGAGAGCGCCATGGCGATCATCGCCCTCTGCCTCATGCCCCCACTTAATTGGTGGGGATAGGAATCCATTCTCTTTTCAGGAGACGAGATTTTCACCCGGTGAAGCATCTCGATCGCTTTTTTCTTTGCTTCCGTCTTATCCAATCTCTGGTGGAGAATGATGGCCTCCATGATCTGGTCCCCGATTGTAAAGACCGGATTAAGGGAGGTCATGGGTTCCTGAAATATCATGGCGATATCATTTCCCCTCACTTTCTCCATCTCCTTTTCTTCCAGATTCAATAGACTCCTTCCATCGAAAAGGATATCGCCGTTCACGACTCGGCCGGGCGGGATGGGAATGAGCCTTAAGAGCGAGAGACCAGTGACAGTCTTTCCGCACCCGGATTCACCTACAAGCCCAAGGATCTCTCCGGGATAGATTTCAAAACTGACGTTTTCGACCGCCCTGACGACACCTTCCTCCGTGAAGAAGTGGATGGTGAGGTCGCGAATTTCTAAGAGTGGGTTCTTTTGTAAATCTTGCCTCATATGATCCGTCATAAAATTTAATGTCAAATGACAAATTACAAATGTCAGAGGAATGCCAAAATCCCAACGAAAAAATTTTTGATATTTGTTATTTGGGCTTTATTTGGACTTCGAACTTTGGCATTTGGCATTGTTTCACCAATGACTATCGCCTTCCTCGAAGCCTTGGATCGATGGCATCCCGCAACCCTTCGCCCAACAGATTAAAAGAGAGAACCGTCATGAGAATAGCCAATCCCGGGAAGACGGTTAGCCACCATGCATCGAAGATATAAGTCCTTCCCTCGGTGAGAATATTGCCCCAACTCGGGGCAGGAGGTTGAACACCGAATCCAAGGAAGCTCAAGCCGGCCTCGACCAGGATCGCAGTCGCCACGTCGAGGGTGGCAGTGACGAACACGGGAGCCAATGCGTTGGGGAGGATATGCCGGAAGATGATCCGGAGATCCTTGACTCCGAGGGCTTTTGCCGCCTGTGTAAAGTCCCTCTCCCGCAGGGAAAGAAATTCTGCTCTTACAAATCGTGAGGTCCCCATCCAGGAGGTGATGCCGATGACGACCATAATCTTAAAAATACCCGGTCCCAATAAGGCAACGACTGTCAAAATAAGGAAGAACGTCGGGAAACAAAGCATCGTGTCGACAAAGCGCATTAGGATATTATCGGTCCATCCTCCATAGTATCCCGCCACAGCCCCGACGAGAATCCCGATGAAGATGGAGATAGCGACGGCGACAAATCCTACGGACAGAGAGATTCTTGACCCGTAGAGCATCCGGCTAAAAACATCCCGGCCTAACTGGTCGGTCCCCAGGTAGTGGTGGGGGGAAGGACGATTCAATTTTAGAGCGACATTCGTTTGCCCTGGATCGTAAGGTGCGAGAAAAGCAGCCAGACCTGCAATGAGGAAAAGGACCGCGATGACAATCAACCCGAATATTGCCAGACGGTTCCGTTTAAAATATCGCCAGAAAACTTTCAGCTGAGATTCCATCATCTGAGGATAGCGCAATCCGCAATCATCCTTCACCATCACGAATCACGGTCATCGTTTTTCATCCGTATCGAATTCGAGGGTCTGCGACACCGTAAAGTACATCAGCAACGAAGTTCCCGATAAGAGTCAGCACGGCCGATATCGTGAGGACGGTCATGACGACCGGGTAATCTCTGGCGAGCACGGCCTGATAAGCCAACCGACCGATTCCAGGCCAGGCAAAAACTGTCTCTATGATGATGGAGCCACCGATCAATCCCGGAACAATAAATCCAAACAAGGTGATCACCGGGAGCAAGGCATTCCGAAGGGCATGTTTGTAATAAACCGTTTCTTCCGGAAGTCCCTTGGCCTTAGCTGTGCGAATGTAGTCCTGACGAATCACCTCGAGCATACTTGATCGTGTGTATCGTGATAGGGCCGCGATCCCCCCAATGGCGAGAATGATGGATGGAAGCATCAGGTGCCAGAGGTGATCCATCACAATATCCACTGTCGTAAAGCCTTCTTCCACGAATGTCCTCATCCCGAGGACAGGGTAGCCGAAAAGCTTAACCGTAGCGAGGATGAGAAGGTAGGCCAGCCAGAAACTCGGGATAGAGATCCCGACATAGGCACCAAACGTCCCCAGGTGATCGAGAAACGTATACCGTTTCCTGGCCGAAAAGATCCCAAGAGGAATGGCCAAAGAGAAGATGATCAAGATGGAAACGACATTGAGAAGAAGAGTATTCCAGATCCTCTCGGCGATCTTTCGCATCACGGGCCTTCCGTCCTTGAAGGAATAGAGCTTGCCCGTGAAAAGGCGCTCAAGCCATAGGAAATATTGTTGATAGATGGGCTTGTCGAGATCATAGTTCTTCTCCATCTGGGCGATAATCTTGGGTGAGACTTTTGGATCCATGGTCAGTGCGATTGGGCTTCCGGGAGCTTGGGTAATGATCACCCATGAAATGATACTGATTCCTACAAGGGTGATAAACATATAAATGAGGCGTCGGGCGATGTACGTACTCATGATTTATTTCTGAAACTGAACCTCCTGTTTCATCTTAGGAACATACCATTTCGTAATATCATACAACAACCCGGCCTTCTCCATCCGAATCGGTTCAAGATGCTCCTTGCCCGCTTGGTCCTTTTGCAGGAGAAAAAACCTTTTCTCAAGAGCAGAGATGGCCAGGGGGACGAAAAGGAAAGTGTAGGGTTGATCATCGGCAATCAACTCATGAATCCGCCAATAAATTTGCTTTCTCTTCTGGATGTCATATTCTCTTCTTCCTTCAACGAGCAGCTTGTCCACCTCCGGGTTTCGGTAAGAGGTAAAGTTGAACCCCTTATCAATCTGACTGGAGTGCCAGATTTCGTACGCATCCGGGTCCACGGAAAGACCCCAGCCGAGGATGCATGCATCAAAATGCCTCGCATCGATGAAATCTTTGATAAAGACGCTCCACTCATAAAGTTCGAGTGTGACGTCGATTCCGATCTCATGAAGCTGCCTCTGAACCAAGACAGCCACGTCCCGACGCGTGTCATTTCCGCTGTTGGTGATCAGCGTGAAACGAAAGGGTTTACCCTCTTTCTCCAGAATTCCGTTCTTATTCGGTTTCCAGCCTACCTCTGCAAGGAGCTCGCGTGCTTTTTGTGGGTCGTAAGGGATGGGCTTCACATTCGGGTTCCAGTACCACATCTGGTTGGGAAATGGCCCTGTGGCCACCACACCCAACCCGTAGAGAACGTACTGGACGATTTGCTCCCGATTTATCGCATAGGTCAGGGCACGCCTTACCCGTCTGTCTTGAAAAAGAGGGTTCTTAAGATTATACCCGATGTAGGTATACCCGAGGCTTGGCTGAGAATAAACTTTAACGGAGGGAATTTCTTCCATCCGGCGGTACTCGAAAGGAGAGATACTGGAGTAATCCGCCCCACGGGTGAGCATCTCCATTTCGTTAAGGGCGGTTTCAGGAATAATTCTGTAGATGATCCCGTTTAGGTCCGGTTTTCCTTCGAAGTACTGCGAATTGGCGTCGAGTACGATCTTTTCATCACTCACCCACTCGATGAACCGGAAAGGGCCTGTACCGATTGGATGTCGGTTAAAAGAGGTTGTATTGATATCGACATTTTCCAGAAGATGTTTCGGGATGATTCCGATTCCCCAGGAATCAAGACCGGGGGAGAAGGGTTCCTTGTAGGTCACCCGGAACGTATATGGGTCTAAGACTTCCGCACTCTTCACCAATTCATAACTGCTGCGGCGGACCGTATTGGTCTTCTCATCCATGATCTTGTCATAAGTGAATTTTACATCCTCTGCAGTAAATTCCTTTCCATCATGCCAGAGAACACCTTTTCGCAAATGGAAGGTAATGACAGGCTGAGGCCCTGTCTCGACCTTCCACGACTCCGCAAGATCTCCAACAAAGCCGTCGAGGCTTCTGTTATATTTGATCAGCCCGTTGAAGACAAAAGAATTGATGTCGCTTGAAGCGGAATCCTGAGCGAGAACGGGGTTGAGATAAGAGGCATCCCCGATCGAGCTCATGATCAGCTGATTTATTCTCGAGTGCGGTAGATAGCCTTCAAAGACAAGTGTAGCCAAGAAAAGGATGAGGAAAGAAACGGGAAAGATAAAAAGAAGGGTTCTGGTTTTCAGAGAAAATATCCTTTCAAACAGCAGGGATTAAAATATTATAGAGGATATTTTACTCCTTCACAATCTTTAATCGGGATGTCTTCAATTCCGAATTCCGCCATGCACCACGTGGGGTGCATGGCAGCCCTGAACCTCACATGGTTCGGGACGCAACTCCGATTCTGCTATGACTTCTACCGGCTGGTCACCAAAACCTTGAACCCCATCTGGGAAAGTTTTTCTGCTGTGATCAAAGCGGATTCTCTTGTGTCGAATTGTCCCACTCTTACCCGGTGATATTTCTGAGTTGGTGTTTCCAGCGTTGTGATCGTGACATTCTCAAAATTTTTTCGGAGCTGTTCAGCTAATTTCTGGGCATTGGTTTCATCGATGAAAGAACCCACCTGGAGCGTGTAACGCTGAACCAGCTCGGGGGCAGAACCGATCACCTCCACTCTGACCGCGGCTGTTCCCTGTTCATGCATGTCGAGCATCCGCGCAGCAGCGTAAGAGACGTCGACAATCCTGTCCTTTACAAAAGGGCCCCTGTCATTGACCTTCAGCTCAACGGATCTTCCATTTTCCAGATTGGTGACCATAACCATTGTCCCTAAGGGAAGGGTATTGTGGGCGCAGGTGAGTTGGTACATATCATAGACTTCACCACTCGATGTCTGTTTTCCGTGAAAGTCTGCTCCATACCAGGACGCAATCCCCTGCTGAATCCCACGGGACTCCCTCTTTTCGATGGCCGCCCCTTTTTCAGGTGAGGGCGTTCTTCTCTCATAAACAATGCGATGTCTGGGAGCACAGGCCGTAAGAAGAAAAAAGACAACTATTAGCAAAGCAGGTAAGGAAAACTTTAACTTCCCATGATTCATAAAAAACGCCATCCAACCCTCAGATTTGCCAAGACTCCGATGTTATACGAAGTTCGTGTTTTGTGCTATTATAGGGAAAACACGAAATAGAATCAACAATTATGTACAATTTCATAGACAGAAGGGTTCGAAAGTGATAAGAAGGTGAACTTAGAAGAGCCGATTGATCAGAAATAGGAACTTCGCCTATTAATTGTTAGACATAAAGATTATAAATCGTAATGGCAGAAACTGATTATTCAGAAGTATTGGCGATCATATCCGCAGAGGTAATCGGCGATAGTCCGGAAGTGCGGCAAAATTACCTCAAGCATTTTAGTAATCAAACAGACAAATTTATTAATGCGATGTCAAAAGCATATATTGGATGGCGGGAGTTTGATTCTAACATTGGTTCCGATATTAAAAAAGCTCATATTTCAGCTTTGATTTACAGTGCCATAAATAATCATATTATCTCTTTAAAACTGTTTCTGTCAGGTTACACAATTGCTGCTGGAAACTTACAAAGACAGGTGATTGAATCGATTGCATTGGCATTGTTATGTTCCGAAGCGAATTTGGACATTCTTGATCGTTACATGGACAGCAAATATTCAACCAACAAAGCCGTCCGAGATGTCCTAAGGCATTATAACAAACTAAACATAAGCAAAAATGCCTTGCAGGTGTTGGAGCGTTCTCGCGATTTCTATGATGAATATAGTCATCCGACACAATTAACTTTGGCTAATCTTATATCTTTTTCCGAAAGCGGCAAATTATATTTAGGAGCAACATTTGATGAAGGCAAGTTAGAACAATATGCCAAAGAAGTAAATGGCCGCATATCCTTGGCCATGGTTTTCGACAACTTCATCGATGGTGTTAGGGCAAATGTGAAGAAATGGTAAATTAGGTCCTAATCAGGTCAAGGCAACAAATCCTTGTCATCGAAGGAGGATAGACTATGAGCCAAAGCACTACAAATCGGACGAAATACTGGTGGTTGTGGCCAGACTTCTATGAAGAAAAGGATGCCCGTGATGCAGCCATGATGGGTGTTATTGCTTGTTCTTTGATAGCAGTCGTGACAGGTTTTACATTTATCTATCGTTATTACATAGGCGGTGATGTCTACCAACTTCTGGGAGGGATGTTTGTTTTCATCATTAATTGTGTGCTGGGTTATGGTATTTTTAAGATGTCACGCGTCGCTAGCTCGACAGCGTTAATACTATTTTTGGCAGAGAAAATCTTTACCGTTGCAATTCAGGGCAAATCATTGGGCATAGCCCCTTTGCTTGCATGGTACCTGCTTCAGGGAAACCGGGCAGTTTATTGGTTTAGAGGAGAAGGCACAAAGCCGAAAGTTGAACCACCGAAGATTCTTGCATGCAGTCACTGCGGGGCAGAATATAATGTCAATGATTATCGTCAGGATGCTCCAGAATGGTTTTGCCCGCAATGTGCCAAGGCAGTAGCAAAGGAATAACCGTGTCTCGTTAAAACAGGGAAAACCGCCGTCTAACAAAAAAATCCAGCGGATGGCGTACAGCCCCCGCTGATTTAAGTCGTTGAGGCTGTAGAAAAAGTCCTAAAGCATGATAAAATCGCCATATCAGTAGCGGCAAAGAGAGCGGAGACCGCTTAGGAGGGACTGGATGGCGAGATACAAGGACTATGATTATTCGCAGGGGAAGTTCATACCGATCCACTTTGACCGACAGATCTTGCCCGGAACCTTTAAATATAGCCTTCATTACCTCATTGACAACGAGATAGACCTATCCATTTTTGATACCCGGTACCGAAACGACGAGATGGGGGCGCCGGCATACGATCCGGCGATTCTTTTGAAGAACATCAAAATAAACAATTGTGCCACGAATCGTGCAGGTCTCGATGAGAGAAAATGATCATTTCCTATTTTTGATCCAGCAGAAGAAGCAGTTTTTAAAAAAGTGACTTTTTCTACAGGCTCGTTAGGCGGTGATATAAAAACATGGAACTGTACAAGTACTGCGATAAAAATGGCGTAAATATTCTTCGGCATAAGGTCCTAAAATTATCACGTATTGATGAATTTAATGATCCCCATGAATTCAGAATAGCGAAAAGTGAAAACGAAGAAATCAACAGGGCTGTTGATGCTCTATATAACTTTCAGAAAGAATCGTATAGAGTGATTTGTTTTAGTTCAAGATATAACAACCTGATTTTATGGAGTCATTACTCAAAAAACCACACTGGAATTTTAATCAAATTCGACACTGGCTTGATAGTGGTGAATGGTAATAAGCGGTTGTCCAGTTATCTAGAAGAAGTAGAATACAAGGATGATATGATTATCATACCCGATAACTTCCTGGAATTAGATGAAAAAACACAAGAGAATATTATTAGAAAGAATACCTACAGAAAATATACAGACTGGCGGTATGAAGACGAATATAGAGCAATAGTTAAATTTGATCATATTGAAAATAAGCGATATATGGACTTGCCTCCGGAATCCATTTTGGAAGTTATCATTGGTTTGCATTGTGATTTAGAAACAGAATTAAGGGTTCCTCTAAAAATTAGCTAAATTTACTATCAACACTCTACCAATCTAGCAACCAGTATGTTACGGTCACCAAAAACGAGGCAGGAGGAAAACAGATGATGCAGACCGGTTTGTTGGATTGGCAG
>Ga0208821_1001088_pt1 | contig 16817 bp, 7 predicted proteins | sample June2015DPH_20_5_FD_184720 | JGI IMG/M metagenome (GOLD analysis project Ga0208821, IMG submission 184720) | Peatland microbial communities from SPRUCE experiment site at the Marcell Experimental Forest, Minnesota, USA - June2015DPH_20_40... | ecosystem: Environmental > Terrestrial > Soil >... | reverse complement strand
GAGGGTGGTGCTTAATTGTCCCATTGCTGTCAGGGACGTCATCAACCTTGGAGGCGCCCTCCACAACGGAAAGATAGAGATCAGAGAGGTAACCAATGAGATTGACGATGAAGAGACGAATGTTGAGAAGGAACAGACCCAGAAGAAGAGAGTTCTCAACTTAATCAATAAAATCCAGAGGGGAGAAGAGCGCATTCGAATTCTGCAGGGAGGGTTGAAGTCCGAGAATAAAGAAGTTTCAAAAAAGAAGATCCGGGAGCAGATCTGGAAGAAACAAATCAAGATATTCGATACCTTTAAGCGGATCAATCTGAGGGAGCAACAGATCAACAGAATCGCTCAGAAGTTGAAACAGCGGGATATCCAGATGGAGAAAGCTGTCAGGGAGGCGAGAAAATATGAGGAGGATTTAGGGATCTCAGTCCAGGAAGCCAGAAAGTCATTAAAGATGATCAAGAAGAAAGTGCCCCAGAGAAGTCCTTTTCCCATGGCTGAGGTGAGAATCAAGCTAAAGAATTGGAAGGAGATGAACAGGATCGCCCGGGATGTCAACAGGAAGGTATGCAGAATGGAGTTGGAATGTGGTCTTTCTTCGGATCAGATCAAAGAGGCAGTGAAGGCAATTGAGAAAGGGGAGGCCCAGGCCAAAGAAGCCAAGAGTGAAATGGTGAAGGCCAACCTGAGGTTGGTCATCTCCATTGCCAGAAGATACATCAATCGGGGACTTCAGTTTCTGGATTTGATCCAGGAGGGAAATATTGGATTAATGAAGGCAGTGGACAAGTTCGAATACCAGCGGGGCTACAAATTCGGTACCTATGCGACTTGGTGGATCCGACAGGCCATTACACGAGCCATTATCGATCAAGCCCGGACCATTCGCATCCCTGTCCATATGAACGATATCATCAATAAACTGAACCGAACTTCCCGAACCCTGGTTCAGGAGAATGGGAGGGAGCCCACTCTGGAGGAGATTGCCAAAAGAATGGGGATGTCTCTGGACAAGGTGGAGAAAGTTTTTAAGATTACCAAAAGGCCCGTTTCGCTCGAAACGCCTATTGGTGAGGAAGGGGATGGCCGCTTAGGGGATTTTATTGAAGATAAAGAAGTGATTTCCCCTCAGGATGCAGCGATAAGCTCCAATATGGCAAAGCGGATTCAAAAAGTCCTCTCCACACTGAACGAAAGGGAGGAGAAAATTCTGCGGATGCGGTTCGGGATCGGAGAGAAGCACGACCATACCCTTGATGAGGTGGGGCAGTACTTTGAACTTACCCGGGAAAGGATCCGACAGATTGAGGAGAAGGCCTTAAGGAAGTTGAAACAGTCCAGCCGGGCCAGTAAACTAAAAAGTTTTATCGATGACTAAAAGAATTCTAAATTAAGAAGAGGGATTATGAGTATTTATGTTGGGAAATCTATCATATCATGTAACAGAGGAGAATCTTCAGCAGGCTTTTGAATCCTTCGGTCGGGTAATCTCAGCAAGAATTATCAAAGACAAGTGTAAATATGGAAGCAGGCATCCTCATAGGCTACTTCGCAGAACGAGATGAAGCTCGTAGAGCTCTACGGGAGCTGCAGAGGAGGGGCTTTCGCCGCGCCGCATTGGTGCACAAGACCGCGGACGGAGAGGTACACATACGGGACCCCTTCCTTTGGCGCCGTGCTCTCGGGGCTACCTTGACTGCCATTCTTTTCGGGGGCCTCGCCGGCGTTGCATCCCTGGTCCTCCACTGGTCGGTGCCGATTCTGAGCGAAAGCCTCTCTACCCTGGTTTCGATCTTTGCGGGTGGGTTGATCGGAATCCTCTTCGGTGGGGTGTGGATACGGCGATCGAAGTACGGTGTCGAAGGAAGGCTGCTTGAGGATCACGCACGTTGGTTAGTGTCCGAAGAGACCGTCCTGATCCTCCGGGCGCCGATTGAAACACTGCGGTTCCCGGCGGCGGTACTTCGAGAAAGCGGCGACATACCGCCCGCAGTCTTCGTCCTGCATCCGGAGCGTGAGAATCCAATCGGAGATGTGCGAAGCCCTGGGGCGCCGCTCTCTCCGGCGCAGGTCCAGGAGCATGCCCAGCGCCTGGCCATGGACCACGAAGTGGACCCAAGGCAGCGGCGGAACGCTGAGCTGCTGAGGCGGGTCGAAAACGCCCATCAATGGGTCCATCAGGTATGCTTGGCTCTCTCCGAAGCGAGTCGGCTGGAACAGGGTGCGCCTCCGACCGCCGAGTGGATCCTCGATAATGAGTACGTCGTGGAAAGCAACGCCCGCGACGTTCAGCTGAACCTTCCTCGGCGTTTTTACCAGGAACTGCCGGCACTCGCCAACGAGCCCTACCGGGGCCTGCCGCGCATCTACGGTCTGGCGAAGGAACTCGTCTCCTATGCGGAATTGCGCCTAGACCGGGAGAACATCCTTGCATTTATTGAGTCCTATCAATCCGTGCGCACGCTGACGATCGGCGAACTCTGGGCTGTCCCCCAGATGCTGCGCATCGCGTTGATCGAGAGCATCCGGGACATTGCCGCCAGCGCTCTGACCGAGCTGCGGGAAGGTGAGATCGCCGACTTCTGGGCGAACAGGCTCATTACGGCTAACCGGCGAGATCCCAAACAGCTTTTCTCTATCCTGGCAGAACTTGCTGCAACCCAACCCGGCCCGAGCCCCTATTTCGCTACTCAACTGGTGGATCATCTCTACGACGAAGACGCCGCGCGGGTGCCGGTCCAGAGCTGGCTGGAGCGCACTTACCGCAAGTCCCTGAGCGAGCTCAACCTGCGTGAGCAAAACCGCCAGACGAAGGATCGGATCTCTATCGGCAACGCATTCACCAGCTTGCGACAGCTGGCCCTGTTGGATTGGAGAGGGGTCTTCGAGCGTCTCAGTCGTGTGGAGCGGTTGCTTCGATTCGATCCCTCCGGCGTTTATTCCAAGATGGATTTCGACACACGCGATCGCTATCGTCGGACGATTGAAGAACTCGCCCGTGGGTCCGGTCAGGCGGAAGACCAGGTTGCCCAACGCGCCATCGAGCTGGCGACGCACGCCGCATCTAAAGCGACGGAAGATGACCGGTGGCTCCACGTCGGGACTTATCTGATGGGGGAAGGAAGGCGCGAGCTTGCGCAGCTCCTCCGTTGCCATGAGGCGCCACGTTTCCGCGTCCTGCAGTGGATATACCACCATCATTCTGCAGTCTACTTTCTTGGGCTCAGCCTCTTCTCCGCTGTATTCCTCTCCCTGATCGTCCTGCCTGGTCTGCGCGGGCAGACGCCCGGAATCCGGCTTGTGATCGGTCTACTTTTGCTGATCCCCGTCAGCCAACTCGCGCTCGAGGTTTTGAATTACCTCGTCATGCGGCTGCTTCCACCCCGAGCCCTTCCAAAGATGAATTTTGAGGTTTCGGGCATTCCTGACGCATTTCGAACGTTGATCGTTGTGCCCATGATGCTGGTAGACGCGGAGACGATCCGGGCAGAGGTGGAGAAGTTAGAAATCCGATATCTGGCCAACAAAGAAGGCAATCTCCTCTTCAGCCTCTTCACGGACTACACCGATTCGGATCAGGCGTATCGCGAGGACGACGCAAGACTGCTCCAGACTGTGGTCGAGAGCCTCGAAGCTCTCAACCATCGGTATGGTGGCAAGCGTTTCTTCCTTTTTCATCGGGACCGCACCTGGAGTGAATCCGAGCAGAAATTCATCGGTTGGGAACGCAAACGCGGGAAGATAGAAGAACTCAATCGTCTGATCGATGGAACGCGGCCTGAAGATGCCGGTCGTTTGGTATACGTCGGCGACCCGGATCATCTGTCCAATGTGAGGTTCGTCATCACGTTAGACAGCGACACACAGCTGCCTCTCGGCACTGCCCGCAGGATGATCGAGACCCTGGCACACCCCCTCAACCGGCCGCGCTTCGATGCCGCAGGCAGGATCCTGGCCGGCTCTTACACCGTCATCCAACCGCGTGTAAGCCCAACGCTTCCGAGCACGAGTGGCTCGCCTTTCAGCCGACTCTTCGCAGACGCGGTAGGAATTGACCCATACACCAAGGCCGTTTCCGATGTCAATCAGGATCTCGCCGGTGAAGGCTCCTACCATGGCAAGGGGATTTATGATGTGCGCGCCTTCAGTCGAGTGCTGTCCGGGAGGTTTCCGGAAGGGTGGTTGCTGAGCCATGACTTGATTGAAGGCGCGCACGTCCGGGTGGGCCTGGCCAGTGATATTGAGCTCTATGATGAGTTCCCGCAGAGTTACCTGAGCTACACCCGCAGGCAACATCGTTGGATTCGCGGTGATTGGCAAATCGCGGATTGGATTTTGCCATGGGTTCCCGAGCCTGGAGGACGGCGAGTGCCAAACCCGCTCTCCTGGTTCGACCGTTGGAAGGTTTTCGACAACTTGCGCCGGAGCCTGATACCCGCGACCAGCTTGGGCTTGCTCATAGCCTCCTGGCTGACTTCTCCTCAGATCGGGTGGATCTCTACGCTTGTGATCGCCATGCAGTTGCTCTTCCACCCTTTCGCGCAGCCCTTCACCATGGCGACCACCCGCCAGGGGCTGAAGAGCTTCTCCTTCTCGAAGGTGGCGCACGACCTGCTACGAACGATTGCTGATGCGGCATTGCTTGTGCACCAGGCCGGGCTGGCTCTGGATGCCATTCTGCGGGTCTGGTATCGCCGCCTCATCTCCCACCATGGGTTGCTCGAATGGACTTCGGCCCAGGTGGCTCATAGGGGTGCCCCGCGTCGGCAGCCATGGTTTGTGGCTTCTTTGGGCCTGGCGAGCCTATTCAGCGGGATCATGGGTTGGGCGGTGCGGCGCTGGATGCCGTCCAGCCTTGCGATGGCCAGCCCCTGGCTCGTCTTGTGGTTCCTATCCCCCCTGGTCGGCTGGTTCTTGAACCTTCGACCGCAGGCGAAGCAAAAGCAAACCCTGGTGCCTGAAAGGGATCTGCGGTTCCTGAGGCAGATGGCACGACGAACCTGGCGCTATTTCTCAGAGTTTGTCAGTGAGGATACGTCCTGGCTTCCACCCGACAACTACCAGGTCTCCCCTCAGAACCGACTGGCGATGCGCACCAGTCCAACCAACATCGGCCTCTGGATGCTCAGCGCACTATCCGCACATGATTTCGGGTATATGACGGTGGATCAGGTTGTCGAAAGGCTGGCCCATACCATGGAGGCGATCGGCAAACTGGAGCGCTATGAGGGCCATTTGCTGAATTGGTACGATGTTCAAACCCTGACCCCTCTCGAACCTCGCTACGTGTCCGCCGTAGACAGCGGAAACCTGCTGGGTGCCCTATGGTCACTGGAGCACGGACTGGACGAGCTGATTCGGAGCCCCGTCTTGGAGGGGAGAGCCTTTGATGGTCTATGGGATACCGGGGAAATCCTGGAACAGGTCGTCGAAGAGGAAAGGATTTCGGCTCTGGATGCCCACGCCCTCGACGCACTGATGCGCGCGTGGGAAACCCCGCCGGTTCGCATTGCCGACATTCTTCGCCTGCTGCGGCGGATCGAGAGCAGCGTAAGGGTTCTTGCCGATCAGGCACGTGAGTCCGCCGACGTTGAAACGGGAGCGGCTTATTGGGCCGGCCAGATGGACGAGCAGGTATCGGCCTGGCTAAGGATCACGGATCGCTATCTCACCTGGATCGAAATCCTCGATGAAAAAAAGGAGGAGGAGATCACGCCGCTGGGTCTGGAGGCCCTGCTCGCCATCCGCCAGGCACTGTCTCATGCGCCTTCGCTTCTCGATCTTGCCAACGGGCGCATCGGCTGTATTCCGATCCTCCAATCGATCCGCGAGCAGGCTCCACCGGCCGCCCGCCCCCTCTTCGAATGGCTTGACCGCGTGATGGAGTCCTTCGCCAGGTCGCGATGGCTGGCCGGTGAAATCCTGGGTTTGGGCGAGCGGCTCATCCAGGACGGCCGCGGGTTATCCGAATCGATCAATATGCGCTTCTTGTATGACCCCGAACGACGGTTGTTCTCAGTCGGCTACAACGTCTCCGAAGGCCGCTTGGATAGCGCCTACTACGATCTCCTGGCGAGTGAGGCGCGGCTTGGGAGTTTCGTCGCCATCGCTCGGGGTGATGTCCCGGTTGAGCACTGGTTCTCCATGAGTCGACCCTACGGCGCAATCGGCCGGCGCCGAGTGCTGCTTAGCTGGACCGGAACCATGTTCGAATATCTGATGCCGCTGATTTTCCAACGCTCCCAGGAGAACTCGCTCCTGGATAAAGCGGCGAGGGAAGCGGTGGCGATCCACATTGCTTACGGCCGCCAGCGTCATGTGCCGTGGGGAATCTCGGAGTCTGCCTTTGGAGATCTGGACCTCAACAAGACCTATCAATATAAGGCCTTTGGCGTACCGGAGCTCGGATTGAAGCGCGGCTTGGAGGAAAAAGTCGTCGTCTCACCCTATGCCACGCTTCTGGCGCTGAACGTTGCACCGAGAGAGAGCGTGCAGAATCTGAAACGACTGGCCGGCCTGGGGCTGTTGAACGATTACGGCTACTACGAAGCGATAGACTTCAGCCGCCAACCGAGCCGTGAGGGCGAGCGTGGGGTGATCATTCAAGCCTACCTGACGCATCATCAAGGCATGAGTTTCCTGTCACTGACCAACTTCCTGCATGGCAATCCTATCCAGCGCCATTTCCATGCCGACGCACGCGTGCGTGCCGTGGAGCCCCTGCTTTATGAACGCATCCCGATCCTGTTTCCGCTGAACCACATCTCCACACGGGAGAGAATGTCTTTGCCGGAGAGCGTCGGCGAAGGTGCCCCATCGGTGAGCAAATTCGATACCCCCCATACGAGCACGCCCAAAACCCAACTCCTTTGCAATGGTTGCTATGGCTTGATGATCACAAACGCCGGCGGGGGATACAGTCGGTGGGGCAACTTTGAGGTCACACGCTGGAGGTCGGATCGGACTCAGGATCCGTGGGGGACCTTCTGCTACATTCATGAGCCCGACTCGGATCGATTGTGGTCCAACACGTATCACCCGGTCGGCGGGAAGGTGGAGGCGTACTCCGCCAATTTCGCGCTCGACCGTGCCGTGTTCCGGGGTGCCGATAACGGCATTCAAACCGAAACGGAGGTCATCGTCTCGCCGGAAGATGACGTTGAGATTCGGCGGGTCACCCTGATCAATCGGTCCGTTCGCACCCGCCGTTTCAATCTCACGAGCTACGTTGAACTCTCGCTGGCGCCGCACAACGCAGACCGGCAGCATCCGGCATTCAATAAGCTGTTCATCCAAACCGAAGCGGTGCCTAAACACCAAGTCCTCCTCGCGTACCGCAGACCTCGCGCGGAAGACGACCCACCCATTTACGTTGCGCACCGCCTCACGCTTGAACACCCCGAGGACGGAGCCTGGCAGTTCGAGACCGACCGGCGCCGATTCATCGGCCGAGGACGGACGCTCGCGAATCCGATGGGGGTCCTCCAGAAGCTTGGCAATAGCCAGGGTTTTGTCCTGGACCCGATCCTCAGCCTGCGCCAGAGCCTGACCCTCGGTCCAGGCCAGCGTGTCCAGGTTTCTTTGGTTCTCGCCGCCGGCGAAACACGCCAACAGGTCTTGGGGCTGATGGGTAAGTACAGCGATCCCCATGCCATCGATCGGGCGATGGGTTTCGCCTGGGCCTCTGCCCAGCTTGAGTTGCGATTGCTTCGCATCCAGCCCGACGATGCTCGCCGCTTCCAGCAGCTCGCCAGCCACCTGCTGTTTCCCAACCCGCTCTTGCGGCCTTCCGCCGAACGCATCGAAGAGAACCGTAAGGGCCAAGCCGGCCTATGGCCCTATGGAATCTCGGGCGACTTGCCGATGGCCCTGATCACCATTGGTGAGGCGCGGGATATCAGCCTGATCCGTCAGATGCTCCAGGCGCATACCTATTGGCGGATGCACGGGTTGACGGCGGACCTGGTGATCCTCAACGAGGAGGCGGGCGGCTATGAGCAGCCGTTGCGTGAGCGGCTCGAGGGCCTGATCCAGGCGCATTCGACGTATACGGGGAAGGATCAGCCCGGTGGGATTTTCCTGCGCAGTGCGGATCAAATTCCGGAGGAAGACCTGACCCTGCTCATGGCGGCGGCGAGTGTGGTGCTGGTGGCGGCGCGCGGCACTTTACTCCAGGGCGTGCCGCTGGAGGTTCCCGAGTTGTCGGAACCCATGGCCAAGAAACGTGCTCCCCGGGAGCCTTCGGCAACGCTTCCCTTCATGGAACTGCCGTATTTCAACAGCCTGGGCGGTTTTACCCCGGATGGGCGTGAATACGCGATCTATCTCGGCCCCGACACCCACACGCCTGCGCCGTGGGTGAACGTCATCGCCAACCCCACCTTCGGCACGTTGGTCAGCGAAACGGGGTCTGGATTTACCTGGTATGGCAACAGCCAGCGCAATCGCCTGACGCAATGGTCGAACGACCCCGTCATGGATCCACCGTCTGAAGCGGTGTACATCCGGGACGAGGAGACCGGTGTCACCTGGTCGCCAACCCCGTCGCCGATTCGCGAAGAGACCGCTTATCGGGCAAGGCATGGGGCGGGGTACACGGTCTTCGAGCATAACAGTCAAGGGATCGAGCAGGAACTGACGGTCTTCGTTCCGGTGGATGAGCACGGGGGAGAGCCGATCAAGCTGCAGAGGCTGCGGTTGAGGAACGACTCCTCCCGGCGTCGCAGACTGTCGGTGACGTACTATGTGGAGTGGACACTGGGCGAGAACCGCGAATCCTCCCAGATGCACATCGCGACCCACTGGGATGACGAAGTCCAGGCCCTGATCGCTCGGAATCGTTACCACCCCGAGTACGGGGATCGCATCGCCTTCGCGGCCATCAGCCCGCCCGCGGAGTCTTACACCGGCGACCGCACGTCCTTCGTTGGGCGCAACGGCTCGCTGGGGTGCCCGGCGGCGATGGAGCGAATCGGGCTACCACGTCGGACAGGGGCGGGATTCGACCCGTGTGCGGCACTTCAGGTTACGGTTGAACTCGCTCCCGGAGAGAGGGCTGAGATCACGTGCATGTTGGGCCAGGCCGAGTCGGTGGAGGAGGTCCACAAGCGGGTTCTGACCTACAGGGAAGGCTTGGCACTCGAGACCGCGTTAAGCCGGACGAAAACGTGGTGGGATGATCTGTTGGACACAATCGAAGTGCATACCCCCGAGCTGGCAGCGGACTTCCTGATCAACCGTTGGCTTCTGTACCAAAGCCTGAGCTGTCGGATCTGGGGGCGTTCCGCCCTTTACCAGTCCGGCGGTGCAATCGGCTTCCGCGATCAACTGCAGGACGTTATGGCATTCCTATACGCGTCTCCCGATCTGGCGCGCCAGCACATCCTGCTCGCGGCGAGCCGTCAGTTCAAAGAAGGCGATGTCCAGCACTGGTGGCATCCACCAAGCGGCGCGGGTGTCCGCTCCCGGATCTCCGATGACCCGCTGTGGCTGCCCTACGTCGTCGCTCAATACATGCGGGTCACCGGCGATGTGGACCTCTTGCACACGGAGGTCCCTTTCCTCGTCGGGCCCACGCTGGAACACGATCAGCACGAGATGTTCTTCAAGCCGGAGGTCGCGTTGGAGCATGCCACGCTGTTTGAGCACTGCCAGCGCGCCGTCACGCGTAGCATGACCTTTGGGTCCCATGGTTTGCCCCTGATGGGGACAGGGGACTGGAACGATGGGATGAACCTTGTGGGCGCCGGGGGCAAAGGGGAGAGCGTTTGGCTGGCGTGGTTCATGGCGGATGTGCTTCAGGGTATGGCCGAGTTGTCTGAGCGACTGGGTCAGCCGGATCTAAGCCAGTCCTATCAACAAGATAGAACTGCGCTGATTCAGCGTGTCGAGCGAGCAGGATGGGATGGGGAGTGGTATCTTCGGGCGATCTTCGACGATGGCACGCCGCTTGGCTCTTCGGCGAATAAAGAAGCGAGGATTGATTCCCTGCCTCAATCTTGGGCCTGGCTGAGTGGAGGAGCCGACAAAGATCGCGCGAAGAGGGCTTTAGAATCAGCGTGGAAACATCTCGTTTACGAGGATGAAGGTCTGGTGCTGCTTCTGACGCCTCCCTTTGACAGATCGAACCCGTCACCCGGATACATCCAGGGGTACCCTCCAGGGGTGCGGGAGAACGGAGGCCAGTACACTCACGCCGCCCTGTGGTTCGCCATGGCCTTGGCACGTCGAGGGGATGGCACAGGGGCGGCGAAAATACTGCGCATCCTCAACCCGATCGAGCGCGCGCGTGATCCGGAAACAGTGTGGCGCTATGGGCTTGAGCCATACGTGGTCGCGGCTGACGTGTACCGATTGCCCGGGCGGATCGGTCAGGGTGGTTGGTCCTGGTATACGGGATCGGCAGCGTGGATGTACCGAGCCTGGGTTGAAGAGGTCCTGGGTTTGAAGGTGCGCGGGGATCATCTCCGGTTGGATCCGGTCATCCCCGGATGGTGGGAGGGCTTCCACCTGCGCTATCGTCACGGTGAAGCGGTCTACGAGATCCAGGTCGAGAATCCGGAAGGCTGCGAGCGAGGTGTGTCGTGGGTGGAGATGGATGGGCAGCGCATGACGGATGGGGTGATCCCGTTGGATCGCGCCCTGGTCAAGCATCGGATCCTCGTACACATGGGGAAGTCGGAGCAAGCGGCTTGAGATGTCACTCCTGCCGGTAGGCACCTTTGCGCGGATCATTTTGCCTCAAGCCTCTGGAGGGGCTGTTCCCTTCATCGACTTGGGTAAGATGGGTGGCTTATCGGGCGGAACAGAAGGAACCAAAAAATGAGTTAAGAGTTCAGAAGTCTGACTATTCCTGAGAAAGGAGATACCATGATAAAAGCAGCTGACATGTTCAAAAACATAGAAAGTGGAAAAATCTTTACAGTTAGAAGCATTGATCCCCTCACCATCATTTTAGATTTTGAATGGTAATGGATAGGCGGTATATCCGAATTTCATCTATCCTCCGATTTTTAAGGGAATAGAGGAACCATTTGGGATAAGTTCGGATGTGAAGGAGTCATGTGCCATTATGCCTTAAAACACAAAACAGAAAGGTGAACAGCGATGATTGAAAGAATCTCGGAAATACTAACGACCTTAACAGATGAATCCCAGAAGGCAGCTCTCGACCGGTGTGCGGAAAAGGGGTTCGATACAAAGCGAGGTATTGTCTCTCTCGATGAATCTTTCATCAATCTCAACTCTGCTAAATACATTCTTTCGGACGCAATTGAAAATGAAAGGCTTGTTCAACTCCCAATAACCGTTCAGAAAGCTCTATTATCCCACTTGGAGTCTGTTTCACGGTCACTAACCAGCCTTGTTAACGGCACTGATGAGGTTGAAAATCTGGCTAACTATATCGAGCAGCTAAATGCCGCGATATGGCATGGCTTGACATTACAATGAACAAGGGGAATTCAGGTGGGCCAGTTGTATTGCTGGCTGACGATCCGGCCCGCGATGTCGTAATCGGAATCGCCAATTTCAATCTGAATCCCTTCGCTCAAAGGGACGAAGAGCTCGCAGGCGTAGCAGCCGCCTTCCCATGCCATGTGGTGATCATGGGAGTGGATTTCAAGAAATTCTCTACGCTGATTGGGGCAGCCCTATCGTCGCAATCTCACGGGGTGGTGGTTGCATCGCCATCGATTGTCTACAATTGCCGAAACCCTGATCACTACCTAACCTGCGCTGAACCAGACGGACCCGGGTTAGCTGCATCATAATTGTTTATTCTTTCAACCAGTAATTTTCAACCGTATTACCAACATTTAGCTGAAGACTCGTGGGTGACCTTCTCAACCCAGGGATATTCGGCAGTGGGTTTCAGGTTAAGTAATATTCAGGAAAGATTACGTATCCGAAGAATACGCCTTCGATCAATAACCTATAAAGATTGGCTGATCTCGAATCCGATGAAAATAATGCCATATGATGATATGACCCCCAAGCGCCCTTACCATCATCATCTCCGGTCTTAGTGAGCGGGATCTTTTTCCGGGAGGCCCCGGACGAGAAGGAGGAGCATTTAAGGCGAAATGGCGAACGAATCACAGAAAATCATTTACACCATGATCGGCGTGAGCAAGTATCACGAAAAAAGGCCGATTTTGAAGGACATCTCCCTCTCTTATTTTTATGGAGCCAAGATCGGCGTGATCGGTCTAAACGGCTCAGGGAAGAGTTCTCTGCTGCGCATCATGGCCGATGTCGATAAAGAATTCAACGGACAGACGATCCTCACGCCCGGTTTCACCATCGGCTTTCTTGAACAAGAGCCCAAACTCAACGAGACCAAGAGGGTGCAGGAGGTGGTGGAAGAGGGGGTTCAGGAGATGGCCGACCTTCTGAAAGAATTCAACCGGATCAGCGAGAGGTTCTCCGAGCCCCTTTCGGAAGAGGAGATGAATCGCCTCATCGAGCGACAGGGTGAAGCACAGGGGAAACTCGATGCCCTCGATGCCTGGGACCTCGATTCACGCCTCGAAATGGCCATGGATGCCCTCCGTTGCCCTCCAGGCGATACACCGGTGAAGGTCCTTTCGGGTGGAGAGAGAAGGCGCGTGGCCCTGTGCCGGCTTCTGCTGCGAAAGCCCGACATCCTGCTTCTGGATGAGCCGACCAACCATCTCGATGCGGAGACCGTGGCGTGGCTTGAACAGCATCTGAAGCGATACGATGGAACGGTCATCGCTGTGACTCATGACCGCTACTTTCTTGACAATGTTGCCGGATGGATTCTGGAGCTCGACCGGGGGGAAGGCATTCCGTGGAAAGGAAACTACTCTTCATGGCTTGAGCAGAAAGAGAATCGCCTCAGGCTGGAGGAAAAGGCGGAGAGCGAGCGTCGGAAGACGCTGCAGCGGGAGTTGGAGTGGATCCGGATGTCGCCAAAAGGAAGACATGCGAAATCGAAAGCCCGAATCACCTCTTACGAAACCCTCCTTGCAGACGGGAGTGAAAAGGTGGCCAAGGAGCTCGAAATCTATATTCCTCCTGGACCACGGCTCGGAGGCGTCGTGATTGAAAGCCATGGCGTCACCAAGGCATATGGGGATCGGATTCTGATGGAGAATCTCTCCTTTTCGCTTCCACCCGGCGGGATCGTCGGGATAATCGGTCCGAACGGTGCAGGCAAGACCACGCTCTTGCGATTGATCACAGGACAGGAAAATCCGGATTCCGGAACGATACGAATGGGCGAAACGGTCAAAATGGCTTACGTCGACCAGAGCCGCGACATCCTCGATCCGGAGAAGACCATCTGGGAGGTGATCTCCGAAAAACAGGATACCATCCAGCTTGGCAGCAGACAGATCAATTCAAGGGCCTATGTGGCCCGCTTCAATTTCTCGGGCGCCGATCAGCAGAGGAAGGTTGGGGTCCTTTCTGGGGGAGAGAGAAACCGTGTCCACCTCGCACGAATGCTCAAGGGAGGAGCGAACGTCCTTCTTCTGGACGAGCCGACAAATGACCTGGATGTGAATACCCTGAGGGCACTGGAGCAGGCCCTCGAAAACTTTGCGGGCTCCGTGGTGGTGGTCAGCCATGACCGGTGGTTCCTCGATCGCCTCGCCACCCATATTCTGGCCTTTGAAGGTGAGAGCAGCATTGTCTGGTTCGAAGGAAACTATTCCGAATACGAGGCCGATCGAAAGAGTCGTCTTGGAGTTGCGGCGGATCAGCCCCACCGGATCAAATACCGGCAGTTGACAAGAAGTTAGAGAGCGAGGCGTTCATCCGGGATAAAGCAATCTCCTCCCTTTTTTGAAGCCCAATTTTGTTTTTCCAAAACTCCAGCAGGTTTCTAAAATCCTTGAGGGATCAATTTTGATCCCCGCGCTGTGCAATTTTAATGATAAACCTTCTTATGCATGATTCATTCTCCCCAACCCCGCGTCTCCCTATCTCCTTATCTCCTCTTTCTCTTGCGATACCTCGCCTTGGCTTCCCGAACGACATAGGTAGGCTCGGGGGTAGATTCGGGCTTCAGGAATTCATCCATAGAAATCGCGATACCGGGAAATTTTTCCTGTAGCTCTCGGTCCTCCGTCAAGCATGGGATTCCCATCTCCAGGGCTACGGCGATAAACTGCCCGTCATAGGCGGTGATTCCATGTTGTGCAACGAGGTCGATCACCTTGGACGCAGGAGGTTCGCATTCGTTCTCGATCAGGATCTTCGAAACCTTTTCCCAAATGTCCAGAGCCTGTTCCGACTTGATCTGTTTCGCCTTGATCGCGGTCGCCAGGATATTCTGGAATTCGTATCGCCACAGGACAGGGACAATCCATACGGGATCCTTTTCCTCAACCTGTTTGGCCTCAGATGTCAGAGAACTCGTCAGATTCCGCGCCGCGACGATGTTCGAATCCACAACGATCATACACGCCCTTCGCGCTTTGCCCGATCGATAAATTCCGCCGTCAGGACCGTCCGGGTCTGGACCGGGGACGGAAATTTCACCGGACGAAAACGCCGCATCCTCTCCTCAAGGACCACAATCGCCTGTTGAGTCATGGAACGACGGTTTCGTTCCGCTTCGCGTTTTAACCACTCATGGACGTCACGGGGAATATTCTTTATCAACAAACCAGCCATCACCGACCTCCGATACCATTTTGCTACCATTATACTACCACTCCGGCTGTTATGTCAAATTACCCAAAGATTCGGTCTCTCTAAGAATAACCTTGACTACATTCATATTTTGGCGTAGATGTACACCAAACGGGGTGGGGTGAACCCATTGGGGTGAGTAAATTAATTCAGTCCTTCCAGTTGATTAGGGTGCTCGATTTTTCTATTGACAAAAGGTATCAATTGATACCATAATGTTTATGAACCGGCCTTCTCACAAAGAAATCAACCGTAGGATAAAACAAGCAAAGGAAGCGGTATCAGAGAATCGATTTTCTATTTTGAATCCGGTTGTTATTGCCGCTGATGCCTTGGAATTAGGCCTTGATCTTCAAAACATTTCGTATATTCTGGTCGATTTATTAGAAGAAATTACTCCCAACCATTACGTGGGGCAATATCCACCGCAACGATCTTATGAGCATGACATAGAAGGGTACGAGCTCTTGGCGTTTCGGTGGTTAAGTAAAACATTGGGTTGCAGGGTCTATCTCAAGTTTACAATTAAAGGGAGGAGGATGTGGCTTGTGTCACTTCACGAGGACCGAAAAGAAGATCAGAGGGAATAAAATGAAAGAAGTAAGAATGGATTGCCCGAGCGGGCATGGAAAAATGGTGCTGAGGAAGGCAAAACAGAGAATGACTTTCCGTGGTGTTAAAGTAATCGTCCCGATAGAACAGTATCGATGTACGGTATGCGGGGCCGAGGCAGGAACGGTCAACCAGGCCGCACGCATTCAGAAGTCGATCGCTGACGCTTACCGCAAAGCAGTCAACCTGCTGACAGGGGATGAAATCGTTGAGAAGAGGAAGAGATTGGGTTTAACTCAGGAGGGTCTTGCAAAGCGTATGAATGTCGGGATTGCCAGCATCAAGAGGTGGGAGGGAGGAACCCTCCAGAGCAAATCCATGGACCATGCGCTCAGGATTGCTCTTGGAGGTCGGAGCGCCGGAGATAGCTGTACCGGAAATCGGGAGTTTTCAATCCCCAGGATAAAATTGGTGCTGAAAGAATTTGAGTCCGTTCTGGGTAAGCATATTCTTAAGAAAAATGACAAGATGCTCTTCGCGGCGAAGTACCTGTGGTATGCAGACATGGTAGCACATAGGGAAACAGGAGAAAGCTTGACGGGATCCACGTATGCCGCTCTCCCCTACGGGCCTCAGCTCAATAACTACAAAGATTTAATCCAGGACATCATAGAAGCTGATGAGTCAGAGGCTAAACCCCTTAGCCGGGAAGAGAAAAGGATTATCACTCGGATTGCCATGAAATTTCCTGAAGAACGAATGGCATATGAGGCGGCCCATAAGGAAAAAATCTGGAAGAAACAGCCAAAGGGAGCAATTATTCCATATACCGACTCAGCCGAATTAACCGGGCTCTAACGGCTTCCTTAAAACGAATGGGCTTTTTTGTTTTATATCCCTTACGGCTCGTGCTTACGATAAAGAATTTACGCTATACTCCATGCGCTATGCTCTTTGCGAGAAGTTGGTAGCAATTGAAAGGTGAGGGTGGATAGATTTCTGGAAGGAAAAATAGGTGAAAGAATTCAACTACGTCCCTCGGGTTGACTCTTTGTATTGTAAAGAGATATCGTGGTTCAATCAATAGTGAAAGTTGTCCAAAGATATTTCATCCGACCATGAGATCAATCATAAGGCTTTTTTAAATAGTCTCTCTTTATGGTAAAAGAAAAAATAAGAAAATATCTATCGAATTTAGGATTTGATTATGAATCAGACTTTTCTGACCAAAGATATGCCTTATCTGGCTTTGATGAAGGAAGTATTTTCATATATCGAGTTAGCAACATAACGACTGTTTATTTTATTTACCTTCCACCGCCCGATCTTAATAACAACATCTTTAAAACACATCAAATCATTTGGAACGACAACAATACAGAAGTATTTATTGTTATATCCGATCAAAAAACCTTTGTTTGTTCATCAAAATATAAGCCCAACCAAAAAGATCCTTTTGCATGCTCATTAGAAAGCTTTAGGGTTCCTCTAAAAATTAGCTAAATTTACTATCAACACTCTACCAATCTAGCAACCAGTATGTTACGGTCACCAAAAACGAGGCAGGAGGAAAACAGATGATGCAGACCGGTTTGTTGGATTGGCAG
>Ga0208821_1001087_pt1 | contig 16822 bp, 14 predicted proteins | sample June2015DPH_20_5_FD_184720 | JGI IMG/M metagenome (GOLD analysis project Ga0208821, IMG submission 184720) | Peatland microbial communities from SPRUCE experiment site at the Marcell Experimental Forest, Minnesota, USA - June2015DPH_20_40... | ecosystem: Environmental > Terrestrial > Soil >... | reverse complement strand
CGATCGGCGTCGTCGCCACTAAAGAAGATGCAGCTGCTGAGATGGAACAACGCAAACCAAATCCCAGGGGTACGACACCAGACGAGCGTCTTCTATGGTGACAGGGGTTGGATGTCGCGGAAATCTCCCCGCCTTCCGGTCGAGGGGGAAGTATTTTCCTTGACATCCCCTTATATAGATCCTTGACATCCCCTTATATAGATCAGGCGTTAGCACTCAAAACCCCTGTCAATGAGCGATATTGATTCCATGACAAAGTCGGCTCCCGTACCCGAGTAAACTTTGGCGGTGCAAACCAACCAAAAAGGCTCGGGAGACAAGGAGCCGAACAATGATCATTATAGGATGCGATTACCACCCGAGCTTCCAACAAATTGCTTTTGTGGATACCGAAACTGGGGAACTGCAAGAGCGGCGACTGCAGCACCGTGAGGAAGCGGAGAAGTTTTACCGTGAGCTCGCGGCACAGGGGATGAAGGTGCGGGTGGGGATGGAAGCGAGCGGGCATGCGCGCTGGTTTGAACGACTGCTCTCCGAGCTGCAGTTTGAGCTGTGGATCGGAGACGCCGCCGAGATCCGTGCGAAACGGGTACGCAAGCAGAAGACGGATCGCCAGGATGCGCAGCTCATTCTGCGATTGATGCTGGAAGATCGCTTTCCCCAGATCTGGGTACCGAGCTGGGAGAATCGCGATCTGCGGCAACTGCTGTGGCATCGTCACCGGATGGTGCAGGCGCGCACGCGGATCATGAACCAACTACAAGCCGTGGCGCTGAACGAGGGCCTACGCTGCAAGAAGAGGTTGTGGCGGGAAGCCGGACGGGAGCAACTGGAGGCGTTCCGGTTAGCCCCGTGGGCGAGCCTGCGCCGGCGCGACCTGCTGGAGTTGCTGGACCGACTGAACCCGACGATCGCGAAGCTGACGCAGGCGATTGAGCAGGAAGTGGAGAAATGTTCCGAGGCTCGGCGCTTGAGGACGCATCCCGGGGTTGGGTCACTGACGGCGCTGGCCTTCGTGCTGATCATCGGGAGAGCGGATCGGTTTCAGTGTGGCAAGCAGATCGCGAGTTATCTGGGACTGGTGCCATTGGAGAAGTCGAGCGGGAACCAGCGACGCCTGGGCCATATCACGAAGCAAGGCAACTCGCTGCTGCGTTTCCTGTTAGTGGAAGCGGCGCAAGTCACGGCGCGCAGCATCCCGGAATGGCGGAGTAAGTATGTCCACCTGACGATGCGGCGAGGACGGAAAATCGCCAAGGTCGCCATGGCGCGGAGACTGGCGGTTCGCATGTACTGGATGATGCGCAAGGGATGGGATTACGAGCGGTTGACAAAGTTCGGTTCGCATGCGGGAAAGCCCGGATCAGGCGATGGTGTGAAGTAAAACATCGAGCAATTGAGTGGGTATCCCGCTCCTCTTCACGGGGGAGTTCGAATTAATAATCATGATCGAAAGTGTGACCGAAGAGATGCATGGGTCGGATCGATTTCTGACCTGAAACTGATTACGAGCGGGCCTTGGTTGGTATGGCAGAACCTTCAACTAGAGCGAAATGGCGCGCTCCTCGGAGTGCACGGGTTAGTACGCTCAAAAAGTGCTTGACAAGGATCCACATTGTCAGAGAGGCGATTTTATGACAGCAATCAGCAGGTAATCCCGCCCATTGCGCTCTGCTCGCTACTTTCCGCTGGATGGACTCCAAACACTTGGTAGCCGCCGACCTTTAGGGTTCATCATGCCCCCGGATGCTACCATCCGGCGCTTGTCGCGGAAGCATCCTCAACATGTCGCTGCCTTACCTTAGTAATCTGGTCCGGCACAGCCCGGCGTCCCTATGATGCGAGAATGGCGCGGAAAAGCAAGCGGTGAAGATGACGCGACTAAGTTGTCATCGTTTCCGGTCGAATCAGGTGCGGCTCGCGCTGAGTGTGCTGGCCTACAACCTGGGCAACTTGTGGCGGCGGCTGGCGTTGCCCAAACGAATCGAGCACTGGTCCGCATCACGCACGACTGGCAACGTGAACGGATAATGGGGAAATAGTGGCAGCCGCGAGTCGAAAAAGTAGTGTTGCACAAAAGAGCGTTGGGCCGTCGCAGCGATGGGCGACTACTCCCAATATATTGGCTCTTATAGCATCGGGACTGGCGATTGCCGTTTACCTCGGTGCGCTCAAATTTCCCTTCGTCTACGACGATCTGCCACAAATACTGCGCAACCCCCGGGTGCAGGAGTGGTTCTACCTGCCTCAGTACTTTACGCATGGCGTGTGGGCCCAAGTTGGGGGGCGGTCGGACAATTACTACCGCCCGCTCTTCCTGGCGTGGATGCTGCTGAACTTCAAAGTGTTCGGCACCGATCCCACGGGGTGGCACTTCACTGGATTGGTGCTGCATGCCCTGGTTACGTGGCTTGTGTACAGTGTAGCAGTGCGAGAGCTGCAGGACAAACTGGCGGCGGGATTCGCGGCGATTATCTTCGCGCTGCATCCGATCCACGTTGAGTCTGTGACCTGGGTTGCGGGAGCGAATGAGCCGCTGTGTGCGGCGTTCTTCCTCACTACTGTGCTTTGCTACTTCCGTTGGAGAGAGGGAGATGGCAAGGAGTGGCTCGTCGCGTCGCTGGCATGCTTCGTGTTGTCGATATTGGCGAAAGAGACGGCGATCGTCGCGCCGGGGATGATCTTCCTGTGCGAATGGATGGGAAGAGCGAAAGAAGAATGGTCTCCCCGCATGCGCGCGAGTTTGTTGACCATCGTGCCCTACGCGGGGCTAGTGGCGGTCTATTTTGGGGCACGCGAATTCGCCCTAAGAGACACCGTGCCGACGATAGTCGCTTCGAAAGCGTCTCTGCTGCTCACGCTGCCTGAGGTGATGTGGTTCTATATCAAACAATTGGTCTATCCCAGGCAGATGGCCTTGATCTATCCGTTCACCCCTATCAGCAGGCCGGGCGCGTGGAACTTCGTGCTGCCACTGCTCGCCCTGATTGCTGGGGGTGTGGGACTGTGGATTTGGATGCGACGCGACCAGCGGGCAAAGGCAGCTTGCGCTTGGATGTTGATTCCTCTGCTGCCGCCGCTGGCGGCCATCGCCCGTTTCCGTCACGACGACTTAGTGCACGATCGCTATTTGTATTTGCCCTCGTTTGGCTTCAGCATGCTGGTCGCAATCGCGCTGCGGAGAATTCTCGTCGGCGATCGCAAACTGTTTGGCATTCCAGCGGCACAGGCGGCTGTACTCACGTTGTTGGGCGTTGTGTTAGGTTTTGCAACGGTGAGGCAGATGGTCTACTGGTCGAGCGAACTTGCGGTTTACAACCGGGCGGTTGCAATCTCGCCGAACAATGTGCTTGCCCTGAACCTGCTGGGCTGCCACTTGTCGGATGTGGGAGAAGATGATCGCGCCGTGATCTACCTGGAACGCGCACTTTACGTTGATCCCGAGAATTACCGCGCGTTGGTGGCGCTCGGGTCTGCCGAGAACAATCTAAGGCACTATGACCGTGCGATCAATATCTTACTGCATGCCCTGAAGCTTGAACCCGATGACGGCGCCGTCTTATTCTTCCTCGGCGTGGCGCAGCTAGGCGCAAATCGTTTGAGCGACGCGGAAGCCTCTCTCCGTCGGTCAATTCAACTGGTTCCAGGTCAATCGCGGCAACATTACGTACTCGGATTGGTCTTGATGAAGGAAGGATGGCTGCTCGAAGCGCGTGAGGAGTTCCTCACCGAACTGAAGGTCAACCCCGCCCCCGACGCGCGAGCCCGGATCCACGAGATCGACCTGCGACTGGCCAAGGGCGCGCCTGCCAGCTGATAGAATGATGCCTCATTCTCTTCGACACCGGATGCGCCCGGAAGAATGCCACTGCCTGAGATGGGCCGAGAAAGCGCTGGTCGCCAGCGTCCAGCGGGATGAATGAAAGGGGGCATTCTGGCGCACGAGTCATCAAGACTTCAGCGCCTGGGTGATCCATAAAGTCGAATGAATCTTAAGAGGCTATTGCAGTCGGGTCGGAGGAGGCACGCTTACGCGCTGGCCTCCGTCCGCCGCTCAAACTGCACGTGCAGGTTTCCTGCATGCAGCTTTCGCGAAGACTCAGCGACGCCGGGATGACAAAGAAGGAATTAAGTCGAGCAACCGAACAAGCCCGTGGTCGCCATAAAGCTCACAACCTACCGCAAAGTGGGCGCCTTTTTATATTGCGTGTGATCGCGATTTTTCACGAACGACCGGTTAGCTGTCGCGGTAGGGACGACCATCGCTGATCGCCCCCCGCACAGATCCGTACAAGCGCGTTTACGCATACGGCTCTTACCAAGGATGAATGGCGGCAAAGGCTCCTTGCCGCACACCGTCCAATCCCTGGGACATGCGTTTCCCGCTCTGTGTCGGGGGCATGTGGGATTGAACGATGTTCTCCTCAGTCTGCGCCCTTCCCTCCCCGACCTCTGCGGAAGGTTGCCCTTCCTTGTTCGGCTGGTTCACTGGTACTACGGCACAGTCCGACTTCTCCTGTACGTGCACGTCCGCCGTTCGGTTTATGGCCTTCGCGGACCGGTCTTGATCGGGTGACCAAGACGTGCAGGAGATCTCCCGGTTCCCGTGCATGTTGTTTCTCAGCGTGCGCGGGTTCTTAGACTACGCAGGACCGACAATCCACTCGCGATTAGCATGGTTGTCGTGTTGCCTTCCTCCACTCGGAACGGAGTCGGCATCCTGTTCCATCGGCTTTTCGAAGCTCAATAGCCCGGCCCACCGATACCCCTGTCTACGCTTCAAGCGACACCTCGCGATCTCGCCTGCAAGACTCGAGGCCAGGATGGATTCGCTGCTTTCCTTTCCTGTAGGGCTCTTTCATCCCCTACAACATGCCGGTGTATCCCGGCGCTCTCCGAGTAGCCGACCATTCGAGAGGTGGACCGGGGAGGGTTGACCTTCAAAATCGGAGACTCAATGTTGCTCGAGCTGTAAGGAAGTAGCGGTTCTAGAGATTCGGATCGAAGGGATTACCACGGCGGCGGCCCAGGCGAGCCAAGGCAGTTGAGACTGAAATTGGATCTTCAACGATCAATTCGCCCGCCGGTAGAGGATCCAATGGGCGGATTCCGCCACTCGGAGATATTCGGTGCCGAGTAGCTCCGGATAAGCATCCAGGATTGCTGCCAGGGTGTTTCTCTCCGTCGCCCGGAATTTCGGCACCAGAATGAGAGCTACGTCCCCAAGCAGGATTTTTTTCGGCGGCATCGCCGTCCGGCGAACGTCCGTGGAACTGAGGTTCACAGCACCTCCGCGCGAGGGAGCGCGCTGCAGCGCGAACGAAAATGGATTACTCATGCCCATGCCCCGCACGGACTCATCGGGGCGGCTGTTCGCCTGAACCAAAGCGATTCCTTCCTCGGTGTATCGTACAAAGTTCTGGCCGTTGTCGTTGGGCGAAGGCCACGCGCAATCGATGAACTCGACCGACGCCAGTGCGGCCTCGTGAAACCGGTAGCCGGGGGTCCGGTTCAGCGCCTTGTCTTCGATCGCCATCGCAACACCCGCGGCGTCCGTGCACATCGGAATTCCAGCAATAAGTAAACCCATAGCCAGCAGCGGGGCCACGTGCGGTGGCGCTGAACCGCCGGGGATCGCTGCGGTCACTTCGTTCAAGAGCAGAAGCCCGGCCGCTCCCAGAAGAGGCAGGCCGAAGGGCTGCGTGTTCGTGAGCAGGAGCAGGGTCCCAGCGGACACCGCCATCGCCACAACCGCCACTAACGTGAACTTGCGCCGGACTGGGATCCAAGGGAGCAGGCTCGCCAGCGCGACCAGCAGAACGACCGGCGCAATTTCGTAACGATCATAGTAAAGGCGTATCGCCACGATGTGGAGGTTGAGCGAGCCGCCCTTCACCGCGGCCAGCAGGCGGTACTCGCGCACCAGCGCGGGCAGGTCGAAGCGCAGATAGGCCATCATGGGAACACTGAAGGCGGCGAAGCCCGCCGCCATTCCCGCCAGACCGATGCGGGCGGAGGAGCGAAGCGGCAACGAGATGGCCGCGAACGTCAACGCCACGAGTCCGTAGCTGATCTTCAGAAAGAGCAGCAGGGCGCATGCCAGTCCGGTGGAGAAGTTGCCACCGAACTCGCGCTTGCGGCTGCCGGCGTCCCGCGGCAGGAACGATTCGAGCATTACCAGGGCCGTCAGCGCATAACCGTAACGGTTGTGCTTCATCGAAAATGCAGCCTGCCTGGGAGTGAAGCCCAGCGGAAACGGAGCGGCGGCGAGCAGCGCCAAAAAGAGACAGGCGACGAAAAACGGAGCGGGCTTCATACGCGGCCCAAGCACGAAAAAGGCCCAGAAACTAATCACAGCGGTGGCGATGGTGCTGCCGTAACCTAAACCGCGCGCGTCGTTGCCCGCCAGCCAAAGCCCCGCCGCGTGCAACAGGTAGTAAGCCGCGCCCATCTGACCAAAGAAGTCCACTCCAGGCCGCTGCCCGTGGAGAACGCGCCAGCCGCCGTCCAGCGACACGAAGATATCGTGGCCGAAGATCCGCAGACGCGGGACTCCGATGATCGCCTCGGCGGCGCATACCAGCAGGAGCAACACGACTAAGACACGGCCGCTCCGGCGGGCGGCGTCGCGGGATCCGACCCACCACGCAACCAAGCCTTCGAACGAGAATCTTGCCACGACGCGAGCCATCTCCTTTCCGATGACGTTGCAAGTATAGGGTTGCGATCCGACCGATGTCGACCCGCGACGCCTGGAAATGTGCGGTACGCCCTCACGTGAGGCGGGGATGAAAGACACGGCCCACAGGCGTGCTGGCCCGCTCGCCTAAACTATATCCCAGGGACCGCATGGACAGCCCGCTTTATCCTGCCTAGGCGCTTACTGTTTTCTGATAGTTGTCGTAATCGCATTATAAAAGGGCGCCCCTTTTGGAGTAGGTTATGAGCGCAAGCAGCGTCACCTACGAAAGGAGCACCCTCAATGAGCAGTGAAAAGGATGCACGAGATGTGCAAGGATTTGGCAGCTGGAAAAAATCTTGGAGCGGGAGACGGGATTTGAACCCGCGACTTCGACCTTGGCAAGGTCGCACTCTACCACTGAGTTACTCCCGCTCGTTGTCTCATTTTACAGCACTTGCGCATTTGCTGACAATTTACTGCATCCGCACTGGCACCCGTTCGTTGTCTGGCTGCTCTGCCGCATCGGCTACAGCACCACCATTCGGCAGGAAACGCTCGATGAATTGGGCTTGGGCGTCCCTTGCCTTACGGCTGTTGTGCACGTAGTGCATCGTCATGTTCACCCCTGGCGGGCCATCGTAAATGGAGAAGTCACATTTCCGCTGGACTAATTTCTGGGGGGCAGGTCACTCGACTGTGCGCCGCACTATTGTGCCCCGGGCCATGGAACTTCTTCCGGGAGCGCGTGAGGCGGAAATCGGACTTTCAGCGTCTTGATCTCGTACGGCTTGGTATGCACCCTGACGGCATCATCGTGCACGGCAAGATCGGCAATCGACCTCTCCCTCAGATCGGTTTCTGACGCCGACTGCGCTCCTGGCGGAAGCTGGAGTGTTACATCAGCTTCTATCCCTGCCCATTCATAAAAACGCAGGACCAGAGAGTCATCGTCCTCAGATTTCTTGATCGCAGTGAGCACCACGTTGTCCGGTTCAACTCGCACGAAAGAATGTTCGCTCGGAAAAGTTCCCTCGTGTTTCTGCGACCGCATGGCGATCAGCTTGTAATTCAGCTCGTAGCCGCGGCGTACGGTCTGAGCGTCGCGCCAATTTCCGCCGTGTGGATACAAAGAGTAGGTGAATTCGTGATGACCTTCGTCGGCATGCGGATCGGGCCATTCTGGTGAACGTAGCAACGAGAGACGCAGCACATTGCCCTTCACATCGTATCCGTACTTGCTGTCGTTAAGCAGGCTGAAGCCATGTTTGGCGTCGGAAAGATCGGCCCAACGCTGGGCCGGAACCTCGAATTTGGCCTGTTCGGCCGGTGTGTTCCGAGTGGTCGGACGTTCTATCGAACCGTAGGGAATTTCAAAAGTAGCCTTGTCACAGTGTGCGCTCAAAGGGAATGCCACTTTCAGCAAAATGTGTTTCTCGTGCCAGTCCGCCTGCATCTTCACATCGACCCGCGGCACGCCGGCGTAAATGGTGATGTCCTGCACGAACGTGGAACTCTGGAAATGTTTCTTGACGCGAATCACGGCGCGCAGTGGCCCACTCTCAACCAGTTTCACTTCGTCAGCTTTATCCAAATCCCAATGTTGTTTCTCGAAATCGGAATCGATGTTCCAGGCATCCCATTGCTTGGGTTTGTCGTAGAAAGCTTGCAAGAGGTTCCCGCAAGCGAACGTCCTGGAGCCGCCCGTATCGCTTTCAGAGGGAGCGAGCGATTCCGTCTGATTTCGCAGATCGAAAAGGCTGGTGATGCACCCGGTTTGCGGATCGACTTTGATTTGGACGGAGGCGTTCTTCAGTGTCTCCCCAGAAGTCTTGACCAGTTGGCCATTGTCCATGTCTGGAGAGATGCCAGTCTTCGCCGCGGAACCCACAAAATAGACCCTGTAGCCCAGTGCCGGCGTATCCGCGAGGACAAGGAGACGCGCTCGGTTCGTGGCTGAGTCGATTGCAAGCAGTTGGGACTCAACTGGTTGGCCTGCGGCGTCGACCACTTCAACCTGTTTAGCCTCGCCCGGAAGTTGTACCTCGACCTCGATCACCTCGGTTCGCGGCCAGGAAAGAGAATTGAAAACCACAACCGGCACACCGTCACCCTGGGTGTTGACGTGAGCCATGATCTCGTCGAGCGCACCATCCGTGATCTCCTTTGCGGAGCGGGCAACGTCTTCCAAATTTCGCTTGGCGTCGAGATAGTTCACCGCGATTCCGGAGCCCGGCATGACGTCGTGGAAATGATCGAATAGCAGATTCTTCCAGGCGAGCTCGAACTGATCTTGCGCATAGGGGCGGCCGAAAATCGAAGCCAGCGATGCATACTTCTCCGCATCGAGCATCAGTTCTTCATCGCGCCGAATGCGCTGTTTCGTGTCGGCTTGCGAAGTGTACACGCCGCGGTGATATTCGAAATACAGTTCATCCTTCCAGATAGGGACTATGAGATTTGGAAGTTCCTGCGTCAGGTCGGCGAAGAATTCTTTGGCAGTGCTGAACTCAATTTTCGGGAAGACTGTGTCCGGATCCCGAAGGCGATTCGCCTGATCAAGCATGGTTCGAGTCGGGCCGCCGCCATGGTCGCCGATTCCGTACAAGTAAAGCATCTGCGGCGAATCGGTTACTTTGGTCCCGTAAATTCGCGGCGCATAGAACGACAGATCCTGCGTGATCTGCTCAGGGTTGAATTCATTGGCGTATTCGTGGGGAAAGTAGGTCAGAAGACGGCTCCCATCGGGTGCTTCCCACCAGAACAACCGGTAAGGGAATTTTGTGTAGTCCGTGGCCCACAACAGCTTGCTGGTCACGAAATAATCAATGCCGGATTTCTTGTAGATTTGCGGAAGCTGCCAGTTGTATCCAAAAGAATCCGGGTTCCAGCCGATCTTGATATCAGCACCAAAGTTCTTTTGAAAGTATCGCGTGCCAACAAGAATCTGACGCACCAGCGACTCGCCGTCCGGCATATTCAGATCGGGCTCGACCCACATGCCGCCGATGACCTCCCAGCGGCCCTCCTTCACCCGCTGTTTGATCTGCTCGAACAGATCCGGGTATTTCTCCTGCATCCATTCATAAGTTCGTGCCGAGGACATGGTGAACTTCAAATCCGGATACTCGCGCATCAGATCCAGAACGCTCTGAAACGTATTGCGCACCACCTCGACCGTTTCCGTCCACGGCCACAACCACGCCATATCAATATGTGAGTTCCCGACGGCGCGAACGGTGAACTGTTTCAACCATGGATTCAACGATTGCAATTGGCTTTGTGCCTGGCGCAGCGAAGCGTCGAAGCCAGCCTGGTCGTCCTTGTCGAGCGGAGAAAAATCGATGGCTTTAACCGCCGCGTCGAGTTGCTGCTGGCGTTCCGCTCGACCCTCCTCATACGCCACAATCACCGGACGCGCCGCCAAGATTTCCATTCGCATCATCGCCGGATCCGGCCGGTTGGCGGCAGGGTCAATAGTCAGCTGAGCGTGATGAAACCGCGTCTCCACGTCCGGAGCATCGATCCGCACGGCGACCAGAAACTTCTGCCCGGGCTGTGCGTTCTCCGTCAGCAGAATCGGCTGCTGCATGTCGTCATCTCCTCGCGACACCAGCGATCCGTTCGAGAATACTGCGATCATGACTGGGCCTTTGTTGTTCCACATGAAGTCGAACCGGAGGTCCAATTTCGCGCGGGCGCCTAGCACTGCATAACCGTTGATCTTCTCCGGAATCTTGATCCAGCGGCGCAGCACGCGAGACCCGGTCGACCATTTGTTCCCGACTCTCACTGTTTCCCAGCCTGAGTCATGCAAAGACGAATCTTCAGGATGTGGCAGGTCTGCGTGAAATCGCCACTCGGACAGTGGCAAAGTGGTCAGCGATTCCAGGCGATCCAAAGTTGGCTGGTAGGGATCAGTTGTGCTCGGGCTCGGAAATGGTTGTTGGGCGGAGACTAACCTGGCTGTTACGAGTGCGAGAAGTGCACACACCATCCATCGCTTCACCGGACTTTCCTCCTTCATTGAATTCGACTGGATAAGGAATTGGCATTGCAGCCGTTGTTCTCAGCCGCAGGCTTATGGTTGAATTTTCGAACTCCAGCACTTTAGCGGTATGGCATCTGGAAAGAAACTGCCTGGTGCATCGGGTCGGCATTGGCATTTGGTTACTCCCGCCGTTATCAGGATGCGGATCTCGAAATCGTCCTGCGTTTCAGCACGAAGTTCAACGTCCCATATTATCGGCTGTATGCGGTTGTGAACGGGAAATCGCATTTTCTAATAGATCGAGGTGAGAAGGAAATACAACAGCTGGCGAGGTTTATTTCATTCCACACGGGCTGGCGGGGCGTGTCACAAACTATCAGGACTGCAAGTCTTCGGCTGGATGATGCGGCGACCACTGCGGATCTTCATCGGGCGTTACGATTTGGCCGTCGCGCATGTGGACGATGCGATCGCCATACTCGGCGGCCTCGGGATTGTGCGTGATCATGAGCACGGTCTGCCCCAAATCTTTGTTCGACTGGCGCAGCATGTTGAGGACGACGCTCGAGCTTTTCGAATCCAGGTTGCCGGTGGGCTCGTCGGCCAGCACGATGGCGGGACGGTTGATGAGAGCCCGGGCGAGCGCGACTCTCTGCTGCTCGCCGCCGGAAAGCTCGTTCGGCCGATGCGCCAGACGTTGGGCGATGCCGAGCATCTCAGTGATCTTCTTTAGGAACGCGGGATCGGGCAAGGCACGGCCGGCGATGTCAGCGGCGATCTCGATATTCGAGCGCGCGCTGAGCGTCGGGAGAAGATTGAATTTCTGGAAGACGAATCCGATCTTGCTCTTGCGCAACCGGGTGCGCTCGCCGTCGGAAAGCGTGGCAAAATCCACGCCGTCGATAATGACGCTTCCCGAGTCGGCGCGGGTCAGTCCGCCGAGCAGATAAAAAAGCGTGGACTTGCCGCTGCCCGAAGGGCCCACAACCGTGACGAACTCACCCTTTTGCACGCTGAAGGAAACACCGCGCAGGGCGGGCACATCCACTTTGCCAACGCGGTAGGTTTTGCGCAGTTCCCTGGCTTCAATGAAGGCCGACATCCAGTGAAAACCATATCACACGGAGAAGCGTGATTGAGTCATTGAATCATTGAGTCAATTATTCAATGAATCAATGATTCAATGATTCAATGACTCAATCCAGCGCAGCGCTCACGCCACGGTCGCATGCTCCACGTTCACCGCACGGGCGCGGAGTTCAACCTGGCGCTTGGGGCCGCGTTTGCGCACCAGCAACAGGCGAATGCGTTCCAGCAGGTCCGCGGGTTCGTACATTCCCTTGGGCAGAAAGACATCGGCAAGCGTTTCGCGCTCGTAGATTTTAGTTCGGCCGGAGATCAGCACGGCCGGCGTCTGCGGGGAAAGAGTTTTGATTTCCTCGATCAGCCGCGAACCATCCACACCCGGCATGATCAGGTCGGTGAGCACCAGGTCAACGCCGCCGCGGCGGAAGGCTTCGAGGGCCAATTCGCCACTGTTGCAGGCGAGCACACGGTAGCCCCGCGTTTCAAGCAGGATTTTGCGGATGGAGAGTGACTGTTCGTTATCGTCCACACAAAGAATCGTTTTCTTGGGCTTCATTGGCCTAACCGGGAGACTGTCGTCCCAAATTTTTTCTGAATTTTGTTCCTAATTTCTTTTTCCTAGAACCGCGAGCGAGGTTGAATGCTAAACAGAATCGGAGCGCCAGTAAAGTGCCGCGCTCGCCAATGGCACTCCGGTGCAAGGGAAGGTCGTGCCATCGAGCGGAGAGTCGCGACTGGCACGGTGTTTCGATGCTCTAGATCGCGAGCGTGACTTCGCCGCGGAGAACTTCCACACAATTTCCACCGACACGCACATTGACCACATGGTTATCCTGCTTCGCGGCGCGAACAAAAAGTGCTGCTGGGACGGTGCACTTCGAGACCCTGCTCGATCAAGACCTGCTCATCGCTGGCAGCAACCGCGTGCGCGACCATCCAGGCGGAGCGGCATCCGGCGGCGGACCCGGTGGCCGGATCTTATCGGTCCTTATTTCGCGGGCCATTTCACGGGCCGAAGCGTAAACCGCGGCCCGATGCGATACCATAATTCCAAGTGGTGGCGCAGCCGAACTAGTTAGTGTTACGTTGCAAGCGAGCTACTCCATGAACTACGGAAGCGCATGCGGTCCGGTGATCGTCCCGGTCTTCAAAACCGGCGGGCGGCATCTACGATGTTGCCGGTGTGTTCGACTCACACACGCTTCCGCCATTTATTTTCAGTGATTTACGCGAACTTCCTCCCGTGTCAGAGTGAGAACTTGGTGCTGCAACCGGCTTGCAGTGATAGAAACGTGATAAGTACGAAGGGAACCACACGGCCTGCCGCTCGTGAAATTTCCGTCATTCGTCCTTCGAGGATGGAGCATCCGCCGAACTAAATCCGCACGCCAACAATCGTCGATTCACGAACCAAGCCGCTTCCGTTCTTCTTCCTGCCACTGAGCCCCTCCACAACAGAACCGGGTTGTTAGCACCACGACCCGGTCAATGAGCCTTATGGGGATGTTACACCAACAATCGGCAAAGACAGGATGGTCAAACATGCGCGTTACTACTGGCTACTGCTGGCGGAAGGACATCTGACGCGGCGGTTGTTCGGGGCGATGCTGGGTTGGATCGCGCTACTGCCGGTACCGACGGGATAGATAGATGGTGGTCAGGTCGGCAGAGAAGTCTGTCTACAGCGAGTTGGAGTAAGGAGAGGTGTCGCAAAAGTGGGCCGCAAATGGCGCAATTTCGGCTGTGCTGGTTCGGAATCTCGTACTGTAAGGGGGATCCGGATGAAAATTTTTTCACATTGACGCGAACAGCGGTTGAGGGGACAATAACAGCCGGTCTTGGGGTCAAAAAGGAAATTCCGGCTTGCCTGCTTTGAGCTTAGAATGCTTGCTCACTATGCCTGACCTTTCCCAGCGAACTCTAGCCCATGTTATGAAGGTGCTGGAAAGTCTCACCCCCGAGGATGCTGATACGCCACTAGACCACACTCCGGAGCAAGCAATCGCCGGCGAAACTCAGCTTGGGCCTTGTAGTTTTTTCTCGAATGTCGAAGCCTGGACGGAAAGTTTTTCTGGCCTGCTGGACCGGCGGACGACCTGGCTTCTCGCGGCACTCTTGTTGCTGTATATCGCAGCCACTGTCCCCCTCGCCTGTTTGAAATTCATGTGGCTGGATGAACTCTTCACCTATTCCATTGCCGGCCTTCCCAACGCCAACAGAATCTGGTTGGCGCTCGCTTCGAGGGGGGTCGCCCCGATGCCTCCCACTTTCTACTTCGTTACCCGCTTCACGCAGAACTTGTTAGGTCCAAGCCATTTCGCAATCCGCCTGCCGGAACTGGCAGGCTTTTGGATGGCCAGCTTGTGTTTATTTCATTACGTGCGCCGTCGCACGGGCGCTCTCTACGGGCTAGTCGGCGTGATGGCTCTGTGGATCACCGGGGCATATCGGTATGCCTACGAGGCCCGGCCGTATGGGCTTGTGCTGGGCTTCTGCGGGTTGGCGCTGGTTTGCTGGCAGGCAGCTCCAGAACGGGTTCACCGCCGGCGAGCACTGCTGGGTCTTTTCGGAGCTTTGGCGGGGGCGGTTTTCAGTCACTATGGTGGAGTCATGCTGCTTTTCCCGTTGGGACTTGGAGAACTCGTCCGCTCGATCTCGCGCAGGAAAGTGGACTGGCCGGTGTGGCTCTCCTTCTGTGGAGCGCTCGTGCCGCTTCTTCTTTTTCTTCCGCTGCTGGGCGGTAGCATTAGCGCGTACGGGGTTGCGATGTGGTCCCGCCCCACGCTTAAATCGGTTCCCTCCTGCTATGGACAACTCCTATCCTCTGCGGCGAGACCTCTGGCTGCGGTTTTCGTGACAGTGACCCTATGGCGGTTGCTGCTGGCGGTAAGAACCGATTCATCGGCGATCTCAGCCGATACCTCTTCACGAAATTGCGGCTGCGATTGGATTGTTTCTGTTCCCGTTGGTCTGTCTGCTCCAGGCCCTTCTGGTTACGCACCAGATCACACCGCGCTACGCGATTCCCCTGGTCATGGGATTCGGCATCCTGTTCGGCTTCGTCACCTATCAAAGCTTCAGCGGCGACGCCGCTAACGGACTGCTGCTTACCCTAATCTTGCTCGGCGGATGGGGAACGCACCTGTGGTCCGAGGCCGCGTCCACCAGGGGCACGGCCAAAGCCAGCCGGGAATTTGACACTTTGGCGGCGCGACATGACACCGGATTACCCATCGCGATCTCTGAGGGCCTTCTCTTTTCTCGGCTTGTGCACTACACGTCTTCCCGAACTTCCTCGCGTCTGTGCTACCTGGCCGATCCCGAACTTGCCAGCCAATACACCGGCTCAGACACTCTCGATTTGGATCTGCTCGCGTACAGCAAACTGACGTCCCTCAAGGTGATCGAGGCTCGCCCGTTTCTCCGTACTCACGCGCCGTTCTTGTTGTACGTTACTCCTGACCAGTGGCAACAGAACTGGATACTCTCGGCCTTAAAGGACAGGACCGCCCAAATCCAGTTCGTCGATATGACACACCATGGGACGCTTTATCGCGTCGTCCCGAACTAACTGACCCACGACCGGCAGTTCGGTGGGACCCCGTGGCGAGCGATTTTGCGCCAACAATACGCTTCCATTGGCCCTTTGGGTTAGGATCTACTGAACGGTTTTCCCATGAAGCTGATGTGCGTTGCGCGCCACCGCAAGTGCTTCGATCACAGCTCTTGTGTTTTCGTCGAGCGGCTTAACGTAGGTTGGCAAGATTTGGGTGCTGGCATGACCGAGCAGGTGGGCAACCGTCAGGCCCGAAGCCTTGCAGCTATTGGCGCGGCTTGCAAAGGAAGCTCTCAAGTCGTAAATCCGTCTCTCCCCCAAGTCCGCCTTTCGGGCGGCTTTTCGCCACGCCGTCTTGTAATCGGTGATGTGGGTATGGGTGATTCGAGGACTCGGGAAAACGTAGGGTGAAAACCCTGGACCCAGCCTTCTTCGCCAAACAATCAGCACATCCCTGCAGTAATCTGTGAGCCATACCGTCCGGAGCCCAGCTGCACTCTTGGACTCGCGAACGTGAATGCATGCCGGTTCAGAGTCCAGCAACACATCGGACCACTTCATGGACAGCGCTTCTTTTCTCACCCGCAGCCCCGTCTCGACCAACAGCGTTATCAACACCGAAAGCCATTCTGGAGAAAACCGCTTCACTCGGGCTCCTTCGTCATACGAAAGCGGCTTTGCCTGACGGCGATCACGTCGTTCATTGAGCCTGCAAACGTCGATGCAGGGATTATGAGAGATTAGGCGCATTCTCTTTGCCTGAGACATGAGCGCGGAAAGCGTTGCCACATCTCTATTGACTGTTGCCTTCCCAGCGCTTTCCGCCAGCCGTTTTTGCTGAAATCTGAAAATTGATTCGGGGGTGATATCAGAAAGCCGGATGTTCTCTCCGAAGTGCCTCAGGATGTTGTTGATGCTCGACTGGTACCTGGAGCGAGTTTTCTCATGAGTTTTCGAAGTGAGAAATTCTTCCGCTTGTATTCCCAAATGGGGAGTGGAAGATTCCATCGTTCTTCTAGAACCTGGGTTTTCCGCAAGGCGAGCAGCTTCTCTACCACACGAAGTTTTGCATCGCTTCCAGCTTTTTCTGTAAGCGCGTGCGCCGTAGCACTTGGTGCGGGTGAACTCCGCGCGGTTTAATCCCCAACTCTCGGGCGCCATCAGAATGCAGATTGTTTCCGAGAGAGACGGCTCTTATATTGGTTTGCGCATCGAGAGGTCTCGTGACGATGCTTGCCCAAGTTGTTCCAGCATCTTTTCGACGTCACTCTCACGGAATCGAACACAGCGTGAGCTGAATCGCACACACGGGAGGCGCCCTTGGCTGAGCGCCTGAGCTTGTTTTCCCGGTTCGCTTTCGCAGGGTAGTCTCTCTGCGGCTTACCTACTTTCGCGGCGAGGCCTATCTAGCTGCGCATCAAGGCACCGAAGCCGCAGCCGAGTTCCAGAAAATCCTCGACCACCGGGGGATTGTGTTGAACTCGCCCATCGGCGCACTCGCGCATCTCCA
>Ga0208821_1001083_pt1 | contig 16871 bp, 12 predicted proteins | sample June2015DPH_20_5_FD_184720 | JGI IMG/M metagenome (GOLD analysis project Ga0208821, IMG submission 184720) | Peatland microbial communities from SPRUCE experiment site at the Marcell Experimental Forest, Minnesota, USA - June2015DPH_20_40... | ecosystem: Environmental > Terrestrial > Soil >... | reverse complement strand
AGCCAACCGCCGCTTCCGCAGCCGCATCTGTAATCACGAAAATCGCGAACACTTGCCCGTCCACGGAGCGGAAATACTGGGAAAGCGCCACCAGGTTGATGTTGACGGCGTTCAAGATCAGTTCGATGGACATGAGGATTATGAGCACGTTGCGCCGCGTCAGCACGCCAATCACCCCAATGGTGAAGAGGCCGCTGCCCAGCAGGATGTAATATGCAGTCGGGATCATTCGAACTTCCTTTTGGCCATGATCACTGCGCCTACCATGGCCACAAGTAGCAAGAGCGAAGCAATTTCGACAGGCAACATGTAGGTTTGGTAAAGGGCCTGACCTATCGCCTGCGTATTGTGCGCCGGCTCCGGACCAAGAGGCTGGGTCGGCAGGCTCAAACCAGCCCCTATCTTGTAAATCACGTAAGCAAGCTGTGCGAACACCAAGACGGCGGTGAATAATCCAAGCTGCCACTGGCGGCTGAACTGAGCCTGCTTCAAAGCTACGTCAATGTTGACCAGCATGACGACAAACAGGAACAGCACCATAATGCCGCCCACATAAAGAATGATCTGCACCGCAAAAAGAAACTCGGCGTGTTGCAGCAGGAAGATCCCCCCCACCGAGAACAGCGTCACGATCAGCCAAATAACGCTATGGATGGCATTCCGGCGGGTAATTACCATTATGCCCGAGGCCAGAGCGACCACCGATAGGATTCCGAATGCAATCAGAGTAAGCATGCGATTATTGTCGAAACTCGAAAATCGAAATTCGAAAACCGAAAATCGCCAGCCACACATCGGATTTCGATTTTCGGATTTCCAGTTTCGATTTTCGAGTTTCGATTTTCGAGTTTCGAATTTCCAGCTTCCATTCTGACTCCTGACTTCTGACTCCTGTCTTCTAGTTACCGTGTATACCGCGTGGGCCGCGGTCCCTCCTCCAGCGCCTGCCGATCCCAGATCATTCCTTCGCGGGAATAGTGGGCTATCTCGAAGTCCTGGGTCAGTTCCAGCGCGTCCACGGGGCAAGCGTCCTCGCACAAGCCACAGAACATGCAGCGCGAAAGGTCATAGGTGAAAGTCGTCAATCGCTTCTTGCGATCCTCGGTCCGCGCCCATGCCACCACAATCAGGTTTTCGGGACATGCCAGCGAGCAGAGGTTGCAGGCGATGCAGAGTGTCTCGCCGGTTTCCGGATGGTTGTTCAGGCGTGGGGCGCCCCGGTAGCGTTCCGCGACCACGGGGCGCTCCAGCGGATACTGTTCAGTGCAGGTGGCGCTGGGGCGTTGATAGGAAAAGGTCAGCCTCAGGCCCTTAACGAGATCAACCAGGAATACGCGACGAACAAGATCAGTCAATCCCATCGGCGTTATCCACCCAACCCCGCGGCCGGAGTGCTCGGCGTGTGTAAACTCACAAAGTATCGGACCAACGCAGTCACAATAACGTTCCCCAAACCTATCGGGATCATCCAGTGCCAGCCAACGTTCATGAGCTGGTCATAGCGGTATCGCGGGAAGGTGGCGCGATACCAGATGAATGCATAAAGAAAGGCCAGGACCTTTGTCGCAAACCAAAAAATCCCCTGAATGGCATTCAACACCACAGGGATTGCCACCATGCCGGCCAGCACAACGCAAGCCGCGGCCAAAGCGACAAAGAAATATCGCTCCAACGGAACCAGACTCTTCAGCCCCAGCCAAAGGATAAACGCTGCCGCGCCGAGCAATGCCACGACAGGCGCAAACCTCAAGAAATCCAGTGCCCGAATATTCACAAACGGTCTCAGCCATCCCCCCAGAAACATAGTAACGGCGATGCAGGAGACCACCACCATGTTGGTGTATTCGGCGAGGAAGTAAAGGGTGAAGCGGAAACCGCTATACTCCGTGTGGAAGCCTGCCGTGAGTTCCGACTCCGCCTCCGGCAAATCAAATGGGTTGCGATTCGTTTCAGCCACCGCCGCAATCAAATAAATGACAAAGGCCACCGGCTGAAGAAAGACGTTCCACACGCCCATTTGCTGCTGGCGATTCACGATCTCCACCATGCTGAGAGAATTCGAAATCAATAGCACACCCACCAGCGCCATGCCCGCAGCCACTTCGTAACTCACCAATTGTGCTGAAGACCGCAGCGCCCCGAGGAGCGGGTAATGGCTATTCGATGACCAACCACCCAGGATGATGCCATAAATCCCCAAGGAGGAAACACCCAGGATGAAGAGGAGGCCAACATTGATGTCGCTGATGTAGAAGTTTCCGGCGAACGGGATGACGGAGAAGACTGTAAAGGCAGCCGCCACGCTTATCGTGGGCGCCAGCAAAAACACGAACTTGTCCGCTCCTGCCGGAATAATATCCTCCTTGAGAAGGAGTTTGATGGCGTCGGCAACGGGCTGAAGCAGGCCCCAAGGCCCCACCCGCATGGGGCCCAGCCTCGCCTGCATGAAAGAGAGGACTTTGCGCTCCATGTAGACGAGATAAGCCACAATCCCGGCAACCACCGCAAGCACAATCAGGATCTTGATGACCGCCAGGATGAACGGATGGACTTGGAAAAAGTCAATTGCGTTTTGGGCCATAGCCTTTATCGAAACTCGAAAACCGAAACTCGAAAAGCGAAAAGCGAAATTCGAAACTCGAAAAGCGCCAGGCACATATCGGATTTCGAATTTCGGTTTTCGGTTTTCGGTTTTCGAGTTTCGAATTTCGCTTTTCGAGTTTCGGATTTCCCATTACCGATCTACTTCCCCGAGCACGATATCCAACGTTCCAATCACCGCCACCACGTCTGCGATGAGGTGGCCGCGTATCATGATGTCCAGAGCCTGCAAGTTTACAAATAACGGGGGCCGAACCCGCACACGGTAGGGGTTCGTGCTTCCGTCACTCACTACGAAATATCCGAGTTCGCCCTTCGGTCCTTCGATGGAATGGTACACCTCGCCGACCGGCGGCTTAATCACCTTGCCGACTTTCCCCAATATGGGTCCGGGAGCAAGACGTTCCACACACTGGCGGACAATGCGCACGGACTGCCGCATTTCCTGGATCCGAACGATGTACCGATCGTAAGTATCGCCGTGCGCGCCCGTGGGCACCTCGAACTCCACTTTGTCGTAGGCCTCATAAGGCTGCACTTTGCGAATGTCCCACTTCACCCCCGAGCCCCGGAGTACTGGCCCGGTCACTCCATAGGCGACGGCATCTTCGGCGCTCAGGACACCCACACCTCTGGTTCTGTTTATCCAGATGCGATTCTTGGTGAGCAACTGCTCATATTCATCGATCTTGGGCGGTAAGTAATCGCAGAACTTCAGGCAATCCTGTTCGAATCCGTCGTAAAGATCGTACTGCAATCCGCCGATGCGAAAGGCGTGGGTGGTCAGCCGGGCCCCGCAGTATTTCTCAAAGATTTTCAGGATTTCTTCCCGCTCCCGGAAGGTGTAAAAGACGGGCGTCATAGCGCCCATGTCAAGCGCGTGCGTCCCCAGCCACACCAAGTGGCTGGCAAGGCGCTGTAGTTCGGCCAGGATCATGCGCGTGTACTGGGCGCGGGGAGGAATCTCCACTCCCAGCAGCTTCTCGACGGCCTCGACATAGCCCATGCCGTTGGTGACCGCAGCGACATAATCCATGCGGTCCGTGTAAGGTGCGAACTGCGCGTAGGTCCTGTTCTCGGCAATTTTCTCCACCCCCCGGTGCAGGTAACCGATGACGCATTCCGAGCCCAACACCCTTTCACCATCCAGCTTCAGTTTGACGCGCAAAACTCCGTGCGTGGCCGGGTGCTGCGGCCCCATGTTGAGGTGCAGTTCACTAGCGTCGAGAAAAGTAGTTTCGGGCATCGCTTACTGTCCGCTCTCGATTCCCAGGTTTGACTTTACCCAGGCATCATCCTGGCGCAGGATGTCGTAATCCTTGCGCAGAGGATGGCCGGTCCAACCGTCGGGAAGAAGGATGCGCTTCAAATCCGGATGGCCCTCGTAAACCACCCCAAACATGTCGTAGACTTCGCGCTCCAGCCAGTTTGCCGTGAGCCAAATGCTTACCACTGAAGGAACCGTTTCGCCCTCACCGACCATAACCTTCAGTCGCAATCGGTCATTACGCTTGAAGGAGTAGAGGTGGTAGATGATTTCAAACCGCTTCTCCCGTTTGGGATAATCCACCGCCGTCTCGTCCGTGAGCAGGGTGTAGTCGCCGCCTTCTTCGCCTTTCAGAAACTGGCAAATAGACAGCAAGAATTCCTTGGATACGACAATGGACGGCATCTTTCGGAAAGTGACCGCCTCGTGGATGGCCCCTGGAAACCTCTTCTGAAGTTCGTCAAGAAGTGGGTTTGACCAGGGCTCTGGTTTTACTGGAGGTTTGGCTGCCGCTGGAGGCTTCGCTGGCGCAGCGGCGGCAGGTTTGGGCGGAGTGAGAGTTCCCGGGGTTCCCGATGGGGGACTACTCGCCGATGACGGAGGTGACTTGGGAGCGGCAGTGGCCTCGGCCCGAACCGGGGGAGTTGCCCCACTAGCTCCCGGTGTGGGCTTTTGTGCCTCGCCTCCATTGGCCGCCTTGGGCGGCGCCTTTTGTTCGTCAGCCATTTCCGTCCATGCTTACGGGAAAGCCTCTCTCTAGGGCCGGCAAAAGCATGAATTCTTACACATTGCCGATAAACATGTCAACCGCCGCGCAGGATTCAGGAGTCAGGATTCAGGATTCAGGGGAGAGCCTTACTTTTTCCCTGGCTCCTTGCCGTCCTGGGGGGTACTGGTGTCATTTGCGAGACATGGACGCTCCAAGCCGTCGTCATTCCCGCGAAAGCGGGAATCCACTCCGCAAACCTTCGGAAATGCGCTGCCTACGGACTGGATTCCTCCCGCCATGGCGGGACGGGAATGACCGGCGCTTCGTAAGGGATGCCATTCCAAATGACACCACTACCGAAAATTCTGCCGTTTACGCTAAGGCCTTGTTGGATTCTTGCCGCAACTCGCCCAGTTTGGGCGGGAGGTCCTCCATGGGCCCCATCCATTGGAGCTCGCGTTGGATGTCCGGGTGCAGGCTGTAGTTCCGCTTGACGGAGGCGATGGGCGCGCCGAGGACATCGATCTTGGCGAGATCGTACTGCCCCAACCCCACCTGCCCGCAGTAAACAAGGTACCCGATCCATCTCGAGTCTATCCCCATGGCATCCAGAGCAACGCGGTCGGCGGCAATGTAATCGGTCGAGGCAATGGCGATGCGCGAGGGAACCGGGGTGCCTGAGCCCGGCCCATTCCCTTCCATACCTTCAAAGCCGTCGATGAGGGCTGCGCCCCAGTTGGGCTGCAGCTTCTGCGCCGTCAGCAGCATATTGTAGTGAGTCTGGCGGAGGCCGACGTGGTATTTGCGCTTGTCGCTCCAGAGGGGAGTTTCACCTCCAACACTGTGCAAGGGCGAGCCGAGCACCATGTTTTTCACCGACAAGGTTGCGATCACAGTGTTGTGCGTCTTCATTACCGCCGAGCAAATCACGAAGGCATCGGGATCGAGAAGCCGCGCCGCCAGGCGTACGGGCGTTACGTGCAGATCAAAGTCGATGAGGGGGATGGTCTCGTACTTCGCTTCCCGGTTCAGATCCACCAAGCTCAATTTCGCCTCGCCATACTCCGACAGCAGGCGGTTGTATCCGTAGCTCTCATAGACTTCCAGGGTATCCTCCGAGGAGGATTCAGCGATGACCACCGGCCCTTTGAATCGCGGCGCCAGGTAGTCAAGGATGCCGCGTATGGCGTCAGCACTGGTGGCAGCGAGCGGGTTCTGTGAAGTGAGACCATTGGGCTTGATTACTACGTACTTCTTACGTTGCAACCCTGGCCTCACTTGGTCATCGATCGCCACCAAGGCGTCGTGCACATTCTTGCGGCGGTCCTGCCCGTGGATGAGCGCGACTTTCGAGCGACCCGGAAAGGGAGCGACGGGCTCCAGCGGCGCCATGGCAGGCGCCTGTTCTGCCTTCAGCGGTCGCGATTGGCTGAGCAACAATCCTGTCCCCACCATACCGAAAAAATGCCTGCGTGAGACAAACATAAGATGTAGTCCCCCTTACACCCTTAAATAGGATCTCCCCAAGTGATTGTAATGTGAGTCCGGCGCATTGTGAACCTGAAAGTGGGACCTTACTGGGTAGCAAGGGAAGAGGAATCGTCGCTATCACTCAGCGGTGAATTTTTTTGCGCCGCGCAAAGATTTCTCCCCCTGTCAGTAGTGCCTCCGTGTCCTCCGTGGTCAGAAGAGCTTAAACACAGAGTCCACTGAGATCCTCCGTAGCACTAGTTCCTGGGACGTTGTTGTGGCGCGAAGATTTTGCGCGTCGCGTAGGGGCGAGCGGCGCTCGCCCCAGGGCCAAACGCCGTTCGGCCCTACGTGTTGGTTGCGGCTATGCCGCGCTGTGCTCTCTGTGTTAAAGCTTGAGAGGCACGGAGGACACGGAGAGTCTCGTTTTGGTTGGGGCGAGCAGCCGCGCTGTATCGCTAACGCTCAATTTCTTCGCGTCCTGCGCAAAATTCTAAAACTGCACATCGACGCGTCATTCCCGCGCAAGCGGGAATCTGCGCCGGGGAAGATGGACCCCCGCCTTCGCGGGGGTGACGCGGCTGGGCAGAGCGTTCATCCGCCCGGGCAGACACGGGACGACGGGTCACTGCGGCGAAGAAACCGATGCGGATGGCACGACACCCACTGTAATGCCCGATGCCAGCTTCGCCGACCGGTACACCCTTTGGGTAGCCTTCTGAAAGTCGGAGGGCCGCGCCTCATCAATTTTCATGAATTTCTGCGGGTTGCGGTCCACCAGCGGGAACCACGAGCTTTGCACTTGCACCATGATGCGGTGGCCACGGCGGAAGTTGTGAAAAACGCCCGGAAGCTGATATTCCACTTTGGCCGGCTTGCCGGGCTCAAAAGGCACCGGATTCTCAAAACTCTTTCGGAATTTCCCGCGAAAGGGCTCTCCACGAACAAGCTGCTGGTAGCCGCCCATGCGCACGCCTTTCGGGTTCGGGTCAGGGTCCGGATAATTCCCCGGATAAACATCGATGAGCTTGACGACCCAATCGGAGTCCGTGCCGGTGGTGGAGACGTACAGTGAGGCGGTCAACGGCCCGGCGACGGTTACCTCTTCTTCGAGCGGCTCGGTCTGGTAGACCAGCACATCGGTACGCGAAGAGGCGAAGCGCTGGTCGCCCGTCATGTATTCGTAGGTCATCTGGGTGCTGGTCCCGGAGATGTGCGGAACCGGCTTGGCCGGGTCACTGACGTACTCGTCAAACTCCTCGCCGGAAGCCGAGGGGCGCTCAGACGAAAGCTTGCCCGCGCCCTGGAAAAAGAACGTCTTCTTCACAACATTCTTGGGCGGCCAACCGTCGAGCTTGAACCACTCGTTGCGCCCGGTCTCAAAAACGTAGGCGCCCGAAAGCTTCTCCTCCCCTTTGTCTTTAAGAAAGTGCTGGAAAAACGGAAACTCGATGTGCTCGCGGAAGTAGTCGCCCGTCTTCTGATAGAAGCGCACGTCGCCAAGATACTCGCCGGAGTCACGGTTCCACTGCCCGTGCGACCAGGGACCTTCAACGAGAATGTTTACCGTGCCAGGGCTCTGGTTCCGGATGGCTTCGTAGGTGTGGGGCGGCCCGTAGACGTCTTCGGCGTCGAACCAGCCACCCACCGTCATAACGGCGGCCTTAATGTTCTTCAAGTACGGGAGCGGGTCGCGGGCCTTCCAAAAGTCCGTGTAAGTGTCGTGCGAGACCAGATCTCGCCACCATTCGATCTGGCCCTTGAAGAACTTCTGGTCCGCATTGCCCAGCGGCCCCATGCGCAAGAAGAAATCGTAGCCGTCTGGGGTGGCGTAATCGAAGCGGGGGCCAGGCACTTCGTTTTCTCCTGGCTGCGGGCGTCCAAAGAAAGAAAAGAAACCAAACGCGTGCGCCAGAAAGAGCGTGCCATTGTGCCGAAAATCGTCACCGATGAACCATTCGGTGACCGGGGCCTGCGGCGAGACTGCCTTCAGCGCCGGATGCCCGCTCAGCGCCGCCATGGTGGCGTAGAAGCCGGGATAGGATGTGCCGGAGATGCCCACCCGGCCGTTGTGGTTCGGGATGGTTTTCAAAAGGAACTCGATCGTATCGTAAGTGTCGCTGGCTTCGTCAACCTGGTTCCTTGCAGTCTTGTCGGGAATGTACGGCCGGACATGCTCGAAGGCGCCTTCGGATTTGCCGCGCCCGCGCACATCGCAGTAGGCAAAGATGTAACCGTCGCGCGCGAAAAACTCCGAGGGGCCGAGAGAGCCGCGATAGTTGTCCACGCCGTATGGCGCCACCGAATACGGGGTGCGAGACATCCAGATGGGATATGTCTTCGAACTCTCTTTCGGCGCGTAAACGGAGACAAAGAGACGAACGCCATCGCGCATCGGCGCCATGTATTCGCTCTTGGTGTAATTCGCCTTAATGTAATCCCGGAGTTCCTCAGCCTTCCGGCACGGCTCGTCATTCGGCTGGCACCTTTGGGCAGCGAGTGGAGCAGCAGACAAAGTGATAAGGAGTATTGCGGCAACGCCAAGCAGCCTGCGCATTTTCATCATCTCCATGTAATCAGCGCCTGATTTAGATTTAACTCTTAGACTCAACTGATCGAATGTCTGGCGGAGAGGCAGGGGTTCGAACCCTGGGTACAGCTTTTGACCGTACAACGGTTTAGCAAACCGCCGCCTTAAGCCACTCGGCCACCTCTCCGCGACTGCTGTTTCAATAACTTATCCCCAATTGCTCTCCCCTGTCAACGTTTACGACGACACCTGCGACGACAGCCCCAGCCTGGCAACGAGACAACCCAATCTTCACCCGTTGCTTCGGGTCTGGTAGCTTGGTCCCCCTCCCATTTCAGTTTGTCCCACTGGGCAACCAGGCCTCCGACCCTACAGAGATGGGTAAACAGCATTATGAGAGTATAATCTCCGGCAGAGCAGCCATGGGAGAGAAGCACATCTGCAGTAGCACAGCCACTCCTGGCTGTGGCGCAAACCCACTGAACGCTCAGTACCATTACACATGCTTTGGCACACGCGAATTCCAACGCCGCATTCGCCTCTAAACGAACCAGTCGAACCTAATTCTCGAAACCTTTTGGTGCGTCTGAGCAGGCGCACGCGAGACACAGCGGCGTCCACGCAAAAGATATCGATCTGAAACTCGCCCGCGCAAGACCAAATAATCTCTTCCACCGTGTTTTCGATTGGGCTCTTCGTTGCGGCGAAACCTGGCTCACAAATGGCACACTCGATTCTCTGCATTAGGCGAATACAGCAGAGTTTCACAGGAATGCCGTTGATCGGGGCTCGGGCGGTCCGGGCCGCGTCCGGCCCACTACGAGACCTTCCGGACCTGCGTCCCTGGTTTGGCAGTCCCGGAGGAACTGGGTTCGTCAGCGTGAACGGATTTGGGCGTGGAAGGGCGTTTTTCGTTCCGAATCCGCCTTATGTGGTGGGTTGGGCTGTTATCGCCAGCTATCGCATTCCGGACTGGGCCATGCGTCGACGCTAGCGCTGATGGGTGCAACTTCCGAGTAGTGGCCCGTGATTCGGGCGTGGACGAGGATGTCTGAACGCCGCTGGTCTCCTTCCCAAAGTCCCTGTGCTCCGGGCACTTCGAACCCGCACCAATTGCTTCGATTCCAGTTCACCTTGCCCACTATGGCGACTTTTAGGGGGGCGCTCTCCTAACAACTGCCCCGCGATTTTAAGCCCTCGGGCGGGCCGATGGTCGCGCTGGTTCGATCTGGACACCCAGTCTTCGTCGAATGGATTCTCGAGCATGCTGATTGTGGCCGCGTGGCTGTTGGCGGAATCAAGCACAGCCCACTGGCCGGCTCCCGTACAGGTAGTTGAGGGCTGAAGCCACGTCATTGCGCCGGGTCGATGCGCGCGATGAGACGGTCTTCGAATCGACAAGCCCGGTCACTCACTAATCGGGCAAATGGGACCCATGGTGGTGCGGGCGGATCGCAGGTATTCGCGAAGCCGTTCGGCCAGAAACAGGACCCGCTGCGCGTCCCGGGCTCGGTTAAGACCCGAGCTGCATCAGAGGGCTCCCGATCCGGCCCGCGGGAGCCAAGAAAAGCGAAGAACTTCGGTTTGCCGATCCAAACAACAGGAACGCGGGTTACGTACCAGGTTGACAGCTCCCTTTTCCGCCGAGCCTAAGCAAGGTCGAAGCGATCCAGATTCATCACCTTACTCCACGCAGCCACGAAGTCCTTGACAAACGTCTCCTTCGAGTCGTCGCTTGCATAGACTTCCGCGATGGCTCGGAGCTGGGAGTTCGAACCGAAGATCAGGTCCACACGGGTGCCGGTCCACTTGATCTTGCCCGTCGTGCGATCGCGCCCTTCATACACGCCTTCGGATGTGGAGGAGGCCTGCCACTCCGTATTCATGTCGAGCAGGTTAACGAAGAAATCATTCGTCAGCGTCCCGGGCCGTTTGGTGAAGACGCCGTGCTTGGACTGCCCGAAGTTAGCATTCAAGGCGCGCATGCCGCCGACCAGAACCGTCATCTCGGGGGCCGTCAGCGTCAGCAACTGTGCCCGATCCACCAGCCGCTCCTCCGCGGGTCTTGGGTCTCCATTCCGGAGGTAGTTGCGGAACCCGTCTGCGGTCGGCTCCAGTACGGCGAACGCGTCCACATCGGTCTGCTCCTGCGAAGCATCCATACGCCCCGGCGAGAAGGGAATCTTCACGGCGTGCCCGGCCCTTTTCGCCGCTTCCTCAACGGCTGCGCAGCCGCCCAGAACGATCAGGTCAGCCAGCGAGACCTTCTTCCCGCCGGACGACGCGCCGTTGAAATCCTTCCGGATCGCCTCCAGCTTCGGAAGGACCTTCGCCAATTCGGCAGGCTGGTTGACTTCCCAATTCTTCTGCGGCGCCAGGCGAATGCGCGCGCCGTTGGCGCCGCCGCGCTTGTCGGAGCCACGGAAGGTGGAGGCCGACGCCCAGGCGGTCGAAACCAGTTGGGAAACAGACAGTCCTGAAGCAAGGACCTTGGCCTTGAGCGAGGCAATGTCCTTCTCATCAATCAATTTATGGTTGACCGCAGGAATGGGGTCTTGCCAGATGAGCTCTTCCGCAGGAACCTCCGGGCCGAGATAGCGTGCGCGCGGACCCATATCGCGGTGCGTCAGCTTGAACCACGCCCGGGCGAATGCGTCTGCGAACTGATCCGGATTCTTGTGGAAGCGCCGTGCGATCGGCTCATAGATCGGATCCATGCGCATCGCCATGTCCGCAGTGGTCATGATGATCTGGACCCGCTTCGACGCGTCGGCGGCGGCCGGCGCCTGATTGCTGTCGGTCGCCTGCTTCGGCGTCCACTGCCAGGCGCCCGCCGGGCTTTTCTCCACGACCCACTCGTTGCCGAACAGCATGTCGAGATAGCTCATGTCCCACTTGGTCGGGGTCGGCGTCCACGAACCTTCCAGACCGCCGCCGATCTGGTCGCCGCCTTTGCCGCTTTTGAAGCTGCTCTTCCAGCCCAGGCCCATCTGCTCGATGGGCGCGGCTTCGGGCTCCGGCCCCACGTGCGTGGCCGGACCGGCGCCGTGGCATTTACCGAAGGTGTGGCCGCCTAAGGTGAGCGCCACCGTCTCTTCGTCGTTCATCGCCATGCGTGCGAAGGTCTCGCGCACATCGCGGCCGGACGCAACCGGATCCGGGTTGCCGCCCGGGCCTTCCGGGTTGACATAGATCAAACCCATCTGCACGGCAGCGAGTGGATTTTCCAGGTCGCGTTCGCCGGAATAGCGCGCCTTGTCGTCCAGCCACTTTTCTTCATTGCCCCAGTAGACGTCGATCTCCGGCGCCCAGATGTCCACACGCCCGCCGCCGAAACCGAAAGTCTTGAATCCCATCGATTCCAGAGCGACGTTGCCAGTGAGGATCATCAGGTCGGCCCAGGAGATTTTCCGGCCATACTTCTGCTTGATCGGCCAGAGCAATCGGCGCGCCTTGTCGAGGTTGACGTTGTCGGGCCAGCTGTTGAGGGGCGCAAAACGCTGGTTGCCGTGCCCTGCGCCGCCGCGGCCGTCGCCAGTGCGGTACGTACCCGCATCATGCCAGGCCATGCGGATGAAGAAAGGTCCGTAGTGGCCGTAATCCGCGGGCCACCAATCTTGCGAGTCGGTCATCAGGGCGGTGAGGTCCTTCTTCACGGCCGCGAGGTCGAGGGTCTTGAATTCCTCAGCGTAGTTGAAGTCCTCGCCCATCGGGCTGGACTCGGGGGTATGCTGGTGCAGGATATTCAGGTTCAGTTGATTCGGCCACCAGCCCGCATTCGCCGGGGCCCCGGCCGTGGGTCGGCGAGCGCCGCCCGATACCGGGCACTTGCTTTCGGTTGACATCTTTTGCTCCTGATTAGCGGGGACAGGCGCCCCCGCTGCAGTGGTGAGTTTCTTATCCATATGTTTCTCTCCCTTCGAATTAGTTAAAAAAATGCGACGAACTACGAAACCATCAGGGCTTTCCCGTTTGCGCCATCGCCGCCGACCGCGCTGGCTGGCGCGCGCCTTGAATCCGCTATCCACACGCCTACGACACGGAACGGGAAGCGTGCCGCGCGGCGCATTTGGCGCACAGCCCGCGGAAAATCACTTCCGATTGGCGAAGAATCCGCTTGCCGAGGGAGCCCGAGGCGGGCCGGGGCACGTCGTACCACTTCAAGTCCTCAACATTGCCGCAGCGGTCGCAGATGAAGTGGTGATGCCGCACGCCTTTCGCATCGAATCGCGCGGCGCGGCCCTCGACAGCCACTTCACGCACCAGACCCGCCTGTACCAAATCCCGCAGATTGTTATAAGTCGTGGCCCTTGAACAGCGCGGATCCTTGCGATTCACGGCTTCGAAGATCTCCGCAGCCGTGGGATGACGGCTGTTTTCCATCAAGAATGCCATCACGGCGTAGCGCTGTGGCGTGCACCGCAGCCCGCTGCCCTCTAAGGATTTTTTAATCGCCTCAACGTCCATGAAGAAGCTAGATTACATCTAATGTGAGATTATGTCAAGACTCAGGCTTTCGGGCAAGCAGAAAACCGGTGGATAGCGTATTGAGTGTCCTCATCGAGTGGCCGCCCTGTTACTCTTTCCCACGTCGAACCGTCCCGACGTTGCGCTCGCGATGTTTTGCGACGACGAGGGCAGTGAGCGACAGACCAGTCCGGAATCATGAGGCGCGATTTCCCTGAATAGCACCGACGACCCGCCGCCTCGCGCAATTGTGTCCAGATGGTCGGTCACTCTGAAGTTGGCCACGCTGAGAGCCGCTAAAGATATCTGGCGGGAAATCCCCTTCCCCCCAATGATTTCTGGGTGACCGATTGCATCCTGATCGGATTCGGCCTGCAAAGTCGCCATGTCGGAAACCGTCACCCGGAATCCAGTCTTTCGATAATCTGACTCGCGATTGGCACACACCGACCGCCGTAGTACCAGTATTTTCTGGGGCTCCCGATCTTAGTCCGCTGATGGCGGATCAGCAGTCTCTCAGCCCCACTCAGTAGAAGCTGCTTGCTGCTCTCCCGTCGCCACACACCCAGCACCGACGGAAAGGATGTCGTCGGCCAGCTCCCACACGAGGGGCATATGGCAGATAAAGATGACTTGATGGAATCCTCCCAGGTCCATGGCCCGGCGCAGCATACGCACGTACTCCTTGCCATTGAAAGCATCCAGAGCTCCCACAGATTCGTCCCGCAACAGCGTTTCGTAACGAACGCCTTCTCCCTGCCGCATGTTGTAAATGGCGATGCCCAGGTTGACGGCTTCGTTGACCAGTACGAACCGCCCGCCCGAAAGCTCATCCACGAGGCACGTACGGTCCAAATTCTCGTTGCGGACCTCGACATCAAAATCGTCAACCATCCCCTTGCCGTCCGCCCGATCCTTCATAAGCGTGGGACCATACCCAAAAGAACCACGGGACGCCCCGGACGGGAGCGTTGCATGCGACCCTTTACGCCACACCTGGAAAGGTCCAAGGCAGAAAAAAAACGGGCTTAACAGTTTAGACTTGACAAACTCCAGCCAATCGGCTACAGTGCTAGCGTATGGCTGGAGACGTGGAAGGCGGTAGGTGGGGAATCGAAAAGAGGTGCTGGGGGCTCGGGGCTGGGAACTGGGGTCCTGCCCGCCGCCAGCGCGTGCCAGCATCATTCGCACAACTTGTCCTGCGGGCCAACAAAGGCCTATCAACCTTGAAAAAGAATTCTTTTTTGACGGACCGACGCGGGAATGTTATTGAAAACAAAGGACCGCTGTGAAAAACTCTGGGGCTTGGCGGGAATATATATGAAAACAAAGGAGATGTCAGCAGAAGGCGGGAATGTTTTTGAAAACAAAGGAGGTAGGTGGTATATGGTAGGTCGTAGGTGGGGAATGAAAAACAGGGGCTGGGAACTGGGGTCCTGCCCGCCGCCAGCGCGTCCCAGCATCGCTCGCACAATTTGTCCTGCGGGCTAACAAAGCCCTATCAACCTTGAAAAAGAATTCTTTTTTGACGGACCGACGCGGGAATGTTATTGAAAACAAAGGGCCGCTGTGAAAAACTCTGGGGCTTCGCGGGAATGTATATGAAAACAAAGGAGATGTCAGCAGAAAGCGGATATGTTGGTGAAAACAAAGGAGGTAGGTGGTATATGGTAGGTCGTAGCTGGGGAATGAAAAACAGGGGCTGGGAACTGGGGTCCTGCCCGCCGCCAGCGCGTGCCAGCATCACTCGCTCAATTCGTCCTGCCGCCCAAGAAACCCCACCAACCTTAAAGAGAATTTCCTTTTCTGACCGAACGACGCGGGAATGTTGTTGAAAACAAAGAAGCTAGGTCGTAGGGGGTAGGCCGTATAGGCGTTAAGATAAGCCGTGTTCAAATGGCCCCGGCAGGGGCCAACGGTGAATAGCCGCAGGTTTTAACCTGCGGATAACGGGACCGCACAGATTTACGCAACCCGTCAGCCGACGGGTTGATCCCGCAGGCGCGGGACCCCTCCGGGGCCGAAATACTTTCTGGGCTTCTCTCTCCGTAGGTTTCATCCCGCGTGGCGGGACTACTCACGGTGTTCCGCTTCGCGGGACGGGAATGGTGCCGGAACGATGGAAATGGTCCTTATCTTGACGCCTATGGGGGTAGGTGGTAGGTGGGGAATGAAAAACAGGCGCTAGGGGCTGGGGGGCCGACGGCCTGCCCGCCGCCAGCGCGTGCCAGCATCACTCGCTCAATTTGTCCTGTCGCCCAAGAAACCCCACCAACCTTGAAGAGAATTTCCTTTTCTGACCGAACGAAGCGAGAATGTTGCTGAAAACAAAGGAGGTAGGTGGCATATGGTAAGTCGTAGGTGGGGAATGAAAAACAGGGGCTGGGGACCGGGGGCCGACGGCCTGCCCGCCGTCAGCGCGTGCCAGCATCACTCGCTCAATTTGTCCTGCCGCCCAAGAAACCCCACCAACCTTGAAGAGAATTTCCTTTTTTGGCCGAACGACGCGGGAATGTTATTGAAAACAAAGGACGACTGTGGAAGACTCTGCACAGAAGAGGGAATGTATATGAAAACAAAGGAGATATTAGCATAAGGCGGGAATGTTGGTGAAAACAAAGGAGATAGATGGTGGGTGGGAAATGAAAAATAGGTGGCAGGATCCAGAACCTGGACCGTGCGTTCAGCCTCACGATTGGTTGTCTCCAGACCCTGTATCTCCCGGATCTGCCGATGGAGTTCTTCGATGCGGGTAGCAAGTGTGGCGCCTCGTTCCGTCAAATCGGCGAGGTCCTTCTTTCCCGTCAGAAGGCTCTCATCCCTCCCTATCTGGCGTTTGGTTTCTGTGATCTCGGCGTCAGTCTTACGCAGGCGCTGCTTCAGAGTCTCAACCTCGGCCAGGAGCGGCTTCCGACTGGCCTCCGCTGCCTGAAGCTCCAGCAGCCGCTGTTGTGCCGTACGCTTCTCGGCTTCCAGGGTCTCAAAACGGGATGACACCTCGGCAAGCCGGGCCTCAACTTCTGCAGGGTCTTCAACACCGGCCTCCACCAGTTCTTTCAGGCTTCTCGCCTGCCCTTCCAGGCCAAGCGTAGTCCTGGCCACTTGCTCGCCCTTCTCTTTAGCTGCAGCCGCAATCAGTCTCAGCCGGTCCAGCCCGAACAGTTCCCGGATGAGCAGCTCTTTCCGTTCGCTCCGATCCAGCGAGAGAAAGTTACCTGTGCGCTTCTGGCTCGAGAAGATGCTGCTGAGGAAGAAGTCCGGCGTACCGGCGCATTTGCGGACAAGCTCTTCAAAGGGCTCCTTCTTGCCGTTGGTAAGCGGCTTCCCATCCCGGTTGAAGAGGTAGCTCTCCATCTGGCGGGACTTGGATCGATCTTGAGGAGCGACCGGTAGCGCGCGCCATTGACACTGAAAGTGAGGTCGGTTTCGGGCTGGGGATGGGTGGCGAAGTCATAGAGCGAGCGCTTCTGGCCGGGCAGTTGGCGAAACAGAGCGGCGAAAACCGATCCGATCAGTGTGGACTTGCCGACGCCGCTCTCACCCACGATGGCGATCAGCCCCTGACCCAGAGCGTCGAAGTCAACGCAGACTTCATTTGGGAATGCCTCAGTGATTCCACGGAGGCGCAGGTTATGCAGTCTCATCGTAAGACCTCCTGGATGTAGTCAACATTAGCCGAACTTTCGCAGTTGAGGGGTCATTGAGGCAGTAAGTGTTGTGTTTTCAGCAAAGCGGTCTCGAAGGTCTACACTACATTTTCAACTCCAGTGTGGCCGCCGAGTCCTGTTCCGACGCCTTGATGCGCGGCGGTGGTTGTGGCGGCAGGA